>Ga0075012_10002271_pt1 | contig 18991 bp, 18 predicted proteins | sample All_14_2_FD_71474 | JGI IMG/M metagenome (GOLD analysis project Ga0075012, IMG submission 71474) | Freshwater microbial communities in response to fracking from Pennsylvania, USA - Allegheny Zone_MetaG_DW_15 | ecosystem: Environmental > Aquatic > Deep subsurface > Groundwater > Drilled... | reverse complement strand
CGTCTATACTCCTGCCAACTACGATCCCAAGGGCGCCTATCCTGCCGTGGTGGTGGCGCATCCGAATGGCGGTGTAAAGGAGCAGGTCGCGGGCCTGTATGCCCAACGCCTGGCGGAAAAGGGTTACATCACGATCACCGCGGATGCCGCGTATCAGGGTGCGAGCGGCGGCCAGCCGCGCAACGTGGACAAGCCCGCTTATCGCATTGAGGACGTTCACGGCATGGCGGACTTCATTTCCCGCTATCCGGGCGTCGATGTCGCGCGTCTGGGCCTGTTGGGCATCTGCGGCGGCGGCGGATACTCGCTTGCCGCAGCGCAAACCGACAAACGCTTCAAGTCGATCGCGACTCTGAGCATGTTCAACTCCGGGCGGGTTCGTCGCAATGGCTTCGCGGATTCGCAACTGGACTCCATCCAAGAGCGGCTTCAACAGGCTTCGGCTGCCCGCGCGCAGGAAGCAGCCGGTGGAGAAGTGCTCTATTCGGGGGATGCCAATCTGACGGATGAGCAGATCGCCAAACTGCCGTTTGAAATGTATCGGCAGGGTTACGAGTATTACTGGAAGACGCACGCGCACCCCAACTCGACCTTCAAATACACCACGAGCAGTTTGCTGGACCTGATACGCTTCGACGCCGCCAACCAGATTGAACTGATCGACAAACCGCTGCTGATGATCGTCGGCAGCAAGTCCGACAGCCTATACATGAGCGAGGATGCGTTCGCCAAGGCCACCGGCACGAAGGACAAGGAGTTGTTCAAGATCGACGGCGCAACGCATATCGAAACCTACTGGGTTCGTCGATATGTGAACGCTGCGCTCGATCAACTCGTCCCGTTCTTTGGGAGAACTCTAACTCTGTGACTGGCTTCGATTGAAGATCACTGGAGGCATTTCTTCGAAATGAAAAGAACCAAACAAATGAAAACACTGACTGTTCTTATGACCTTTGCATTAACCGCTATCGCATCTGCTCAGGAGATAATAGTGACCCGTGCGAACTCCGAGCCAGCGCAGTCGGCCCCTGCGGAAAACTTCACCGGCACGGTGCGCGTTGAGCGGCTTTTTAGCGCCGACGAGCCCGCGCGGGCCTCCGGCGGGCTGGTCCATTTCGAGGCGGGCGCACGCACGAATTGGCACACGCACCCGCTCGGTCAGACGTTGTTCGTGACGGTAGGTGTTGGCCGCGTGCAACATTGGGGCGGACCGATTCAGGAAATCAGGAAGGGCGACATCGTGCGCATTCCGCCGAACGTCAAGCATTGGCACGGTGCATCACCTGAAGCGGCGATGTCGCACATCGCGATTGCCGAACGGCTCGACGGCAAGACGGTCGAGTGGATGGAAAAGGTCGGCGACGCCGATTTCAACGCGCCGCTGCCCGGCCAGTCAGCCTCCGCGGCGGACTCCGGCCCTTCCCGCGCCCAGCAGCTCATGGGTGACATTACGCCAAAGCTCGCGGAGCTTACCGACGACGTGCTTTTCGGCGACATCTGGGCTCGGCCCCAACTGTCACGGCGCGACCGTAGCCTTGCCACCGTGAGCGCCCTCATTGCGATGAATCGCCCCGATCAACTCCGCTCTCACCTTGCCCTTGCGCGAAAGAATGGAGTCACCGAGGAAGAGGTATCCGAGGTGATTACCCACCTCGCTTTCTATGCCGGATGGCCCAGTGCGGTGACCGCCGCTGGTGTGGCCAAGGAAGTTTTTCACACCGAGTAGTGCTCCTTTGGCACGATAGCAAGATGGTCGGCGACTGGAGACACAACCAAGGTTGAAGAAAGCGGCAAAGCCGCTCCAAACATTGGTCAGGACTCGATGATCTCCTGAATCCCCGGAGCGCCTTTGCGCGCCTCTCCGACGCGGACCTCGAGATTGTCGGTGATCTTCACGGTGTTTCCGTGATGAGAATGTCCGCACAGGACGGTTATTTTCGTCCTCGGGAAATGCTCACCCACCCGCTGGATCACCGCGCCCGCCGAAGCATTCACGTAGTGGGGAAGCTTTGTTGACTGGCATGGCTTGCCATCGAACCGCACCGCCTGAGCGAACGGCGGAAAGTGCGTGGCGATGAGCACGTGACGGTAGCTCGCCAGTGCATGGGGCAGCACCCGCCGGAAATAGGCACCCGATTCGCGCCCCAGTCGCTCCATTTTGCGAAAGGCCGGATAGATCGAAAGATACCGTAGGTCGCGGATGCCATCCTGGTCGGGAAAACGACGAGCGGTGCGTTTGCCTCCGTAGGCGCGGCCATCGGCCCAACCGCGGTGACCGACCAAAGCACTCGTTGGCCCGAGGCGGACAATCTCACCCTGTCCGAGGTGCTGCAGATTGGAATGCTTCGCGCAGCAAGCCGCCACGATCCGGTCCACTTCCTCAAAAGAGCTGCCGTAGAAATCGTGATTCCCGAGCAGGAAATACACCTTCCTCGGACGACAGGCCTGTGCCAGTTCGCCCAGATGGGTGGAGAGGAATCGGGAAATCGAAATGTCCCCCGTTACCACGGCGGCATCGAAATTCTCTCCGCGCAGCTTTTCGTAAAAAGCCTGCCGCGTGGATGAGTCCGTGTGGTCGAGGTGGGTGTCGGTGAGCCAGAGGAGTTTCATCATTATGGATTGGGTTGAGAATCGGAGTCCGGACGAGAGCTGAACCGCATCCACGGCTTTTCGGGAACGATGCGAATCGTGACCTGCGCAATGGGCGTAACAGGCCATTCCACCGGCTCGGCCCAACTGCCGCGCCGGGTCCGGTCGCTGTAGCGGCGGAAACCACCAATGAAGCGAAGGTGATCGTTCCCCAGCACCAGCGCGCGACAGTAGCCGCAAATAGAACTGGATTGGCGCGGGGCGCTGAACACGCTGATGACTGTGCCTGGCTTGGCCTCGAAGATGGGATAGTCGATGTTCATTAGGATTTCCGTTCCGGCAGATGGGGAAGGCGCATCCACGGCTGTTCCGGAGCAAAGCCGATGGACGCCTGCGCGATCGGCACGCACTCCCATTCGCGGGGCACGGCCCGGCAGTTGCGCAGGTCGGCATCCGACACTCGCTCGAATCCGTCCACGAAATATATGTGGGTCGGCGTATGGATCACTCCGCGGCAGAAGCCGGTGAGAAAATAGTGGTAGTGGTGAAGAGTATAGATCTCCACGACATGACCCGGCGCGGGTTGAAGGTAGTAAAGATTGAGGCTCATGTTGTGCTCCCTTCATTTCCGGCCTCGCCGGTCGTTAGGGCGTTTTGCTCACCCGCGCCCTTCCAACCCGCCCCGAGAAACGGCGCGAACGTCGTGCGCCGGGCGTCGCCGGAGGGGAGAAAAACAATGGCCTCACCCATCTTGAGCCGCCGCAGGTCTCCGCCGGAAAATTGCCGCGTCTGGGAGCGGCCCGCCCGGCCGCTCGCCCGCCAGCGAGACACCGGAGCAAACTGGTAATTGGGCAGACGGAAGGCCGGCGGAGCCGGAACGGCCACGCGCTGCACGAACCCGCCTTCGTCATCCAAATCGAAGGGCGCAGCCGATTCAAAGTAGGCCAGCGTCTCCGGGCAATCGCAGCCCATAAATACTTTCGTCGCGCAGTTGTTCAGCAGGTGATGGACGCGGGTGGAATACCCGACGCGGGCCGAGAGCGCGCTGACGCTCTGCGCCGTGAGAATGCACGAGACGAGCGAGTCCCGGCATTTGTCGAGGAAGAAGGAATCGCCCTCATCCTCCGTGCCCGGAGTCAGGAAAGACGGAAACTCGTCGCCCACGAAATAGACGGGCCGCACGCAGTTCACCGGGCGCAGAACCTGCCCGTCGAAATGAAGCCGGTTGCGGCGCTGCAAGGCACACGACTGAAAAGCCGTCTTGATCAAATTGCGAAACACCTCGGCTTCCGGACCGAAGTGAACGCGGCTCAACGAAACGACGACCACGCGGCCGTGATCCATGATTTCGTCGGGAGAAAACGCCCATTCCGCCGACGGCGAAAAGATGCGCGCCAGATTGCTATCCGTGAGGCAGGACACATACGCCCGGGCATAATTGACGATCGTCGCCCACGTCCTTCTCCCAAGTTGGAGGGCGTCGAACTCGATATAACCGCGGGCGAGTCTTGCTTCGCTTTCGGAAATCGCGCCGAACCGCGCCGCCAAATCGAGAGTAGTCTGGACTTCCGCAAGGAGTTGCGGATTCCCGGGCGCTTCCTCGTCGTCATCATCATCGCCCCCAGACTGGAGTTCGCCTCGCAGGCGGATGAGAGTGTCCAACTCGTTGGAGATTTCGTGAATGCCGGTCAGGGCTCCGAGTTGACGGGCACGGGTCAGCACCGCCGCCACCTGCAGGAGGCGGCGGTTGTTTTCCCTCCAGAAGTCATCGTAGGAACCGCCACCGCTCATCGAATGGAGGCCGCGAACCAGCTCCAGCATTCGTTCCGCAATGGCGCGGCTGTCGGGAGCCTGCCCGACGAAGGGATTTACCCAGGAGTTTCCGCCACGGCCGATCACCAGCAAATCGTCGGTGCGGCCCGCCGCCACCATGACGGCCCGGATGAGGTCGACCATTTCACCCTTCACATCGAAGATCAGGGCGCCAGCCCGTTTCTCAGGATTTTCGGCGTCGCGGGCGAGCAGCGCCCGCAGCAGAGGCAGCAGCACGTAGCGGGTTTTTCCGCTGCCGGTCGCCCCAAAGACGATCAGGTGGCGGACGAGTTGTTCGAGAGAGAGTTGCGTCAGCATAGGGTGAGTTCCGTGTCGTCAATGGGCGGCGGCTCAATTCCGAGCGATGCCAACTGTTCCTTGTCGGCGCGCAGGCTGTTAAAGATTTCCAGCGCGGGTTCCCGGAAGAACTGGGCCGGGTCGTTGGCCAGCTTCTGCAAGTAGGCCGAAGCGTCCTTGAAATTCTCCGGTGCCGTTCGCGCCTGGAAATCGTGGAGAGAGGCTTGAAGGGAGCGGCAATGTCCGGGCAGTTCCTCCAGAAAATTTCTGGTCTTCTCCGCGTCCTCCGGCGTGATGTCCAAATGGTAGCCCGGAGCGGGCAGAGTGGCGCGCTGGTGGACAAGGTAGCGCCGGAGGGCGCCCACCTGATGGGAGAGCATGGTTAGTTCATCCGAAGGGTCGTATTCTTGTTGGTTCATAGCAGGATGTGATCAATGAGGTTGAGTTGCAGGGTTTCCCGCGCCGACAAGTATGCTTCGGCCTGAATCACTTTCCGCAGACGCTCGCGGCGCATCTGGGTGGCTTCGAGAAGAAGATGTTCGAGTTCCTGGGTCATCTGCCGCTGAAACCGAGAGATCGCCTCAATCTCTGAAACCCGGCCACTGGCTTGGCCCGCCGTGGGGTGAAGCATCAAACGGGCGTGGGGCAGCATGTAGCGATAGCCGCGTTCGCCGCAGGCCAGGATGACCGCCGCCATGGAGGCAACCACCCCCGAGCCAACGGTGAAAACCGGCGCTTCGATGTGGCGCATCGTGTCGATTACCGCCAGTCCGCTTGCCACGCAGCCCCCAAGGCTGGAAACGTGCAGCATGATCGGATCTTTTCCGTCACCCGCGAGGGACAACAGGGACGCATTCAGGTTCTGGGCAGCAGTCGCGTCGATCATCCCGAACAACGGAAGCACGCGATCCGGGCATCCGTTGGGAGGCACGGCTTTCGCTTTGACTGGAGCGACGGCGTTTCCCGCCGAACGCGTCACCTCAGCATGATGTGAAATTGCAACATTCATCTATAGGGTTCATTCCCAAAGCGCGGATTTGTTAAGGCACTTTTTGCAATCCGCTTTCCAACGTGCCGTCCTTGCCCTCGGCGGCGTCCAGTTCGGCCACGCGGATTTCGACACGACGGCAGAGATAGCGCGCAAGGGACGGCAGATCCGCCATGCGCCATTCGCGCTCCAGTCCCAACCGCGTGCCCAGTAAGGCCGAGCGGGCCAGGAGCGCACGGCGGCAACCCTCGACGGAACGGAACTTCGGACGGAACCGTTCACGCCATTCCTCCGCGGCGGCGTCGATCAACTGTCGGACCACCGGGTCCGATTCGAGGCTCTTGTCGAAGTGCGCGATGGCCTCTTCCGACAGCGAATACAAATCTTTCTTCATACAGGGTTCATTCCCAAAACCCTCGTTTCGTTAAGGCACTTTCTTCCGAGGGCGTGATTCCAAGCAGGGCGACCGGCTTTCGCTCGGGCACCCGCTGGTGAAAAAGCGGGGCTGAGTGAAATGAATCTTTCCGAAAAAACTCCCGCCGAGCCGGGTGGAGTCATTGATCCAACCCAATACGTTCTCGATGCCTGGCTGGCCTGCGTGCACGATCCGGACAACGGCATCGTTCCACTTCGCGACGAGATCGAAGCCATGCTTTATCGGTTCCTGCGGCCGCTGAACTTGGGCGGATTCTTCGACGGTCTGTTTGACAGCATCGTTCGAAAGGCGCTGCTTCTGACGCTGACCCGGTTTCTTTCCGGCAACAAAAAGCTCATCAGCGCGACCCGGTCGGGAAATCGCGACAGCATCAACGCTCAGTTAACGCGCAGCATCTGGCTGGCCCTTCAGGCCACCGTCTGGCGGATGCGAACACTCGCCAGGCGCGAGGGCGCTGTCACCGCCCCCACACACGCCGAGGCCGAGTGGCCGGCTCACACCCAACTCCGCCGGGCAATTCTGGAACTGGGGCTGAGTCAGAACATCTAACGCCCCCTTGGTCAGATGAATTGCCCGTGTCGTCTTTCGACGACACGGGCTCCCAGAGGAAAACAACCCCAGGTGTTATGCCCAATGACACCAATCCAAAAACTGATGATTCCAAGGAACGAAATGATGTTACCGCCCCCCTCGCCGATAGCTGGCTCGCCTTTGTTGAGACCCCTGACAAAGAATCCGCGCAAAACCGATTCGCCACGGAACTGAATGACCTCGTGCGGAAGTTTCTAGTGGCGGGCTCCCTCATGGAACCGCTGCGGAACATGCGCGAGGATCTCGGCCAGGAGGCCAGCCTGCTGCTCTTTTCCAGGCTGCTAGCGGGAAACAAAGAACTCGTCGCCGCCACCCGCGCCGGCAATCGCAAAGAGATCGCCGGGCAGATTCGCCGCTCCGTCTCCGCCGCCATCCGCTTCTCCAAATGGAAGCTGTTCAGTAAGCTTGCTGGCCGACCGGTTCAACTCCAACCGGACAAGGACAAACGGGAGATTTCCACTTACCAGCACCCGGCAAATTTCAAAGCTCTACGCGAACTCCCCCTCGACGCTCAGCACAAGTTAGTCATGAACATGCTGCGCAGGGCGGTGCGCGAACTTCATCTGACTCCCGGCAACGCGGATCTGGCGCAGACGCTCATCGAAAACAATCTCACCCAGGCCGAGCTCGCCAGGTCCATCGGCGTCACGCGTGAGGCTGTTCATCAACGCCTCAAGCCTGTCTGGCGTTTTCTCCGCAAGGCTATCGACGACGAGGAATTTCCGCTCTCATGAATGCTCAAATCCGCAAAAGGCTGCTCGCCGTCAGCGCCGGCAAAGCCAATTACGAACTCCAGCAACTCACCAAGGCCAAGGGGAAAACCAAAGTTCATCTCCTCGTCCACGTGACGACGCGAGAGGAGATCGAGAAGTGCGATATGAGGCGCTTTGTCCATGACTTCAGGCCCACGCTCGAATTGCAGCGGCTCGTGGACCTCCAGCGCAAGGTGCTCTTCACCGTCCACGGCTACGATGAGGTCGATGAACCGCTCTTCGCGATCCCGTCCGTCCGAAAATACTACGCGAAGTGCCACGAAGTTTGGCCGTGCTGGTCATACTTCTCGGAGCTCCGAAGCGACTGTCTCGCTGTAATTGCCGCGTGCGTAACGCCCAACCTCTCCATCGTCCGCCACCGCCGCAGGAAAAAAGTCGAAGTTGCTCAAACTCAGGCCGAGCTCATTGAATTCTTTGAATATGGCCTGTCCGTGGCGGCGCTCTTGCACCACAAAGCCAGCATCGGAAAGCAGCAGGGCATGATGCTCCTGCGAGACGTCTCCTATTACCTCCGCCTGCCGGAGTCGTTCGGCAAATAGCGCTCTGCCTGCACTGGTTCGCGCCATCTTCCTGCCTCATCCCTGCGCCCAATTCTCCACCCCAACTAAACCCCATACCCATGCCCACCAACCCCGACAGCAACCCTCACCGAAAAAAATATCAGGATCTCATCCTGCGCCCCGAATACGAACACCTGCGCCTCAACTTCCCGAGCGGCCACACATGGATTCGCATCCTGCCCGGTCTCGGCGACAGCGCCTACGGCTGGATCCTGCCGATCCTCGCCTTGGAATTTCCGGGCGGTCGATTCGTTCATCCCGCCAGCTTCAACCCGAACAAGCGTTCCGTCTTCGACATCGCCCACGACTGGCTTCGAACCTTCCATCCGCAGCTTCTCCGCTCGAAGACCAACAAGACCGGATTCCGTCTCAAGCCCATCAAAGTCGGCGCGTTCTGGGGCGTCGAGTATTCCGAAGCGGGGCAGCACAGCTTGCGGCTGGCCGTCGAAAGTTTCCACAGCGGCACCAGCGGCCCCGTCGGGCTCGCCTACGAAATCTGGCGCAAACTTTTCGAGAAAGACGAAAACGACCACCGCATGTGCGACGGACTTCACCCGGAAAACGGCGTGATGGTCTGCGTCGAACGGCGCAGGCCGAGACTCGCCGGACCGCCGCTTCACTGGGTTCAGGTCGGCCGCATCCCCCGTTCCGTCGATGACCTGCTCGAAAAAGTCAGCCCCATTGAAAAGGAACAGCTCCATCCGCTGGAGCGGGTGATCCGCGAAGCCTCCGTGGAAGAGCAATGGGACTACCTCGGCCGGCTCATCTCACCGGAACTGGTGGCCCGCATCCGCGCCGCCACCCGCCGTCGCGGAAAATAGCCCTCAATCCCATGAGCAAAGACACCAACATCCAATTTTGCGACAGCACGGTTTCCCCCGTGATGGGCTGCCACGGATGCGAGCTCTGGGCGACGATCCCCCAACTCGTCACGGCAATATCAAATTGCCTGCCCGCCCCCGATTCCCGTGACATCATCCGGCGGCGCCTTGCACGCCTGTTGCCGAGCGATGTGTTCCATTTGCGCAGGCAACTCGCCCGCGAGTTCACACCTGCACAATGCCCCGAACGATGCGCAGAGATCGAACAGGCTATTGTCTCGAACTTCCATTGCTTTGCCGGCGACCTCCACCTGCGTCACGGACAGGACGACACCCGTCCGGATAAAATCCCCAACCGCGGTTACGCCCCGAAATTCGACATGCCGAACCTGTTTCCCGGACGCATCACCCATGCCACCCACTGGAGCGACCTGCGGGGCCAACCCCGGCTGGCGAAGGCTTGGATGAACGGCCTCCCTCGAATCATCTTCATTTCCGACATGGGCGACGCCCTCAGCAGCAGCGTCACCTTCGAGTATCTGGAAGAAGAAATCATCCGGAACGTCAATTCGGTGTATGGCCGCCGCCATTTCTGGCTCTGGTTGACCAAGCGCCCGAGCCGAATGGCAAAGTTCGCCGAATGGCTCCATGCTCGGAACATTACCTGGCCGGATCACCTCATGGCGATGACTTCCATCACCTCGACCGATACCCTTGGCCGAATCGAACATCTCCGCAAGGTGCCCGCCAAATACCGCGGTCTCTCGGTCGAACCCCTGCTTGAGCCGGTAACCCTGCCGCTTACCGATATGAACTGGGTCATCGTCGGAGGCGAGAGTGGACACGCAGCACGTCCGTTTGAATTAAACTGGACACGCGACATCCTCTGCCAGTGCCGGGACGCGCACGTTGCCCCGTTCATCAAGCAACTCGGTGCAGCCCCATTCGACGGCGGTCGCCGCATCAATCTTCTAAACTCCCACGGCGGCGACTGGAACGAATGGCCCGCCGATCTTCGCGTGCGGGAATTTCCGCCGTTCGATTCGGTGGTTGTGCCGGCTGCAGCGTAGTTCTGACTGGCTAATTCAAAATGGCGAACGCCCGGTCTTTTGGCCGGGTTCGCTGCTCATTGGACGGAGCAGGGGATGTATGATCCCCAAACTAAATTCGTCCAACGACACCGCCCAGTTTTCTCCGTCAGCTTCATGCCATGCCTTTGATTTTCGCGTATGATCTGGCGAGCCTTCTACTCAGGAATTACCCCGAGGCCGAGGCCTTCGTCCAAAGGCTGGACGCCGAGCACGGACGAAATTAAGAAAGAAACTCCAGCGGTGGGAAATGGGTTTGGGTTGATCTGCCTTCCCTCTCCGTGAATACGCTCTGGACACAGCATGGGTGAGTTGTCCCAAGTGCCGATCAAAACGCCGAAGGAAACTGGGATCATGGTGCCACCACTTCAGCATGCCGATCCAAGCGAACAAGCTGCGCTTGGAAGGCGGCGCCGAATTGCGCCGACTTCGCCCGAACGCGGAGGCCATCACCTTATTCAGAAAAAATCGGCGGATTCGCTCTGCCGAAGGTTGTCTCCCTGCCTCGTCCTCACCGTTTCGAACCTGTGTTCCGGCCTGCGATTGGAGCCTGCGAGCCAGTTTTTCCATTTTGAAATGCACTTTTCTCACCGTGTCCGGGCGCAGGCGGACGTCTCCATCATAGCAAAACCGAAATCCCAAAAATCCGATCCAGGGAAATTCCCCAGATTGGATGTCACCACCCCAAGCATAAGTCGGACGGGATTTCGCATTCCAGAAAGCATCCTTGTTGTCGCCAAAATACGGCGACAACGTCGTCGGTGCATGAATCGGAAGACGCAAAGAACGCAATGCCTCCAGATACACCTCGAACGCTTTCTCGGATGTTTTACGTTCCGGCGCGACGATCAGGGAGTCGTCGCAGTATCGCCAATATTCAAACGGGCGTCTGGACTTTCGGCGACAGCTCGCCAAAGCGCGATCCGCGCGGTCCAGCACGATATTAACGAGAATATTCGACAACGCGCCACCTTGGGGAATTCCCAGCGGTTCGTCCAAGGGCGACAAATAAAATTCCCGCAGCGCTTCGAGAGGCCACTTCTTTCCGGCAATCGACAGGCTCGGTAATACGGATTTAGGAAACGAGTAGCAGGCCAAATACGCGCGCACCAGTTCCCGAACCCTTGGATCAATGCCCACGCCGGCAACAGCCATCCTTTCCAACATGATCCGAATCGAGTCCTCAATCACGCCATGGTGGAGTGTATCGAAAAAACTGCGGATGTCGGCATCGGCGACAAACAGCGATTTCCTTCCCCGGGCTAAGTTTAACTTCTGTAATTCTTTCAGCGCAGCCGGTGCGTTCCGGCTTGGAGCCCATCGAAACGCGATGCTGGAGTCGTCGAGAAATGGGTCCACGACAGAACTCAGATACTGGCTGACCAGCGCAAGAACAACCCGGTCGCGGAAACCGAACGTGGAAATGATCCGAGTTTTTTGGGGATTGAATTCATCTGCCATGGCATGAACGTTCGGCGCGGCGAACGAGAAATCCCGATGACCCAGCGCGCATTCCCGCACTGCGGCAATCTCCTGCCGTAAATTGCAAGCCCAAGGCTGTGGCCTTTCGTGCTGAATGCCCACAAGCATACAATATTCGAGTGCCTTCGCCCAAACATCCGTGCTGTCCATGGCGTGGCGCCACTTCGGCCGAACCAAATGCCACTCATCGCGGGGAGGATAAATTGCGGGGAGCGAATTTTTGGGATCCTTCATTGACGATGGAAATAGCCGGTTCCACTGGTCGGCCTCCGCGCGATGCTCCGCCAGCCGGAGACGGAGGCGGGCGAGCACCCCGATGATCCTTTCGGGCATAAGCCAATCCGAGAACGACAAAAAAGGGGCCAGGCAGGCGTCGCGAGTATTGATGCGCGTTTTTGATGGGCGGAGTAACCGCCCTTCTTCGTGAGAACATCCATGGACGTTCCCTGTGCCTTCAACTAGGCGTTGCGATGATCCCGACTCTCTCGGGAACACGGCGCCGCCTGGCCCCAGAAAAATGAAAGATGCCTTCCTGCTTCGACGCAGGTGAAAGAACGTCAGCAAGCCAAACGCAATGACAGCCAGCGGAATGACTGAGCAGACGCAGCGCCGGAGGATGAGCGAAAAAGGATTCACCTCTACTGTATGGTTACCGTCCGATGTTTGCGCCAGTAATATTTTTAGAAATTTGTTGTCTGTGATCGTTTTTTTCGAGTTCATACTAGTCCGTCCGATTCGTGATTCTTGGAGATGGCAATAACGGCGACTTGCATAGTGGGATCGCTTCCACGCCGGGAAGCTGCCCGCCGGCCGCAGCCTCGATCCGTTCAATTTCCTTGCGGTCAAATCGTCGGGCTGACGCACGTCCTCCGAATTTGGCTCCCGAGTAGCCGAAACGCCGGCAAGTGCGCAGCACCGAGGCGCGGTGGCATTCCCAGCGCTCGGCTACTTCGGATGCAGTGAAGTATTTTTTCATACCCTCTACTCGAAGTGCCGGGGTGGGTCTGGTGAGCACCGAGGAATCAAATCGCCAGTTCGCCCACGGCAAGGTATGGAGAACTCTGTGTGAGCAAGAGAGATCGCGAGGAGATCCTGGAGCAGGTCAGGGAGCTTGGCCCGAAAACAGGCGTTCGAGAGGCAGCTCGCCGCCTGAAATGCGGACGTCCGTTGATCATAGAAGCGCGCCGGAAGCTGGGATTCGACAACAATCCCATCAATTCCCTCTCTCCGGAGCAAATCGCACTCCGCAACCAGCCCTGCGTTGAAATCCGAGTTCTTCGGAAGGGTCCCAATCAGTTCGGCGTCGTGCTTGCTGCGCGCAATTTGGCAGATTTCACTCAGATTGCGTTGGAACACCTACGGCCGGGTCGGGTTCCCTGGCCATCACCTTTTTCACGGGACCGGCTTCGGGTGGCATATCTCGCGTCGCGATTGACCCGTGTAAAATTTGATCAAGAGCCGGAATATCTCGACATACTGGAATTGGCCCAGAAATCCCATGTCGAAGGGGAAGAACTAGTGGTCGTCTGGCATAAAACGGCCGATGAAGTTCAGAAACCGCGGATCGCGAAGGAAGAAGGAATCGTCGTGCTGCACACCCAAAGTCCTTCGTTGCCCCAACTCCTCTGGAATCTCATGCTTTGCCGCGAGCTTTCCTGGCTGGGACCGGGATATTTTCCCACGCTCGAATTTTTACTGTCGATTTTGCCGAATGCCGTGGATCCCGCCAAGAAGGCAAAAGTTATTTCCGCAGGCCAAACATTGGCAGCTCTTCAGGCGAGGTTGCGCTTCACTCAAGCCGTGGAAGATATGACGGTCGGCATGAAGCAATCTCTATATCGGCCAAACTCGAAGGCGAAACGCCAATCAGTTTTTCCGCCTGATTTGCTTCGAAAGCGACTGGCGCAGCAGAGGAAACTGGAAGCACCGCTCGTATTTCCCATGGAGTTTGGATTCAGTGAGGCGGATGGTATTTCGCCATCAGAGTTGACCGTTTGCCCGACAAGCGGTTTGCCACACTCGAATTTCATCGCCAGCAAGAAGACGGACGGAAAAGTCGTAAGGGTGATGGCGATGGATACCTCTTTGCTGGTGTCCGCCGCTCGACAGCTCTTTGTCGGCACCGCCTTTCTTAATCGCCTACAGGTAGCCTGGCAGACTCAGGAAGCGTTCTTGGAGCAACTCCGTCGCAAACGTTTTCCGCTCGCCGAATGCGCGCGTCTGATCGAGTCGGGAGACTGGCAGCATGTGGTAAAACATCTTATACTGGCCTACAACAAAACGAAACCGGGGCAGGGCTCGACAGACTGGCTGATCTCGACGTTACTCCTGTTTTTCTTCGATGCGGATTTTCTCATTGCGACGCTCAAGCAGCACTATCCCGACGCGTTGGCAGATTTCGAGGACGCCTGTGCAAAACACCTCTACGCCTCCATCCATCCGAGGCAGGAGGCAATAGTGGGTTATATCAATAAACACTATAAACAGCCCTATTCTGATTGGGCGGAGGAGGAGTTCAAAGACAGTTGCCAACAATTCGTCATACGAGAGTCAAATCGAATCCTGCGTTTTGGCATGGAACACGCGGGAAATCACGCCGCCAAAAGTATTTGCCGCCTGGGCCTCGATCGAATCTCCCGGTTTCGCAACGCCACACTCCATCGGCATTCGCATCGAATTCTCCGTTCATTCCGCCCCTGGCCATGGATCGCACTCCGAGATTGGCGTCTGCAACGGAGTTTCTTCTCGTTTTATCTGGATCGAATTATTTCCCGACTCAGGTCTCCAGAAGTGCTAGCCGAGGCGCAGAAACCGAAAATACCATCTACGGAGAGCACAAACGGCGGAAGCATTTTTGATAAACTGGCTGATTCCGCCTCTCACCAAGGTTTTGACCCCATGGCGGAGCTTGACGAGTTGATGACGGCTCTGACTTCACTTGATGGGGACTCACCCGACATTTGGGATGAAGTGGACGACGTGTTGAGAGCGATCAGTCCCGGCAAACTGGGGCAGTTGCAGCAACGGCTATCCGCTGAGGGCGACATTGGCGATGAAGTGCTCCGCCGGTGGCACCAACTCCATCCACCAGGAAAACTGGACATGGCGCGGTTGTCTCAACTGGATTTATCTCGATGCGATCCGACAACTATCCAACTCGTCAAAAACATGCTGTCAAAACTCGACGTTGATGAACAAACGCGTGTGACGTTCGAGGCAAAGCTACGCGGGGCGTCAAAACGACGTTCCTGATCTTAACTACACGGCTCTCTCCCTCTTCTCCATGCGATCGGCAAAATTGCAGCGCGGCTATATCGTCCAGCACCGGTCTCAGGCTGGCGTGAACTACATGAAAAATGCGTAAGTAAGCGGGTCAGATGGTGGATCAGGACACCATTTGTAAATTTCTCCGATCCGTCTCGAACCACCGAGCGTAATGGGATAAAGAGAATCAAATTGCGTCTTGTTCCAGTTTAACTTCGTCAGAGCCAGAATTTCCAGCGCCAATTCCGACTGGCTGCGCTCGGTTTGAAAGCAGCGCACGTGAAGCGGACGCGGGACATAGGGGCCGGGATATTTCCGGTAAAACGGAACGCTTCCTCGGGTATAGAGAACGGAATTCATCTCATCAAGAATGACATGAGACCCTCGCAAAGGTGGATATGAACCATGTCGAAAAAATCGGATGTCAGAACGGTTCAAGGCAACGAGATCGCAAAATTTCACCCCCAATGCGTCGGCAGCCTTGTTGAAGCCGTCCAATTCCGCTCGATCATAACCGGAAGATTTATGAACTACGACGCGATCAGGCAGGCGATCGTCGTTTGCTTTACCGTAGTTTTGAATTGCATCAATCAGCAGTTTTTCTGCCCCTTCCTTGGACAGATGCACTTCGTGATCTTCCTCTGACTTGTGCGCCATGCCTCCCCGGAGAATGGTTCCTTCGCCCTTGTCGTTGAAGACTTGGGTGAGACTTGAATGCATGTAGCCGCCTTCCTCACGAACTGAGAAAGAGATGCCGACATAACAAGTCTTTTTTCCAGACGGCGCGCGAAGCAACTTCCAAGGAATCCCTCCTGCCTTGTAAAATAAACCTCCGAAGAGATTCCAAGCACGCGTTGCCGGATCTTGAACCTCCCGGGCACTCTCACCGTATGTGCGAGGCCACACGAGTTGAAAAAGGGAACGAGAAATCAAGCAAAGCCCCTTCAAATAATCGTGAAAATCAATGCCTTTCTCGCTGTCGTCAAGATCATCGAACTCATCGTTCTCGTAGGATCGAGGCTTGACTCTCTTCCTCACTATATCGGGAGGAAGGCAGATCACCACATCCGGCTTGCTCGCACTCAGTTCAAAAAGTGAGCGAATTTTGTCATGGAATAATTCGGACAGAAGGCCAACGGCTCCTTCCTTTTCACAAATCTGCTTTAACTCCCGCTCCGAGAGTTCGGATACCCAGCTTGGATGAGTTTCAAATCTAGCGCGAAAGCCGACCGAGGGGGCCAACCCTGGAAAATCAGGGTTCAAGTTTGGATTGAGCGGATTGTCCCCTTTGATGCCAGTGGCACAAGTCTGCATCCACGCCGAGAACGCCTCAATGCTTTTGGCGGTTCCAACCAGTCCAAGCTTGACTTCAGTTTTTGCGCGTGGGGTCGCCACATCCACAGGACCGTATCGAATAATTCCCTCCCGTATATCAAAAGACTGGCCGCCACCCCCGAATTCCAAGAGCGGTTCCCCGATGACCTTGTCCAGCTTGATCAAAGCAAGACCTCCATATCGGCACTCATTTCCTTCTGTTCGTCAGACTTTGCGATCTTCACCCATTCTGCATCTTTGATGGATGGAGCCAGCGAAAGACCAATCGGTCGTTGAATCCTAAAACCATCTCCTGATTGGAGGAGATCAGGCTCCCGGCACAGGACGCTGGCCCAGAATAATACATGTCCCAGAACGGCGCGATTTTTTTCCGGTTTGCGCATGTTCGAACTGGATTTTTTCTGCCATTTGCTTGGGCTGTTCACTCCGTCGCAGGTAAAGGCCCAGAATGGAATCAGGATAAAATACCACTTTTGACCAAAGCGCATGAATTTGTGACGGAATGCTTCGTGTTTCCAGTGCTGAATCGCGTTGGGGTCGTCAGACTTTTTATCGGGAATCGCTTGGTAAATGGTCCTGTCACCATGTTTCTTGATCGCAAGTGCTTTTAATGTGCCTTCCCGTGTGCCCATTTTAACGGCAAATAAATGGCACTTCATTTTCTTGGAGTATTCCATCCGATATAATGTGCCGTTGTTCTCGCAGAGATGCTGCAAACAACGATTCAAAAGCTTAATAAATTTACTTTTGTCACCCATCACTGCTGACTCCGCCCATTTGGAGGCTTTGACAGGAACAGAATTGACCAGTGTCTTATTGGCAAAAAGCTCTTTCCAGAGCGGTTGGTCAAAACTTTGGAAGGTATAAACTATGCCATAATCCACAAAGACATCCGACGGTGGATTCCCCGGATTTCCAAGTTTCTCCCACGCCTTTTTCAGACGGCTTTCAAACTCGGTTCGTGAACCCCGTTTAACGATGATCTTTGCGGAGTTAATTGTCTCGGGAAACAAGACCGGGAAAAGATTGGAGGCAATGCTCTCCTGTTCATTGTGCAGGCCGATTTCCTGGGGTTCAAATTGGAACTCCCCGCTAAACGATGGCCGCTGAAAAAAACCTTCTGCTATCGCGATGGGGGCCAGCGAGGTTCGAATTGGCGGCATCTCAGCCGGAGGCACCCCTAATAACCGGGACCGCAGTCGGTCAAGAAATTCCAGCTGAGGTCCGACAACCACACGTGTAACGTCCGCCAGTGGTTTGGGGACGAATCTCAGGTCAACTTCCTCAAAAACGACCGGAACGAATTTATCATTCCGCTGGGGAGACTCATAAAGATATTGCTGCGTCAGGCGACTTTCCCATTGCGCTCCGAGTCCAACGCCCGGATTCTCATCATTCTTCCATCTGCGGAGATAGGTTTCCGTGCAGATCACCAATACAAAATCCGCCCACTCAAGGCGTTCTTCCATCCAAGATGGCCAGCGCTCATTGACATGGTATTGATCTATATCGCTGTCAAACCCAAGGCCTCGGAGCGAATTTGATAAAGCTAAGGCGCGAGTGCTGTGTTCGACAGACTCCTGCGTATAGCTAATGAATACCTTGGTAATCGCCTCTGCTGTGTCACCACTGGTCATGATGGGGTAGTTTCATTGCTCTGGAGCCTTTTCGGCAGTGAGGGCGGTAAGAAGCGGTCCAATGTCCTGCCAAGGAAGCACGGTGCCCCTGCTGCGTTTTTGCGGGGCGTCGCCACCGTAAACCAACCAAGGCTGGAACATCTGTCCGGCAAGTTTCGACTTCCAATATTCGAGTCCCGCGAAGAAATCCCCCGCAACGGTGGCACCGGATTTGATCTCCACCCCTTGAATAACTTGCGGCGCGGTTTCCGCCACAATGTCCACCTCATGCCCTTCCTTGTCCCGGAGGAAATGGAGTTCAGCCCGTAATCCGGCGTTCAGCCGGGCCTTCAGACATTCGGTGACCACCCAGTTTTCAAACAAGGCACCACGTTGCGGATGAGCGGACAGGTGCTCGGGCCGACGAATGCCGAGAAGCCAAGAAGCCAAGCCGCAGTCGCAGAAATAGATTTTCGGCGTTTTGATCAGTCGTTTCGACACATTCACGAACCACGGGCGGATGAGATGAATGAGATGACTCGCCTGCAGCACCGACAGCCAAGACTCGGCCGTGACCCGGGTAATGCCGGCATCGGCGGCCAGGGACGAGACATTAAGCAGTTGGCCGATGCGACCGGCGCAAAGCTGCACGAATCGTTGGAATGTCGCCAAATCGTTAATCTTCAATATCTGCCGGACATCCCGTTCGAGGTAGGTCGCTATGTAATCCTGCAGCCACGCCACCGGTTCGACAGGGCGGTTGTAAATCGGCGGATAGAGGCCCGTGAGCAACAAGTCATTGAGAGATGTTGGGGCGCACCCCACCGCCTGCAACTCACCGAGGGAAAACGGAAGCAGCGTCAGCATCGAAACTCTCCCGGCCAGACTCTGGGTGATCGATGAAATCAATTCAAACTGGCTGGAGCCGGTGAGCAAAAACCTCCCCATGCGCTGATCTGCATCCACGATTCCCTGGAGATAGGAAAACAATTCAGGGCAACGCTGCACCTCGTCGAGGATGGCTCCGTCAGTGGCCTGCGCCAAAAACCCACGGGGATCTTCCATGGCGTAGGCCCGGGTATCCGGGTCTTCCAGAGAGAAATACGGGAGTTCCGGCGCGATCAACCTTGCCAGAGTGGTTTTTCCCGATTGGCGGGGTCCCGAAATGACCAACACCGGGTAACCCTTCCGGCGTTCGCGTGCGACCGCGGCAAGCATACGTGGAATCGGGTCGGATGTGGCTGAGACTACCGGCATGACTGATTGTATATACAGATAGACGATCAGTCGCAAGCTGCAAATTTTACCAATTCCCCTATAAAGACTCGACCATCACTAC
>Ga0075012_10002268_pt1 | contig 19009 bp, 21 predicted proteins | sample All_14_2_FD_71474 | JGI IMG/M metagenome (GOLD analysis project Ga0075012, IMG submission 71474) | Freshwater microbial communities in response to fracking from Pennsylvania, USA - Allegheny Zone_MetaG_DW_15 | ecosystem: Environmental > Aquatic > Deep subsurface > Groundwater > Drilled... | reverse complement strand
GTTGCGCCCGCTTGGCTTTCCGATCCTGGGCTGGAGCCGGTCGGCCGGGCCGGCGGCGCTGGACCGCCTGCTGGCGGAGGCGCGGATCGTGGTCAACCTCCTGCCGCTGACGGCGGAAACGCGGCATATCCTGGCCGCTCCCCTCTTCGCGCGCCTGCGGCCGGGCGCCGGCCTGATCAATTTCGGCCGGGGCGGCCATCAGGTCGTGCCCGATATCATTGCCGCCCTCGATTCGGGGCAATTGTCCCATGCCGTGCTCGACGTCTTCGAGGGCGAGCCGCTGGCACCGGACAGTCCCCTGTGGCTGCACCCGAAGGTGACGGTGACGCCCCATGTGGCGGCGGAAACCAATGCCTTTTCGGCCGCCCGCTGCACGGCGGCCAATATCGCCGCCTTCCGCGCCGGCGGCCGGATCAGCGGGCTGGTCGACCGGGCGCGGGGGTACTGATCACTTCAGGCGGAAGGCCTGGACCTGGGCGCCGCCCCGGTCGCCCAGCATATAGGCGACACCGGGCAATTGGCCCAGCGTGTCCCTGCCGATCTTCTCGTCCGACCAGGCGATGTTGACGCGATTGCCGCCCGGTTCCACTTCCAGCGCGCCGCTGCGCCCGCCCTCCGTCACCGGCTTCAGGCTGGCGGGGGCCTGGGGGAAGGCGCGGGCGACGCCTTTCTCGGGCACGAAGACATATTCCTTCACCGCGCCGATCTCGAAGCGCCACCAGCCCTGCATCCATTTGGGCGCCTTCACCGCGATACGCGCCAGGACCTCGATATCGACCCAGCCTTCCAGCTTGCTGGGGTCCCAGGTCTGGTGCTTGCGCTTCACGATGTCGAAGCCCTTGGTGTAATCCTGGCCCGGCCCGCCCTGGCCGCCCTCCGCGGTATTCCAGACGTCGCCGGTGAAATCGATCGACACGCCGACGTGGAATTTCTTCATCTTGAAGACATCGCCGCACAGGGGCTTCTTGCCGCTGGCCGCCGGCACCCAGGCCTCCGAGACGCCCTGGCGCTTCATCTCGGCTTCCAGGTCGAAACGCCCGAGATAGATCGGCGCATTCACCGCATTGCTCAATTTGCCGGTAAAGCCATTGCAGGATGTGGTGGTGGGCAGGCCCGCCGTGCTCTTGCCCTCCTTGCGCCGCTCCGCCTTGGCGATATCTTCCGTGGCCCAGGTCTTTTGCAGACCTTCCTGGCTCATGCCGGTCAAGGTGGTGAACAGGGCGCCATAGGTGCCGTTGGACGTGACGTCCGTGTAATCCGGCAATTGATCGAGAAACGCCTTCGCCTTCGCGCGAACATCATCCATCCGACTTCCCCCCGGTTGTCGACGGCCGTTGCAGCCGCGCGATCATAGCACGAAGGTCAGTCGAGCGCGTCCATATCGTCGTCGGAGAAGCCGAAATGATGGCCGATCTCATGGATCAGCACTTCCCGCACCAGCCCGCCCAGGGTGGCCCCGGTCTCGGACCATTCGTCCAGGATCGGGCGGCGGTAAAGGAAGATCATGTCGGGCAGGGCGCCCGAATCGCCCACGGACTTGTCCTTCAGGGGCACGCCCCGATAAAGCCCGGTCAGGGTGAAGGGGTCTTCAATCCCCATCTGTTCGAGCGTGTCGTCATCGGCGAATTCCTCCACCCGAATGACGATTCCCTTCACCCGGTCGCGCAGCGCGGGTGGGATTTCCGCAAGGGCCTGGGCCGCCAGGGCCTCGATATCGTCGAGGGAGGGGGCGACCAGGCGATCGAGAAATTTCGCGTGAGTCATCGCCCGTGACGTTAGCGGCTTGTGGCGCGCTGTCCAGTCCCGTACGACTGCTGATCGGAGCTATTTGCACGCAAGGGGGCGCCATGCGCCAGAAACTGACCGATGAAGCCAAGGCGGCCGCGCTTGCCACCCTGCCCGACTGGCATCTGTCGGCGGAGCGGGACGCGATCGAGCGCCGGCTGGTGTTCAAGGATTTCAGCCAGGCCTTCGCCTTCATGGCCAGGGTCGCCCTGGCGGCGGAACAGATGGACCACCACCCGGAATGGTTCAACGTCTATCGCACCGTCGATATCCTGCTCTCGACCCATGACGTCGACGGCCTGTCCGACCTCGACGTCACGCTCGCCCGGCGGATCGATGCCTTCGCCGCCGATTTCGGCGTCTGATCAGCGCGGCTTGGACGGGCTGCCGCCCAGGGCCAGGAAGGCCGCCATTTCTGCCGGCATGGGGCCCGATTCCTCGAGCCGGGAGCCCATTTCCGAGCCGTTCAGCAATTTCGACAATTGGGTGCGGGCGCGGGAAACCCGGCTCTTGATGGTGCCGACGGCGCAGCCGCAGATTTCGGCCGCCTCCTCATAGGAGACGCCGCTGGCGCCGACCAGGATCAGCACTTCGCGCTGCTCTTCCGTCAGGCGCCAGAAGGCGCGGCGGAAATCGTCGAATTCGAGGCCGGCTTCCTGGGTCGGGCCGGCGGCATGCTGCTGCTCGTGAACCTCTTCGAGCGTATCGATCTTCACGCGGGACTTCCGCCCCTCGTTGTAGAAGAGATTGCGCAGGATGGTGAACATCCAGGCCTTGAAATTGGTGCCCGGCTGGAACTGATGGGCCGAGGTCAGGGCGCGCACCACCGCATCCTGCACCAGATCGTCCGCCCGTTCCCGGTGGCCGGTCAGAAAGCGGGCAAAGGCGCGGAGATGCGGCATGACCGCGATCACTTCGGCCCTGATGTCGAAGGCGGGGCGGTCGGTCACGACTTGCCCCCACCCGTATTCTTGTCCCCGGTGATCTTGTCGGGGTCGATCTGGTTCAGCAGGTCGAGCAGATCCTGAGGCAGGGGTTCGGCGGCGATATCGTCATAGATCTTGCGCAGGCCGTCATCCACCCAATCGTTTCCGGGCTTTTGGGGACTTCCGGGCGCTTGGGGCGTATCGGCCGGTCCTGGGGCGGCGGGGCCCCCCTTCGATTTGGTCGGTTTGCTCTTTTCGGGCATGACTCGTTCCGCGCTGCCGGTTCAAGCTACCGGCCTTGGAACCAACGGGGAAGGCCTCGCGTTTGTTCCAGACAACATTTGTACCAGACACTGTTTGTGGCAGGGTCGGCGGGCGGCTTGTCCCTCAGGAATCAGTATCAATGACCGATTTGAAACTTGGTATCGCGCAGCATCTGCCCTTCCTTCGCCGCTATGCCCGGGCGCTGACCGGTAGCCAGGGCCTGGGGGACAGCCTGATCCGGGGGGCGTTGCAGGCGCTGGCCGGCGGCAAGGCGTCGATCGATCCCGACCGGGACCTGAAGCCCCAGCTCTATGGCCTCGTCCATCAGGCGGCGGATGCCGCGCCTCTGGCCCCGGCTGCATTCGATGCCCCGGCGAACCCCGATGCCAAGGTTCAGGCGAAGCTCGGTGCCCTGCCGTCGGCGGAGCGCCGGGCCCTGCTGCTCACCTCCCTCGAAGGCATGAGCCGGGGCGAGGTGGCGGCGGTGCTCGGCGTTACGGCCGACCAGGTGAATATGCTTCTCGATCACGCCCGCAGCGAATTGGCGCGTCAGGACCCGGCCCGGGTGCTGGTGATCGAGGATGAGCCGATCATCGCCCTTCATATCGCCGAAATCGTGCGCGAGGCCGGCCATGAAGTGGTGGGCATCGCCACCCGGAAGAGCGAGGCGGTGGCGCTGGCCGCCGAACATCGCCCGGGCCTGGTGCTGGCGGATATCCAGCTCGACGACGGCTCGACCGGGATCGAGGCGGCGCAGGAAATCCTGCAATCCCTCGATGTGCCGGTGATTTTCGTCACCGCCTTCCCCGAACGTCTGCTGACCGGGGAGCGGATGGAGCCGACCTATCTGGTCTCGAAACCCTTCGACCCGGAAACCCTGGTCGTCACCATCGGCCAGGCCCTGTTTCATCACCCGGGCCGCTGAGACGTGACGGGCCTGTTCCGCCTGTTCGATCCGATACGCGCACGCCTTGCCGCGCTCATGCTGCTGGTGCTGGCGGCGCCGGCGGCGGGCGGTGCGCTGGTCGCCATGCGCGCCTATGACGAACAGACCCAGCGGGCGGAAACCCAGGTCCATCAATTCGCCGCCCTGGCCGCCGCTCATGAGCGGGACTTTTTCTACGATACCTGGCGCCTGCTGGTCGGGCTGGCGACCGACCTGACCCTGCCCTCGGCCGGAACGCGCTGTCCGCGCATCTTCAGCGCCTTTCCCGATATTTATCCCGAATACGGCAGCCTGGCCCTGATCGCCCCCGATGGCCGGCAGGTCTGTTCCACCGACCGCACGGCCAGGGGACCGGTCAGTCATGCCGATGCCGCCTGGTTCCAGGATGCGGTGCAATTGCGCGATTTCACCCTGTCGGACCAGGTGCTGGACCCCGCCGCTGGCAACCCGACCCTGGTCGCGGCCATGCCCCTGACCGGGGAGAATGATACGATCGCTGGCATCATCGCGGTCTGGATCAAGCTGGACCGGCTGGAGCGGGTGGCCCGCGACGCCGGTCTGCCGGACGATGGCGTCGTCTATGTGCTGGATCGCAAGGGCGATGTCCTGACCCGGCGCACCGGCGGCTTTCTCGGCGATGGCGGCCTGCCGCAGCCGGATCTGGTCACCCAGGTGGTGAATGACGAGATCCTGGAATTCCGCGCCGAAAGCCTGGACGGGCTGGAGCGCGCCTATTCCGTCGTGGTCTTGCAGGGCGGGGCCATTCATGTGCTTTTCGGCCTGCCCGTCACCTCGACCTTTGCCTGGATCGACCGGGACCTGAATTCCCGCCTGATTCTGATCGGGGTGACCATTCTCGCGGCCCTGGTCGCCGCCTTCATCGGCGGGCATTTCCTGGTGACGCGCTGGGTGCGGAGCCTCGGCGGGCTCGCTGCCGATTACACGGCCGGACGGTTGGACAAGGATGTCGATCTGGCGGGCGCGCCGGCGGAATTGCGTGAATTGGGCCGGGGCTTCGTTACCATGGGCCGGCGCGTGGCGCTGCGCGAGGCGGATCTGAAGCGCACCATCGCGGAGAAGGATGTGCTGATCCGCGAGATCCACCACCGGGTGAAGAACAACCTGCAAACCGTGCTGTCCATGCTCTCGCTGCGGCTGCGCGCCCTGCGCGACCCGGCGGCCAGGACGGCGCTGGCCGATGTCGAGATGCGGGTGAAGGCGCTGGCCCTGGTGCAGCGGCATCTCTATCTCGACGATGCCACCAGCCTGGTCGATGTCAGTGCGCTTCTGTCGGAACTTGCGGCCAGCCTGACGGCGGTGCGGCCCGATATCCGTCTCGACGTCGATCTGCCGCCGCTGGCGGTCGATCAGGACCGGGCGACGCCGCTCGCCCTGGCGGTGACGGAATTGCTGACCAATGCCCTGAACCATGGCTTTGCCCCGGGTGCCGGCGGCACCATCCGCCTGACCGGCCGGATCGAGGCAGGCCGTATGACCCTGACCTTGGCTGACGACGGCCGGGGCTTCGAGCCGGGGAGCGGCGGCGGCCTCGGGCTGCTGCTGATGCCGGGCCTCGTGAAACAGATGGGCGGCGAGTCCAAGGTCGACAGCGCACCAGGCCAGGGCACGGTCTGGACCCTGGTCATTCCGGCTGGGGCATGACGAAGGACAGGTGGCCTTCCATCAGGCGAAAGCTGAGGGGCGGCTCGAAATGCATCAATTCGCCATCGACCGCCACCCGTACCCGGCGTCGGCGCGAGGTAACGGTGACTGCCTTGCAGGCGGCGAAATGGATGCCCGGCGCCGATTCCCAGCGCCCGGCCGCCACCGCCATGGCCAGGCGCAGCAGGGCCAGCGGCCCCGGCGCATCGGCGACATAGACTGCCAGTTCGCCATCCGACAGGCTGGCCCTGGTCGGCACCGGGCCTGCGCCGTCGATGAAGCGGTTGTTGGCCACCACCAGCAGGGGGGTGCGCAGTTGCACCCGCTCGCCCTGATCGGTGCCCAGTTCGACATCGACTTCCAGTTCATGGCGGCGGAACAGGGCGCGCCAGCCGGCCCGGATCATGGCCGGCCATTTGCTGAGGCCCCGGCGCCGGCGGGCCCGGTCCCGGTCCAGCACCATCCAGGGATAGAAGCCGAGCACGGCGGCATGGAGGAAGCGCGTGCCATTGATGGCGGCGACATCGATGGGCGCGATCACGCCCCGGGCCATGGCCTTGGCGGCATCGACCGGGTCCGGGGGCAGGCCGATGTCCCGTGCGGTCAGATTCATCGTGCCGAGGGGTAGGACGCCCAGGGTGATCGGGGTGCTGCCCAGCATGTTCAGGGCGCCGTTCAGGCTGCCGTCGCCGCCGCCGACGATCAGGGCATCGGGCCGTGCGGTGATCGCCTTGCGCAGGGTGGCCTGCATGTCGCGGGGCTTCACCGCCGCCACATTCACCGTGTGGCCGGCATGGGCAAAGGCATTGCGGACACCGGTCGCAATGGCATTGCCATCGCCCTGCGCCAGGGTGCCGGCCTTTTCATTCATCACCACCGTGACCCGCATGCGCTATCCTCGATGTTGTAACGCTATGGTCGGCAAGGGAGGGTACGATGGCAAGCTGGGACCCGGGGCAATACGAAAGATTCGCCGATGCCCGTCTGCGCCCCGCGATCGATCTTCTCGCCCGTCTGCCGGACCGTCCATTCCGCGCCGCTATCGACCTCGGTTGCGGCGGCGGGCAATTGACCGCCCTCTTGCGGAACCGGTTTCCCGCCCTGCCGCTGACCGGCATCGATTCGTCGCCGGACATGCTGGCGGTCGCCGCCCGGAAACTGCCCGATGCCCGATTCAGACTGGGGGATATTTGTGACCCCGGCGTGGCGGCCGGCTGCGATCTCGTCGCCTCCAACGCCGCCTTCCAATGGGTGCCGGGCCATCGTGCCGTGCTCGAAGGCCTGATGCGGCAATTGCCCCCGGGGGGTGCGCTGGCGGTGCAGATGCCCGGCAATCATGCCGCCCCCTCGCACCGGCTGCTGGCCGAAACCGTGGCGGAGCCACGCTTTGCCCCGGCGCTGGCCGCCGTCACCTCGATCACGCCGGTCGATGATGCGCCGGATTACGCCGCCCGACTGCTGGGCGCCGGGGCGCTGGAGGTCGATGCCTGGACGACGACCTATGTCCATCGTCTGGCACCTGCGCCCGGCAGCCATCCGGTGCTCGAATGGGTGAAGGGCACCGCCCTTCGCCCCTATCTGGATGCCCTGCCGCCAGCGCTGGTGCCGATCTTCACCGAAGCCTATCGCCGCCGGCTGGCGCAGGCCTATCCCCTGCGGCCCGACGGCCAGGTCCTGTTCCCCTTCCGCCGGGTCTTCATGGTTGCGCTGGCCTGAGCGTCAGGGCCTGGACCAGATGTCGCTGTCGATCTCGCCCTTCAGCTCGGGCATGTCGTCTGCCACGAAATGCGGTACGGCGCCGGCCTTTCGCTTGGCGATGTAATCCCTGGTCAGGCGGGCCACCAGACCCGACAGCAGGACAATGGCGACAAGGTTGATCGTGGCCATCAGGCCCATGGAGGCATCGGCCGCATCGAAGACGGTGGCGACGCTTTCATAAGCCCCCCAGACCACCATGGCGAGGACCCCCAGGCGCAACAGGGTCTTGCCGGCGGTACTGTCCACCTTCAGGTAGACCAGGGCATTTTCCGCATAGGAGTAATTGCCGATGATCGAGGTGAAGGCGAAGAAGAAGATGGCAATGGCGACGAAATAGCGCCCGAAGCTGCCGATATGGACCTCAAGGGCGGCCTGGGTCAATTGCGTGCCGGTCAGGCCCGAGCCGGGAACCAGCTTGTCCGACAGCAGGATCAGCACGGCGGTGGCGGTGCAGATCAGGATGGTGTCGATGAAGACACCCAGCGATTGCACCAGACCCTGGCTGACCGGGTGATGCGGGTCCGGCGTGGCCACGGCGGCGATATTGGGCGCGCTGCCCATGCCCGCTTCATTGGAGAACAGGCCGCGCTTCACGCCATTCAGCATGGCAGCGGCAATGCCGCCGGTCACGCCGCCCGCCGCTTCCTCGAAGCCGAAGGCATTGCCGACGATCAGGGCAATGATGCCCGGGACTTCGGTGATATTGACCGCCAGCGCGAAAATGGCGACCGAGAGATATCCGATGGCCATGAAGGGCACCAGGATTTCGGCGACCCGCGCGATGGTCGAAATGCCGCCGAAGATGATGACGGCGGCGAGGGCTGCGATCAGCCCGCCGGTCACCAGCTTGTTCACGCCAAAGGCGCCTTCGACCGCATCGGCGATGGAATTCGCCTGCACCGCGTTGAAGACCAGGCCGAACGACAGGATCAGGCAGACCGAAAAGGCCACCGCCGCCCAGGGCGCGCCAAGACCGCGGGCGATATAGAAGGCCGGGCCACCGCGATATTGGCCATTGTGGTCCTTCACCTTGTAAAGCTGGGCCAGGGTGCTTTCGGCAAAGGCCGTGGCCATGCCGAGTGCCGCCACCACCCACATCCAGAAGATGGCGCCCGGGCCGCCCAGATAAAGCGCCACCGCGACGCCGGCGATATTCCCGGTGCCGACGCGGGAGGCCAGGCTGGTGCACAGCGCCTGGAAGGGCGAAATGCCCGCATGATCCCCGGCGCGCGAGCCCCGGACCGACCGGATCATCTCGGGGAAGAGGAAGAACTGCACCAGGCGCAGGCGGATGGTGAAATAGATCCCGACCGCCAGCAGGCCATAGATCAGGATATAGCCCCAGAAAACCGTGTTCAGGAATCCGATGATTGCATCCATGGCCCCGCCACCCCCTGTTGTCCCTGGCTCAAGGCTAACACGGGGTGGCGGGCGTCCGGCAATATTCCGTTCCGATCCTGCGGCGGCGGGATCTATCGCGTAACGAAACCGGGCAGGCGGGCGATCACGGCTTCCGCCTCGGCGACGGTGCGGCGCACGATCTCGCCCGCCGGCAGGATGTCGTGAATGGCGCCGGCGCCCTGGCCGGCGGCGAGGCAGACGCGCTTCGGGTCGATATCCTCGACCACACCCTGCAGCGGGCGGTTGGCGCCATTCTGGCCGGAGACCATGGCCTGGATCGGGAAGGGCTGGATCTCTGCCTGGCGGCTCTCCCATTCGGTCGTATAGTCGTTCTTGATCGCGCGCAGCGTCTTGCCCGTGAAGCAGCGGGTGATCAGCGTATCCTCGTCGGTTGCATCGAGGATGGCCTGCTTGTAACCGGGTGCGGCATTGGCCTCGACGGAGGCGATGAAGCGCGTGCCCATCCAGACCCCGACCGCCCCGAACGACAGGGCTGCGGCCAGGCCCCGGCCGTCGACGATGGAACCGGCCGCGACCACCGGGATCTTCAGGGCATCGACCATCTGCGGGATCAGCGCCATGCCCGCCACCTTGCCGGTATGGCCGCCGCCTTCGGTGCCCTGGGCGATCACGGCATCGCAGCCGGCCGCCTGGGCCTTCAGGCCGTGGTTCACCGTGCCGCAGACCGCCATCACCTTGAGGCCGGCATCCTTCAGCTTCTTCATGATCGGGGCCGGCACGCCAAGACCGGCGACAAAGGCGCTGGCGCCTTCCTCGATGATGATATCGACCGCATTGACCAGGGTTTCCGGCAGGGCGGTCAGGAGATCGACGGCGAAGGGCCGGGCGGTCAGGCGGCGGACCTTGCGCATTTCCTCGCGGATCTTTTCCGGCGGCAGGGCGGCCATGCCCAGGCAGCCGTAACCCCCGGCTTCCGAAACGGCGGCGCAGACCTCGCCGAAGGCGACCCCGCCCATGCCGGCCAGCATGACAGGATGTTCGATATCGAGCAGGTCACAAAGCGGGGTGTGCAGGGGCATGGGGGTCTCCTCCGTCGGGTCGGGCCTTGTCGGCGGCCCGTTGCTGTTCCATCGCCACATAATGGGCGACCATGCGCGCCAGCCCCCGGGCCAGCGCGGCATAGGTGAAGGGCGGGTTCGGGTCCGAGAGATGTTTCAGGACCACGAATATCCCACCCTGGATGAAGATATGGCTCATCACCGCCAGATCCGGCAGCAGGGTGAGGGCCGGATGCTGCATGACATATTGCAGCAGCAATTCGTTCAGCACCGCCGAGACGGTGCCGAAATCCATCGCCTGATGGGCGGCGATCGCGCTGCGGCCATATTTCAGGTAGCGCTCGTCATTGGCGGTGAGGAAGCGGCCGAGGGCATCCGCCAGGGCGATGATCGCCGGCTCGATCTCCAGCGTCACCAGGGTCGGGATCAGGGGGCGGATCACGCCGACGATGCCGGCGGTGAAATGCCGGTGCATCGCCGCGTGGATGTCTTCCTTATTGGCAAAATATTCATAGAGCGAGCCGACGCTGATCCCCGCGATATCGGCGATATGGCGGGTCGTCGTGCCCGCCAGGCCGTGGCGCGCCAGGCTGATGAAGCCGGCCTCGATGATGGCATCGACCGTCGCGATGGCGCGGCTTTGTCTGGGTTTCCGGGGCATGGCCTATCCGAATTGAATCCGAACAAAACATCGGATTATCGTTTTCCCAATGAGGGCCGCCGTCAAGGCCCGGGCGAAAACGGGAGGCCGGATCATGTCAGCAGGACCGAGCAGTGCGGAAGTGGGCGTGCCGCCCCGGAACATGGTGTTCGACCATGGCGCGGTGGACGACCGCTATCCCTTCTTCAACGGCAATCCGCTGGCCAGCCTGATGTTCGTGGTCTTTTCCGGGATCTTCCCGGCGGGTGAGCGGTTTTTTGTCGATACGGTGCGCGCCTTCCGCGATCGGATCGACGATCCGGTGCTGAAGGCCCAGGTCTCGGGTTTCATCGGCCAGGAAGCGTTGCATGGACGCGAACACGAACGGCTGAACCAGGTCTTCGCCAGCCGGGGGATCGCGGTCGATGTGCCGGACCGTTATGTCCGCTGGTCCCTGCGCCAGTTGAAGCGCCTGCCGGCCCGCCAGCAACTGGCCTGCACCATCCTGATGGAACATTTCACCGCCCATCTGGCCGAACAATGGCTGACCGACGAGACCTTCAAGGCGACTTCCGACCCGGAGACGATGAAACTCTGGCTGTGGCATGCGGTCGAGGAACTGGAACACAAGGCCGTTGCCTATGATGTCTTCGAGGCGGTGGGCGGGACGCGCGCCGAACGGGCGGCGGCCGGCGTCCTGGTGCTCGGCGTGCTCTTGCCCGGTGTTGTGGCGAGCTGGGGCGTGCTGCTGGCGAAGGAGGGGCGGCTGACCGATGTCCGGGGCAACCTCAGGGGTCTTGGCTTCCTGTTCGGGCGGCGCGGTTTCCTGACCGGTGTCGCCCGTCAATTGCCGGCCTTCTTCACCAGGCGCTTTCACCCGGCGCAACACGATACCCGAGCCCTCGAAGCCGCATGGCGCGAGATCCTGTTCGGCGCCGACGGCCGGCTCAAGGCGGAGTTCCGCAACCGCGAAGCCCTGGCGGCAGCCTGAAGGCCGCCGCCGGTCCCTGGTCAAGGCTCAGTCGCCCGTCCAGTTGGGCTTCCGCTTTTCCGCGAAGGCGCGCGGCCCTTCGCGGAAATTCTTCGACATGAACATGCGGCCGACTTCCGGGTAATTGGCCAGCATGGCGGCTTCAAGGCTGGAATGTTCCAGGCCGCGGATGGCGCTTTCCTTGGTCGCGCGGATCGAGGATGGCGCGCATTCGAGGATCATCTCGGCCCAGCGCCGCGCCGCTGCCATGAGGTCGGCCGCCGGCACCACTTCGTTGACGAAGCCCAGGTCCTTGCCTTCCTGCGCCGGCACCCGGCGCCCGGTCAGCAACATGCCCATGGCCGCCTTCATGCCGATCTGGCGCGGCAGGCGATGCATGCCGCCGGCGAGTGCGGCCAGGCCGACGCGCGGCTCCGGCAGGGCGAAGACCGCCTTGTCCGAAGCAATGATCAGGTCGCAGGCCAGGGCGATTTCGAAGCCGCCGCCCATGGCATAGCCGTTCACGGCAGCGATCACCGGCTTGGCCAGATCGAAACGGCTGGTCAGGCCGCCAAAGCCGGTGGGGGGCACTTCGATGGCGCCGCCCCTGGCCTGGAACACCAGGTCATTGCCGGTCGAAAAGGCCCGGTCGCCGGCACCGGTGATGATGGCGACCCAGAGATCCGGATCGGCGGCGAATTGATTGAAGGCCTCGTGCAGCTCGAAATTGGCTGCCGGGTGCAGCGCGTTCATGACCTCGGGCCGGTTGATCGTGACGATCAGCAGATGGCCCTCGCGCTCGACGGTACTGAACTCTCCCATGGCATTCTCCGCCCGCTTTTATGGTTCTTGCGGGCGAAGCATGCATGGTTGACGCGCGCGTCACAATAGGCTGGCGAAGCGGCGCCGGGACGCGGCGTCAGATATGGATGCGGCCTTCGAGGTAGAGCCGGCAGAGGCCGGAAATCCCCACCCGGGCACCATGATCCTCGACCGTGAGGAAACCGCCCCGGGCCGAAATCTGCCGTGCTTCCAGCCGCTTCCGCCCCAGCCGCGCCGCCCAATAGGGGGTGAGGCTGCAATGGGCGGAACCGGTCACCGGGTCTTCATCGATCCCGACCGAAGGTGCGAAGAAACGCGACACGAAGTCGACGCCCGCTTCCCCCGGCGCGGTGACGATCACGCCGAAATCGACCGCAAGGCCCAGCGCCTTGAAATCCGGCGCAAGCCCCGCGACTTCCGCCGCCGTGGCATAGACCAGCAGCAGGAATTGTCCCGATCGATAGGCTTCCTGCGGCCGCGCCCCCAGGGCTGCAACCACGGCCTCGGGACTGTCGATGGCGTCGCGGCCGAGGGCGGGGAAATCCAGGGTCAGGACATTGCCCGATCTTGTCACCGCCAGCAGGCCGGATTGCGAATCGAATGTCACCGCCGGCAGATGTGGTTGCAGAATTGTCATGATGACAAAGGCGCTGGCCAATGTCGCATGGCCGCACAGGGGCACTTCCACCGCCGGGGTGAACCAGCGCAGCTTGTAATGGCCTTCCTTGCCGTTCGGGACAAAGAAGGCGGTCTCCGCCAGATTATTCGCTGCGGCCACCGCCTGCAGCACATCATCCGCCGGAAAGCCGGTCAGGGGCACCACGGCGGCCGGGTTGCCCTTGAAGGGCAGCCCGGCGCCAAAGGCCTCGATCTCATAGATATCAAGGGTTTGCACGATGGCTTCTCACGACTTCCAGAAGGGCTTGGCGGCTTCCTGCTCGATATCGGCGCGGGACAGGCCGATATCGCGCAACATGTGATCGTCCATCGCCCTCAGGTGGTGGCGCTCCATCGCGCGGCGTTGCCAGTTGAGGAGTGCCTCCAGCCCGCGGGCAACGAGGGTCCACACGGTCACACGGGCGGCGGTCTTGCCCGGGGCGGACAGCGGCGGGAGTGCGGGGGACTTTGTCTCGATGCATTCGGTCATTGGTGCCTCCTCTCATAGGCATTGTCTCTATATCTTGACAAAACAATGGTGACAAGATATATATTGTCACTATGACAATATCGCCCGCGACCATTGCCCGCCTGTCCCCGCCGATCCGCCGGGGGGATGATTTCTGGACCCCCAATCTGGAGGGGCATGACGGGCCGCTCTATCTGGCGATTGCGGATTCACTCGCGGCGGCGATTGCCAATGGCACGGTGGCGCCGGGCACCCGGCTGCCCACCCATCGCGACCTGGCGATCCGGCTCGGCGTCACCATCGGCACGGTCACCCGCGCCTATGCCGAGGCGGCGCGCCGGGGCCTGACCGACGGCACGGTCGGGCGCGGCACCTTCGTGCGCGGCCCCGATGTCACCCAGCCGGGTAGCGGCGGCCTAGTCGGCATCGACCATGACCGGCCCTCCGGCACGTTGATCAACCTGTCGGTCAACCGCCCGGCCATGGGGCCCCAGGTGGAGGCCCTGCAGGCGCTGCTGGCCGATCTCTCGGCCCGGCCGGATGTTCTCTCCCATGTCATGGGCTATCAGTTTCCCGCCGGTTCCCCGGCTCATCGGGCGGCCGGCGCCGCCTGGATGCGCACGGCCGGCATCGAGACCACCCCCGACCGGGTGCTGGTCACCGCCGGCTGCCAGAATGCCCAGACCATCGCCCTGATGACCGTGGCGCGGCCGGGCGATGTCCTGCTGACCGAAGCCCTGGCCTATCCGGGCCTGACCTCGCTGGCGCGGCGTCTCGGCCTGGCGCTGGAGCCGGTGGCGATGGACGAGGAGGGCATGCGCCCGGATGCGCTCGAGGCGGCCTGCCGGGGCGGCGGGCGCCGTTTCGTCTATCTGACCCCGACGATCCAGAACCCGACCACGGCGGTGATGAGCGAGCAGCGCCGCCGCGATATCGCCGAAATCGCCAACCGCTGCGACGCCCTGCTGATCGAGGACGACGTCCACGGCTTCCTGGCCCCGGGCCATACGCCCATCGCCATGCTGGCGCCGGAGCGGACCCTGTTCGTCACCTCGGTCTCCAAGGCGCTGATGCCGGGGCTCCGGGTCGGTTACATGGCCCTGCCGCAGCGGATCGTCGATGCCGCGACCGAGACCATGCGCGCCACCACCCTGATGGCGCCGCCCCTGATGGCCGAAGTGGTCAGCCGCTGGATCGCGGATGGTACCGCCGACCGCCTGACCCGATGGCAATTGTCCGAGATGTCCAAACGCAACGAGGTGGCCGAGCGCTGCCTCGGCCTGCCCGGCCCGGCGGAAGGCCGGGTCCGGTCCTTCCACGTCTGGCTGAAGATCGGCAATGGCCGCCGGGCCGAAGACGTGGTCCATGCCGCCCGCGCCCAGGGGGTGCATGTCGCCGGCGCCGGGGCTTTCCAGGTCGGCCGGGGCCCGGCCCCCGAAGCCATCCGTATCAGCCTCTCGGCCGCTGCCGATATGGCCGAACTGACCGAGGGGCTGAACCGTATCGCCGAGGCGCTGCGCTTCTGTCCGGACGAGCCGGCGCTGATTTGATCCTGATCAGGGCCCGAAGGCCCTTTCCAGGCGCATGTTTCAGGTAGAGACTGTCGGTAACGACAAGACTTCCGGAACAGGAGGCCTGCCATGAACTACGGCGTATTGACCGTTGTCGCCTATTGGCTGCTTTGGCTTGTCATCACCACCGAAGACCTGCTCGGCCTTGCCGGCGCCTATCAGGCCGGCATGGTGGTCTATCTCGGCCTCGGGCTGGTGGTCTTCCTCGCCGGGGCCGTGGCCTATGGCATCCTGGTGCAGGAACTGGATGCCCGGCGGGCCGGCGGCGATCCGGCGGCATAGAGCATCGTCAGGCGAAGGGGAACCTGGTTCGCCGCCCGCCGGTGCGTCAAATCAAAAGGCTGGTTCAGCGGGAAATATCCAGCTTGTCGAGCACGCCCGGATAATCGGATTTCAGGGTGTTGACGATGCTGGCCCAGCGCAGCACGGGCATTTTCGCCTTGCCCGGCCAGAAATATTCTTCCCGGGTCACCATGGCCAGGCGGCGGGCGCAATGGAACACGCCGAAGGGCGTGTCCACTCCCTTCGGATCGAAGATCACGCCTTCGGGCAGGGCATAGTTGATGGCGCGGGAGACCTGCGTGCTGCACACGCCGGAGCCGATATAGTCATCGTCATTGGCCGATGATTTCTGGACATATTCGACCACATAGCCCGGAATGACAGAGGGCTTCAGATATTGCACCAGGATCGGGCGATGCTCGTTCGCCTTCATGTAACCCTTGATTTCAAGCGCCTTCCAGCCGCTGCCGGCCTGCAGCCAGCCGCCGCCGACATTCTCGAACGTATAGGCGGTATCGCCCACCGCGATGGCCGAATGGCCGGGGCCGACGCCGTCGAAATTGCTGACGAAGGTCATGATCTTGACATCGAGGGCCATGGCTCGTTCTCCGGTGGTTGAGGGGCTTATGGCATGGCGGGCGGCAAATTGCCGTAGCCGCCGTCACAACTGGGCTCATAGGTCGTGATCTGGCCGGCCAGACCGCGCAGGGCCAGATGCCCGCTTTGCCGCAGCAGGCCGGGCGGACACAGGGCGGCAGTGCCGGGGCCGATGCAGATCCGGGTGCCGAGCGTCTTGTTCGCCGCCTCCAGCCGGCTGGCGGCATTCACCGCATCGCCATGGGCGGTATAGTCGAGCTTGGCCTGAAGGCCGATGTCGCCGACGATGACCGCGCCGGTCTCGACGCCAATGCGGGTGGCGCCAAGGCCGAGGCGTGCCGCCAGGCCTGATTGGCGATGGGCCTCGCACCAGCGATCCAGCGCCCGGGCGCAATGGACGGCCGCCACGGCATGATCCGCCTGATCGAGGGGGGCATTGAACAGGGCGTGAAGCGCATCGCCGACGAACTTATCGACCATGCCGCCATGGGCCATGACGATCCGGCTCATGCCCTCGAAATAGCCGTCCAGCAGGGCCACCAGGTCTTCCGGCCCGGCGTCATGGGCGAGGCGGGTGAAATCGGCGATATCGGTGAACAACGCCGTCACGGTCCGCCGTTCCCCGCCCAGTTTCAGCAATTGCGGGTTCCGGGCGATACGGGCGACCACGGCCGGCGCCAGATGCTGTTCGAAGCGGCGGCGGATGCGCTGTTCCCGGCGCTGCTGGCGGGCGATCAGGGGGATCGCGGCGGCAATGTAACCGGCAGCGCCTAGAATCAGGGCGCTTGCCGGCGGCAGCAGCAGGCCCTGCCCGGCGCCGAGGAGGGCGAGGCCGACCAGCCCCGTCCCGGCCAGGATCAAGCCGACGCTGCCCGCCAGCGGCGGCAGGGCAAGCGCCGCCAGCAGGGCCAGCAGGACCAGGCCCGCCGGCGCCAGCACCGGCCAAAGGGCCGGCACCTGGGGCGTATAGGCTTGCAGCAATTGCGCCGCTGCCCCGGCCTGGATCATGACCGAGGGTGTCAGCGGCCCCGCTGCGGTCGGCCGTAATCCGCCGAGTTCCGGCGCGCTGCCGCCGATGAAGACGATCATGTCCCGGAAATCCGCAGTCCCGTCCCCGAGCAGGTCATGGGCCGGGATCACGCGCGGCGCCGGCAGGGCGTCGGTCGGTACCAGGCGCAGCCAGCCGGCGGGATCGAACTGGCCGGCGATTTGCCCGGTGGCAAAGCGCCGCCCCATTGCCTCTAGCCGGTAGAGCGCGCTGCCTTCCGCCACCCGCAGGGTTTCAAGGGCAAGGCCGGCACGCCATTCCCCGCCGACGAGGGCGAACAGCGGCGCCCGGCGGGTGAGACCGTCGTCATCCCCCGGCAGGGCCAGAAGGCCGGCCCCGGCCGCCGCCTGCGCCAGGGGGGCGAAGGGACCTTCCGCGCCCGGCGCCTGCCAGAGGGCGGCGGTCTCTAGCCGGCCCCGGCGCAGCAGCGCGGCTCCGGGGGGCAGGGGACCTTCCGTGCCGGCGAACAGAAAGCCGAGCACGACCGGCCGCCCGGCCAGGGTTGCCGCCAGGGTGCGGTCGTCGTCGTCCAGGGTCTGGGCCAGGGCGGCGATGGCGGGATTTCCGGTCATCTCGCCGAGCCGGCGGGCGAGGGCGGCGGGCGAGGCTTTCTCCGCCCCGGCAAAGAGAATATCGATCCCGACCGCCCGCGCCCCGCCATCGATGGCGCGGGCGACGAGCCCGGCAATCAGGGCGCGGCGCCAGGGCCAGGGTCCGACGGTCGCCAGGCTGGCACTATCGATATCGATGACGGCGATCCGGCTTTCCCCCGCCGGCCGGGGCGCGCCCCAGCGCAGCAGCAGGTCGCCCGCCGCCTCGTCCCATGCCGCCAGCCGGCCGGGCAGCGCCAGCGCCAGCAGGGCCACCGCCAGCAGGCCGATGGCCAGCGGCCCGGCGCGCAGGCGCAGGGCGTCAATCATCGTCCCCCTCCGCCAGAAGGGCGAGTTGGGCGGGATCGCAGAACAGCCGGTCGCTGGTGCGTTTGATCGCTCCCGCCTGTTCGAGGGCGCCAAGGGCGAGATTGACCTTGGGCCGGCTGCTGCCGAGCAATCGGGCCAATTCGCCCTGCGAATAGCCAAGTTCCAGGGACAGGCGCCGCCCCTGCGCAGCCGTTCGCCCGCCCAATTGATCGAGCAGGAAGCGGGCAAGGCGGACTTCCAGCCGGTGCAGGGCAATGCCTTCGAGCTGATCGGTGGTCGCGCGGAGCCGCCGGCACAGGTAATGAACGACGGCGTGCGCCAGCCGGCTGTTGGTCTCGAACAGGCGGTCGAAGTCGCGGTCGCCAATGGCATGGGCGGTCACGGCGGTCAGCGCGGTGGCGCCGGCACTGCGCGGGCCGCCATCGAAAGCGGCAATCTCGCCGATCAGGGCGCCGCGTTCGGCGATGCGGACGCTAAGTTCGCGCCCGGCCGGCGTGGCGATGGCCAGGCGAACCTGGCCCGAGGCGATCAGATAGGCGGTGGTGCCCGGGTCGCCCTGGGAGAACAGGACCTGTCCCGCCGCGAATTGCACCGGGCGGAAGCGCTGGGCGCAGAGGGCGAGATCGGCCGGCGGCAGGGCGCCGAAAACCTCGGTCGCGGCCAGCAGGGCATCGATGCCGGTCTCGCCCATGGTCAGGAAAAGGGCGCCAAAGCTTCGGCGATGCGGGCCGGGCCCCAGGCTTTGGGGGCGCTGGGGGCGGCGCCCGGGCTGGCGATATCCGTGCCCTCGCCCGCCGCCAGGGTGACGGTGACGCCGGCGGCACTGACCGTGACCCGGCCCCGGTCGAGGAAGATACCGAAGACCCCCTTGCTCGGCCCGATGAAGACCCGGGTGCCGCGCACGGCAATCTGCCCGAAGGCGGAATTCACCTCGAGGGGACGGGCCCCGCTGGCGGGGTCCTTGTCCAGCAGCAGGGCGCCGCTGTCGAGGAAGATCTCGCCCCCGGCCTCGGCCAGGAAATCATCGATGCGGAACCGGGCCTGTTCCCCGACATAGAGCGTGGTATCCGTGCCAAGACGGATATCGATCCGCGAGCGCAGCCCGGTGGTGACCGCATCGCCGGCAAAGACCGCATCCCGGGGCGCCAGATCGAGGCTGGCCGCCGCGCGGAGCGCCGCCGCCTGCCCGGTCAGGGCCAGGACTTCGCCGGCTGCTGCCGTGCCAGCGCCGGCCGGTCGTGCAATCATGGTGGCGGCCAGGCCGGTCAGGGC
>Ga0075012_10002264_pt1 | contig 19014 bp, 16 predicted proteins | sample All_14_2_FD_71474 | JGI IMG/M metagenome (GOLD analysis project Ga0075012, IMG submission 71474) | Freshwater microbial communities in response to fracking from Pennsylvania, USA - Allegheny Zone_MetaG_DW_15 | ecosystem: Environmental > Aquatic > Deep subsurface > Groundwater > Drilled... | reverse complement strand
ACCAAGCGCTATGTCGAAAGCGAGGAGGAACCCTCAAAAAACGTGTTGGTCGGGCAAGCGACGAAGAGCTGTTTGCCCGACTGATCTTCTACGGGGTGACCCTGCTGGGACGACCGGAGCGCGAGGTTTGGCTCATGCCACTTGGCGCACTGCTCGATCAGTGGGAGATATATCGGCAGTTTGAAGGAATTGCTAGAAAAAGGCAAGAGCTGTGCGTTGACGAAGCCATACCGGCAGGAATATATTGATCCTGTACAGAATCGTACAGCGAAAAGAGCGGGAGGTATGGTATGAAGACAAGCGGTCTGCGTGTGATGTGTAAAAATAATTCTGCTATCCGACGAATCGCCTGCTTTCTTGCCGCGCTTTTTGCTTTTACCCTGATTGGCTGTAAAAACGAAACCACAATACCATCTGCAACCACCACGCCGGTCGCTTCGCCAACAGCCGCCCCATCCGAAACATGGCATTGGACCTTGGAGGATGGTTGGCGGCAGAGTACGATCGAAGGCGAAACGGTTCTGGAGGGAATTGGGCACTCGTGGGCGACTTTGGAGGAGGAGACCTGGACGAACGTCGCTCTGAGCGCGCAAGTGAAGATTACATCGGGTACGGTACATCTGAATGTTCGGCGCAGCGAATCCGAAGCGGGCGCGAGTCGTTACTTTATCGGCGTGAATCAAACCAGTCTCTATCTGGATAAGCAGGTGGGAGAGGATTTTACCGATCTTGCGGTTAAGCAGATCGAGTTGGACGACGATTGGCACGCAATTGAGATCAAAGCCTGCGGAGCGCTGATCAACGTATGCCTTGACGGTGTGCTGTATATCGTCTATGAGGATGAAGCCCCGTTGAGCGGGAGCGAAGTGGCGTTGGAAACACTGGAGGACTCCAGCGTCCAGTTGCGCGCGCTGAGCATATCGCAGGCGGAAGCGAACGATCTGACCGCCCCATCCATCGAGGAGAATACACTACGTTTGGAGGAAGAGGCACGCAATGCGTTCCTTCCGGATGAGACGCATGAAGGCGATTTGATATTGAGCGGGTCCGAAGAACTGACCATTGAAAACGAACAGTACCTTCAGCTTGGGAACGTCTACCTGAACGATCAATCCAAACTGATCATTCGGGACGCGACCTTCATGTTGGGACGCGGGGATGTTCCGACGGTTCATGTGTACATCAATGTCGCGCAGGGCGCGACGCTTCTGATCAAGCGATCGACCATCATCGAGAAAGCGGAAGAGGGAGCGGGAATGCTCATCGTCATTCGCAATCACGGAATCACGAGCGTGATCGATTCACCAACGGAGATCCATTTATTGGAACAATACGAAGGTTCGTTGGAGATTCAAAACTCTCAGTTGATCAACGAGATCGGCGGGCTTTTGCAGGTCAGCGGCGGGAGTACGACCGTTACGGATTCCACGCTGGGAGCGCTCGGGTTCTCCGTGCCGGCGGACGCATCCCTTACACTCGACGGTTTGCATTCCGGAGTGTATCTGGAAAACTGGAATCTGCAGGATTGGCTGCCGGAGGCCGGATATTCGATCGCGATCCAGCGGTCGACCATTCTGGAAGACAATCTCGAACCGGGGCCTTTCGAACGGGGATGGCTGTTGTTCCCCGATGAGAACTCACAGGTTCGGCTTTCCAACTCGGAAATGCGTAAAGTGTTCTTCGATGTGAGCAATGAAACGGCGGAGTTTGACAATTTGAGGATTAACGAACCCACCAGCTTGCGGTATAAAGACATTACGCTGGAAAACGTGACCATGACCGGGCAATGGCCGATTACGATCCGCGATTCCGATGTTACGATACGGAACTCGAACTATCTGTTTCTGCAGCCCAGCGGGACATCGAATCTGATGTTGATCGATTCCCATGTGGTTGAGTTTATCCCAAGGGAGTTCTATGGTACGATTACTTTCGAAAACGGTACATGGACGAACGCGGGGGAGATAATCGGCGGCGAGGATTATCATTCCGAAGGCAACGATTTTGCCATTGCGGGCAGCCTTACGATTGGACCCGAAGTACGGCAGAATCTACAGTGGAAGAACGCGCGGGTCACGCGGGAGTATACCGCGATAGTCACGGATCAAAGCGGCAATTCATTACCCGGCCTGACTGTAACGATCGAAGGACAAAGCTATACGACGGATGAGAAGGGGCAAGTCGTTTTTCGCATCGTTTTTGACGAGACGAACTATAACCAGCCGACGGAGATTACCGTATTAAAGCAATCTCAGCTTTTGTTCCAAGACGGAGTCGATTTCTTTACGGCGACCCCGATTCAAATAGCGATTCAGGAATAAGAGCTTTAACTTTGAGTGGATGATAAAGAGACTCAATTAACGAAAAAGCGAGCTAGCAATCAAATACCGGTCGGGCAAGCGAAGAAGAGATGTTTGCCCGACTGATCTTCTATGGGGTGGCTCTACTAGGTCGGTCAGGGCGCGAGGTTTGGCTCATGCCGCTTGGCGATTTGCTTGATCAGTTTGGTATTTATAAAGAACTTATGGCAACGTTGGGAAGATGAGCAGTAACAGGATAGACGAGTTAATATATTCTGACATATAATGAGAAAAACCTGTTTTGGAGGTTCATTATGTTATCAGGAGAATTGGTTTACAAACAAGTTAAATATCACTTTTCTTATGAGGATAGTGAGCTTCGTATGGATGCGATTGAACCAGGTGGCTTTTCGATCATGTCGATTTTCGCAAGTGATCGAGGAATGTATTTAGAAGAAAAGTATTTAATTGGTGAATGCTTTTCAACAGGTAAAAAAGTTGTATTTATTCCCCAATATAATACATTTGGTGCGTCAAACAGTACAATGATAATTACCATTCAGCATATGTTTATTTTCAGTGGAGAAATCAAGGCTATCTCAGCGCTTCATATCGAAGCAATAGAATTGGACTACATTTATGGAGTTAATCGTTGCATCTCATACAACTTCAGCGAGAACAATAGATTGGAAAGCATTCAAATTCATACTCAGGATGAGGTTACAACCAAGTGCGGTGAAATTTAAGTTAATAATGTAAACATACAGTGCAATTTTAGAGTTTTACAGACATTGAAATTTGGGCCTGTTAAGGAACCTATTCATTTATCATCATGTATTGAATTGAGCTTTGCACTTACTTCCGATTATAGTTTAATAATTAGCCTTTGCTATTATTTGAGAGGCTTGCTTAGCTTCCTATGTTATCGCAGAAATATTAGTATCACATCAGTGGCATTATATAGCAATGAAAGTGGTAAAGCGCTCCAGTGTGGCGAACTGGTTTTTAATTCAGAGTCAACGGAGCCTGAAACACAAGAAGTTATTAGTCAAAGGTTTATTCCGTTCGACTATTTACATCCCCACATTACTGAAATTCTACAAGATATTATTGATGGGAAATTATTTACTGCTCATATACCCACAACTGCTGCACAAGGGAAGGAGATTACGAATGCGAGTTTTTTAATGACAACAGCTGCATTTGAAGCAGAGTTCTCTCGATTATATCCGAATGGTCTGCCTACATCTGAAAATAGGACAAAAGCACAGTCTACGGTAGAGGTAACTATTCAAAACCTTATTGAGACCACTCATGGAAAAGAAAAAGATATATATAAGTTTCTAAAAAAGATGATACGAACTGATGCTACAAAAGATAAAGTGGCACTTGCAGCACGAGATTATGGTGATATTGCAGATATTTTTGGTAAACATCTATTTGCACTAAATCATGTAGAGTTTGAGTATACAACGATTGGACAGAGAGTATTCGATCAAAGGAACATTTTCGCACATGGTAAACGCAGCGATTTCATATCAGGGGCATTTCTTGACGTCACGTACCTAGAGTATTTGATATATGGAATGCAACTTGCGAAATACGGGATTGAAAAACTAAATATCCAGCGAGCTATTAACAAGCTATTTGGACAGAATCTTGCACTATAGATATACCTTTATATGGTATTCGCTTACCAAAACTCAGATTAGTTACACGTTTCAAAGATATGACGACTCAGCATACATGAGTCGTTTTTTTATGCCCATTTTTCCTAGGGAGGTGATTCATTGGCATCCGACTTCGGACTAAAGATTGGAATTGAGGGCGAAAAAGAGTTCAAGAAAGCTCTCTCCGAGATCAACCAGTCGTTCAAGGTACTCGGGAGCGAGATGAACCTCGTCACCTCCCAGTTTGACAAACAGGACAAATCGGTCGGCGCGCTGACCGCCCGAAACCAAGTCCTGAGAAAAGAGATCGATGCTCAAAAAGAAAAGGTCGAAACCCTCGAAGCCGCGTTGCAGAACGCGGCTTCTTCTTTTGGGGAGAACGATAAACGCACTCAATCGTGGCAGGTTCAGCTCAACAACGCCAAAGCCGCCCTCAACGGTATGGAGCGCGAGCTTGGCGCGAACAAAACCGCGCTGGAGGGCGCGGCGGATGAGCTAGGCTCAGCCGGTAAGCAGGCTGACGAGTTCGGCGACGAAGTAAAGAAATCCGCCGATCAGGCGGACGACGCGGGCGGGCGTTTCGACAAGCTCGGTTCGGTCGTGAAAGGCATCGGCGTCGCGCTCGGCGCGGCCATGGCGGCGATTGGCACCGCGGCGGTAGTGGCGGGTAAAGCGCTGGTCGATATGACGGTCAACACCGCGGCATATGCGGATGAGATGCTGACGCAAAGCTCCGTCACCGGCATGAGTGTGGAGCGGCTGCAGGCGTATTCGTATGCCGCCGATCTCGTGGACGTGTCTATGGAAACCCTGACCGGGTCCATGGCGAAGAACGTGAAATCCATGTCCAACGCCGCCGGTGGGAGCGAGAAGTTCGCCGAGGCATACGATCGGCTTGGCGTTTCCGTGACGAACGCGGACGGTACACTTCGCGACAGCGAGGACGTCTACTGGGATGCCATCGACGCGCTAGGGCAGGTATCGAACGAAACGGAGCGCGACGCGCTGGCCATGCAGCTCTTTGGGAAGAGTGCGCAGGATTTAAATCCGCTGATCGATAAAGGAAGCGAGGGCATCGCGGCGCTGACCGACGAAGCCAAACGTATGGGTGCGGTACTGAGCGAGGATACGATCGAGAAGTTCGGGACGTTCGACGATTCCGTACAGCGGCTCAAGCAGGGTGCTGCGGCGGCCCAGCGGGTCATGGGGATGGTGCTGCTCCCGCAGCTTCAGACGCTCGCGGACGATGGGGTTTCTCTGATTGGCGATTTCACCTCTGGACTTGCGGAAGCGGGCGGTGATTTTGACAAGATCACCGTCGTGCTCAGCGAAACGGTGGGCGGGATTGCGAACACGATTCTTGGCAGCCTGCCACAATTTGTACAAGTCGGCATGAGCATCGTGAGCGCGATCGGCGGCGCTCTGGCGGCGAATCTGCCCTTGCTGGTTTCCGCCGCTACAAGCATCATCATGACACTGTTGCAGGTGATCATCGCCGCACTACCGCAGTTTACGGACGGCGCGGTACAGCTGATTTCCATGCTCGTGCAGGGGATCGTCGATAACCTACCGGCGCTGGTTGAGGCGGCGATTCAGATGATCGCTTCATTCGCGCAGGGTATCGGCGGCGCGCTGCCGACGCTGATCCCCGCGATCATCGAAGCGGTACTGCTGATCTGTGAAACGCTGTTCGACAACATGGACAAGATTCTGGACGCGGCATTTTCGATTGTAAATGGTTTGGCGGAGGGTATCATCCGCGCGCTGCCGAAACTGATCGAAGCGCTGCCGAAACTCATCACGGGGATCATCAACTTCTTCATGCAGAACCTGCCCACCCTTATGGCTATGGGTATCGAACTGACGGTTCAGCTCGCGATCGGCCTGATTAAGGCGCTCCCGCAACTGATCGCCGCGCTGCCTCAGATCGTTTTGGCTATCCTGAACGGACTGCGCCAATCGGTATCGTCCGTGACAGAGATCGGTAAAAACATCGTCAACGGCTTATGGGAAGGCATTAAAAGCATGGCCTCGTGGCTGGCTTCAAAGGTGAAGGACTTCTTATCCAACATCGTGAAAAGCGCAAAGAAAGCGCTCGGCATTGCATCGCCTTCCAAAGTGTTCGCCGGAATCGGCGAGAACATGGGCGAGGGCGTGGGAGTCGGGTTCACCGACGCTATGGAGGACGTGAACAAGCAGATCCAGAGCGCGATCCCGACCAGCGTGGACGTTGGCGCGATCGATGTATTGACAAACCTGCCGAACAGCGTGAGCTTTGCCGGCTCAAGCGACCTTTTATCGCAGAAGCTGGACGTTCTGATCGGCGAAGTGCGGCGGTATCTGCCGCAGCTCGCGGGTATGCAGCTAGTTGCGGATACGGGGGCAACCATCGGCTGGCTTGCGCCGGCTATGGACGACACGCTGGGCGCGATTCGCAGGCGAAAGGAGCGGCTGACGTGAGCGATATCCGATTCGGAACCAAATGGGCGCGCGCGGACTACGGTCTGATCGTCGCGCCCTACGCCATCCCCATTCCGGAACCACAGACGAATTTCGTCGAAATTCCCGGACGTGACGGTGCGCTCGATCTATCGGATGCGTTCGGCACGGTGCGATATACCGATCGAATTATCCCGCTGACGCTGTACGCCTGCGCTCCGTTCGACACGCTGATTTCCGCGTTCGCGGCGGATGTGCACGGACAGCGCATAAACGTGATCTTCGATCGCGACCCGACATACTATTACGATGCCCGGGTTACGGTAGAGGATGTAGAACGGCACTGGGGGTACTGCGAACTGTCGCTGGAATGCCGCGCGAAGCCGTATAAGCTGGAACAATTTGAAACAGCGATTACGGTTCTTCCCACAGGCACCGCAACCATGACACTGACGAACACGCGCATGCCGGTTGTGCCGATGATCACCGTTTCCGCCGAGATGACGCTGGCGTTTACGATCGACGGAAAGGACTATTCCGTGACGCTGCCCGCCGGGACGCACACCATCCCGTCGCTGGTGCTTTCGGAAGGTGATATGGAGATCGGAATCACAGGGACAGGCTCGGTCACGTTCGCTTATCGGAAAGGAGCGCTGTAATGTATCGGATACTCTGCGATTCGTATATACTCTACGATCCGCGCTTGCCGGAGTTGTTCGTGTTCGAGCCGGAGTTGACGCAGAAGAAAAACGAACCGGGCGAGTTAACGTTTACGATTCCGAAGGAGCATCCGAACTATGGCGTGCTGGAAAAGCTCAGGAGCCGAATCAAGGTCTATCGTGACGATACGCTGATCTGGCTCGGGCGCGCGATCGAGGACGACCGTGATCTTTACGAGAATCGGAAGGTGATTGCGGAGGGCGCGCTGTCGTTTCTGCTGGACAGCGTTCTGCGGCCATTCACATTCGATGGAACGGCGCCGGAGCTGTTTGCGTGGATTCTGACCGCGCATAACGCGCAGGTGAATGAACGCCAGAGACTGACGCTCGGGAACTGCGACATATCCGGGCCGGTCGGTGTAACGACAAAGGACTATTTGTCGTCATGGCAAGCTCTGAAGAGTTGCCTGCTCGATTCCTTCGGCGGTTACCTGATCGTTCGATATGATGAAAACGAGAATCCGATTCTGGACTATCTCTTAGGTGTACCGGATACGTCGACGCAGCGAATCGAGTTCGGCGAAAACCTGATCGATCTGGCGCTGAGCAGGAGTGCGTCCGAAACCTATACCGCCTGCATACCGCTCGGCGCCGCACTGCGGGACATCGATCCCGAATCGGACAGCGACGCGCGTCTTACGATCGAGAGCATGAACGATGGACAAGATTTTCTGATCGATTCCGCGCTGGCGGCAGATTATGGGGTCATATTTGCACCGTCCAGTTTGACCACATGGGACGAAATCACCGACGCGAATGTCCTCATGAGCCAAGGCCACGATTGGCTGAGCGGCACCGGCGTACGGTTCAAACAGACGATCAAGCTTTCGGCGGTCGATCTGCACAACGCCGACGCGAATGTAGAATCGTTCCGATTCCTCGATAAAGTAGTCGTTTCCTGCGGAACGCTCTGTCAAGAAGAAACGTATGTGCTGTCGGAACTGACGATCCCACTGAACAACCCGGCAAGCACCGGTATCGTGCTCGGAGATTCGCGTCCGTCTTTGATCGGCGAAGAGATAGAGCAGAACACATCGGTGAAAAACCGCATCGAATCGATCGAAGCGGACTACACCACGCATGGCGAGATCAAAGGGATCGTGCAGGAACAAATATCGCAAAACACCTCCATTCTGCAATCGGCGCAGCAGATCATTCTGACCGCGCTGGAGGACTATGTGCGAACGCAGAATTTCATCGCGTTGCAAGATACGATACAAACCTCATTCTCGGTCATGGCGGGGACGATTGAAGCGAACTTTACGGAAACGGCGAGCCGCATCTCGACTCTCGGCGGGGATACGTCCCAGCAGTTCGAGTCGGTGCGCAGTTTCATCCGGCTGATTTCGTCCGGTATCGTGATAGGCAAGAGCACGTCAGCGATCAAGCTGAAGCTCGAAAACGATGTACTGTATTTCTTCACGGGAAGCGAGGATAGCGTGACCACCGACAGCGCGATCGCGTACTTTTCGGCGGGGAAACTGTTCGTCAACGACGTGCAGGTGCTCTCGTCGTTACGCATCGGAAGCTTTACGTGGGTTCCCGAGAGCGGGAACCTGAACTTTAAGAAGATCGCGGGGTAAGGATATGGCAAATTGGCCGTATGAGTCGATACATGTCGGTTATACGATCGTTAACGGTTCGCTGACCGGAACCGCCGAGAGCAAGATATCCTGCTGGTTGGAATATAAAGTTGTGTCGCAGTCCGTTGCAAATAATACATCGACCATCCGGTTTTATGTGTTTATGGCAACCTCGGGGAATACTTCGCAGTATGACGTCTACTGCAATAATATCGATTCCAACTCCCGTGGCGCAATGAGTGTATCGGTTGACGGCAGCTCCGTGTATAACCGTATTGGCAGAGGGTTTGCGATCTCTCGGATTCCATACCGGGACGAATACATCACGCAGTATCAGGAACCATACAATACGGCGCTGGGCTATCAGTACCTTATGATCCTGACCGACAATGCAAGCACGGAAAGCGAAGCATACGGAGAGTGCACGATCTCCCACAATTCGGATGGGACGAGACAGGTGGCGCTATCGTTTGCCGGGAATCTCACATACTCTTCGGCGATCGGTTCTGCCAGCGGATCGGTCAGTATTTCGCTTCCGGCTATCCCGCGCGTCACCACGCCAAGCGTGTCCGTCGTAACGCTCGGGAGCGCGGCGACGATCACGCTTTCACCCGCTTCGAGCGCGTTTCTGCACTCACTGAGGGCGAAGTTCGGCTCGCGTGCGGAAACGACGATCGCAACGCAAACCTCGGCGACGAGTATACCGTGGACGCCATCGCTGGACGAAGCCAACGCCGCGCCAAACGCGACGAGCGTCGTGGGCACGCTCTATTGCGATACCTATTCCAGCGGAGTTCTTCTTGGTACGACACAGGTTAGCGTGACAGCCGCGATCCCGGCTTTGGTCGTGCCGACGGGTTCGATCTGGTACTCAGAAGCGGAAGAGGATCTGACGACGCAATTTGCCTGCTATGTGCAACGCAAGAGTAAGCTAAGCGTTAGTATATCCGCTGTGGGCGCATACGGATCGTCCGTTTCCTCAATCTCAACCACGGTCAACGGCGCGACGTACTCGGGAAACATCTTTTCGACAAACGAACTGACGACCGCGGGTACGAATACGATCCGAACGACGATCACGGATACCCGCGGGCGGACAACAGTCCTGACAGGAACGTTCGAAGTGGTTTCATATGACGCGCCCGCCGTTCAGTCCGTGTCGGTCTATCGCGGCGACGCTTCGGGGAATGCCAGTAATACGGGCGCTTACGCTATGGTGACGGTCGCTGGTTCGATTTCCGCAGTCAACAGCGCGAACACGCGAGCGCTCAAGATTGGTTACAAGCGCAAGAGCGAAGCAACCTACTCGGATGCGTCGTTTTCCCTTGCGGATTATGCCGTCAACGGTTCGTTTCTGATCGGCGGCAGTTTGTCGAACCAGTACACCTATGATATCCGCGTCACGCTTGGCGACTATTTCGGTGAAGCGTACGGATACGCCGATCTCAGCACGGCTGAGGTGATCCTCTCCGTTCGCAACACCGGTATGGGGCTGGCGGTCGGGAAAGTCGCGGAGCAGGATGGCTTCGACATCGGCTGGCCTGCACGGTTTCGGGGAGACGTTCAATTCGATGAAGGACTGCTATTTTCGAGCGCGCTATGGCTGCTGAATCTCGTATTCCCGGTCGGGAGCATTCGGTTGACGGTGTCCGCTGCGGACGAGAGCGCTTTCCTCGGCGGGACATGGGTACGCTGGGGAACGGGCCGTGTACCGGTGGGCGTGAATACGTCCGACACGAACTTCAATACCGTCGAGAAAACAGGCGGCGCGAGCACGCACACGCTGGCGACGTCGGAGTTGCCGTCACACAACCATTCGTTCAGCGGATCGGTGACGGTCAACGCGAACGGCGCGCATACCCATCAGGCTTCGTCGGGTTCTTACAAAGTGGGAAGCGGGTCGGGTTCGACCTATTACTATATGACGAACGGCGGCAGTACGAGCGGACAGACGACCGGTTCCGGCGGGTCGCACGACCATACGGCGACGGTATCCGGCTCTGTCGGGAGCAACGGCAGCGGATCGGCGCACAATAACCTGCAGCCCTACATCACCTGCTATTTCTGGAAGAGAACGGCATAGAATCGGATTGGAAATAGTCAGGGCGCCCCTTTCGGAGCGCCCTTTGCGCAGCATGGCTCGATATCCAGAATGAACAGAAAACAATTACGTTCGAGCCATACGCTCACACGATCTTACTTTATCAGGGATTCATGAATTGAACAATAACAAACCGTTCAAATTACGAAAGGATTCTGCAAACAGGGGTAATCTATGGAATATACGCGCAACCTGAAAAAGGGCACGTCCGGCGAGGACGTGCTTTTTTGTAAGCAAAGGCTCTTGGAGCTTGGATTCTACAGCGACCACATTACGACGGTCACTAAGAAGACGTTCGGCGCAGACACGCTGGAGGCTGTGAAGCGGTTTCAGGCGCAGGCCGGGCTGACTGTCGATGGAATCATTGGGAAAGAAACGTGGACGGCGCTGTTCGGCGACACGGCGACGGAAGCGGAGCCGATCACAAAAGATACGGTATCGGATAAAGCAACCGAGATCTGCGCGCTGGCGCTGACGCGGATCGGTGATTTGTACATTTGGGGCGGTAGCGGTATGACCGATCTCTCCGACAGCGCGATCCAGTCGAAGGATGAAGAATACGCGCGGGCGATCGCGTTCCGGGATAAACAGTACAAATACGGTTTTTCCGATCTGCTGGGGCACGACTGTTCAGGTTTCATCTCATGGCTCATGCGCGAAACGAGGATTTGGGACGATCGTAAGAACTGTGACGGACTATGGGCACTCTGCGAAGTGGTTTCCCGTAATGAATTGATCGCGGGAGATTTCCTCTTCCGTAACAGCAGTACGAACACCGAGGATGAGACGCATATCGGCCTGTACCTTGGCTCCGGTAAAGTGATCCACGATAAGGGACGCGACGTTGGCGTTGTGGTGGAGGGAATCAATCAGGGCGGTAGTGGTTACTGGCACAAATGCGGCCGCTGCAAGCTTTTAAATCAATAGAAGTGGGGGAACGGGGTTGGATTATATCGGGGAGATCATTTCGGGTGTATTTGCGCTGCTGGTCGTTTGGCTGGAAGTGCGTATGACGCGCGATCGAAAACAAGTGGAAAAGCGCGCCATTGTTCGCGCAAAAGAATCGAAGCTCGCTATGAAAATGCAGGACGCGAGCTTATCGCTATCGCTGGCTACTGCGATTGCTGTGGAACGAGGAGAAACCAACGGCGAGATGAGGACCGCGCGTGAAAAAGCGAAAATCGCGCAGGAGGAATACGAAGACTTTGTCCATGAGCTTGCATCGGAGCAAGCTACATCAATCTAGGAGGAACTAACATGAAAAAGAAACTGATACTGGTACTGGTCGCGCTCCTGATGCTCGCGCTGCCCGCCGTCGCGCTGGCGGACACCGGTGAAACAGCAGACGCCACCGTCGCCGATATCCTGATCGAGAACGCCGTGAACATCGCCGCGGCGTTTTTTATTGCGTTGATCGGCGTTTTCGGCGCGTGGCTGACCGCGAAACTCGGGAAAGCGACCCAGCTCGACACCGTGAACCACGCGCAGCAGGAACTGATCAAGCTCGCGCAGATCACGGTCGGTGAGCTGAAGCAGACGGTCGTTGATGGTATGAAAGCCGCGCATAAGGATGGCAAGCTGACCAAGGAAGAGATCGCACAACTCGGTCAACTGCTCTATGAGAAAACTACCGCGAAGCTTTCCGCTTCGGCGATGGAAGTACTGACCGCCGCGCAGGTAGATGTTTCCGCGCTGATCACGGGCACGGCGGAACAGCTGATTGAGGGAATGAAGTAAACAACATATCGGGGAATGGGAGCGTCTTTCGAGACGCTCCTTTTTCTATATCTGGAGGAAACAATGACGGAACAAAACAAAGCCGATATCAGTCGTCTCAGGCTTGCGGGACATAGCTATACACAGATCGCGGAAATACTGCATCTATCCCGAAACACGGTGAAATCTGTTTGCCAGAGGTATGGATTTAAACAAGGAGTAACGCCTGAGATTGGGAGAGAATCGGGCGTTTGCCAGTACTGCGAAATGCGGATCACACAGCCACAAGGGCGGAAACATCGGAACTTCTGCTCAGATGCTTGCCGCCGCGCTTGGTGGAAAACGCACCGGGACTTGGGCAAGAAAAAGACGGTGGTTCAGGTGCGGTGCGTATTCTGCGGTCGTATGTTTGAGGATTACGCCCGGAACCACAGGAAATATTGCTGCCACGCCTGCTATATTCGCGATCGTTTTGGGAAGAAAAAGCAGCATGACAAACGAGCAATTTGAACGGGAGATGAAATATCGCGTTTCGATGGCGGCCGCGAATAGTATGCTCCGCCAAGGATTAATCAATCAAACCGAATACGATGGATTCAATCGACTCATGGCCGAAAAATATCGGCCACTGATCGGCGGTCTTTTGTTAAAATCTTCCGTTGATAAACACCGCGAATCGAGCTAATATGCCACATGACAGGAGAGCGGATATGAATCGTGTGGTTCGTAAATTAAAGCCAAAGATTCCGGCAATCCCGCAACGGATGCGGGTTGCCGCCTATGCTCGCGTTTCCAACGACAAGGAGTCTATGGTAGAATCCTTAGTTGCGCAGGTCGGGTATTACAGCGCGCACATACAACGAAATCCGCAATGGATCTACGTCGGTGTTTACGCGGACGAAGGCTTGACGGGCACGAAAGATAACCGGCCGGAGTTTCAGCGGTTGATCGCCGATTGCTATGCGGGAAAGATCGACATGGTGATTACGAAGTCTCTCAGCCGGTTCTCACGAAATACGCTGGACACGTTGAAAATTCTGCGGGAACTGAAGCAAAAGGGTGTGGATGTGTTCTTCGAACGGGAGAACATCCACAGTAATTCAGGGGATGGCGAGCTGATGCTTACCATCCTCTCTTCTTTTGCGCAGGAAGAAAGCCGGTCCGTTTCCGAAAACTGCAAATGGCGAATTCGGGAGAAGATGAAACAGGGTGAACTGGTCGGGCTAAGAGATATGTACGGTTACGTGATTGAGCGCGACAGTGTTTCCATAGAACCGCGTCAAGCCGAGGTCGTTCGGCAGATTTTTAATTGGTATATTTCCGGAGATTCCAGCGTGGTAATCGCGAGGTGTTTGAACACTGCGGGAGAATTGACGCTGAACCATGCCGCATGGAGCGCGAAACATGTCCGCGAAATCCTGGCAAATGAGAAGTACACAGGGAACGCGCTTCTGCAGAAATCCTATATCACCGATTATTTGAGCAAGCGCAAGAAACGAAACCATGGACAAGTGCCTCAGTACTATGTAGAACACTCGCATCCGGCTATCGTCGATACCGATACGTTCGAGACGGCGCGGGAGTTGCTCAAATCGGCTGGTGAACGGAATAAGCCGAATAGCCCCGTTAACGCGCGATATCCCTTCACCGGTAAGATTATTTGTGGCAATTGCGGGAAGAGCTTCCAGCGGAAAACGACGAAAGGGCGAGTTGGTTGGCTCTGCGCGACATATTTAGAGCGCGGAAGGAGCGCTTGCCCGGTGAAGCAGATACCGGAAGCGGCGCTGCTGGACGCCTGTGCGCAAACGCTCGAATTACCTTCTTTCGACGAAGTTGAGTTTCGGAATAAGATATCAAGAATCGAGGTCACGGGAGTCAACTCACTGAGTTTCGTTTTTACAGATGGAACCATACGTACAGCGGCGTGGAAAGACCGTTCCCGCTCCGAGAGCTGGACGGATGAGATGAAGCAAGCGGCAAGAAAGAAATCATTGGCGATCAAGGAGGCACTTAACGGTGGAAGCAATACAGAAACGGGTAACGAAAATTGAGCGAGCAACGGTCGCGTTGGGAGAAAACAATGTTCGCCTCCTCGCGAAACGACGCGTCGCCGCGTATGCGCGGGTATCGACCGACAGTGACGAGCAGTTCACAAGCTTCGAAGCACAGGTCGATTATTATAGCCGCCAGATCGCCGCTAACCCGGACTGGACGATGGTCGAGGTTTATACGGACGAAGGTATCACCGGCACGAACACGAAAAAGCGCGACGGCTTCAACCGCATGATTGCGGATGCGCTTGCTGGCAAGATTGACCTGATCATAACGAAGAGCATATCGCGCTTTGCCAGGAACACGGTCGATACATTGACGGCGGTTCGGCAATTGAAGGATAAGGGCGTCGAGGTGTTCTTCGAAAAAGAGAATATTTACACCATGGATTCCAAAGGCGAATTGCTTATCACAATCATGAGCTCGCTGGCGCAGGAAGAAAGCCGATCAATCAGTGAGAACGTCGCTTGGGGTAAACGCGCGAAATGCGAGGAGGGGAAGGTATACCTGCCCTACAAGCAGTTCCTAGGCTACGAAAAAGGACTGGATGGTCAGCCATGGATCGTTGAGGATCAGGCGGAAACTGTGCGGCTAATTTATAAGCTTTTCCTCGATGGGCTGATGCCTTCGGGTATTGCAAAAAGGCTGACAGAGCGAGGGATACCGTCTCCAGCGGGAAAGCAGGTTTGGTATTCGGGCACGGTAGAGAGTATCCTGACGAACGAAAAGTACAAGGGTGACGCGCTGCTGCAAAAAACCTTCTGCGTGAATTTCCTGACCAAAGAGATGAAGCGGAACGCGGGAGAATTGCCGCAATACTATGTGGAGCAGAGTCACCCTGCGATCGTTTCGCCCGAGGTGTTTGACGAGGTTCAGCAGGAATTAAAGCGTCGCCGTGAAGCCCGATATATTGGAAGGAGCGGGTGCTTTTCCAGCAAGATCATCTGCGGCGAATGCGGCAGCTACTACGGTCGAAAGGTCTGGCACAGCACGGATAAATACCGAACTGTGATCTGGCGTTGCCAGCATAAATATGACAACGGCGAACCGTGCAAAACGCCGCACGTGACCGAAGATCAGATCAAGGCGGCGTTTATAGAAGAAATGAACCGGGTGATTGCGAACAAGGATCAGGTGCTGGCTGATATTAGGATGTTGATCGCAACGCTGACCGACACGCGTGAGCTGGAAGAGAGGGAAGTCGTAGCGGGCAAGGAATTGGAAGCGGTATCCGAGTCGATGCGCAAGCTGGTTGACGCCTACGCTCATGCGCTGATCGAGCAGACCGAATACGATGATCGATATACGGAGCTTCTGGCGCAAAGCCGGACGATTGAGGAGCGGATTGCTGAGATCGGGGAGCAACGCGAGCAACGTAAGGCAAGGAAACGGGAGCTTGATGCGTTCTATAGGGCGCTAAAGGCGACGGGGCCGATAGTTGAGTTTGATGAAGAATTGTGGAATGTGGTGGTGGAGAACTGCGCCATATATGCGGACAAAAGCATGATACTCCACTGGAAAAATAGAATTGAATAATGGATCGTAATCGACTATTATTGACTTAACGGGTAACATCATCAAAAAACGTCGATTACTTGTGATAGAAACCATTAATTATCTTCAACAAAGTATTTTTTAGGGGTGAATCGCTATGCAACAGGGTCGGGGCTTGAACGGCGCTGATTTTCTATTATTGCTTTTATATCTAAATAAGCGCGAGCCAGTTAGGGGGTCGACGCGCTTAATAAAGATGATTTTTATATTCACGGAAGAAATCTTACCGCTGTTAAGAAGCAAAGGGACAATATTATCCGAGGACGCATTGCCTAAGTTTTTTGCGTATAATTATGGTCCGTTTTCTCGAGATGTATATGATCAAATTGAACTTTTCAAAAACATAGGGTTTATTAGCGTGCGCAACCTTAAGGTAGATGAAGAAATGGAGGAAGCGGACGATTGGGAAGAACAATCGTTTATTGATGAGATGGACTCACAAGGTGATTTTACAAATAATACCGATGGCAAATTCATGTGCTATCAGATTCTTTCACTTGGGGCAGCATATGTAGAGCAAGAGATACTCAATAAGTTGACGAACGGAGAGGAAGAGGTATTATCAACATTTAAATCACGAATAACAAAGATATCAGTGAGATCCTTGTTAAGATATGTTTACACAAAGTATCCGGAAATGACAGCTAATTCGCTGATTAAGGATGAGGTACTTGACTCATGAGAAATGCGAAAATCACAGAACTGGAACTTCGGAAGTTCTTCGTTGAGCAACAAAGCTCGGCTGAGGTTATATTGCATGTTGAAGTACCGGTTTTTTGTCGTTCCGTTGATTTAGTTGCTCAGAACAAAAAAGATAAAAGCCTAGCGGCAATTGAATTCAAGCTTCACGATTGGAAACGCGCGATTTTGCAAGTTCAGAGTGTAGCATTATGCTTCGATTATTTGTATATTTGTCTTCCAATGCCCAAAACAGCTCAAGGACGAGAATCAATTCTTAATCAATGCAGCCAAAACGGTGTGGGTGTATATTTCTATGCTTTTGAAGGAGAATGTTTTGAGATGGCCTTAGAGAGCCCTCAAACATCTACAGTCTGGGCCGCACAGAAAAAGCAGATTGTAAGTTATTTGGAGGCAATCGCAAATGAGTGAGAATATCCGGATATTACGTTACAATACTGGAACAGACAAAAAAGCTTTTGTTGAATTCAAAGAGCAATTTGATGCTGTTATTTTCAATGCGACCATTGTTGCTTATAGTGGAGCTTCTGTTGCTGACTTGGTATCGATGCATAAACGTAGATATATTATCGATCCTCAGACGCATATCTTTCAGCAAGAATTTTCAGCTGTTTGTACGGAAGATAAGAAGTCCAAAATTAAGAGTATGAAAAAATCAGTAGCAAAATACCTTTCGCTACTACCAAATGAGTTGACAAGTATTTTTATCGAGCAGCAAAGGCCGTTGGTACCAGGAGAAGTATTACCACATGCCGACGAATTAGTGGTAGCGAACTATAAATTTCAAACAGAATTCATTAGTGGATTTGTTGAGACGAAGGAATATGATAAGTATTTGAAGTTTGCTAATTTAAAACCTGAACCTAAGATAATAATAGCGCCTTATTTCATGTTAAAAGAATCTTATTCTGAGTACGAGATTAATGAATGGTTGGAACTATTTAGCATTTGCCTTAAAAAAACCATCGAATACTCGGTTGGCACAGGAAGCGAATATCCAGTTGCAGCGCAATTAGTTTTAGACAAAGGAATTCTCCAGATTCAGGGTATAATGCAAAAGCTTGAGCGCGTCCTATCAATTCCGGGTTACAGCTATATCTTTCTTTGGATTGATGATTTTAACGCATTTAATGCACCCAGAAACACCAATTCTGCCTTTTTTCAATTGATAAAAATGTTGAACACTTGCGGGAAAATGCCAATAATGGCATATGGGGGGTATGAATCAATCATTCTCTGTAACGTACATAGTCCTGCAAGACTTTTTGGTGTTGCACAATCTGTAGGGTATGGGGAATATAGGCCGATTACGCCTGTTGGGGGCGGATTGCCGACAAACAAGTATTATTTCCTTCCGCTTCATCAAAGGCTACGATACGATGAAGCCGCTGAGATTCTTTCTCGACTAGGGTATTTTTCAAGAGATGAATCATTAGCAGCAATTGATTATTATGCTAATATCTGTGGTTGCAAAATGTGCCATGAAGTAATTGAAAATGATATCAATAATTTTGTCGCATACAATGATTCCATACCTTTTACAATTGTAACTAAAAGTGGGAATGTTTCACGAAATCGCCCGACTACGGAAGCTAGTCTGGCTGCAGCGATGCATTTTTTGTTTTGCAAGATTGATGAGTGGAAAAATGTTGAAGAAAAAGAATTCTATGTGCTCGTTCAAGAGTTGCACGAGCATTATAAAGAGTACTTACCTCAAATGTTAGGCGCAATTACTTCCTGGGAAAATGTCTATGAGCACGAAGAGAATTAAGCGAGTGATAATTGCAGGGGCTGGATTTTCAGCACCAGCAAAGCTACCCATTCAGAGTCGAATAATCGATAAAATGATCGAGGAACCGCAAGGTGGGTTTCTAGATGGAACAATTCCTCGGGAAAGTTACAAATTCCTAGATGCATATATTATTGTTGGCTTATTCCTTCTAAATAATTATGGAAAAAACGACTATGCGCATTTTGAACGTGAGTACAGTCATATTAGAGAGATTTTTAAAACGAGAGAAATTATATTCTCTTTAGCAACTAGGGCTGAAGCAACAGATCCAGCAAGAAGTTTATTACTCGGAATTGCAGATAGGGAGCTGCGAGAGGACGATAGGTACTCCTATTACTATTCTCTCCGCGAAAAAATCAGGAAGGCAATCAAACAGGAAAATATTAACG
>Ga0075012_10002263_pt1 | contig 19025 bp, 17 predicted proteins | sample All_14_2_FD_71474 | JGI IMG/M metagenome (GOLD analysis project Ga0075012, IMG submission 71474) | Freshwater microbial communities in response to fracking from Pennsylvania, USA - Allegheny Zone_MetaG_DW_15 | ecosystem: Environmental > Aquatic > Deep subsurface > Groundwater > Drilled... | reverse complement strand
CTGCGAACTATAATCAAATCTCATCAAAAGAGGACGGTAGTTTTACCGTCCTCTTTTTGTTATAAAATATTCCTTATGAAAAAGCCGATCCTCATAATCGCAGGGTTAATGTTGGCAACCTTCGCCTGTCAAACCCTTGCGCCTCAAACCGAGACCGTTGAAGAAATATCACGTCCGCAACTCAGTGTTCCGCTCACCGAAGCAGATGTATCTCGCATCGACATCCACCAAGCCAAAGCCGCCGTTGACTCAGGTCAAGCCATTCTTGTGGATGTGCGCAGCGCAGAGTCATATGCAAAAGGTCATGCCGCTGGAGCGGTCTCTATTCCGCTCGATAATATCGAGAGAAATGTTGGCAACCTCTCGCTCGAAAAAAGCCAGTGGATCATCACCTACTGCACCTGACAAAACGAACACACGAGCGCCCGTGCGGCGTTCCTCATGATGAACAATGGCTATGAAACTGTCCAAGCCCTGCTTGGCGGACTCGCCGCCTGGGTGGATGCTGGTTACCCTCTCGCCCCGCAACAATGACAAAAGCGCCTCACGTCACGCCCTGGTCTGACTCTGTTCCCCCAACTCGTGCCACGCTGTGGCAGTTGATGGCGAGCGAAGGTCTCGCCCCCTACGCCTGGTCAAACGGGGCATACGACATCTACTCCGCGCACTCACACGGATATGACAAGGTCATCTACGTGGTTCAAGGCAGTATCACATTTGGTTTGCCGGAATTAAATCAGTCATTCACTCTCAAAGCAGGTGACCGGCTCGACCTCCCTGCAGGTGTTGTGCATAATGCCAGTGTTGGAGCGGAAGGTGTGGTTTGTTTGGAAGGGCATAAGTAAGTGATGCGTAATACGTAATACGAAAAAAGCGACTTGCTGAATAAGGCAAGTCGCTTTTTCTATGGTCAATCGTCCATCGTCAATCGTCTAAGAAAATGCCTGCAACCCCGTCTGCGCCCTGCCCAGAATCAACGCATGGATATCGTGTGTCCCTTCGTAGGTATTGACCGCTTCCAAATTCATGGCATGACGGATGACATGGAATTCATCTGAGATGCCGTTACCACCGTGCATATCGCGTGACATTCTGGCGATATCCAAGGCTTTGCCACAGGAATTGCGTTTGATGAGCGAGATCATTTCAGGCGTGGACTTTTCTTCATCGATCAAACGCCCAACTCGTAGAGCACCTTGTAACCCCAACGTAATTTCCGTCATCATATTTGCTAACTTCAACTGCATGATCTGATTGGCCGCCAACGGACGACCAAATTGTGGGCGGTCTAATGTGTATTGTCGCGCCGCATGCCAGCAGAATTCAGCCGCACCAAGCGCGCCCCAGGCAATGCCATAGCGCGCCTTGTTCAAACACCCGAACGGACCTTTCAACCCCTTCACTTCGGGAAAGATATTTTCTTCCGGCACAAAGACCTCGTCCATCACGATCTCGCCCGTGGCGCTCGCCCGCAGACTGAACTTCCCTTCGATCTTCGGCGCGGAGAGTCCCTTCATGCCTTTTTCCAAGATGAAACCACGGATCTCACCATCGAGCTTTGCCCAAACGACAAACACATCTGCTATTGGTGAGTTTGTGATCCACATCTTATTGCCTTGGACGATATAACCACCGTCCACTTTCTTGGCTTTGGTTTCCATGCTGGCGGGGTCACTGCCGTGATTGGGTTCAGTCAATCCGAAGCAGCCAACCCATTCGCCGGTTGCGAGTTTAGGCAAATATTTTTTGCGCTGTTCTTCGGTGCCGTAAGTGTAAATGGGATACATCACCAGCGATGACTGCACACTCATCGCGGAACGATAGCCGCTATCCACGCGTTCCACTTCGCGGGCGATAAGTCCATAAGCAACATGGTTCAAGCCTGCGCCACCATATTCTTCAGGGATGGTCGAACCGAGAAAACCCATGTTACCCATCTCATTCATAATTTCGCGGTGGAAAATTTCCTTGCGGTTCGCTTCAAGGATGCGCGGCATGAGCTTATCCTGACAATACTTCCGCGCTGTATCACGGATCATGCGCTCTTCATCGGTTAGTTGGTCGTTGAGCAAAAAGGGATCGTCCCATTTGAAAGTAGGTTTGGACATAAGACCTCGGGGAATAGGTAATAGTGAATGCTTTGCAAGATGATTGTATCAAAAGCCAGAGGGAGAAGAAAATTCAGAAAACGGAATCAGGCATCGGTTAAGTATGAACCGAAAAAAAAAGTGGACTCGCCTTTCGACAAGTCCACTATTCTCTATTAACTATTCACTATCCTATGCCGCGCCTGTCAACCAGCCGCGGAGTTCCATCGCTTTGACCACACGGTCGATGGCGACCATGTACGCCGCATCGCGCATGTAGACCTTTTCCTTTTCACTGCGGTCGAACACGCTGTTGAAGGCGGAGGTCATCTTCTCATCGAGGCGCTGCAAGACTTCATCCTTGCTCCAGTAGAAGTTCATATCGTTCTGAACCTGTTCGAAGTAGGAGGTCGTCACGCCGCCGGCATTGCAGAGGAAGTCAGGAATGTTGAACACGCCGTTCTTCTTGAACACTTCGTCGGCTTCGGGGGTGGTGGGACCATTTGCGCCTTCAGCAACGATCTTGACGCTCTTGGAAACCTTCTGCACGGTTTCAGCATTGACCTGTCCTTCGAGCGCGGCAGGAATGAGTACGTTACCTTCGAATTCGATCCACTTGTCACCATCGCTGACTTCGTAACCGGAGTCCATCGCCTTTTTCTTGTCGATGGTGCCGTATTCATCCACGATGGAGAGCAGGAAGCGCGGATCAATGCCGCCCTTCTTGCTGTAGGTGTAGGCTTTCTTGTCATGGCGGTCGTAGCAGGAGACACAAGCCACGGTACCACCGAGAATTTCAACGAAACCGATCGCCGCATACTGCGACACATTACCAAAGCCCTGAAGGATCGCAACCGATTTCTTCGGGTCGATGTTGAGGCGCTTCATCGCTTCGCGAACGGTGTAGATCACACCATAACCAGTGGCTTCGGTGCGACCAAGAGAGCCGCCGCCGCCAAGGGGTTTACCGGTGAACACACCAGGGGTGTACTGACCGACGAGGCGGGAATATTCGTCCATCATCCAGCCCATCATTTGCGGGGTGGTACCTACATCGGGAGCGGGCACGTCATTGCGTGGGCCGATGTTCTTCCACATGGCGCGAACCCAACCACGGCAGAGTTCTTCCTTCTCGCGAACGGAAAGCGTAGCGGGATCTACCACGATACCGCCCTTACCACCGCCAAGCGGAATGTCTGCCACGGCGCATTTCCAAGTCATCCAAGTGGCAAGCGCGCGAACGGTGTCGAGCGTTTCAGCCGGGTGGAAGCGAATGCCGCCTTTGTTGGGTCCACGTGAGTCATTGTGCTGCACGCGGAAGCCTTGAAAGACTTTCAACGAACCATCGTCCATTCGTACCGGAATACGAAAGGCATACTCGCGCATCGGCCAACGGAGAACTTCCGAGACGCCAGCATCGAGCTTGAGTTGTTTGGCAACACCATCAAATTGCTTTTGTGCCATTTCAAACGCATTGATCTGTCCTGACATAATACTCTCCTAGGTAGAGGTTTTAGAGAAAATATAAGCGGGCACTCCGGACGGGGTGCCCGCTTATTCACAGCCTATGTAAATTCGCTGGTTCATAAGATCGGTAATTCCAATAAATCGCTCTGAAACTATACAAGAATTTCAATTTTGCGTCAATATGACAAAAGTACACTGATTTCTAACACCTTGTAATAACCCTACCATACCAAAATTGGATACGCTAGTCATATTTTGGCTTGCGCTTCTCAAAGAATGCCTTCACCGCCACCTGATGTTCAGACGACTTACCCGCTTTCTCTTGCAGGATTCCCTCACCGTGCAGGACATCTGCTAGATTAGGCAGAATCGCTTCATTGAACGCTTTCTTCCCCAAGGCAAACGCTTCACGCGGACCTTGAGCCAGGTCGCTAACCATTTGGTCCACCACACGCTGATAGTTGAATCCACCAAGTCTGTTCACGATGCCCAAGTTGAAAGCATGTTGAGCCAAGATGGGTTTATTGGTATAGAAATATTCCTGGGCGCGTCCCAGCCCAATGAGTTTTGGGAGCAACAACGAAACGCCAGAGTCAGGTGCAAGTGCTATGCCGCTAAAGCCGACGACAAAATATGCGCTGGTATGTGCAATGCGCAAATCACATGCCAAGGCAATGCCAAATGCTGCGCCTGCACATGCTCCATTAACTGCGGCTACAACAGGTTTCCCCATTTCACGAATTTGTAAAATGAGCGGGTTGTATGTCTTCTCTAAATGCTCTGCATAAGAAATATCCCCCGCGTATTGCTTCATCTCGGTGATATCCTGCCCGGCGCTGAAGACTTTACCGTTCCCGGTAATGACAACACATCGCACTTGCGAATCTTTTTCAGCATTGGTCAAGGCGTTTTGTAATGCCTGGGTCATTTCGAAGTTGAAGGCGTTGGCGCGTTCGGGGCGGTTAAGGCTCAGGGTCAGCACACCAGATTTGAGCGTAGAGAGAAGCGTAGTCGTCATGATTAATCCTATAAAACAAAAGTGACAGTCACCTTCTTGATGACTGTCACTTATTGTATATCAACTTTATTCGCCGGGGTAATCGTCCAGGTCGTCGTCGCCAGCGTCATCGGTTTCGTATTCGACCTTTTCACTGTCGAGATACACCCACAACAACAGGACGTGCCCTTCCTGCGTTTCCACATTGCGAGCTGCGAGAATGGGTGCGGTTTGTTCGAGCCCGGTCTCGTTGCGATAATGCAAGTGGATGGAGGTTTTGTTATGCCACGCGTTGTAACAGCGCTGCACAAGGGCGGGACCATTAAACGTGCGCAGGCGCGTAAGCGCGGGGATGGATAGATTCGGGCTTTCGTTCAAGCCCATTGCCCATCCGTCGTTGACGTGCTCAAAAACGGGGGGCGGACCTTCTATGATCGTGATTCTGTCGTCCATATATAAATTTACCTTGGCGGGAATATACCACAAGTGAGTTGTCGAATCGTTTCAGAAATTTATCAGAATCGAAATCAGGACAAATAGACTATATGTCCAGACTATTGTTGGGTGAGATAATTCCCATATTCACAAATGGAGGCAAACCATGAAAAAACTGCTGTTTTTATCGCTTTTGTTAGTTGGGTCGCTTGCCTGTGCCACTCTTGAAAAAGCCCTTGAGACAGGGCAGGCTACGCCTACTCCCTTTGTCTTTCCCACCCTTGTTCCTCAACAAACCAATGAGCCAGCACCAACTGACGTAACTCGAAGAGAGAATTTCGATGTCTATTGTTCCTCTGAAGTTGCAGAAGCTGTTGAAGCCTATAACAAAGGTGTGACCTATGAAACCGCCGGAGACCTTGCCTCCGCTGAAAAAGCCTACCGCGAAGCCATTGCCCTAGACCCCAATTACTGCGATGCGATGGATAACCTCGCTTTGGTCTTACGCCAAAATGGAAACACAGACGAAGCCATTGCTCTGTATGAAAATTCCATCAAGATCGCACCAGATAATGGTGTGGCTCATTTGGGGTTAGCGAATACTTATATGGGGTTGGAAGAATACGATAAAGCACTTGCCGAATACAACGTCCTTTTAACCATCGATCCCAATGACCCGGAAGGATATTATGGCGCCGGCAGGGTGTACTTCTCGAAAGAAAACTATAATGAAGCCATTGCACAGTTTTCGATAGCAGAAGAACTATATAAAGCAGAAGGGTCTGCCTATCTTGTGGATGCGCAGGTATATCTTGGTTTTTCGTACGCGCTAATTGATGACTACGAAACCGGGCGTGATTATTTGGAATTGACCTATCCGCAGATGAAGGACAATGGCTATGTAAATTACTTCCTTGGGTACTGTTATTATTACGGTACATCCATTCGTGACGATAAGCTGGCAAAAGAATATCTCATTCGCGCCCGCGACCTCGGCATAGACCTTGGATCAGAATTGGAAGCATTTGTAAACACACCATGAGCAAACTCACACCCAAGATCATCCTCGAAGGCACACGCTTAACCTTCAAAACCGACATTGCGTTTGCGCTCAACGAGCATCCGCGCATTGTGGGACCGCGCAAGTATAAATACCACTCGCCGCTTATTTCTGGTGAGTGGTGCGCGTTCACCAACTTCCCCTGGGGGCGCGGACTGATCAACTTCGAGCCGCAGGAAGAAACTCTGGCATTGGAAACTTACGAAACCTGGGTCAAGCTCTTTGAATTGCAAAAATATTATTCATGGATCGTGGATCGCTTTCATCTCTCCACCCGCATGTATCAACTCATGACCTACAACAAGGATTATGACTTCCGCTGGCTGGAGGAACGTCTGCTCCCGCTCAACTTCCGCCTTGTGCTGATGACCCGTTCCCCCGAATCCTTTGCCGCCGCCCGCGCCGAACGATTGAAGGTCTCTGGCAATCCCTCACAATACGATGACTTGAATCTCTTTGTGGAAGAGCAAAAGATGATCCGCAAGTTATTCAATGATTCGATCCTGCCGAAGATCGAGATCGACATCTCAGATAACAACATCCCTGCCGCCGTAGAACGCATCGCCGACTGGATGGAATCCACAGGCGGGTTGTACATGGCAGAATAAACGTTTCATCGGTATACTTGCGCGCATGGCTATTCCAGAAAAGATCGGACGTTACGAAATCAAAGGTGAACTTGGACGCGGCGGCTTTGCTACTGTTTATCGCGCATACGATCCACGCTTCGAACGCGAAGTAGCCATTAAATTCCTACCGCCAGAGTTGATCCATTCGGACCCACAATTTCGTTTACGATTCGAACGCGAGGCGAAGATCATCGCCAAGCTGGAGCACCCCTCCATTGTGCCGGTCTATGATGTGGGAGAAGAGAATAACCAGCCATATTTTGTGATGCGCTACATGAGTGGACGCTCGCTTTCCGAGCGTATCAAAGGTCACACATTCACCATTCAAGAAGCGGTAAAGATCATCGAACAGATTGCCTCGGGGTTGGATGAGGCGCATTCCAAAGGAATCGTTCATCGCGACCTCAAACCTGCGAATATCCTTTTTACCGATAAGAACGTTCCCCTTATTTCAGACTTCGGCATTGCCAAATTCAGCCAGGGTGATAACACTGGTAACATGACCGGTTCCGCCATCATCGGTACGCCTGCTTACATGGCACCTGAACAAGCCTCTGGTGAAAATATTGACGGGCGCGCTGACATTTACGCACTGGGCGTTATTCTGTATGAAATGGTAACAGGCAAACAGCCTTACACGGCAGATACTCCGCTTGGATTGGCGATCAAACACGTCACCGAGCCTGTGCCACATATCCTTGAAGCCAACCCCAACCTGCCCGGTTGGATGGAAAAGGTCATCTCAACCGCAATGGCAAAGAATCCAGATGACCGCTTCTACACAGCTGTGGAATTGGTCGAGACCATCAAAGCCTTCCTGCGCGGAGAGAACCCTGAACGAAATATGAACGCTACGGCAAAGATATCGCCGTATAACAGCACAGCCACTTTCAAACGTCCCAAGACCGAAGTTCACCCACAACCACAACAACGCAGATGGGTTCTACCCGCGCTGTTAATCGTGGGGGCTCTTGCCGTTCTCAGCGTAGGTGCTTTTATCCTCTTTAGTACAGACCTGCTGCAGTCCTTGTTAGAGCCGCCTGTTATCCCCACAACTGTAGTAGTAAAAGAAACAGAAACACCTATTGTTGTCGAGATCACTGCCACCACCGATCTTGTTACACCATCTACTGAAGTAGCAGAAACAGAAAGTGTTTCAAGTTTGCCCCTCATTGGCGGCGCGGATAAGATCGCATTCATAAGCAATAACGACATCTGGGTGATGAATGTAGATGCCAGTGAACCCAAACAATACACCAACGATGGTCTACCCAAGTTCAACCTTCAATGGCTGCCCGATGGAAAAAACATCCTCTACATGACTGGCAAAACGGTTAAGACAGTCAACATTGATACTGAAGTAGAAGATGTGGTCATGAGTTTTGTTTCTGCCGAATACTTTGACGGCTTCAGCGTCTCTCCTGACGGCAAACAAGCTGCCATCAGCGTGAACCGCGAGCTATTCATCGTTCCGTACGATCCTGAAAAATTACGAACCATCACACGCAAGAGCGCTTTGCTAGAATTAGGTGGCTGTTTCTATAACGACCTTGCCATCAAAGATCTGCAATGGTCAGATGATAGCACCCAACTTGCCATTGAATTCGTTGCCAATGCCAATGGCTCCTTTGCAGATGCGATCCGCATCATCAAAGTCACAGGTTGCAATGCCATTGCTGGATCGAAAGTTGATGAGTTCCCCGCTGGTCGTTTTCAATTCTCAAGCGATATTTCAAACTTCGATTGGGATGGCAACCTGCTCTTTTTCCTGACTAGCAACGTCCGCAATGGCGGTTTTGGTGATCTGGCTTTATACAACACCTTCACACACAAAGTTCAAAAGTCTGCACCATATGAAAGCAATTGTTGCTATCGCGACGCCGCTTTCAGCCCTGATGGCAGTCATGTGATCTTTGCTTTTCAAGATATACGGCTCGCGGGTGAAAGCCCGATCAATCTCTATGTCATCCCCGTTGATACACTTTCGACGCCGCGAAAGTTATCGCCTCTGCCATTGTCCGAAGACTTCTTCCCCAACCGCAACGAATCCCCGCAACCTGTAATGCGCCCGGCACAACCTTAAACTGCTTGTACGATCTCTTTCACCAAGCCCGGTCCGCGAAAGACCAAACCGGTATAAACCTGCACCAGCGCCGCCCCCATGTTGAGGCGGCGTTTTGCATCATCTGGATTCATGACTCCGCCTGCGCTCACAACAGGAATCTTCCCATTCACCAACTTCAATGTTTGACGAAGAACCGCTTCACTCTTAACCGTGAGCGGACTTCCACTCAACCCGCCTGTTTCTTCCCGATACCTTGACCTCAATCCCTCACGGCTCAACGTGGTATTGGTGACAATCACGCCATCCATGTTCGTGTTGAGGATCGCTTCCAGTGCATCACTCAATTCTGCATCCGAAAGATCAGGCGCAAGTTTGACGAGTATTGGCAAACGTTTCTTATGCTTGTCCTGCTCCACCAAACGCTGTTGATGTAATTGAGTGAGCAGACCTTCCAAAGCTTCACGCCCTTGCAAACTGCGAAGCCCCACCGTATTTGGCGAACTGACATTGATGGTCAAATAATCTGCATAATGTGCAAATTTCTTCAGCAAAGCAAGATAGTCTAAAACCGCTTCTTCGTTAGGAGTTTCTTTATTCTTGCCGAGGTTGACCCCAATGACCGTGTTCCAATTTGAACCGCGAGAAAGTTGTTGTTCCATATACTCCATGCCACGCGAAGGGAACCCCATACGGTTGATGACCGCCTTATCTTCCACCAACCGAAACACCCGCGGAGATGGATTTCCCGGTTGCGGCTTGGGTGTAATCGTCCCAACTTCCACATGTCCAAACCCCAATGCTGCCAGCCCACGGATAGCTACTCCATCTTTGTCATATCCCGCCGCTAACCCGAGCGGGTTCTTAAACGTCAACCCAAAAACGGTTACAGGTTTAGGCGGGGCTTGATAGATCAACTCAAGTAGTTTTCGTGATGGAAGAAAGTTTCCCGCCATGCGTAAGGCTTGAAGCGTAAGTGCATGAGCACATTCAGAGTTGAGGCGAAAGAGAAGTGGTCGAAATATGTTGTACATGAGTTATGGGATATTCGGTGTCTGTTCGTTCTGATAGGTATAACTACCCGTTGCCGTAACCCCAGCTCCAAAACCGCATTCAAAGTCTGCGCCAGTTTGGGCAACTTCCACACCGATTTCGTTGAAATCAAAACGCAATTCACAAACGCCAAATGCATCTGTTTTGAAATAACCGACATTTGGTTCAATCACTTGAAACTGACCGGAAATTATGCCCTGGTTATACGATGGTCCACCACGATTGCAATTCACATAGAATTGCAGATCGGGTTCGCCTTTAATTTCCAACATACACACCGCGCCATTATCGTATGTTTGAGTGGCATAAGTTCCTGTACGAACATAGCTTGGTGTTTCTTCGAGCGTGGGGATAACAGTAGCAACAGGTTCGGTTGGTATCACTTCCGTTCCTTGGGGTGTAGATAAAAGATTACAAGCCAAGGTTGGTAATACCATCAAAAGTAGAATAATACGTCTATTCATCATCAAAAAATTCTCTTAGTTTTCTTCTTTACCTTGCTTCAACATATCCATCATCTTTTGAATTCGCTTTGCACGAGTTTCCGCTTTTTTTGCCTCTTCCACCCACTTTATGTATTCACGCTGATGGGACGGCGAGAGACTCTCGAAAATAGCCTGTGCTTCTTTATCAGCCGCAAGTGCGTAAGACAATTCAAGCGGAATGGTCATGGAATCTTGTGTCATCTCTTATGACCCTTTCAGGAAGGTTCTCGTTTCTTCGATCTTTTCCTTGCTAACCTTTCCATTTCCTTCCCAGTGATCAAGCAGTTGAGTAATGGTCAACACAGCATGAAGGGTATAACCAGCCTGTTCCAAAGATTCTTTTGCGCCAGATTGTCGATCGACCAGAACGACAATGTCTTTGACAACCAAACCAACACCGGTCAACTTTTCGATGGCTTCGAATTTGCTTCCGCCTGTAGTGGCAAGGTCATCGATGACAACGACAGTCTCACCAGCATGATATTCACCTTCGATCTCGGCTTTTGTGCCATAGGTCTTCACTTCCTTGCGTGGATAGATCATTGGGTAATTGCCCTGCAAAGAAACAGCCGTCGCAATCGGAATAGCAGCATATGGCAGCCCGGCAATACGTTTAAAGTTCAGTCCTTTCAACAAAGGCAAGTAGGCAGCACCAATCGTTTCCAAAAGCTTTGGGAACGAAATGATATATCGCAAGTCAATATAGATCGGAGACTTAAGTCCGGATTTAAGCGTGAATTCCCCAAACTTGATACATCCCGCTTCGAGCAAACCATCAGCGAGATTCGATAATTCATTGGACAATTTGTTCGTCATGATTTCTCCTGGTTTTTCATTTCACGCTTGATATGCAAAATCTCATCCCGAATCTCTGCCGCAGCTTTTCCGGGATTCTCCGCCCGAGAAATGGAACGTGACATGGGTAGCAACAGACCTTTACCATCCTTACGCAACCCTGCTCTGAGTGCAGTTTCCAGTTCACCGCCTTGAGCGCCAACGCCAGGTGCAAGGAACCATAAGTTTGGAGCCGCCTCACGAATACTCTTCATGGCATCTGTATGTGTTGCACCAACGACCAAGCCGATGTTATTTTTCTCATTCCACATCTCTGCCAACATGGCAACGTGAATATACATCGTCTCACCGTTGGTAAGGGTCACATCTTGCAGATCCTTTGACCCCTTGTTAGAGGTTTTACATAGCAGAAAAATGCCTTTCTGCGAATAATCAAGAAACGGCTCAATGGAGTCTTTGCCAAGATATGGATTCAAGGTGATGCAGTCTGCGCCAAGATATTCAAACGCGGATTTAGCATATGCCTCGGCTGTGGATGAAATATCGCCACGCTTCGCATCCAGAATGATAGGAATGCGCGACCCCATTCGATCTGACTCTTCATTGATGGCTTCGATAACCTGCTTAAGTGCCGTCCACCCCTCAGCACCAAAGACTTCGAAGAAGGCGGCATTGGGTTTGAAGGCTGCAGCGTAGCGAGCGGTTTGTTTGACAAGATTCAGGCTGAACGTCAGTGCAGAAGCGGCGGTTGGGCTTGAAAGGTCAGAAACGTGAGGGTCAATTCCAACGCACAAAAGGGATGAGCAGTCGTCGACGCGTTTTTCCAAAAAAGAGATGAAGGTTTCCATGGATATCCTTATAAAAATCAAAGACCCTAAAGGTTGAGCCTTTAGGGTCTTATTTTACTCAATGAATGAGTCCCATTTGCTGGTTCCGTCTGTTATCCATTTCTTGAACATGCCGCTGAGTTGGTCCCAGTAATATGGATTCCAGATATTCGCTCCATATCCGCGACATTCGGGGATGAAGAAATCGAGTGGAATGGTATCGGGTAAGTTACAGACCGGTGACTCGGCATTATCTGGCGAGGTGGGTGATTTGCCTTCGCGAGTGTTGGTGAGATTCGGCGTTGGGATGCAATCTTCGAACCAGGAATTACCGGGGTTGCCATCGGGCAGGCGACAGAAGGATCTATCTTCGGCGCGGGCAACTTCGTAGGTGAAGGCATCATAGATCTTGCCGCTAGAGTTGGTGAGACGGATCGTCTCGCCACCATCGCTGAGCAGGATGTTAGTCTCTTCACCGTAGAAGACGATCCGCTCGCCCGGTTTTAGGTTGACAGACGGCAGACTGAATGCATCACCATCCACAGTACTGAGCTTCCAACCGCTGAGCGATATATCGGTGGCGGTAAGATTTTTGATCTCGATAAATTCATCGAAGACATTGGTCTTGCCATCTTGATTCCAGTCAAAGCCAGGGCGGGCAAGTATCTCGTTAATGATGGGGCGAGGATCTACAGTAGCTGTTGGTGGACGAGGCGTGGGTGTCGCAGTTTTATCAGGGGTTGGGGTTGGGGTTGGAAGCGGAGAATTGGCTCTCTTTGGGGTGCCAAGAATGTCACCGCCATTTGCGTTCTTGCCATACCTCACGGCACCTGTGTTGGTTACCCATGAATTGTCGCTTTCTGTGGATGTACTGGTTCTTTCCATAGACCCATAGGTGGAATTACTGCCCTTGGGCCAGCCACCTCCATTACCATTGGCTGTATCGATCACCTTATTGGCACCATCACGCAAAGTTAATGATTCACCACTGTTGGAAAGGTCGCCAGTATATATCTGATCAGCAATGAATTCAATTCCAGACACTGTATTGTCATCGTCTCTCTCGAGTAGGAAATATCCACCAGCTGGAATGGTTCCATTGAGTGTAATACTTGGAGAACCATCAGCTGCTCGCAACGTCCAACCGGTGATGTTTATGGTTGCATTGGTGACATTATATAATTCTATCCATTCATCTTCCGGCAAGCTTGATGTAGTTCCTGCCCACGCTACTTCGTTGATAATGATGGAACGAGCACTGGTTAATAAGAACTCAACAGAATTATCGCTAGACGTACTTGCGGTGTTGTTGTTTCCAGAAAGATCTGTGACCCTATTAGCTGCAATGGAAGGAACAATGGTTCCATAACCAGACGATGTGACAGAGAGGGTAAACGTACGGTTATCTCCAGAGTTTGTTAGCCCCCATACAACACTGGTAGCGGTTCCGCTTTGAGTAATATCTGAGGTGGTAAATGTAGCGGTATTGATCGGTTCTGAGAACTGAACAGTGAAATTAATCGGCAACGCGCTGGTTGGGTCAGCTTGAGTGCCAGATTGGTTAATGGTGACTGTAGGGGCAATCGTATCGTTGAAAGTGACACTATTGTCCGTACTTGTGCTTGCTAAATTATGATTCCCGGCTCTATCTTTTACAACCACAGAAGCATCAGCACCAGCATTTAGGCTTGGAACCAGAGTCCCAGCGCTGGTAGAAATGGCAGAAAGGGTGAAGTTCTGGTTATCTCCTGAGTTCGTAATGCTCCATGTAACACCAAGAGCTGTACCATTCTGGCGGATATCTGCTGCAGTGAATGATGTCGCATCGATAGGTTCACTGAATACGACATCAAAATTGATGGGCAATGCAACTGTTGGGTCCAACTGTGTTCCCGATTGATTTATTGTGACTGTGGGAGAGGCATTATCCACATCATATTGTTCGTCTGTGGATGGCTCTGCAGTAGGAAGGGCATTTCCGCCCGAATCAGTAATTCCATGCCCAGCATTCAGGTCTAAGCTAACAATACCATTAAGAGTGGATAGACCGCCGTTTGTTACTTCCAAATCATAAATTCTGCCATCTTCTATTTTGAGAAGAGAAACTGTTGGACCTACAAGCCCATTCACAGAAAAATCTGTTGTATCCACTCCAACAACAGCTTCATTAAATGTAATGCGAAATGTCAGTTTATCTGCGTTAGTATATTGAGATGTTGGAGTTTGACGAGTAAAAGAAACAAGGGTTGGGGTTGTTGATGTATTATCAATACTGATCGCTTCGTTTGCACTTAACGAACCTGCATTTCCCGGTTTGGGTAATAACAGAATAGCATCACCACTTGCACCAAAGATCGTTCCACCATTCAAAGTCAGTGAATTGACTGAGACATAGTCCAAGTCGCTTGTATTATCGCCTGAAGTGATGGTGTAATTGAATGTCAGAGTATTAGTTCCACTACCGCTAATATACACAGCAGTTCGATCTGTTGCGCCTGTTTCCATTAATAAGGAGGGAGAACCTGTCACAGTAACAACGTTGCTAAATTCGACGAGAACATCTATAACCGCTCCGCTAGTGTCCAGATACACACCAGATGCAGAAGAGGTTACGTTCACAACTGCTAGACAGGGGATTGCTAAATCTAAAGAGTTCTGTGGATTGCTAGTGGATGAATTGAAAATAAAATCTGTGGCGTTGTTGTCTGTATCCTTACAACTGCCTGCACTTCCACCAGATTTACGTTCATAGCTTTGATTGGCGGTTCCGCTCATGGATGAGAGTGCAGAACCCTCCTTGTAGGTTGTTGTACTACAAAGTCCAACCTGATCAATAATTGTGGTCCCGTTAACTAAGGCAATACCACCATCATCAGCTATCGCATAAGTACTGCTTGATGGAAAAGTTGCATCAGGAGAAGTAGAACCTGAATAAGAACCAGACCTGGCAAACAAATAATACTGACCTGGTGCCAGAGTAATATTAATTCCTGTAACAAGATCTGTTGAGGAATTACCACAACCACTAGATTTTTTTATACTCCAATTGGTTGTAGTGATCGTATTCCCCGTTGCATTGTAAATTTCGATAAACTCATCATCTGCCCCATTGGGTCCACGAACTCGAAACTCGCTGATGAACACATTCAACTCATCTACGGCATTGAGCGGCTTCGCTTCCACCGATTGCTCCACACGCGGAGAGAACATCCCTGCGCACAAGGCGAGGAAAAGCATGAGGACGAGCGCGAGGCGTGAAAAACGAGACCGATTGGGCATGGGAAAGATAAGGCGTGGAGTCGGCTCACAAGGCGAATCAAACTCGGGCAGAGCATGAGGCGCGAGTCCACATACGGAAATTATACCCTTAGCAGGGCACAAGTACCCTTGGCAGGTATGTATAAACCACCCTATATCCGCTAAAGAAAAATGTAAGGTGACAGCCATCCTAAATGACCGCTGTCACCTCGTTGTTAACTAGCTGCTGGGAGCAGGATTACGCGGCTCGATCACCAGCTTAATGGCGGTCCGAACCTTATCCTCGATCTCAACATCTACGAACTCAGGGACGCAGACCACATCGATCCCATCGTTCTTGAGATAACTGGATGCAAGCACCAGCGCTTTCACCGCCTGATTGACGGCTCCTGCTCCAATGGCTTGCACTTCTGCCCGTTTATGTTCTCTGATGACCCCCGCGATCGCCCCGGCGACGGCTGAGGTACGGGAGTTGGCTGAAACTTTGATCATATCCATGAGCAACCTCCCAAGGTTGGCAAAGAGGGGACAATGACTTACTTGTGGATTGTATAGGAATACCTTATTGGATTCAAGTGGTATATAAGTATCATTATGGATTCGTAATATTAGTAGGGGGTGTGGATAATGTGGATAACCCGATTCACCCCCCATATATGGATGTATTACACGCGCCTCTGCCTAGACCTTTGGTTGGCAGCCCTTCTCAAACTGTTCTTACCCTGTGGAGTTTTTTTGGATAACTTATCCACAACTCCTGTGCATAGTTTGGGACTTTTTGGGAGTTTTCCATATTTTGGATTTTAAGATACCTACCCCCTAGATATGGGGGTGACCCTCCACGAGGTTGTCAGACGTTTTGACCTCCAAAAGTCCGTTTTGTCCACAGGGGAGGGGACTTTTCCACAGATTACAGGCACTTATCCACAGTTTTGTTGGGATGGGGATAGCGGGTTGTCTGAACAAACTGCCCAAGATATGGGGTGTGGACGGGATATTTCGGATAGTTAAACGCTGAATATGTGAAAAATAGTTCAAGGGGTTATCCACATTTGACCACAGTTGCTGTGGAGTCATCCCATAACAACAAATTTCAGCGTTCTATGCTCTTATATCCTTGCCTGAACCCGGCTGGGCTAATACGTTTCCATCTTCAAAGGCGGTCTTGCCTCTCAGTACAACTTTACGAACCTTACCCTTTACCTTCCAACCTTCAAAGGGAGTCCAACCGCAGCGGGTGAAACCTTCGCTGGCTTTGATCTCATATTCGGCATTTTCGTCCACTTCTACCCAGGTTTCGGGCTGGTCTGGCAGGTTGAAGATGCGTTTGGGGTTGCTGTAGAGCTTTTCGGTTAACTGGTTAATGGTTAATCGCCCATCTTTTACAGCGGTTAATAAGAGAGGAAGCATTGTCTCCAAGCCGGGGAAGCCAGGCGGCGGATTTTCTCCGTCTTTTTCAGCCAAGGTATGTGGAGCATGGTCGGTGGCGAAGCAATCGATCACATCCATATTTATCCACAGGCTGTGGACATCTTCTTTGGTCGCCAAACGTGGGCGGACTTCACCTCTGCCGGGATGTCCATGAGAGATGGCAGATATATCATCTTTACTCAAAAAGAGATGGTGCGGGCAGACCTCACAGGTGACTTTGATGCCCTTTTCCTTGGCGGCTTTGATGAGCAGGATTTCTTCTTTCAAGGAAACATGCGCAATGTGAACGGGATGGTCGTAAACAGCGGAAAATAAGATTGCCGCTGCCATGGTTCGGCTTTCGGAGTGCATCACCATTGGTGCAGACTTGGGGAATTTTTGGAAGTGGGGCATCCACAAGGTCATGTCGTCGAGGCGCAGTTCGCCAAAGGTGGAGTCAAGGTACATCTTTAGCCCGGCAGCTCTCGGCGCGAGAGAGGCGGCGATATCCGAATTATCTGGGCCTGCCCCCACATATTGACCATAATCGCAGCGAGCCTTGGCTTTGGCGGCATCCAAGGCGAGGTTGAGAGTTGCTTCGTCGAAGATGGGCGGCTTGGTGTTGGGCATGGCGAGGATGGCCGTCACACCACCGGCGAGGGCGGCTTGGGTGACAGTATCCCAATCTTCTTTGTGGGTGGCGCCAGGTTCGCGTACATGGACGTGAGGGTCGATTAATCCGGGGATTTTAAGCATGGTGCGAGTATAAATCGAAATCGTGTATGATGGGTATCGTAACGAATGTATAGTCCAATTGTTACATTAATATTCAACCAACCGGAGGTTTAACATGAGTATTGGACAAACCAAATGGCAATCGATTGTTGCCAAATACGCCTACCCCGAAACCTGGCGCAGTTTGTGGCAGGTCTTTAATTCGGTCATCCCATTCTTTGTGCTGTGGTATCTGGCATACCTCAGTCTGCAAGTGGGATATTGGCTGACGTTGTTGATCACCATTCCTGCCGCAGGATTCATGGTGCGCATGTTCATCATCTTCCATGATTGCTGCCACGGCTCGTTCTTTGAGACCAAACTTGCCAACGACCGCCTTGGTCTTTTGCTCGGTGCAGCCGTGTGGACCCCCTATTACAACTGGAAACATTCTCACGCCATCCATCATGCCACTGCTGGTGATCTTGACCGCCGCGGTATTGGCGATGTCTATACGATGACGGTGGAGGAATACCTTGCTGCACCTTGGTACAAAAAGATCGGCTACCGCATCATGCGCAATCCGTTCATTCTATTCACGGTAGGTGCCACGATCGTATTCGTCATTACCCATCGCTTCTGGGACCCAGGTGCCGGAAAGCGCGAAAAGAATTCCGTCATTTGGACGAACCTGGCCCTGCTGGGCTTCGTCGGCTGGACGATTCATCTCATTGGCTGGCAGGCTTACTTAATGGTGGAACTTCCCATTTTGCTCATGGCTTGTGGTGCAGGTGTTTGGCTGTTCTATGTTCAACATAACTTTGACCCAACCTACTGGGAACGCCACCAGAATTGGAGTTTCTTCAACGCCGGCATGGACGGCAGCTCCTATTACAAACTGCCCAAGGTCTTGCAGTGGTTCACGGGCAACATCGGTTTCCATCACATCCACCATCTCAGCCCGAAGATTCCCAATTACAAATTGGAAGAATGCCACAATGAGAATCCCATGTTCCAGATCGAGCCGCTGACCATTCGCGATAGTTTGAAGTCACTGTACTTCCGCTTGTGGGACGAGAAAGAAAAGATGCTCGTCGGTTGGAATGCATTGAAGAAATACAAGATGCAAACGCAGAAAACCGAAATGTAAGAGCCTGCTCTTAGAAAAGAATTCCCCCGAGTTTAATTTGGGACGCGGACGAGCGCAGATTTACGCTGAAAAGAATATAAGATCCGCGTATTCAGCGTCAATCCGCGTCCCATTTGTTCTTAAAAACAAACTCACCCACGAAATCTTAATTTCGGGGTGAGTCCTGTTGTGAAAATAATTATCCGCCGCGTACTTCAGGTGTTTTGAACAAGATGAAGATCGTATTCAAGAGAATCCCTGCAATGGCAGCAAACACGATGGCAGGAATTCCGCTAGGGAACAGGAATGGGATCGGGAAGGGAAAGACTCCATTGGGCAGAGAGAGATTTCCACCAATACCGCAGATGAGAATGATCGCACCCACCGCAAGTTGTTTGGGGTCAAAGAGATTGACCTTTTCCGACTGAATGAGTGCCACACCCTGCATACCGATCACGCCGAAGAGATAGATGCTCAATCCGCCCACCACTGCAGGCGGAATCGTATTGACTAAAGCCACCAGTTTGCCAAAGAAACCGAAGACAATTGCCATGCCACCCGCTGCCATCAATACCGCGGTTGAGTAGTTGCGAGTGATTGCCATCAAAGAATTGTTC
>Ga0075012_10002262_pt1 | contig 19027 bp, 16 predicted proteins | sample All_14_2_FD_71474 | JGI IMG/M metagenome (GOLD analysis project Ga0075012, IMG submission 71474) | Freshwater microbial communities in response to fracking from Pennsylvania, USA - Allegheny Zone_MetaG_DW_15 | ecosystem: Environmental > Aquatic > Deep subsurface > Groundwater > Drilled... | reverse complement strand
ATGTATGAACATTCAGTCCCCGCCTCCTGCCGGTCATCGGAAATCCAGACATTTCCGCGAACCTTGCGGGCGATGTGCCGATACACGTAACCGACCAGACCGGGTGAATCGATGAACGCACCGGGGCCATAATCCTGGTCGGTGGCGCCGGGATACGCCCAGGTATTGAGAAAATAGACTTCGCCTTTTCCGATCCGGTGCCGGAGCAGGACGGGCAGGAAATCCTCGTCGTCGGTGGCAAGCACCTCGACATCCGGCGAAACGATCTCGATGTCGCCCATGCAGACGGCCAGGACTCCGAAACGGCGCGCAAAATCGAATCCCAGCTCCCCCTTTTTGTCCAGCGTGGTGGCCCAATAGAAGCGCCGCCCCCGGGCCTTGACCTTCACGCCGGCGAGCTCGGAGAAATCGCCGCCATTCACCAGTTCCTCGACGCCGAACGCGGCGTAATTGCGGGTGACGTTGGTGGAAAGCTGCGGAATGGAAACAAAAAGGATGCCGCCATTTTTCACGTAACGGCAGAGCTCGGCGTATTGTTTTTCCGACGAAGTGTTCCAGCCCGAGAACAGGAGCGCCTTATAATTCGCGCCCAGGAATTCCGCATCGACATGGTCATTGGCAAAACTGGTGATGTCCACCTGACCGTAGGGCGACCCGGAAAGGAAGCGATTCGGCCAGGGCGCCATGACCGGAGGCATCGGGTAAAAGATTTTTGCCGCAATGTCCCAGCCGCGTTCCGGCTGGCCGCTGTGCCAAAGCGGATTTTGATCGGCATGGGTGTGCATGCCCGCGATGACGCCGTTGGGACTATACCGGAACCCGCCCAAATCCAGATTGCCCTTGATGACGGCGATCGTCGTCTCCGGCTGCCCTTGGGGCGTTCCGGTGGCCTTGACGAAATCGTAAAAATCGGAAATCTCCTTCCGGTAGGCTTTCGCCACGGGAGAATGGTAGTTGATCTTGTCGAAGGTCTTCTCCGCTTCCGCGTAATAGGGAGCGCCGAGGTAAGGATCGCGCTGGTTATGCCGGCCGGGAACCCGCGTCGTCTCGAACAACGGCGAGTCGGTGACCAGCGCCGCTTCGAGATACCAGCCGCCGCTTTCGTTGAGGACCATTTTGCTGCCGGTAAGATATTTCTGATACATCGCGGCGCGCAGCAGCGGGAACTTGAATTCGCTCGAATAGGGAATCCACGAGTAGTGCTCGTGCGCAAGATGCGATCCCCAGATCGGCAAATCGTATTGCCGGTAAAGCCCGCGGGACAACGCCGAGGAAAGATTGAACGGCATGCAGAAATCCTCCGTCATGGGGATATCCGCCCCGGCGGCGATTTCGTAATCGAGGTAAAAATTTCCGCTGGTCGCCGCGACGTTTCCCCACCCCGTCGCGTGGCGCTCCGCGACATGCTCGCGCACGCGCTGCATCAAATCCTCGGCCAGAATGCGCAGATCCGGTTCCCGCCGCGGCTTGGAGGGAGAAGGTTCGTCGTCAAACCGAAAGGTGAACCGCTCGCCGAAATCGTATCCGAGATAAAATTTTCCGCCGGCCTCGATGAATTGCCGCGACCACTGGGGATGCGACTCCGTGTAGAGCAACGCAATGTAGAGACCTTTCTCGGCGGCCGCCTTGATCAATTTCAGCACCCCGGCCCCCGAGCGTTCCCGGTAGTCGTCGCGATTCACCCAATCCGCGATCACGAGATTCTTTTGATTGATCCAATCCGGCTCCGGCGGAGTCATTCCGAGGTCCTCCAGTGCGTGGTGCCGGGCAAACGTCACCGGCCCCAGGCCGCCGCTGAAACCCCAATACTGGACAAAGTTCCCCTGATTGTCCTCGAGGATTTTATCGAGGAGCTCGAGCGGGGTGAACAATTGCGGGACCCAGGTCGTGTGAATCAATCCCGTGCCAACGAGATAGCCCTTTTTGGAATTCATGATGCCGGTTCCGACCAGCATGCCGCAGGGAGGAAGTTCGATTTTCAGTTTCAAATGAGAGGACATACGCGGATAGCGATAAGGGGTAAATCAAACGATCGGGGGAACCGCATCGTTCCCTTTGCGGGAACAGCGGCCGACGAGCCGAGAACTCAACATGGATGAAACTCGTCGATGATGGGGGATTCTTCCGCCAATATTCACAACGATGTGAATGCCGCTTCTCCAGAGTTGAAGCAAGTGAAAAAAAACAGTCATCGAGAAAAATTCCTGGCGGCGGAAGAAAGGCGGGGTTCCGAAACGGATCAAGGTTTGGCGATCACGGTTTCCGGAACGGATTCAATGCGAATCGAGGCGATGTCCACCGGGCTCCGGGTCAGGAACGACACGCCGCCGGATCCCGGATAAACCTTGAATTCCGCCTCCCGGACCTGCTGGTCCGGACTGTCCACCGAGACCCGGACCACTTCGTTGCCCACCGTCACCCGCACGGTGATCCATTCGCCGACCGCAAAGGGAGAAACGCCGATGTCTTCAAATTTAATTTCCGCCGCCTGACGGGGATCGTCCTGTTTTTGATCCGGGGGAATGCCGTGGCAACGGATGCTGAATCCCGTCGACCGAACTCCCACGTAATATTGCATGTAGGGCATCTCCCCCCGCTCCCCGCGGGCTTTCACGACGACCGTGGCGGTGGATTTTTCCGGTTCGCGGTAACGAATGGTCACCATGTAATCCACCCACGCCTCCGGGCTCGCCGTGGCAATGTTCTGGGAAAAGATGAATTCCGTATTGGAATCCAGTTTGGAAAGAAATTTTAAATCCCCCTCCTCGCGGATTTCCAGGCCTTTTCCGAAATCCAGGGCCGGCCCGAGCGAATAACCCTGAAAATTCTCCGACCAAAGTTCGGAGCCTTCGGCCATCAGCCCCCCATTTCCCGGGAAAAGAAATGCCAGCATCGCGCCCAACAGCAGGCGCCGGTGGCCGGAAGGCGTAATTCGCCGAACGAATCCGGCCGTTTGCGGAATGGGCCCAAGGGCTTTGCGGAATGACAATGTCCAGTTAATCACAGCGTTGTGAATGTTGGGGAAAATTAAGGGATGTAAGCGGAGGTCTGAACGTAGTTCGTGATTCCCGGCGTATGTTCGCTCGTGATTGCGACAGTCAGAAGGCGCAGATCGGCCGAGGTAGCGGGCACCACCGTGTTCGTGTTCGAGATTACCGTGGCGGTGAAATACTTTTCCGAAGCCGCCGCCCCCGCGGCCAGGAAACCGCCGGCTTGGGAATAGGTCAATTGCGACGCGCTGGCCGGATTGTAGCAACTCGAGGCGTGCAGTGCGATTTGGGAAAGCGCGGTTTCCATTGAAGAATCCCGGCTGGAACTTAATCCCATCGCAAAGATTCCCAGCATCGCGAGCAGGGAATAGGAAACCAGGCCAAGGGCAATGGTCACCTCCACGAGTGAAAAACCGGAAGTTCGCCGGCCGGGTCCTCCGACAGCGGACACCCGCTCCGCCGAGCAAATTGGAATGATCATTGACTGTGAGATAATTTTCATTTTTGAACCTCCGCAGAAAGCAATTTTAGGGCCAAGTTTGTCGGGAAATCAGGGTCGTCGAATAGTGGGAATGCCGGTGGCTTGGTTAATGATGATCTTGTAAAAATTCGGGGCGTCCGCGGGGCTTTCCGCGCCGCGCAGGATGATCACCTGCGGCGCGGTGGAAGGATTGACCGTTCGCCCATCCGGCAGAAAAATCGCCGTCGCGCAGGTCACCGTCTGACCGCCCCGGGTAAACGAACTCGGGTGCGGAACCGACACCGGCGGCGTGGCTTGAAAAAATTGCGCGGAGGCGGCGAGGTCCACTTCGATGCCTTCGGGCAGGGTGCTCCAGGGGTCGAGTTGCGACCAGGCGCCGGCCGCGCCATGCGTCGCGGCGTAGGCAAAGGTAGCTAGCGCCCGGCCGGAGTCGGCGCCGCTGTCGATCAAGGCGACCAGCGTGAGCGTATTGCGGGACTTGGCCACCTGCCGAGCATGATTGATCAAATCCACGGTCAGATTTCCCGCCACGGTCAGCCGGCGGCTTTGGCCGAGGTTGCCGATCGCCAGCAGGGTCAGCGTGAAAAGAACGGCGATCACCGCAACGACCACCAGCAGCTCGACCAGGCTGAAGGCGCGGCTGCGAAATCGGGAAATTGGGGAGGGCGCTGGCATCAGAGTCCGAGTTCGGAGATGGAAATCACGCGCACCCGGCCATTCTCCGGCCGTTCCAGCAGCGCGCGCATGCGGGAGGTGCCCTGGATCAAAATTTTCCCGTTGGGCATCTGGAAGATTTTTTCGCCGACGGCGAACACGGAAAACACGCTGCCGCGGTCGGCCAGAAATCCGAAGATTCCCCGCACCATTTCCTCGCTGACTTCGCCGGTGTCCGCGATTCCATGGATTTCGCAGATTTCCCCCACCATGGAATAGAGCGCATCCGCGTTCAAATCGGCCGTTCCGAACGCCACGCCCGGATAAGTCCCCGTGGCGAGGGTCGCGTTCGCGATGTTTTCCGCCAGCGTCCCGGCCTCCGCCTCCGTCAATGCCGGGTTGGCGCTGCGCAGGACCGTTCGCAACGGCACGGAGCGCGTCAGTTGCGAGGCGCTGAAGGGGTAAAGCCGGCTGTTGAGATTGATTCGTCCCCCAACCGAATTCGTGGACGGGGCTAGCACGGCGCCGTCCGCCGGATCGGCGGGCACATTGGGAATCGCAAATAAGTCCAGCAACACCCAGTCCGGCAGGCTGCCATTGGGCACGTATCTCGGCTGCAGCCGCAGAGTCCGCCAGGGGACTCCGGCCACGCTCGTGCCCGCACAGCCGGAATGAATCTTTCCCAATTCCGCCACGCTGCCCACCCGGCCGGGCAGATTCCCCGGCATGCCTTTGGGCGGCGGCGGCAGCGTGCTGATATCCGTCAGCCGCGCATCCGCGTCCTTGTCCTGTTGGGGAATGATTTCCGCCGCGGTGGTTCCGAGGGTGGATTCCGGCGGGAGGTCCTGGGTTCCGAATTTGTTCAATTTCTGCGAACCGCCCTTGGGCAGCCAATCGGCAAAGGATTGGTTCACCACCGGATCAGAAATGGAAATGGACGTCATCTGACTTTCCGCAACCGCGGCGGCGTCGATGTTATAGCGCGCGTATTTTGAAAGCGTCTCGCTTTGTTCGATCGGCACCAGATCATAACCGTATCCGCTGCTTCCGTATTGGTTCTTTACCGCCAGGCGCATGTAAAGCTGGGTGGGCCGGGTGTTGCCGCTGGCGGGCGGAATGTTCACGTCGAAGGTAAGCGTCCGGTATTGTCCCGGCGACATGATCTGATTCTCCGAGGTATTGGCCGCCCCCACCAGCACTTCGCCGACCGAATAACTTCCTCCCGTGCTCGGTTTCAGCGTCGGCAGGATGCTCATTCCGAAAATGTTCACGTCGTTCACCACCGTCCGGGGAAGATAAATCCGCAGCTTTACCTTGCCGCGGTAAACATTCGCTCCGTTGACCACTTCCGTGGCCGCCGGCAGCCAGACTCCCATCTCCACGATATGGATGCGCCGCGAGTTTCCGCGGACGGCGTTCGCCCCGTAATTGCCGGTGGCGCCATATCCGCTCACGTCATAATGGAAGACCGCCGAGGAGCCCGATACCACCACCGCACCGCGCGTCGGAAGCAGCAGGGTCTGGGTGGATTCCACGCTGCGGACATAATCGATCAGGTTCAGGATGATCTGCGCGGCGAAACGCGGATCGTTGCCGTATTTCTGCATCAGCGTTTTGTTCCAAAAATTCGTCTGGGTCGGGTGGACCAGCCCCCAATCGCAGGCCCGCTTGGCGAAATACGGATAGAGCTTCGCGAACAGCGCCTCGATCTTGGTTTTGCTGATGTTGGCCACGTTGCCTGGATCGCTGTTGTCGACCGTGAGAATATCCAGAAACGGCCGGTCTCCCGCGAGGCTCTTCTGCGTCGTCAGCACGATCCGCGGCTCGCGAAAACGATTCACATCCAAACTATGACTGAAATGCGTGAAAGCCATTTTGTGTTCGGCCACGATCGCGGCCGCATTCGGGGCGCCGGTCGCGCGCGTGACTTCTTCGACCGAGTCGAACAACCGCCCGTTGCGGGCTTCGCGCAATGCTTCCACGTCCGGGGAAGTCAGGGGACTGATGGTCGTCAGATCCAACCGGGAAGGATGATTCGCCGCTTCGTTCTGCGGCTGGGTTCGGGAAAGCGCGGTATTAACGTTGATCCGCCCGCTCTCGTCGTCCGTCCAGAAGGCATACCGCCCCACCAGCGGGGACTGCGTGGCGCTGTAAGGGGGCGCGGCCGATGGGGAAAAGGTCTGCGAGCCATCCTCGCGGACATAGATCCATTGCACCGGCAGGCTCACCGCCGGGTCCGCCTCGATGACCCCGCTCCCCTGGATCAGCGACGCGGGATTTAATTCCACCGAGACATTTTCGATCGCCGAACTCGCCGCTCCGGAGGACAGGTCCGTGAAAACCGTGGTGGGTGCCATGGCGCTGCTCGCGAAAGGCGTGGCGGCAATCCTTCCCGGCTGGGAAATCCACCACATGCTGGTCGAACTGGTGGCCTGGGCGATCCGGGATGCCGCCACGCTTACCGCCATCGAGCTGTAAAGATCCGCCTGCACCTTGCCGTAGTGGGATTTCACGGTTTTCCGCTCCAATCCGGTGGTGGTCAGGAATCCCACCAACACGATCGTGATCAGGACGATGAAGATCAATGAAACCACCAATGCGCTGCCCCGGGCCGAAGCGGCCGGCCGGACCAATCGGGATGCAATGGCCGCTCGATCAAACATCAGAAAAGGAAGGAAACGTTGATTGTTACCGTCTGCACGCTGGCCTGAATGGATCGATACTGCGGCTTCTTGAGCTCCGCCATGAATTCCGTAAAACTGAACTCGCCGGCGTCGGGAAGATCGAAGCCTCGCGCCACCCGCTCCGCCCCGCGTTTGTCCAGCAAGGCCAGCGTGATTTCCACCCGGCTCGGCAGTCTTTGCTGCACGCGGGAGTCGTAATCCACCAACTCCGCCCCGGTTTCATCGTAAGCCGACACCCACATGCCCGGCACATTTTCCAGAAAAAGCCCCCGCAGATCGTTCGCGTCATCCCCCGGCGCCTTGAGATCGAGCCGGTTGCTGTCCACCCACTCTCCCGCGATGCTCCCATAGGCCGAATCGTCGGGATTCACGAAAAATCGGCAGAGCCGGCCATTGTTTCCGTTGAGCCGCCGGACGAAATACCCCACCGCAGCCAGGTTTCCCCGGGAACGGCTGGTGGCGATGGGCGCCTGCCAAAAGACCGCATCCCGATTTTTGAAACTGCCGGACAAACCCGGAGGATTGATCGCAAACTGAAGGCCGGCGGGCTCCGCCCGATAAAGCGGCAGTGTCGCCTGGCGCATTTCACTTCCCATGAGGTTGATGGCGGTTCGGGCGGCTTCCCGGAGATCGCTTTTGGACTCATTGCGCGTCCAGATTTCCATGGCCTGATTGGAAATCGAAGCCAGCGCCAGCACCAAAATCGCAAACAATGCCGTCGCCACCAAGAGCTCGATCACCGTAAACGCCCGCGCCACCGATCCTTTTACCGGCGATCCGCCGTCGTTTCTACCGGACGATTTGGGAGTCGGCAGGCTCATGGATTACTGGCAATCCGTAGCTTTCCCCTGCCCGGCTCCGGTAATCCGCCATTCCCGTAGTTTGGCGATCAACCAATGCCCGAAAACAAGGGGCTTGCGTCCGTTTAGAAAAATAATCACAACGATGTGACATAAAGAGCCTCCCCTTGTCTGGCAAGCAAAAGTTTGCGCGGCTCCCCGGTGGGAAAATCTCTGTGAAACCCCGGCTGCCACCGGCGGGGAGACGGCAAAATGAAAACGCTAAACCGCCCGGCTGGTCCGATACGCGCGCGGGGATTGCCCCCACTCCGCCTTGAACGCCCGGCTGAAGGAATACACCGAGGCGAAACCGCAACGCTGCGCCACCTCGGTAACGCTCAATGCCCGGGATTGCAGGAGCCCCGCCGCGCGCCGCAACCGCAGCTCCCGCAGATGCCGTCCGAGACTGGAACGCGTGGCCGTCCGAAAAATCATCCGGAGGTGACTCTCGGAAACTCCCATTTTTGCCGCGATCTCCTTCACGGAAATCGCCCGGTGTTTTTCCAGGTGATCCCGCACCAGACCGTTGATTCGCGTCAGCAATTTGATGCCGGTCTCGTCCGCAAAAACCGGCGGGCGTCCCGGCGGCCGTCTGGCGGTCAACGCCGGCAGGCGGGCCAGCAATGTCGCCAGCTGCAGTTGCAGCACGTGAGCCGAACTCCGCCGCTGCGCGGCAAGCACCACCTGCCGCAGCAATTCCGTTTCAAACGCTCCCAACGTCACCGCCCGGCTCCGGCTGAGCGCCTCGAGGGGGCCGGGCGCGGCCAGTTCGAAGGTCACGAACAGCCAGAGAATCCGGCGGGGGCGCACGTTCAGGTAAGCGTGGAACTGAAAGGGAAAAATAATCTGGGCCTGCCCCTCGGCGAGAAAAAGCCGCTGATCGTCGCGGCACACAAAACCGGTTCCCGCGAGCGGCACGACCAGCACATGGCGGTGATGGTGGGAACGGATTCTCATTCCCTCCAACTCGCGTCCCTGGCGGCGGGTGAAGCAAAGAATGTTGCGAGGCAGCTCCTGGAGGTTCGCATCTCCCACTCCTCCATAAAAGTCTTTGGGAATCGCCAAACGCTCGGAAATGGCCGCCAGAGAATCGCCCGCCGCGGAATTCATCATCGATTTTGTTAAAAATGAAATCAGAACCGCCATTTTTTATCGAATTAATTTCTGCGAATGTCGCGGCATGAAAAATCTGGAACCCATTCGCCTGGGATTGATCGGAGTCGGCGGGCGGCTGCGCGGGGTGCTCAAGCACCTTCGCCAGGCGGACCCGAACCGGCAAATTCAAGTCATCACGGCCCATGACCCGTATGCTCCCGCCCTGGAGGCGCTTCGGGCCGAAAGCGGGGAGGATTTCGAGCGGGCGGACGAGGAAGCGGAGGTCACCGATCATCCGCGGGTGGACTGGGTTTTGATCGGATCCTGGAATTGCTTTCACGCGCGGCAGGCGATCCGCGCTCTGGATGCGGGCAAGCACGTTTTCTGCGAGAAGCCGCTCGCCACCACGCTCGAAGATTGCCTCGCGATCCGCGATGCCGTCGAGCGTTCCGGCCGCACCTTCGCGCTTGGGTTGGTGCTGCGGTATGCCGAGCACTACGCCCGCATCCGGCAGGTGCTGCAGAGCGGCCGGCTTGGCCGGATCCTTTCCTTCGAGTTCAACGAAACGCTGAGTTTCAATCATGGCGGCTACATTTTCGGAAACTGGCGGCGGCTCACGCGCAATGCCGGCTCGCATCTGTTGGAGAAATGCTGCCACGATCTCGATCTGGCGAACTGGTTGCTGCGATCCGTTCCGGTTCAAGCCGCCAGCTTTGGCGGCCGGGATTTTTTCCAACCGGCAAACGCAATTCGCGCCCGCGAAATCGGCCCCGCGGCCGACGGCACCCCCGCTTACGAAGCCTTTCCCGATCCGGAGCGCGTCAGCCCATTCGGCGACGATGCGGACATCCTGGACAATCAGGTCGCCATTCTCCGATACGCGAACGGCGTGCGCGCCACGTTCCACACCAATTGCCAATCGGCCATTCCCGAACGGCGCATGGTCTTTGTCGGCACGCACGGCGCCCTGCGCGCGGACCTGTTGACGGGAAGCCTGGAAGTTCGCGAAATCGGCTGGGAGGATCGCCGCGAGCTGATCGATACCCGCTCCCGGGACGGCCACGGCGGCGGGGATGCCATCATGGCCGCCGCCCTGCACCGCACGATGCTCCACGGCGAAAAACCGCTGGCCTCGGTGAAGGAAGGACTTTGTTCCGCCATCGCCGCCTTTGGCCTGGATCAGGCCGCCGAAACGAACGCCGTGGTCGATCTGCGGCCGATGTGGGCCCAGTCCGGCATCGACCCGCTCACCGTCTGGCGGGATTGAGTTTGCCTCAGATCGACCATTCCAGCGCGGCGGCGGTGCGCTTCGCGGTTTTGTCGTGAATCTTGAGCTGCTTTTCCTCGTAAACGACGAGGGAATGCGCCGGCACGCTGTGCATGAGAAACACGTTTGCGCCAATGGTGGAATTTGCGCCGACCACGGTTTCGCCGCCGAGGATCGTGGAGTTGGGATAAATGGTCACATGATCCTCCACGTCCGGGTGCCGCTTGCCGCCTTTGACGATTTCCCCCATCTCGTTTTTCACGAAACTGCGCGCCCCCAGCGTCACTCCGTGATAGAGCTTCACGTGGTTGCCGATGCGGCACGTCTCGCCGATGACCACTCCCGTTCCATGATCCACGAAGAAATGGGTGCCGATCCTGGCGCCGGGGTGAATGTCGATGCCCGTTCGGGCGTGGGCCCATTCCGTCATCATTCGGGGAATGATGGGCACCACTTCCTGATAGAGCCGATGCGCGAGCCGCTGGATGGCGACCGCCTCCACGCACGGATAGGACAAAATGATTTCCTCCCGAAGGATCACCGCCGGGTCCCCCTGATACGCCGCTTCGATGTCGGTATGCAGCAGATCGCGGACCTCGGGCAATTTCTTGAAGAAGTCTTCGAGAATGGGCTTCGTCCGGCCCGTGGGACGGCGGGGATTCCCGATGCGCACGCTTTTGCGAATCTGATCCTCCAAGCGCCTGCTCACCCGCTGCACCCGGCGGGTGGTTAGGTTGTTTAAGGAATGTTGCCGGATCGCTTCCTCGTCATGAAATCCCGGAAACAGCAGCTGCAGAAGGTCCTCGCAGATCGCGCCGACCGCCCGCTTCGAGGGCAGATTCAATTGCTCCGCGTGATTCGATCCGCCCACGCTCTCGTAGGATTTCAGGATGCCGGCGATGGCCGCTTGATGATTCATCGAAAGACAAACTGACAAATAACGACTAAATAAGTCGAGTATTTTATGCCTTGACGTCAAGAGCATTCGGGCGCAAGGAGGAAAGGAGTCGGCTGACCGTATCCACGGATGTCGCGATGACTGCCCGTCATCCGTCCGCGAATTTTACGTTTTCATTCCGCCACGCCACTCTGCTCGGAGCGCCTGGTTCCATTTTTCAAAACCATGAGCAAACCGACCCATGTCCCACGCACGAGCCTCGGCGCCGCCGCCGCTCGGAATCTCGCCACCGCCACCGTCACCGTCCCGCAATGGGATGAAATCACGCCTCGCTGGCTGCACAAGCTGCTGCCCTGGATCGACGTCGATGGCGGCGTCTACCGCGTCAACCGCGTCATCAACAAGAAGGAGGACACGGTCGCCGTGCTCACCGTGGAAAACGGCGAGCCGAAATTGCCGGCGACCTTCGTAGATTACCAGGAAGACCCGCGGGAATACCACCTCAGCACCATCCAGACCGTGCTCCACACGCACACCCGCGTGACGGATTTGTATAGCAATCAGGTGGACCAGCTCCGCGAGCAGGTTCGCTTGACGGTCGAAGGCGTCAAGGAACGAGAGGAATGGGAACTCATCAACAATCCCCATTTCGGCCTGCTTCACGAAGTGCCGGCCGCCCAGGTGGTGAAAGCCCGCAAGGCCACGCCGACGCCGGACGACTTCGACGAATTGCTCGCGAAGGTGTGGAAAAAACCCGCGTTCTTTTTGCTCCATCCGCTGGCCCTGGCGGCCTTCGGACGCGAAGCCACTCGGCGGGGGGTTCCGCCGCCGACGGTGAATCTGTTTGGCTCGCCCTTCATCACCTGGCGCGGCGTGCCGCTGGTTCCGAGCAACAAGCTGCCGCTCGACAAGGCCGGCAAGACCAGCGTGCTGCTGCTGCGCGTGGGCGAAGGCGAGCAGGGCGTGGTGGGCTTGCAGAAAGCGGGCGTGACCGGCGAAGTCGAACCGGGCCTGTCGGTCCGCTACATGGGAACCAATGAAAACTCGGTGGCCTCGCATCTGGTCACGCGGTATTTCTCGGCGGCGGTGCTGACCGAGGATGCTATCGCCCGATTGGACAACGTGGGCACGGGCCATTACTACGATTATGTCTGAGATTCTCCCGGGCGAACCGGCGCAAACCGCGCGGATCCGGCAACTGGCGAACGAGCTGTATCAGGGCAGCCGTTCGGCGGAAGCGCCGTCGCTCCCGGCGAATTCCGCGTTCACTCCCCCGCCGGTGCACCCGACGCTGGCGGCCGCCGACGAGGCCGAACCCGCGCCGACTCCGGATGACAATTACGCCTTCGGCGCGCCGCATAGTTACATCAGCGGGGACGGGTTTACGTTCCGCGGCGTTCCCCTGGGAAGCGGCGATTCGCTTGAATCGCCCGGCGCGCCGGCGAGCACGCCGTATTACTTTTTGCCCCGGGAAGCCGCGCCGCAGGCGGCGGTCCCGGCGCATCCCGTCAGCGGATTGCCCGGCGCCGTTTTCGACGTCGAAAGGGCGCGCGCCGATTTTCCCGCCTTGCATCAAAAGATCAACGGCCGGGACCTCATCTGGCTCGACAATGCGGCGACGACGCACAAACCCCAGGCGGTGATCGACGCGACTTCGCGCTTTTACGCGCGGGACAATTCCAACATCCACCGCGCCGCCCACACCCTGGCGGCGCGCTCGACCGACCTGTTCGAGAAGGGGCGCGATTCGGTGGCCCGGTTTCTGGGGGCGGCCGATTCCAAGGAAATCGTGTTCGTTCGCGGCACCACGGAAGGCATCAATCTGATCGCCCAGACCTACGGCCGCAAATTCATCGGACCCGGCGACGAGATCCTGCTCACGACGATGGAGCATCACGCCAACATCGTGCCGTGGCAACTGCTCGCGGAGCAAACCGGCGCGGTCATCCGCGTCGCACCGATCAATGACCGCGGCGAGCTGATCGTCGAGCAATTCGCCGCGCTCCTGAGCGGACGGACCAAGCTGGTCGCCCTCACGCACGTGGCGAACTCCATTGGCACCATCAATCCCGTCGAACACCTCATCGCGCTGGCGCATGCCTACGGGATTCCCGTGCTGGTGGACGGCGCGCAGTCCACGCCGCATCTGCCGGTCAACGTGCGCGCGCTGGACGCGGATTTCTACGTTTTTTCCGGGCACAAAGTTTTCGGGCCGACCGGCATCGGCGCGGTTTACGGCAAGGCGGAATGGCTGGAGCAATTGCCGCCGTGGCAGGGCGGAGGGCACATGATCAAAGACGTGACCTTTGCGAAGACGACGTATCAAAATGCGCCGGAAAAATTCGAGGCGGGCACTCCCGACATCGCCGGCGTCGTCGGACTGGGCGCCGCGCTGGATTACCTCATGGCGCTCGGCATTCCGGGGCTGGCGGCCTATGAGCATGAACTGCTGGTTTACGCGACGGAGGCGCTGGCGGGCGTGCCGAAACTGCGGCCCATCGGAACCGCGGCGGTCAAGGCCAGCGTGCTGGGATTTGTGATCGACGGCACGCCGGTCGAAACCGTCGCCCGGCACCTCGACCAGCACGGCATCGCCGTGCGCGCGGGACACCACTGCGCCATGCCGACGCTTCGCCGGTTGGGCGTGGAAGCGACGGTCCGGCCCTCGCTCGCCTTTTACAATACGCGGGAAGAGGTTGACGCGCTGGTCCGGGCGCTGCACCTTTTGCCAAAATCCTGACAATGAGCGCGGCTCCATCCATCACCCCGCAGCAATTAAACGCCCGCCGCGAAACCGGCGAGCCACTCGAGTTCCTGGACGTGCGCACGCCGCCGGAATTTGCGGCGGCCCACGTGCCCGGAGCGCAATTGGTGCCGCTGGATCGGCTCGATCCGCAGGCGTATCTCGGCCAGCGGAAAAATCCGGAGAAACCGATCTACGTCTTCTGCCAGGCCGGCGGCCGGGCGACGAAGGCGGTGGAACGGTTCCGGCAGGCCGGGTTTGATAACGCCATCCTCGTCGAAGGCGGCACGCAGGCGTGGATCGATGCCGGGCTGCCGGTCGATCGCGGGGACAGCAAGGTGCTGCCGCTGATGCGGCAGGTGCAGATCGTGATCGGCGGGGTTTCGGCGACCGGCGCCCTGCTGGCGCTGATCGTGAATCCGCTCTGGGCGCTGTTGCCGTTGTTCACCGGCGCCGGATTGATCTTTGCCGGAGCGACCGGCATCTGCGGGCTGGCCCTCCTGATGGCCAAAGCCCCGTGGAATCGTTAGCTGGCAGACGACCGTTTGGATCGTAGCCGCGGCCGGCTCGATAAATCCCGCCATTGATTTTTTGAGCAAAAACATTTGACTAAAATAACGATCAAGTTAGTCGTTATTAAATCATGAGTGAAATTCTCACAGTGGACGTTCTGGTGGTCGGCGGAGGAACGGCCGGAACCGTTGCGGCGATCAAGGCCAAGGAGGCGCTGCCGGACGGAACAGTGTTGCTGCTCGAAAAAGCCAACGTGAAGCGCAGCGGGGCGATTGCCCTGGGCATGGATGGCGTCAACAACGCCGTGATTCCGGGCCATGCGACCCCGGAGGATTACGTGAAGGAAATCACGATGGCCAACGACGGCATCGTCAACCAGCGGGCCATTCTCGCCTACGCGCGGGAAAGTTTCGGCATGATCCAGGAACTCGAATCCTGGGGTGTCAAGTTTCAGAAAACCCCGACCGGCGACTACGACGTCAAAAAAGTCCATCACAAGGGCAGCTATGTCCTGCCGATGCCGGAGGGCTACGATATCAAAAAATACCTCGCGAAGGAAATCCGGCAGCGCGGCGTGAAGGTCGAGAATCGCGTCATGGCCACGCGGGTCCTGCTGGACGAGGGCCGGGCGGCGGGTGCGCTCGGTTTCAACGTCCGCACCGGCGAATTCGTGGTGATCCGGGCGAAAGCCGTGATTCTCGCCTGCGGCGCCTGCGGGCGGCTGGGCCTGCCGGCTTCCGGTTATCTGATGGGCACCTACGAAAATCCGTCCAATGCGGGCGACGGTTATTCGATGGCTTACCATGCGGGCGCGGAGCTCACGAACATCGAGTGCTTCCAGATCAATCCACTCATCAAGGACTACAACGGCCCCGCCTGCGCGTATGTCAGCGGCCCGTTCGGCGGATTCACGGTCAACGCGAAGGGGCACCGCTTCATGCTCTCCGACTATTGGAGCGGCCAGATGATGTGGGAGTTCTATCGCGAGCTCACCGGGAAGAACGGCCCGGTCTATTTGAAAATGGATCACCTGGCGCCGGAGACGGTGGCGGAGATCGAGCAGATCCTGCACACGACCGAGCGTCCCAGCCGCGGCCGTTTTCACGCGGGGCGGGGAGCGGGTTATGGCACGCATCCGGTGGAGATGGCCGTCTCCGAGATCGGTCTCTGCAGCGGTCACAGCGCCTCGGGCGTCTGGGTCAACGAACGGGCCGAAACCACGGTTCCGGGCCTCTACGCCGCCGGCGACATGGCGTCCGTGCCGCACGGTTACATGCTGGGAGCGTTTACTTATGGGAAGATCGCCGCCCGGAACGCGGCGGAATACCTCCAGTCGCTGGCCGAATTGAAGCTCGACGACGGCCAGGTGGCGGCCGAGCGCGAACGGGTGCTCGCCCCGCTGGGTCGGGAGAACGGCATTCCCCCGCATCAGCTCGAATACAAGATTCGCCGGCAGGTGAATGACTACCTGCAGCCGCCCAAGAGCGCGAACCGGCTGGAGCGCGGCCTGCAGTATTTCCTGCGCGCCCACGAGGAAATCGCGCAGCTCGGAGCCGCCGACCCGCACGAGCTCATGCGGGCGAACGAGGTGGCCTTCATCCGCGATTGCGCGGAGATGGCCGCCCGGGCCTCGCTGTTCCGCACCGAAAGCCGTTGGGGGCTTTACCATTATCGTCAGGATTATCCGGAAATGGACGACGCCAACTGGTTTGTCCACGTGAATCTGAAGAAGGGATTCGAGGACGAAATGCGCCTTTTCCGCCGCCCGGTGGAGCCTTACGTGATTCCCCTGAACGAGGAGGAATTGCGGACGTATCACCGCCTGAGAATCGACACCGCCGAACCCGCCGCGTCATGAGCGTTCCGTTGAACAAACCCGAGAAGCCCGCGAAGGTGGCGGGCAAATTGAAATTCTCCTCCGAGCTGGAGGCCTCCCAGGCGGCGCGGCAGGTGCCGAACCGGCAGACGGTGCGGTCCTTCGACGTGCCAGTGGTGGTGGACGAGGAGCGATGTATCAAGGGCTGCCATATCTGCGTCGAATCGTGTCCGGTGGACTGCCTGTCCATCGATTCGCTTACCGGCAAGTCGCACATGAAATACGACGACTGCTGGTATTGCCTCGCCTGCGAGGTGGACTGCCCGACCAACGCCATCACCGTCAAAATTCCATTTCTAATCCGATGACCACTTTTTTAATGAACGAACTATCCGATGAAACCCAGCAACTGTTTGTCGCCCTGGCCGAGAGCCTGGAGGCGGGAGACCGGCTGCCCGTGAAACAATTGATCGCGTATCTCCGCCACCCGGAGGACGCGATCCGCAAGTTGAGCGTGCAATTGCTGGAATACCACAACGATCCTTCCACCATCCCCGCGCTGCTGGATGCCGCCGGCGATTCCGATTGGGAAATCAGCGTCCTGGCGGGAGAAATCCTGCGCAACTTCCGCCAGCCGGAAGCCGTCGCCCACCTGGTCGCCGGCCTCGATCACGCGCAGCCCGAAGTCCGGCTGGCCGCGGTGATCGCGCTGCGCGAACGCCGGGCGGAGGCGGCGATCGATCCCCTGATCCGCCGCCTCGCCGATCCCGAGGCCGAGGTGCGGCGGGAAACCGTCATCGCGCTGGCCCATTATCACAGCTACGATGTGCTCGCCGACATTCGTTCCCTGCGTCCGGACCCCAACGCCGCGGTGCGCCGGGCGGTGGTCGAAGTCATCGCCACCTTCGAGAGCGCCTACGTGTATGACGATCTCATCAGCGCCCTGTCCGACGCGGATTGGCAGGTGCGCAAGGCCGCGGCCGCCGGCCTGGGGCGCTTCCCGGGGCAGGCCACCCAGAACGCGCTGTTCTTCACGCTGGAAGATGCCGCGTGGCAGGTGGTCCGCGAGGCTACCCTGAGCCTGGCGCGCATTCATTCCCCGGCGGATCGCCGCGTGACGCAGCTCTTCGGGCATGAACTGGCCGATGTGCGAATCGCGGCCGCGGCGGCGCTGGGGGCTTCCCGGAATCCGGAATGGATCGCGGAACTGCGAACCCACCTCGCCGATCCCGATACCGGCGTGCAAAAGGCCGTCCAGCGCGCCATCGACCAACTTCATTCCCTTCAATCCTAAAGTTATGATTCATTTGCTTAAAATAACGACTATATTAATCGCATATTCTTCCTTCGCCTTTGCAGCGGATATTCCGGTTCGTTTCGGGTATCCGTCCGGGGCCAACGGCCAGTTGGCAAAGGTGCTGGAGCAGGCGAAGCTCCCCGAGAAGCACGGGATCGCGGGTCAGTTCACGTTTTTCCAATACGGCCCGCCGCTGCTGGAAGCCCTGGCGGCGGGACAGATCGACGTGGTGTTCACTTCGCTGGTTCCGGCGGCCTCGTATCTGGCCAAGCAGCCGGGGGAACTGACGATCATCGCCCAGCCGGGCAATACGCCGCATTCCATCGTGGTCCGCAACGAGAGCCCGATCCAGAAACTTTCGGATTTTCGCGGGAAGAAAATCGGACTGTCGCTTCGCACGGAATCGCACCTCGACCTGCTGCGCGCGCTCAAGGCGGAGGGGCTGGAACCCGGAAAGGACGTGGAACTCGTGAATTTCCCGCCGGCGGAACTGGTTTCGGCGTATGAGCAGAACCTAGTGGACGGCATTCTCATCCGCCAGCCGGCGATCTTCAAGGTGACCGACCAGCTCGGCGGCCGGATCGTGCAAAGCTGGCCGCATCAATACATCGTCGCGGTCCGCACCGAGCTCCTCAAACAGCAGCCGGACCTGAAGGAGAAACTGCTGGCGTCGATCAAGGACGGCCTGTTTTACATCTCCGAACACCGCGCCGAGGCGGCGAAATGGTGGGGCGAACACCTCAAGCTCAAGCCGGAGCTGGTGGAGCGTTCCTCGCAGAGCAATCCGGCCTACAACGTGGTCTCCGCCGCGGCGGCTCCGGCGGAGGTGTCCGCGGAATTCCGGGAAAACGGCAAACAGGTCGCGAAGGACCTGGTGACCTACGGCCTGCAGAAAAACGAAGTGGTTTTCGTCTATGAGTAAATCCGCGCCGTTTTTCATCATCGGCAGCGAGCGTTCGGGAACGACGCTGCTGATGGCCCTGCTCGGCGAGCATCCGCGGCTGGCCGTCCCGGAGGTGACCTGGTTTTATCCGCGTTTTCGGGCGTATCTCCACACCTACGGGGATTTGCGCCATCCGCCGAATCTCCGGACGCTGGTGAGCGAAATCATCTTCGGCCTGAAAACGCCGTTTTTCGGGTTGCCGGCGAATCCCCGGACGATCGTGGACGAATTGCTGAACCGCATTTCGCGACCGGATTTTTCCGCGGTGGTTTCGGCGGTGCTGGAATATTACGCCGACGCCGTCGGCAAGCCGCGCTGGGGCGAGAAAACGCCGCACCATTTGTATTACGTGAAGGAAATCCTGGAGGATTTTCCCGATGCGAAATTTCTTCACCTGACGCGCGATGGCCGGGACGTCGCGGCGGACCAGCTGCAATCGGCCTTCGGCCCGCGAAATGTCACCGCCGCGGTCGGAATCTGGCGCCGGACGCAGGCGGAGGCCGCGCGGTGGCGGCAAACGGTTCCGCCCGCCCAATGGCTGGACGTCCAATACGAGGACCTTGCCCGCGAGCCGGAACGCATCGCCCGGCAGGCACTCGGATTTCTGGAAGAAAATTACGACCCCACCGTGTTGAACTTTCATCAAGGCGAGACCGCCCGCCGCCGGGCGCAGACCCGAGATCATCGCGCGCTGGGCGAGCCGGTGAACGAGTCGCACATCGGGATTTACCGCCGCCTGCTCAGCCCGCGCGACATCGCCATTTTTCACGGCATTGCCGGCAACGAGCTGGATGCCGCGGGCTGAGC
>Ga0075012_10002261_pt1 | contig 19028 bp, 12 predicted proteins | sample All_14_2_FD_71474 | JGI IMG/M metagenome (GOLD analysis project Ga0075012, IMG submission 71474) | Freshwater microbial communities in response to fracking from Pennsylvania, USA - Allegheny Zone_MetaG_DW_15 | ecosystem: Environmental > Aquatic > Deep subsurface > Groundwater > Drilled... | reverse complement strand
GCGTTAATATTATACAACCTTGCTTAAACTATCAAGCGGATTATTGGAATACGGTATATTATAAATCATGAAATATGTAACACAGGTCAAAAGAAAAGTGGTGTGTGTTTGGGATGAAGTATCTGCTATATAGTCTGTATTTTTATTTTAATACAGTCTTAAAATCAGTAAACCGCAATTATGCAATTAGTTATTCGAGTTTAACCACATTGTTTCTGATGGAAAAAATGACGAGGTCCACCACATTTCGACTACCTGTTTTGCTTATCAGATTTGAGCGGTGACCTTCGATGGTGCGGAAACTGAGGAACATTTTCTCAGCGATTTGCTGTGCCGAGAGTCCCATTACAATATATTTCAAAACCTCGAGTTCGCGATCAGTTAATCGTTCGTTGAGTTGTTCAAGAACTCCCGAGCCGGATACATTAACAGCTGATGAAGAAAGATCGGCTACCATTTCGCGCGAAAAAAATGCCTGTCCGCGCGAAACCTGTTTTACAGCCTGTTCGAGTTCGTCGCGTGTTATGCTTTTTTGCAGAAAACCAACAGCACCGGCGGCAGCCATAAGGTCGAGGTATTTTTGCTCGCCGAACATAGTAAGAGCTATAACCTTTAGGTCAGGGTACATTTGAAGAGCCTGTTTTGTTGCTTCAATTCCATTTATTTCAGGCATTTTGATATCCATCAGCACAACATCAGGTTTTCGCAAGGCAATTTTTTCCAGAAATTCCCTTCCATTGCTTGCTTCTCCTATCACTTTAAAGTCACTGATCTCATTGAGCATGAGGGCAAGTCCTTTAAGGAAAATGGGATGATCGTCAACTAGAAAAACCTGGTAAATACTCATATTTGACTTTAATAAGTTATCAATTATCATTTGTTGAATGTGGTAGAGCGTTAGTTGAATCCAGGTCAACTGAAAATGCAGCTTCAAAAAACCGGCCGGGTTCCGAATGGAAATTATAGGTACCATTAACTGATTTTGTGCGGCTTATAATGTTAGATAATCCAAGACCTTTTTGCCTGGCGTTAAGCGTGTTCATAACATCGAACCCTGTTCCGTTGTCGTGATAATAAACTTGAAGTTGATCAGGTTTGGAGATAATTCGGATATGAACATGAGTTGCCGACGCATGTTTAAGGGTATTGCTTATAAGTTCGCAGAGTATTCGGTAAAAAGCAGCTTCAACATGAGGCTTTGGGCGGTGCACCTGTTTATCAACAAAGAGGTCGATATGAACTGCATCCGTTTTATTAATTTTTTCAACATAAACCATTAGAGCATCCACCAACCCGAAATCGTTGAGCAGGTTAGGTGTCAGGTTATTAGCAATTTCGCGGGTGCTTCTTATGGATTCGTCGAGAAGTTCGTTGGTCATGCCAATGAATTTTTGCTGTTCGGCACGATTTCCGATACGCGCATTAATAAGTTCGAGATGGATTTTAACTGCGGACAGCAAAGGGCCTAAGCCATCGTGCAGGTCTTCGGAAAAACGTGTACGCTCGCGTTCTTCTGTTTCAATAGTGTTGCGCAATATCCGCTGCTCAATAAGTATGCGGTCAGTAATATCCCGCACAACTATAATCAACCCGCGGGCATTGTTTTCGGGTGCTAGAACAACGGCTATTTTCATTTCACCGGGGAAAACACTTCCATCTTTTCGCTGAAAAAGAAATTGCCAATCTGTTTCACCTGAAACATTAAAAACTTCGCTGATACATTTCCTGATCTTTCCCGATTCGGTTTTAATCACCCATTCCTGAAGTTTTGTACCTTTCATTTCTTCGTTTTCGGCTAACTGAAAAAGGGTATTGCTTTGGGCACTTGCAAAAGTTATAGTTCCGTTTACATCCGTTTGTATTACAGGGTCGGGAAGCGCGGTAATAAGTTTGCGATATAACTCCTCACTTTCGCGAAGGGCTGTTTCGGCCAGTTTCCGGTCGGTGATATCCTGAATGGTGCCTTGTAAATACTCAGGTTCCGAATGTTCATTCAGCCTTATTTCGCCCTGAAGTGTGAGATATTTCTTTTGGTTCTCAGGTGAAAACAGGCGAAAATCAAAAATGAGTTTGTGATTAGCTGCAAAATTTTTTCTGAGTGTCCTAATAAACAAATGTCGGTCGTGTGGATGAACTAACGTAAGCAGTTGTTTTATTGTAAGTTTACTCCCTGCCGGAATACAAAGAATTTTATCTAATTCATCGGACCAATCAAAGCGGCTGTTCAGGATATCCCATTCCCAACTTCCTGATTTCCCGATACGCTGGGCTTCTTTTAGCTTCAGCTGATTTTTGAGCAAGTCGGAAGTCCGTTCCTGAACTTTTGCTTCAAGTTTGATGTTCAACCGGCGTTTTACACGATAGCGGTTCGAAAGCACAATTACCGCAACCAGAATTAGTATGGAAGTGAAAATAAACGAATTACGAAGATCCCTTTCCTTGGCAATTTCAAGTTTTTGAATTGCATTTTCCTTCTCTTTCTGCTCGGTTTCGTACTTTACCTGCATTTCGGCAATTGAGCGCGTATTTTGGCTTGTAAAAATACTATCCTTTATGCTGTCGTATTTTTTGAAATAATTAATGAATTGATTATTGTTGCCTATTGCGCTGTAGTAAAATGCAAGTGAACGGTAGCTGAACATCATCATATCGAGTGTTCCAATTTTTTCGGCATATGATAGGCCTTGTTTAAAAAAGAATATGGCCTGATCGTAGTTTTTCTGAATGAGATATATTTCACCTATAGCATTGGAGATGTATGCAATTTCCCAGAAATTATTCAATTTTGAGCTGATGTTGAGAGCTTTAAGATTGTATTTTAGGGCTTGTTCGTAATTTTTGTCCGATTTGTAAGCAAGTGCAAGGTTATTAAGTGCTGAACTCAGTGCAACGGAATCCTTTAGTTGTTCCAGTATCCTGATGGAGCGTTTCAGTGCTTCGAATGCTTTTTCATTTTGTCCCCTCGCATTAAAAAGGCTTCCCATATTAATAAGCGTTGTGGCAACCATTTTCTGATTCCCTGTTGTCTCCATTATAGCAAGCGATTTTGAATAAAGCTCCAGTGCTTTCGAAGTATTGTTAAGAGCGAAAAAAACATTCCCGATGCTGTTGTACAAACTACCGGTTTTATTTTTATCACCTATTCGCTGCCATATTTCCAGCGCTTTATAAAGATAATCGAGCGACGATTCGAATGAATTATCGTAAAAGTGCGCTACGCCAATATTTCCGAGTATTTCAGCCTTTATTGAATCATTTTTAATTTGTTCCTCCAGGAGCAATGCCTGTCGCCCATAACTAAGGCTGCTGTCGGGCTGAATTTTCCAGTACGCTTTTATCAGTGCATTTAAAAGGTCGATGCGTTGTTTTATATCCTTATTTGGCTGGTTAAGCCGGACTATAAGGCTATCAATCTGGCTTGTTTTGTTCCCCACTCCAAAAGCCGGTACTGGCAATAAAAGCACAATGTAAAGTACTGTGTATAGAATTTTACTCTTCATTATAGGTTTGTGTAGGGATTGTTTTACGAAAAATATTCGTTCATGTAGCCAAAATGTTACTGTTATGATGCTGCCTGACTTTGCATCCTGTAATTTTGGCGGCTCAAAGATATCTATAATATTACATCAACAATGCTATACTGTTTTTGTGACCTGATTGTATTATATAAGCCGGATGATATAAATATAGTGTAGGGTATAACAAATGTTTTGAAGTGTTTTTATAAAAACAGGGTAATTAAAAAAATATGAATACCGGAAAAATTAGTGTCAATTATCCCGGTATTCGCAAATACAACCTGTGATATTTTTTCGGAACCTGAAACCTCATCATTCGCAATCATATTCTAATGATGCCAGCTAATACCCGCGAACTTTTTTGCTTATGAGCCTACACCACTCTTGCTCCAAACACTGCCACCTGGGCCTGCAGGTTATAGTCGTCAGTTACCGAAACGAACCGGCCTCCATTAAAAATATAATACCTGTACGTGGGAATGGCTGGTTCAATTTTTCCGTTTACAGGATCGTAGTGCAAACAATTGCTGCAATAGCGGTACAATCGGTTGCCTTCGTTCGAAGCGATGAATTCCATAAATGCCCATCCGGTAATTTCTGCATTTTTATTTAGTACCGGTAAATATTCAAAGAATCTGCCTTTTTGGGCATACGCCGTTATATTGTTTGTCGGGAATTTAAAAATCAACTTCCCGTCGATATATGCCCTTGTAAAAGCTGTGCCTACCTGAACCTTGTCGCAATAGTAGGTTTTATCGCCTATAATTACAAAATTATCTGCTGACCTGGGGGTAGCAAACAAGCCTGAAGCGAATAGAACCAACAGGAAAAGAATGACTGAATTTTTCATGGCTTTTGGTTTTTGAGATAAAATACTATTCTCCGAATTGTACCATAAAAGTATGCATAGCATTGACCATGAAGCAAATGCAATCGATGAGCAGGATAAAAAAAACGGTATAGATATTACAGGTTGAAAAGTAAAGTTCAACGGTGAACTATAAGGGTTGAGCGATTAAAATGATTTTGCCAGGGGGAAGGCCTTCTGAAAATTACAAGTTTTATACCTCAGCTCACAAATTTTTGAAACGGCATTCACTTTAGGTATAAGGTCTGTTTAGCGGACTATTTTTTTTCGCAATTTTCTTTTGCATCGAGTCTGATGATTGAATGTTGCTTATCTCATTTCTTCCCGTCCATTCGCATATTTTGCGAAGCGGCCCTGCGAACGGGGATGCACATGATCCATGCGCGACCATGGCCAGCCACCAAAACCAGTGAGCCGGAAATCGTTAATAGCCTGTTGTATTTCGTCCTGCGTATTCATTACAAATGGACCATATTGTGCAACCGGCTCGCTGATTGGTTTACCTTGCAGCATTAGCAAATAGCTGTGTGAGCCTCCGTTTATTATTGTTATTTCCGAATTGGCATTCACTTCAATAGCTTTGTATGAAGAAATTTCTTTGCCTTCGATGGTAAGTGATGATCCCTGATAAAAATAAAAGCTACGGTAAACCTCGCCTGCTGCCGCAGGAACAATCCATTTTGCACTTGCTTCCATATTTATTGTCCAGAAAGCAACCTCATTAGCCGGATCGGCAGCCCACGAATCCGGAGCAGGAAGAGGAGGCGTTGTATTTCCGATTTTACCGGCAATCACATGTATATGAACTGATTTGCCACTCTCATCGGTAATTTCATGAACCGGAATATCCTCGTTCCATAACATTTTAAAGTGAGGCTGCGCAAATTTTTTAGCTTTCGGAAGGTTGAGCCATACCTGAAATAATTCGGCAGGATTTTCGCTTTCGCGGTTCAGCAGTGGAAACATTTCGCAATGTTGTAGTCCGGCACCGGCTGTCATCCATTGTACATCGCCATTTCCATAACGGCCGGCCTGCCCCCACGAATCGGAGTGATCGACCAGGCCTTGCATTACAATAGTTACCGTTTCGAAACCCCTGTGCGGATGCGAAGGAAATCCGGGAACCGTTTCGCCGTGATACATGCGCCAGCCATCTTTGATTGAAAAATCCTGACCCAGGTTACGCCCTGCAAGTGAGGCCGCCGGACCCATTTCTTCGTTACCGGCCGGAAACTGATCGAGGTGATGCGCGCAAAAAAGAAACGGATCTTTAACCGGCCACATAAAACCCAGAGGCTGTATATTAATGATTTTATTGTTCATGTTTTGGTTTTTGGTGATTGCTGGTTCATTTTAAGACAATCAGATAGTCGTGATTTTCAAATCAATTACTAATTGATAGAGTATGAATAGAACAAACTGTTAACGCACTCCACAAACTCCTGATCATAAAATGATTGTAAACGTATGGATTGATGAAATAGGATCGGTTTAAAGCAAATTTATTTGAACAATTCACTGCGATTTTAATTGTCTTCAGTATTTAATACACCTGGTTTTAGCAGGCTCACAATTTTAGCATGTATATCTTCGGGAATAAATGGTTTCGAAACATAGCCGTTCATACCTGCCTCCATACATTTTTCGATAACACCTTTTACAACATTGGCGGTAAGTGCAAGTATGGGAGTATCGAGTTTAAGATCCTGCCTGATTATGCCTGCTGCCGTTATTCCATCCATTACAGGCATTTGCAAATCCATAAGTATGATATCGAAAGTGGAGGTTTGTAGTATCTCAATGGCTTTTTGTCCATTATCAGCAATTTTAACACTGGTTTCCCATTTTTCGAGCAACGACTGTGCAATGATCTGATTGAATTTATTATCCTCGACCAATAAAATATTTACTCCTTTTAAATTCATGAAAGCGGTTTTTTTAGGTACACTGTTTTCATCGGCAGCTTCTTTATTTATTACAGGCAAATTTAGAGTAAAGAAGAATTTGCTTCCCGAATCTTTTTGACTTTCTACTTCAATAGCCCCGCCCATAAGTTCGATGAGCTGTTTGCTTATAGCAAGTCCGAGGCCTGTTCCTCCATAATTTCTGGTTATACTTTCGTCTTCCTGTTGGAAACTCTCGAATATTTTCGAAAGACTTTCCTTATTAATTCCAATGCCGGTATCTTCGACAACGAATTTTATTCTGTTGTTATCAGCTGATTTTGATAGCAACGTGCAACTTAGTTTTACCGATCCTTCAGCAGTAAATTTTATTGCATTATTAACCAGGTTCACTAAAACCTGTTGCAGACGAACAGGGTCGCCGCTCAGAATCGGATCAATACCAGGATCGATGGAATACACGAGCCTGATGTTTTTTTCTTCTGCTTTATATTCCTGTGAGCCATACACACGTCGGATAATTTCTTCGATGCTTATATCGGTTTTTTCGAGATTAAACTGTCCTGATTCTATTTTTGAGAAATCAAGAATATCGTTAATTATCGTAAACAGGTTGTCGGACGAAATATACAGATTGCGCAGCAATTTCTTTTGCGGGAGGTTAAGCTGTGTATCGTCGAGCATATTTATCATACCGATAATAGCATTGAGCGGGGTTCGTATTTCGTGGCTCATATTAGCCAGAAATCTCGATTTTGCACTATTGGCCGCTTCGGCTGCTTCGGTGGCCATGATAAGTTCTTTGTCGGCTTTTTTACGGTTTGTGATATCGCGCGCTATTCCTGTAGTACCTAATAAAACACTGTTTTGATCCAGAATAGGTGCCCTGAAAATTTCGAACCAGCGTTTCGAATTATTCTGTAGTATTATTTCTTCTACAGTTTTTTGTTTCAAGGTTGACATTACTTCTTTATCCTGATCATCGAAATGCTTTGCCTGAGTTTCAGTCCATACATTATAAACAGTTTTACCAATTATCTGATCTTCATTTTCAATACCAAAAGCATTGGAGAAAGGCTGATTGATAGCCAGAAATTTTCCCTGAGTATCTTTAAGCCACATCTGGTATGGTACATTGTTGAAAATTGCTTTCAGGTATGCTTCGCGGTTTCGTAGCGCTTCTTCTTTGCGTTTGCGATCGGTTACATTGCAAAGCAAATCGGCAAGCACATGCAGGAATGTCATTTCGTCAGTGGTCCACACTCTAATATTTTGAACCGAGTCGAAACCAACAAATCCAAGGCATTCGCCACCCAGGATCATTGGAATTGTAATAAGGGTTTTGATGGACTGGGGTTCAAGTATCTGCCGAAGCGGGCTTTCAACGGGTAACGCGCTCACATCAGGTATAGCCACTACTTCGCCTTTCAAATGGGTCGCAACCCATTCGGGTGCATATTTATTAGGAACATCCTGAAGGTTGTCTATTTCCTTTGTAATGCCCTGATTACACCATTCAAAGGTGTTCGACATAGTGTCGGCTTCAAAGTTATAGCTGAAAATATATACCCTGTCCACTTCAAGTTTTTCGCCTATTAGTGTAAGCAGCCTTTTAATGGCACTGTCACTGTTTTCGAGCGGTATATTGATAAATTCTGTTGCCAGGTGGCTCAGCAGTGTTTGCAGGCTGACGATTTTATTCAGTTTTTCTTCTGACAGCTTTCCGTGCGAAATATCAGTAAATGTGCCCAAAACACGAAATGATTCGTTGTCGTCGGATTGGCTGATTACTTTTCCCCTGCTAAGAACCCATTTATAATTGCCATTTTTACAAAGTACGCGATGTTCGTTAATAAATACCGGGCTTTTGCTGTTAAAATGGCTTTGCAGATCGAGTACAACTTTTTTCTTATCCTCGGGGTGAATGCGTTTTTCCCATTCATCAATAGTGCTTCCTATTTCGTTATCCTGGTAACCGAGCATTTCTTTCCATTGTTTCGAAAAGAAAACCTCCTGTGAAAGTACGTTCCAATCCCACACCCCGTCGCCCGAACCTTCAAGCGCAAACTGCCACCGTTCTTCGCTTTCGCGTATAACTTTTTCTATCTGTTTGCGTTCGGAAATGTCTCTTATGGTGCCTTCAATAAAAAGCACTTCGCCATCCTTACCTCTTACCAGATGACTGGTTATGGAAACCGGAATTAAAGTGCCGTTCTTGTGCCGCAGAATATTTTCAAAATCGTTAACCCGGCCATTCTGAACCAGAAGCTGTATCATTTTATTCCGGTTTTCGATATTGGAATAAACCACTTCGACACTTTTCCCGATAAGCTCTTCGGGTTTATACCCCGATAATTTATAAACTGAAGGCGAAAGATCCAGTATGTTTCCTTTTAAATCGGAACGGTAGTATAGATCGAGAAATGAATTGAATATAGATTCGTATTTCTCGGCTGTTTCGCGCAGGGCTTCCTCGGCTATTTTCCTTTGAGTAATATCGTGACTTATTCCTACTATCCCTGTTACATTGCCATCAGCATCCAGTTGAGGTATTTTGTTACCGATAAGCCATTTTTTTTCGCCCGAAGGTGTTACCAGGCAAGCTTCGCGGTTCAGGATTGACTTTTTTGAATGGATAACAAAATTATCTTCTTCGGTTGTATTGATGTATTCCTCTGACGAGTAAAATTCAGCATCAGTTTTACCTATTGCCTGCTCAATACTTTCAGCACCAAGAAGGTGAGCTTCGGCATTATTAAGCAAGGTTTTGCGCCCCTGCAGATCTTTAAAATAAATAGGATCAGGAATGTTATTTACTATGGTTCGCAGCAATGTTTGCTCGTTGATCAGTTTTCGCTCGGCTTCGATGCGTTTTGTCACTTCGAGGGAGGCAACGCATGACTTGGCGAATAATTCAATTATTGGAATCAGTTCGTTAAGGTGTTGATTATCCAGAGGAAATGCACGTCCGATGATGAGCAGTCCATAGCCTCTCAGCCGGAAGCCATAATAATACGTACCATTTTTAATTGAAACAAACGTTTCAGATTCGGGAGTATCGGCAAGGTTTTGATTTATTTCGCCGATAAGCTGCAGGTGCTGGGTTTCTTTACTTACATAATAAGGCAAAGTGGTAATAGTTGACTTACCTGAAGCGTCACTATGCGAAACGCTTACAATGGTGCATCCCAGTTTCTTTAAAAAGGCGGAAGCTGCTTTTTTAATTGTTTTTTCAAGATCAAGTTCACCACCTATTGAAAGTGAAAGTTCCAGCAATACCTGGTTCCAGATTTGATTTTCCATAATTATTCCTCCAATATGGCGATTACTGATGTTTTGTTGTAAAACTCCAGGTAATCGCGCCCTGAGTTGGCAATTTCGCCTAACGAAAGTGCACCGATAAGTTCATTTCCTCCCGAAGCAATTTCAAGTTCTTCTTTAAAATGATTTCCCAGAAACTGAACACGGGTAATACAATCAATAAAAAAGGTAAGGGGTTTTCTTTCTTTCGAATTATCATACCGCGAAAAGTAAATCATTTCAGCAATTTCTCTTGATTTTTTAGCACCTGCCAGCAGCGAAGCAATATCTCCTTTGAGCACATAAACAAAGGAGTTTTGAGGCAGTTCGCCCAAACAAATCATTTCATTATCCGAACAGCTAACAGGATCGCGGACCAGGAGCTCATCGGCAATTTTTACAATTCCCAGAGGAAAGCTTTTTGCATATTCCCCGAAGGTAATATCAAGGCTATCTTTGTTCAACACTTTGGCAATTATTTCGCGGTAAACTTCAAAAGCAGGTTTCCAGTCGAACGAAACCACTGAGTTATGCCTCGAGGAAGTAATTTTGAGTGGTTCCGATACCGGATGCCAGCCATGCGCTACTCCAACGCCACTGCCCATATCGGCAAAAGCCAGAACTGCAGCATCCATTAAAAGACCTTTTGACGTAATTACACAATGCATCGGCTTGAAGGAAAGCGAACCGGCTCCTCCTCCAATATAGTTCGAAAGCAATCCCAGATGGTTGAATATGCTGTCGAGCAAACTAGCTATCGTACGGCTCATTCCATCGACAAACAAGAAAATAGTGTTGTCGGCAGCCGGCATTTCCAAAGTAATATCTTCAATTAATTTATCGAGGTTACTATCAGCTCTGCTTATATTTTCGATTATACATGGATTAATTTTATGCCTGAAACCTGCCACAATAGTTCCATGGAGTAAATTTTCGGTATTGTGAAGTATTTGTGGAAAAATGCCGCCAAATATTGGTTTCTTTACTTTTTTGAAAAGGCTGTCGGAGTTATCGGGTGTAAAATTATTGGCATCGCAGGCCAGTACCATAATGGCTTCAACAGATGCATCGGAATCAGCTTTCTGAAGCATCTTTTCCAGATTTTGGAGGGTTCCGTCTTTATCAATCTGTATGATCATGGCAAAGGAGTTAAAAAATCAGTTTTATAATTTAACTTGCGTACTTACAAACATAGGCATTTAAGCTGGTATTTGTGTTATTCTTTTTTATTAGTGTGTCAGGATTTTTAATTCTGTTTTATGAATTTCCCGGTACTGGTTAGGTTTCCCGATCGGAGTGTATAAATGTAAATTCCTGCTGCCAGACGGGATACATTTATATGCATTGATTGCAAGCCAATATCAGCAGGAAGCTGCTTTTCGTCAAGAACCAGTACTCCGGCAAGAGTATAAATCGCCATGTAAACTTCTGAGCTTGTGTTAGTTTTGTATTGAATGGTAAGCCATGTTTTAACGGGGTTAGGGAAAATATCCGGATTACCGGTTAATTGACCTGGCGTTCCTGCTACCGAAGGATCGAACTCAACTGCGCCTATGTCGGCCGAAGCGCCATAAGGCCGGGCATTGTTAAAAAAATCGAAGGTTATGGTATTACCATCAGCCCATGCTGCATTTATTAATGGCGATCCTTCGAGCAGGCTATATCCATCAGCAGCAAATTTCGCGTTGTCGCTGTTTCGTGCCATGTAATTGTTTTTTACCAATACATCCGAACGAGGATCGGGGAGCATAACATAGGCATCATTTCCTGTAAAACTGGTATTCCCGTTTTCGTAATAATCATAGGCTCCTGGATTTATAATGGCATTGGAAGCAATGAGATTTTTTTTTGTTACTATGCTTACAAACCGGATTCCATCGGTTTTGGGGTTTAAAATTGTATTGAAAACTATAGTAAATGAGGAGTCGGCTTCAGCAGAAATATCAGAAACAAATATCCCATAAACTCTTCTGGTTGTATCTGTTGGAAAGAAATATTTACCGGCATCAATAATTACGTTGTTAAATATCCTTTCGCCGGCAAGGCCGAAAACCTGTATGCCTTGTCCCTTTCCCTGGCTGATGAAATTGTTGTAACAATCACATTTGGAACCGCCCCCGATAATGATTCCCGACATTTGGCCATAATACTCTTGCTGACTGTCAAATAATACAATGTTATCAAAAACCTGGCAATCGCCTGAAGCTGAACTTACCTGAATACCATCCCAACCCGAATATTCAATGATGTTATTATAAACCTTAACTCCTTCGAGCAACGAGGGAAGTAAAAGTGTATCCACTCCGTTGCATTTAACAGTTTGTCCGAAATATTGCGTGCTGCCAATATATAAACCCTCGGTACCAACGTGTCCGATATAATTGTCGTGGATAAGAGTGTTATACTGGGTAAATTTTTCGCGCGTTGAAGTAAAACTGCAATCAGGATCGGTTTTAGCAAACATACCTGCTGACTTACAATTTTCGATGCTTATATGATCAATTTCATAATCGGAGCTCATGCCACCAATGCCAAGTCCGGCACCATTAGCAACCCTACTGACGCGGATTCCATAAAAATGATTGACATCACCAGTTCCGGTTAACCTGAAAAAACGACAATTCAATATCGAAATACCATAATAATGATCAGTATCAATAATAATCTGTCCGCCGCTATTCATGAATATAATTGGTCTTTCTTTTTCGCCGGTAAAATTCATTATGCGCAATAAACTTCGTTGGCCGCCGGCAAACAGTAAAGTATCGCCCGGCTGCACCATATTATAGGGCGATTCATTGGCATCAACTAGTGTAACTGTGGTATCCACCATAAATATATGTTGCTGACTTGCAGCACTATTGCTTATAAGGCATGTGCAAGTGAGAACTATAAAAACGGCGAATTTTTGTATCATATTTAGTATTGCTGGTATAAGAGTTTGTTTAAAGTTTGTCAGGTAAAATTAATTAGTAAAGAAAGAGTCTGAAGCCAAAGTGGAATATAAGTCCAGCAGCGCAGAAAAGGGGGTTCGAAGACAGAAGAATCCAGTTTGAAGTACACATTTCAACAAATTTTTGCAATTGTCGCTCCTCGCCTTGTCGCCCATCGCCCCTTCTTAAAATTCAAAATCAACATTTTTAACAGTCTCTAAGAGTCAGGTGCTTCGTTTGGCTCTTTCCCAGTTTACGGATTGTGATCCTTTCAGGTACCTTTTAAATCCAAGAAAAACGGAAAGGTTCATGATGAAAAAGTAGTAAGGAACAAACAGCAGTTTTATGCGGATTGAACGATTTTCGAGGTACCATCCCAGCAAAGCCGAAAGGTAGAAAAGTATTTGTAACCAGAAGAGTACACTGTACATTCCAAACCCGGTAATACCTTCGTTTAAAGCGAGAATGAGCCCGGCAGCTATCAGCAGCAGCAGAGCCAAGGGTGCCAGCGTCCAGCGCAGAACCCTATGCGAAATGTATTGAAACGACAAGGTTCCGTATTTGAACACATTTAGCAGCGACCGCAACCTTACAACGGATTGAATTCCACCTGCCGATATCCTGATTTTTCGTTTCAGTTCTTCTTTTACATTTGCCGAAGCGGTTTCAATAGCATAAGCCTCGGGATCATACTGAATGGTGTAACCTTCCTGTGCCACACGAAGTGAGATTATGAAATCGTCGAGGATGGTATCGCGTTCCACTTCGCGGTATAGTTCGGTACGGATAGCAAAAAGTTCGCCGGCAGCGCCAACAACCGAGTAAAGTTCAGCATCCCATTTTTTTAGCGTTGATTCGTATTTCCAATACAATCCTTCGCCGGCACCGGCTGCAGCATCTTTTTCCTTGCTGAAAATTCGTTTTTCGCCAGATACACATCCTACTTTCGGGTTACTGAAAAGAGCAACGATGCGGCGGATCGATTCGCGTCCCAACATGGTATTGGCATCGCAGAAAACGACAACAGGTGTTGTAACGAACTTCATGCCGCGGTTCATAGCTCCAATTTTCCCGTTACGCTGCGGCAAGTGGTGAACAGTAACACCTTCGTATTTTTTCAATTCTTCAGGTGTGCCGTCATCCGAACCATCGGTAACCCAAACCATGTGAAGCTTTTCGGCCGGATAATCAAGTTCGCGCGAGTTTTTAATTTTTTCGGCCACAAATGCTTTTTCGTTATAAGCTGCTATAAACAAGGTTACATCGGGTTCATAATCAGTATTGTGCGAACCGGAGCCCGAAGTGCCCGTAATACGCTTGATTTTTATTAGAATATACAAAAGGATCCCATACCCGACATACGCGTAAAAAACGATAAAAAGCAAAAGCCAGAATAAAACTTTAAGTGTCAGCATAGCGAGGGCCTGTTAGTGTAAATTGTTGATTTTACGGGCATAAAAGTTATAATCGTCAACAATGCCAAATTCAAATTCGGCATAATTGCTCAGGATCGATTTTAAGGGATCATCACCTACGTGTTTATCTTCAATAACAAAAGTTATATTTGGATATTGGCGTATAAATTCAGCCGATCCAAGTAAAGCTTCAGGCTCCATACCTTCGACATCGAGTTTGAAAAGTATATTTTCATCTTTCCCGATTTTAAGCTTGTCGAGCATGGAATCGAAAGTGCGTAGTTCGCCTTTAAAGCTTCCATCATTTTCATTCCTGTCGATGTGCGACGCGCCTGTATTTACCGGATTAAAATGGAAACGTGCCGGTTTGTTTTCATTACTTAAGCCTGTATAGTAAGCCTTTACCCGGCATACCAGATTGTTAAGCTGCAGATTTTTAATCATGGCAGCATAATTTTCGGCAATAGGTTCAAAAGCAATGCAACGCATATTACGTTTTGCCAGCAATATGCTGTAATCGCCGATACAGGCACCCCCATCAATAAATACGGTAAAATTGTTGATGCGATTGAGTATAAACTTTTTTACGCCCCACTCGTAATGGTAGTTGGCAAACTGAAAATCATTTGTGTTTTTTCGGCAATAAAAAGTACCTATTGAGGTTTGTATAATTCTGTTTTTGCTGTGCGAGGTTTTATTTATCAGGTACTTAACCGACGAAACAACCGACATAAAATCACCATGCCTGAGGTATTCGGCCAGGTATTGCATATATGTGATAGCTTTTTTCATTCGATCAGTTTTTTAGAGGATTAGCGGAGAAAGAATTCAGGTATCTTTTTTATAACATTGCTTAGTTTCTTAATGTATCTTTTCGATTCACCTATCGGCCTGAGGTTTTTCCATTTAGTGCGGTTGAGGTGTTCGAAAAATATTTTACGGAATTCCTCGCGGTTATCGTAGGTTTTATACATGGGTTTGCGGCCGATAAAATGAATATTGAAAGGATCGGCACATTCGTCCGAAGCAAATGCATTCCAACGTGGATCAAGTTCCAGCCAGCGGTTAGCCATCACAATGTTTAAGCCATATTGGTCAGGATAATTGGCAAATTTTTCGTTGTCCGAAATGCATTTTACTACTGTAACGGCACTGTTCTCTTCTCTCCATTTTTTAATATTAATGATAAGAATTCCGGTGTTAAAATATTTGGTTTCAGGATCAAAGCCCAACTCTTTGTAATTTAAAATACCGCCCCACGAATTACTGAATACTTTTAAACGGGGATCCATAACAGCTGCCAGCATGTGATCGCCTAATTCAACATTCCACAATTCCGATACATCGCGCATCATAATCATATCCACATCCAGGTAAATAATTTTTTCGAAGCGTTTGGGTATAAAATGAGGAATAAATATCCTTGTGTGTATGTTTTTCGGGTACGATGTACGGTCGAACGGAATCCGCATATCATCCGGAATAGCATCATCCATGGGGATCCAGTTCAAATTCATTTTGTCCGAAACAAGCGACGAAGCCAGTTTTTTCCGGTTGCCGGAAGTAATACCGTCGTCCACAATAAATACCTCGATGGTTTCGCCTGATTTGTGATGATGATCAACGGATTTTAAAAGTGCAGCCAAAAGAATCACATAATGATTATCGCAGGCTACAATAATTGCAATCGGGGAAGTTGTATTCATATAAATGAGATTTTATCTTGTTAGTTGGATTACCTGATTTTTTTTGATACTTGAATCTATTCGTGTTTGTAGAAATAAATACTGATTCGGTTTATTTCCTTTGTTATTCGTGTTTTTACCGCGTTAATGAAACTACCGCTTCTTTCGACTGATCGGGTGATTGTCCAGGCAGCTGCTTTCAACTGAGTAACTCTTTTAATTTTTCCGGTTTTAAGCAAGGCCAGCGCCATTGATCCGTCCTCGGAGCGGGAGTTGTTTTTTATAAAGCCGATTTTTAAAGCCTCTTCGCGGAGGAAACAAAAATTAACACCTCCAACGGCAAGGTACGGGCGGTTAATTGTGCGCAAATAATGAATGATATCGCGAAAAAATTCGTACAAAGCATAGCGCAGCCGCGATTGTCCTTTGGGCGGAATAAAAGAATAGGTTCCCGAACAGGCAATGCTTTCCCCTGCCAGTAAAGGTTTCAGCATGGTATCAACCCAGGTAGGCGGATAAATGGTATCGGCATCGCCGGTTAAAATGTATTTTCCATGCGAATTTTCTATTGCAGCCTGCCTGGCAAATCCATAGCCCTGTTTTGTTTCGAAAACAGGAGTTATTCCGCACCTGCGGATGATTTCGGAAGTTTTATCTTTCGAATTGTTATCAACATATACAAATTCGATCGGGTGTTTACTTTTTATTTCACTTAACGACGACAGATTCCGGAGGATATTTGCTTCTTCGTTCCAGGCAATAATATTTATCGAAACCAGTGGATTATCCTTTCGCTGGTTAGCAAAACCTTTCCTTATCCGTTCGAATATTTCCTCCGGAATATCTTCCGGTTTCTGGTATTCATGCCAGTGGATAAGGACATTTGACGGTACTATCGGGCGAAACATAATCGTTGGTTTTATATATTATTGCTATTTGCGATTTATAATCCTCATTACAAAGCAACAGTTTGTGTATTTGCTTTGGACGATTCAGCTATTTTTATCAATCAGCGCCCATTTTGCGGTAAAGCTCAAGTACTTTTTGAGCTGTTATTTCCCACGAAAATTCTGAATGGCGCATAAATCCTTTTTGTATAAGGTCGGTTCTTAAATGCTCATCACTAACCATTTTGATCATGCCTTCGGTAATTTCTTCGTGCTTAAAAGGATTAACCAGATATGCTGCATTACCGGCAATTTCGGGCATTGACTCGGTATTGGAAGTAAGGACTGGTACACCACACTTCATGGCTTCGAGCATTGGAATACCAAAGCTTTCGCGGAGCGAAGGATACAGGAAAACCTTGCTCTGGCTGTAAATTGCCGGTAAGCTGGCATTAGGAATATAGCCGGTAAGAATTATCCTGGCGATCAGTGATTTATCGCCAATTTCGTCGCAAAATTTCAGAAGTTGATTTTGCTCATAATCGGCAATAACCAGGTAATAATCGAGGCCGGTTTTCTTCAAAAATTCCGAAAATGCTTTTAAGGTACCTTTCACATTTTTCTTGGGATCAGTATTCCCAAGGAAGAAGAAAAAATTATCCGGCAGGTGATATTTCTCTTTCGCCAGCTTTAATTCCAGTTTGTCAGTAATTGGTTTGAAATGTTTACCTACGCCATTATAAACCACATTCATCTGTTGCCCGCTCTGCAATCCGAAAAGTTTATCGATCCGGTTTTTCTCCGAATGCGAAACAGTAATATTTTTCCTGCTTTTGGTAACCAAATGCGGCACCACCAGTTTCCTGTAGATGTTTCCAAATTTCTGATACGGCGTAGCACTTCCTGATAAAATGCGGGAGTAACTGCTTTCCATATAAATGATATCGTGAAGTGTAAGCACCAAAGGAATTTCGCAACGAATAGGAGCAGTGTTGCTGGTGCAATGCAATACCTGGCATCCGGCCTCTTTTGCAGCTTTTGGCAGAGCTATCTGTTCCCACTTTGGGTAAAATCCGCCATCCAGTTTAATAATTTTGAAATTGGACGTTTCATTTAAAATGGTATCATCAACATCAGGTTTAACAAAAATCACATATTCATTTTTGTGGTCAATTTGCTGCAGGCTGCGAATAAGCTCCAGCGCATAAATATCCATGCCGTGTTTCTTTTCCCTGAACAAACGCTGAGCTTCGATCGCAATCCTCATTTCAGATTTCCTTTCTTTTACTGTTATTTTTTGGTATTTTCAATCACACCATGTTGGGTATGAATAAATGTTTTATTGGCGCCTTTGAGTTTGAACAACAAGGTGAACATCAGCCAGAAACCCAATGGAAGAGTTAAAACAGCCATAAGAGTTTTTTTTGTGTAAAATTTTCGGTGTACCGAAAAAGCAAAGGCCAGTATTACCAATGTCCATATTATGAACCAGTCAGTAAAATTCAGGGCCAGGGTTTCCGATATCCATTCGATATTTATGAGTGCAAACAGCCCCATAGCTGCAGTAATTATGCTTACAACGCCTAATAACAGAATTCGGGGAGGCATAACCATCTGATATACCTTATCGATGAAGTCGATGTTAAGCCGGGTAACGAATTGAACAATACCGGCCCATACAAATTTCCTGAAATAGATAAACTGGGCCGCCAGCCATCGTTTGCGCTGGTTTTCGAAAACAACTTTGTCCTGTACTTTTTCGTCAAGCACCACAGCATCAACAAGGTACTCAATCTTAATACCGTCGCGCAGCATGGTAAGCTCAAGTTCCTTATCGAAACCGCCGATTGCTTTAATGTCGAGCATTCGTTTCTTAAACATACTGTATTGAAAAGCCATTCCCGATCCTATCAATCCCGAAGCTAAACCAACTACTCTATGCCCTTTTCGGAAAATATGGTTGTTTATTTCTTCGCTTATCGAATCGAGCACAGCCATTGAATTGTTCATGTTTTTTGCCATCCGGTGACCTTGCACTGCGGTAAACCCGGATTCGAAAGCCTGGTTAATTTTTTCGAGGAAATCGAAAGCAATTATATTATCGGCATCCAAAACCACTGCTACATCATAATTATCGCCAATGGCATCCATAGCGGCATTCAGCGATTTTGATTTGGTGCTCTTCTCGAATTTTACTTCCACCACTTTTAACGGAAGTTTTTTTAATGCCTGCACGGTTTCGGGCTTAAAAGAATCGGCAATAATCACTACATCGAACGCTTCTGATGGATAGCTTTGCTTGAGTGAAGCCTCAGCCACTTCGAGTATTACGATATCCTCTTTATAACCAGGTATCAGAACAGCCATTTTCCGGATTGCAGGTGACGGATGCTTTTTTAGCCTGTAAGGAAAAATTCCCATAAAAGAGAAAAAGAAAAAATAAACAGCCGCAACGCTGAGGTATATATAAATGATAACCTCGATACTGTTGATCAGAAAATTCAATATTCCCATTGGA
>Ga0075012_10002257_pt1 | contig 19048 bp, 12 predicted proteins | sample All_14_2_FD_71474 | JGI IMG/M metagenome (GOLD analysis project Ga0075012, IMG submission 71474) | Freshwater microbial communities in response to fracking from Pennsylvania, USA - Allegheny Zone_MetaG_DW_15 | ecosystem: Environmental > Aquatic > Deep subsurface > Groundwater > Drilled... | reverse complement strand
TTGTTATACATACAATATATATAACTCTAACAGGGCGGCAGTCGTGCGGCAAGTACTTTCGGAGAATCCTGTTACTATCCTGACACACACCCGATAAAGTGGGGCGTACAGTTTCCTGTACGCCCCAAAGCGTATAAGCCTGAGGAATCCTAAAAGACGCCACATGTTTATAGTCGCTGTTTACTTGCGCGGCACCTTTTTAAAAGGTTTTTTCAGGGGCGTCTTTTTCGCAGGAGTTTTCGTCGTCACTTTTGTCGGTGACTGAACCCCACTGCTGCAGGACCCTTGCTGACACGAACCGTTCACGGCACAACCGCACGTGCAGGGCACTCCAAAAGCACACGGCGCTCCTTGGGTGCAATTACACGTGCAAGCCGTCGTACCGCTCGAACAGTATGCTGCCCCACTCGTGCAGCTTGCTGTTGAAGAGGCACACTTTGCGTTAGCTGTTCCTACCAACACCACACCGATGGCACCTGCAAGCAGCGCCAAATGAAGTTTCTTCATAGTTGTCTTTCCTTTTCTTTACCTTCTTATCACCACAAGTTGATATAAAGTAAAGTTATTTACATGATATATTTTGTGTGCCGTGAAGTCAATCGCGATATTTCAATGAAAAAGGAAGGGTCTGTCCTTCAACAAGCTTTAGTGAAAACGAGACGCAACCTCGCAAACAACAACAAGTTGCGCTTCCAACTCAGACAACTCAGTCGCCCAGAAAGCACGCGACCCCCAGCCAGGATGGTTCTGCAAAAAAGCAACATCCCTCGCTTGCCGCGCACACCACGCCAGATAGTATGTCATGCGCATTGCCCGCAACGCCTCAATCAGGCGCAAAGATTGCCTGTCAAACGCGCGGAAGGTTTCATATCCCTCGAGAAACTGCTCCAGCTCTTCCCGAACATCATCCAATCTCCCAGGCAGCAGCATCCAGAGGTCCTGTACCGGAGGACCATTCATCATATCATCGAAATCAATCAGAAACACACCTGTATCAGGACGCTCTAAGACGTTGGTATGCTGACAATCGCCGTGTAACCGGATGGACTCAACCCCCTCAAAGAGCGGCGTAATGCAATCGAGCAGCGCAAGCCCGAATGCTTCCAAACGCTTTGTCTCTCGGCTGTCGAGAAAGTCGTTATCAAGCAAGTAATCGAGATCAGCAGTCGTCGTAATCAACGGATGCAATGTCAGTCTAGCAGGTGCAGGCGCGCGCGATCCAACACGATGGACACGAGCTAACAACGCCCCTAACCGCCCCCAAAGCGCGTTACCCGGATCAGCCGGCTCAATCGGTCTCCCACCGCGGCGCGGAAATAGGGCGTATGAAATGCCATCGACCTCACCAACCGTTCCGCCTTGTGCGAGCGACATCGGCGCGACCACGGGGATTTCGTCAGCGGAGCACGCCAACAAAAACGCATGCTCATCCGAAATCGCGTCGCGCGACCAACGGCCCGGCCGGTAAAATTTGGCCACCAGGTGCTGTCCGTCATCAAGTTCCACCGTATAAACACGGTTGATATAACTGGGCAACGGCCGGATCACCCCAGTACACCGTTGCGTCGTTGCCCGCTCAACCGCATCCAAAACACGGTCCGGCATCAGCAGCGAGAAATCAGCGTTCATTAAGTCCTTCTTTAATTCGCCGCTTCAAACCCATTCCCTCCAAAACGCGCCCCGCATCCATATAGAGGTCCGCCAATCCAAAGGCGTACTCGTTGTTCTGAAAACGTGTCAGCACACAGGCCTGTTCAGCTAATTTGATTGCCCGCGCAAGATCACGGTCTGGCCGCTCTTTTATCGCGAGACCCTTGGCATAACGAAACAGAGGCTCGGGATTATTGGGCTCGCGCTTCAACACTTCCTGATACTGTCGGTCTGCCTCAGCATATTCACCCACCGCCAGAGAAACCTGGGCCAATTCCATGCGATAGCCGGTCTGTTCGGGTGCTGCAGACACAGCGCGTGCGAAATGCAAATACGCGGTCTCGTTGTCACCGGAAGCCCGCAAACAATATGCCAAACCATAGTGCGCACGCGCTGTACCCGGGGAGAACGACAACAGGTTTTCATAGCATTTCAATGCGCCCTTAAAGTCGCCTATCGATATCCTTCTGCGCCCCTCGAGCTCCATGGCTTCAGCAAACTCGATCAACAGCACATCGCGAGGGTTCACCTTAGCCGCCTCACGCGCTGCAACTAACCCGGGCTCACCCTGTCCTTTGGCACGCTGCGCCAATGCTGTCACAGCAGCCGTACGCGCCTCCAGACAGGCCTCCGACTTTCCAAGCAGGACCTCGAACACCGTCCGGTCCAACCGGCCCGGCACAATCCAATCCAGTTTTTTCTGCCGACACCCAGCAAAAACCTCTCCATCTAAAATGCCCGCATTATCTCGGAACACGGCCCGGGGCGCACGCCAAGCCGTATACCATGCCGATTCTGGGACCGTCTGATTCAGCCAAATGGCCAACCCCCTCTCATCGCACACCCAGCACGCCAAGACCTCCGGCAGAGTCCGCACACCGGCACGCGCCAAATCACGCACCACAGGCAATTTTTCAAGTAAATCCGCCATTCCGTCCATCGGCGAACCCACTTTTCTTGCCCGCCCAACCAGCAGCCAGTCATGAGCCCCCGTCTGCCAAACCTGAACACTGGCAAACACGCCGGAGAAAATTTGTGCGATCGCAGCAAAGCGTCCCGAGGGCAAAGCGCGCGAATCCAGATGTAAAGCCACTACCCCATCCACCGCCAACGCTTCACGGCAGCGCCTGAAAAGACTACGGCTATACGCGCCCCGTGTACCCCGCATCCACACCGGTTCGGGCGCAAGAAACACGAGGTCATATTTATCTTTCGCAGAAAGGGTCGCCCCCCGACGCACGGTTTCTCTGACTCCGTCATTTCGACCGGAAAAATGACCATCCGCAGCCAACGCTAGTTTGACTACTTCAGCATCAGACCCCGCATAAACAACACTCGTGATTCCCGCCCTTAAGAAAAACGGCAAATATAATCCGGCCTCTGGCCCGAACACGGCGGCCTTGCGACACAGCGGCTGCACCAGGAGAGGTATGTAACCTGTCAACGTGCGCGCCGACTGGAACCGGTTGCCGAACATGACGGGACGACCGTCCAAGGCAAATACATATTGATAATCCGGGTCCTCATAGGCCGTAACCGTGTGGTGACGTGAGTGGTAAGTGAAAACGGGGCTTCCTTGAGCAAATCCGCTATCACGATGAACAAGCCGCCCAAACACACCATCTGTCAGGACGGATGCCCGTTCCCGTGGGTTCAGAGCTGTCAAGAGAGCGGTGACGATTACGAACGGAACCGCCGAAAGAATACCCCTCAACATGACCAGCGACGCCAGCGCGCCAAACCACAATGCGGCCATCCGCATGATCATCTCTACGCCCAGTACCGGCACCAGTGATCCGTCAGCAAAACCATATCCTACAGAGACCGGCAAAACACCTACCAGTAAAGTCAAGGTCAGCATCTGACCGACCCCTTGTGGGCGTGAATCCGAGCATAAACGTGCAACCGCCAAGGCAGCACGCAAAGCCACCCCGATCAAAACAGACGGCACCAGAAAGAAAAACATAGCCGTTTTAATTACCGCCAGCCCATACTGCAGAAAGGAACGGGAAAGGTCGTTCAAGAGACGCTGCCACCCACCGGTTACCCCAGCGACCGTAGCAAGTTGGAAAACCAACCAACCACCCAAAAGCAGGAACGCCAGACGCAACAGCTCTGCCGGCTGCTTGAACCTTCTTGTAGGCCAACCGGCCAACAAATAACCGGAGAGCACCCCTATCGTCACCGCACAGACACAAGCCATCAGGCTATAGGCGGTGCGACCTGTCACCGCGTCCAGTACGCGTTGCCAAGCCGCCAGTAAAATGCCGAACATCAGGCTTCCCGCGAAACATACGGCCACACGCCCGCCCACTCGATCCATCCATCTCGTCATACCCGAAAACCGCCTTTTCTCAAACCGCAATCAAACGCCGGAACCTTCCTTCATCCTCACCCGTTGATATGGGAGGTCAATCCCCTCCTCCTCAAAACGCGCTTTAATGTCCCTCATCAGCGAGGTACGCGTCCCCTGCATCTCAGTCCGGTCCGTCCACACCGCAAGCAAAAACTCCATCGACGATGCCCCAAAACCCTTGAACACGATCAAGGGTTCCGGCTCGTTGAAACATGACGGGTTCGCGGTCACCACCTCACGAAAAATTCTCATCACGCGCGCGGCATCTTCTTTATATGCTACGGCGATGTCGATATCCAAGCGACGGATCGGATATTTGGTGTAATTGATCAGCTTCGATTTAGCCAACATCTCATTCGGAATGCGTACCATGCTGTTGTCGAACGTGCGGATGTACGTGGACAGCAACTCAACACTGTGCACGTATCCCGATGAGCCATCCACCTCGATCCAGTCACCTGCCTTAAACGGACGTTCCAATACGAGAAAGAGACCGCTAATGAGGTTTGAAAGGCTGGTCTGCGAGGCGAAACCGATTGCAACCCCCGCCACCCCGGCGGCACCCAACACCGCCGTTATATCGACACCAACACCGCGGATCAACGAGATGACAAACAGAACGACGAGCAAGAACTTTACCGTCTTCGATATGGCCCTCGCCGTATCGGCCCCGATCCGACGCGAAAGCCCGTTATAGAGTAATCGCGCCAAAAAAGACGACACCCACAAACCGAAGATCAGCCATGCGCAGATGCCGATGAACGGCAGCACATAATCGACCAACACCGTGTTAAGTTTTGTGACGTCCACTTTCATTTCTTGGCCACCGCGTTACAACTGTGACTTGAAGATTGCACTGGCGATCACACGGGCCGTTAACCCCGACGCTGGAGCCTCACGCGGCCCGGAAACTAGACTTGACTCTTTGGCCGGCTCAGGCGCGGACCTTCCAAATGTAAGCGACGCAGGGAGACTATGGCTCGTGTACCCCAAGCGGCACTCGTTCGTCCACAACTTACCGTCCGAAGTCTGATATACGCTCATGTGCCGTACGCTCAACAGCAGTTGTGCAAACGCCAAAGTCTCATGCGTTTTGTTTTCCAGCAAGACCAGACAAATCGCGCGTCCCTCAACATCCGTCAGTTCGGCCATTTCCTGACGGGCCCGTGTGGTTAAGGCATAGCCGATCTCCCCCTCTTCCGCCGGATGACCGAACCAGGTCTTCGATAGAACTTGAGTCGGAAACTCGCATAACGTCACAGGAGCAGGCAGGCCAACCTGCACTCGCAACCACACTGGGATGGTCACATAGAAACGCCCTGAGTGGTGCGGCGCAATCTCGATTCGCGCCTCCGGCCGACTTAGGACCGGACGATCCGGAAGCACGGGCACGAGCTGAATGTCTGAAGTCTCTGACGGAGTGACAAAGCGCTGCCATTCAGACGGATCCGGCTCAGTAACGGTCTCGTGTAACTCTTCGAACAGGCTATCAGCCACATGCCGGGCGGCGACCAACCAACCTTGACTATTACGCTTAAACCATACCCGAAGCTGAGCCGCCGCACAGAGATAGGTCTTGCCCTCAACGCACGTGTGTCTGGCCCATAAGGAATTCATGTCGGCAGTATACCAAGCGTCGTGAGAACGGCCAACCCTTCGTTTTATTTCCCACTATCGCATCACGTCCTGAACAAACACTGCGTCATGGAAGCAGCACACCGTTCCACCACCCCTTTACGCCGCTCGACCGCCTTCACTGCCCGCAGGCCTAAAGCTTCTCTCGCGGAATCGTTTTCCAGGAGCCGCTCTATCTCGCGCCCCAGCGCATCAGCATCTGGCACCTGAAGCAGGGCGTCCGCATCCAGCAGGTCCGACATCACCGGACGGAAGTTCTCGGTGTTAGGCCCCACCAGTGTAGCCGCCCCGCATAAGCATGGCTCGATCATATTCTGCGCGCCATGTTCGCACAGGCTCTTCCCCACAAACACGATATCCGCATTCCCATAAAATCCCATCAGTTCACCCGTCGTGTCTCCAATAATCACCGCTGCAGCCTGGCAAGATGCACCCGCTTTTTGGTGTTTCGCGCTTTCTGCTTCCCGGCTTTTCCGCACGCACATGAGCCCCTGTCGCTCGACTTCCGACTGAACGGCATCCGCCTTCTCGAAATGCCGCGGCACAAGCACCAGCCGCAAATCGTGATAGCGCTGGCATAGCCGCTGATAGAGAGCGATCAGCACCGCATCCTCACCAGGCCATGTCGACCCGCCGAGCAACACCACGCGCTCTGGGCCACAGTCGTGCCGTGCAAGAAAATCCGCAACCTCCCTCTCCTTTTGAGAATTGCGATTGGCCACATCGAATTTGAAACTGCCAGTTACCACAATTCTTTCAGGGTCAGCACCGGCATCCGCCAGTCTTTTCTTGTCGCTCTCAGACTGTGCCATGATCACAGTAAACATCCGCAAGATCGGGCCGAACCAATAGCGAAGACGTCGGTAGCCCGGCGCGGAACGGTCCGACACACGGGCATTGATCAAGAAGAGCGGCACTCCCCGTCTATAGCAAGCGCGGATGAGGTTCGGCCAGATCTCGGACTCCGTCAGGATGAGCGCTTTCGGACGCACCGTTTGCAGAGCACGCCTCACACACGCAGGAAAGTCGAGCGGGTTATAGATGAGGACATCTTCTGGCCCGACCTGTTTTCCAGCCTCAGTCCAGCCCGTTGAACTTGTGGTGCTGAACACGAAGCGCAAATCTGGCCGGCGCTCACGCAAAGCACGCATCACTTGGCCTGCGACATACACTTCGCCCACGCTAACAGCGTGGATCCAGACAGCTCCATTCATACGCCGCAGGCGTTCGTCCACATCGTCAGGGTAGAACCCAAAGCGGTCCAGAAAGCGGTTTCTGTATCCGCCACGCCTTTTCATTCTGATCAAAAACTGGGGCATCATCGCCACATAGGCGATCGCGAAAAACAGATTGTAAAACACCCACCTCATTTCAAAATCCATCCCTGTTCATCATGTTCCGCCCCGGTTGCGCGTGCATTATTCCGTCGCGCCATCCATAACCCTCTGGGCGTCCAATCACCATGCGTTTCCAATCGCCGTAAGTGTAGGTGCGCAGGAAGGAGGCTGTCAATGTGATTCCCCATAGTTTTTGTCGCAGGCGATGCGCAAATTGCGGTTGCGCGTGTGAGCACAAACCTGTAACTTTAAAACGTTATTCGCTATGAGGAGAATCCTATGAGACACACGTTAATTTTCTGCCTGCTATGGGCCGCCGTCGCGTCAGCTTCCGATATCCAAACGGTGCGGGCCGCCGATCAACGAAATATTGCCAATGGCATGCGTATACCCTGCGAAGGCTATGTCGATCAACCCTATGTGGTGGTCACATCGAACGGCACTTGGGTGTGCACGCTCACAACCGGCAAGGGACTGGAAGGGCAACAGGGACAACATGTGGTTGCAACAATCAGCAAAGATCAGGGGAAGACTTGGTCAGAACTGATCGTGATCGAACCAGAAGACGGTCCCGAAGCATCGTGGGTCACCCCGCTCATCACACCGCACGGGCGCATCTATGCCTTTTATACCTATAACGGCGATGGCGTCGTGACTCTTCCCAATTCTGACAAGCGCGTTCGTTCGGATACGCACGGCTGGTATGCATTCCGCTATTCGGACGACAGCGGCGAGACTTGGTCTGCACAACGCTACCGTATCCCGATCCGCGTGACCGACGTCGACCGCAGCAACCCATGGCGTGGCGAGGTATGCCACTTCTGGGGCATCGACAAGCCCAAAGTCAAAGACGGCAAAGTCTATTTCGCCTTCACTAAACTCGGAAAATTCTTCATGCTTGACGGTGAAGGTTGGGTAGTTGAATCTGACAACCTTCTGACGGAACAGGACCCCGACAAACTCTCTTTTAAATTGCTGCCCGATGGAGAGAAGGGCATCCGCAATCCTGAGCTCGGCAGTGTACAGGAGGAGCACAACCTAGTGCCGCTCACAAAAAGCGATCTTTTTTGCGTGTTCCGACTGGAAAACGGCACGCCTGGCCAAAGCTATTCCCGCGACAATGGCGCCACGTGGTCTCTCCCCGTGCCAATGACTTACGGCCCCGGCCAGCGCTTGTTCAAGACACCGCGGGCGTGCCCGAAACTCTTTGTGACATCAGCCGGTAAATACCTTTTTTGGTATCATCACCACGGCGGCAAGCGCTGGGCTGGACGCAATCCGGCCTTTCTCGCGGGCGGCGTCCTGAAAGACGGGATGCTGCACTGGTCAGAGCCAGAGATCGTGCTGTTCGACCCCAACCCTACCATCCGTATGAGCTACCCGGACCTTATTGAGCAAGATGGGGCTTTCTGGATCACAGAGACTCAGAAGACCGTCGCGCGCGTGCATCCGATTGACCGTTCACTCCTCGAAGGACTGTGGGGACAGTCTGCAGCAACCAACGTCTGCCAGAAGGGTCTGCTCCTTGAGAAAGCAAACAGCGGCGATGCGCCTTCACGACCCGCCGTGCCGCAAGGATTCGGCGACCTGTCATTCGGGGGGCTGACGGTTGAAGTTTGGGTAAAGCTTGACTCAGTAACGCCTGGACAGACCCTCTTCAGCACAATGGGGACTGACGGGCAGGGAGTGAGGGTGATCACCACAGAAATCGCGGGGCAGCCGACATTGGAGATCGAATTGTGCGACGGCGGACGCGTGGCCTCGTGGCACACGGATCCGGGTGTCGTACAGGTCGGCAAGCTTCACCATGTGGTGTTCGCATGCGACTTTTCGGCAGCGGTACTGGCAGTGGTCGCCGATGGCGTGTTCTGCGATGGTGGTGCAGCGCGACAATATGGCTGGGGCCGGCTGCCGCTGGACATGGGAGAAGTCAAAGGGGCGTATCAGGCACTGTTGGCGCCACCGGTTAAAAGTCTGCGCCTCTATAACCGGGCGCTGCGCACCTCCGAAGCGGTGGCAAATTTCCATGCAGGTGCGTTGTAAGGTATTTGACATGGCAACTTTGAAAGGGAACAATATGCGTGGTCTGAACCTTCTAATCATGGGATGCGTTTTGCTGACGGCGAGCGGGTATTCACTCACTCCTGATGCGCTGATGTGCGAACTGCTGGCAAAACCAAGCCTTGTTGCCGTTACAGATGCGACACCTGAGTTCTCTTGGGGCTTTAAAGAGGGGCTGCCCGGCGATTTCCAGATGGCGTATCAGATCCAAGTCGCCTCGACGACCGAGCGTTTTAAAACTGGAAACCCAGACTTATGGGATTCAGGCAAGGTTGACTCGAGCCAGTCGCTGTTCATTTCCTATGCAGGCGCCCCGCTGCCAACGGGTGCCAACGTGAATTGGCGAGTCCGTGTCTGGAACTGCAAAAACAAACCCGGCCCGTGGTCACAGATCGTCGCTTTTGCTACGGCAGAAAAACTAGGTGACGATATGGCACTGCGTTATCCGCTTGTGCAGAAACAGGTGAGGCCTGTTCTGCTTGTGACCAATACTCAGGGTCATGTATTTGTAGATTTCGGCAAGGCGGCGTTCGGCTGGGTCGAGCTGCTACCTCCACGAAACATGGTGCGGGGAGGGCCGTTCACGGTTCACCTTGGAGAAAAAGCGGCCGGCCACAGCGTCAACACTCAGCCGGGCGGTTCGATCCGGTATGCAAAGGTGAATGGGGCGCTGACTAAACCCGGCATCTATCGCGTGCCATTGAATGCCGACAAGAGAAACACCAGTGGAGACGCAGTACAGTTACCCCAAGATTTCGGCGTTATCATGCCCTTTCGTTATGTGGAAGTTGAAGAGTGCCCATATCCCATTTCGGCTGACACCATACGGCAGATTGCAGTCCGATACCCCTTTGACGACCATGCTGCGCGGTTCGTTTCAAGTGACGCGACGCTCGACCGTATCTATGCGTTCTGTAAATACAGCATCATGGCCACAACGTTCGCAGGCATATATGTAGACGGCGACCGCGAGCGTATCCCTTATGAAGCCGACGCCTACATCAACCAACTTTGCCATTACGGACTGGACCGCGAGTTCACATTGGCGCGTTACAGCCACGAGTACCTGATGACTCACCCGACTTGGCCAACGGAGTGGAAACAGCACTCTGTGATGATGGCGTGGACAGATTGGATGTACACGGGCAACACGGAATCTTTGTCACGCTGTTACGGCATGCTAAAGACAAAAAAAACGCTTGAGTGGTTCGCGAGAGAAAAGGACGGCCTACTTGTGACAGGTGGACCAGACGCCGCGCAGTCGAGTGGGGTGCGCGACATAACGGATTGGCCGGTAGGAGAGCGCGACGGATTCGAGTTCAAGCCGGTAAATGCCGTGGTCAACGCCTTTTATTGTCTCAACCTTCGTCAAATGGCCGAAATGGCCCATGCACTCAACATGCTGCCGGATGCCGAAGCCTACCGCCTCAAAGCCGAGCGGGCCACAAAGGCGTTCCATGCTCTTTTTTATAACGCTGAGCGCGGTTGTTACGTGGATGGCGAAGGGGCCTCGCACGCTTCGCTGCACGCCAACATGTTTCCTTTGGCGTTCGGCCTTGTACCGGATGCGGAACGTGCGCGTGTGGCGGCCTTTGTCAACTCCCGGGGCATGGCATGTAGCGTTTACGGTGCTCAATATCTTTTAGAGGCGCTATTCGAAGCGGGACTGGAGGATGCTGCCATAGGGCTGATGACCCGAGATGAACGCCGGAGCTGGGCCAACATGCTTCGCACCGGATCGACGATCACACTTGAGTCTTGGGATGCTGTCTACAAACCGAATCTTGACTGGAACCATGCTTGGGGAGCGGTGCCAGCCAATATTCTGCCACGCTACGTCATGGGGGTGCGCCCTCTCACTCCTGGTTTCGGAAAATTTTTGATCCGCCCTCAGGTCGGTTCACTCGAGGCCGTTCAAGGCTATGTCCCGACAATACGAGGAACCGTATCCGTAGGTGTGCGGCAAAGTTTGGGAAAAGCATATCGTCTGTCTCTCGAACTTCCGGCAAACACAACTGCCCGAGTGGAACTGCCTTGGTTGGAAGGTGCGACACTGACGGTCGATGGCCGCCGGACAACAGCGACATGTGACCAGGGGAGGGTTGTATTGGACCCTGTCGCTTCCGGCATTCATACCGTGGTGTGGCAGACGCAGGAGGGAACAGCATGCGGCTCGAACAGCGGGCACGGCAGCCTAGGGATCTTCAGCGGTGGCTGGAGAGCTTGGGTGCCCTTCTTCTGATTTCGGCATTGGTCGCCACACTGCACGCATGCGGTGTGGCGGCATGCCTGTACCACCGGTTGACAGGATGGCCCTGCTTGACTTGTGGCAGTACGCGAGCAGTCGCGGCGTTCATATCCGGCGATGTCCTTGGCGCTTTGCGTATCCAGCCACTCGCGGTCGCCAGTGGCGCGTTATTGACAGCGGCATGGGGTGTGCACACACTATCCCTGCTTCTGATGCGACGTGTTTTCGTGATTGCCCTGAGCCAAAATGAACGGCGAGCCTGTTGGATCGCCGTCATTTTTCTTCTTTTCAGCAACTGGTTTTATCTGATCCGGTGCGGCGTTTAACGCACGTTGCTAGCGCCGCATTATTCCCGCTCGACGCTATTCGTCCACCTCTTCTTTACGGTTCTTGGCCGCCTCGGCGATGATCTTCTGGGCCACGTTAGACGGCACGATATCATACCGATCGAAATCCATGGTGAATGACCCTTGGCCGCCAGTAATCGAGCGCAACTCCGCTGCATACTTGAACAGCTCCGCAAGTGGCGCTTCAGCGGAAATCACCTGAATGCCTTCTTCGGCCTCCATCCCCAATACACGTCCACGCTTGTGAGGCATATCCCCGCTGATCGCACCCATAAAAGCCTCAGGGATGGTAATCTTGAGGCTCATGATGGGCTCAAGCAAGACAGGCTTTGCTTTGGCCATGCCTTCGCGCAGCGCACGCGAGCCCGCGATCTTGAAGGCGATTTCGGACGAATCCACATCGTGGTACGAACCGTCATAAATCTCCACCTTGATGTTTTGAACCGGGTAACCGGCAACGGAACCGGCCAACATCCCCTCGACGACACCTTTGTGGACCGCAGGCATAAAATTGCCAGGGATGGAACCGCCGACGGTTTTATCAATGAACCAGTCGCCTTCCTCCCCCGCACGGCGCGGCGAAACCCGAAGATAGACTTCGCCGAACTGTCCGCGCCCGCCAGACTGCTTCTTGTGACGGTAATGTCCTTCTCCGAGCGCTGTGACTGTCTCGCGATATGGCACTTTCGGGGTGGAGAGTTCAACGCTGACGTTTGTCTGGCTCTTCATCAGGCTGACAGCAACATCGATGTGCACATCGCCCAGGCCCTTGAGGATGATCTGCTTTGTTTCCACCTGCTTTTCGAAGTGTAAGGTGGGATCGCTGTCGAGCAGTTTATGGATAGCCGAACTGAGCTTGTCGTCATCTGCCTGTGTTTTGGCGGCCAACGCCATATACATAACAGGCGGCGGAAAGAGGATCTCAGGAAGTTTGGTCGAGTTGCCAACAGCCGCAAGCGTGTTACCGGTCTTCGTGTTCTTGAGTTTGGGGAGTGCCACAATGTCACCGGGGCCGGCTTTGGCGACCGGGTTTTGCTTCTTGCCCAGGACCTGCAACATCGCCGACACGGTCTCCTTTGTATCTGTCGTGTTGTTCTGAACCGACATGCCAGGAGTGAGGGTTCCTGAAATGACGCGGATGTAGTTAAGCTGACCGAGGAACGTGTCACTCGAGGTACGCCAGACCTGAGCGACAAAGGGTCCGTTAGGGTCGGCTTCAATCACCTGGCCCTCCGTGCTAACGAACGCCCGGCTTCCTGGACAGGGCAAGATGCGGCACATGCTATCAAGCATCTCGGTGACTCCGATGCCTTTGAGCGACAACACCGAGTAGATCGGATGTACATCGCCAGACCGTATGCCTTCCTTCAGGCCAGCGCTGATCTCTTCAGGCGCAAGGGTCCCCTCTGCGAAAAATTTTTCCATCAGCGCATCGTCGCTCTCTGCGGCGGTCTCCGCAAGGCTGTTGTGAAGCTCAGCCAAATGCTCTGGCAGATCCACCTCTCGAAGAATATTTACCACTGAATCGGCGGTGAGGGGTGCGGTGACTGGCACACAATGCACTCCGAATGCATTACGGATAGAGGCCAGCGCCTTTTCGAAACTAGCGTTCTCTTTGTCGAGTCCGGTTATAACAAACGAAGTGGAGGACAGCCCCCCCTCTTTGCATGCTTTCCATGCGCGGCGCGTGCCGACCTGAACGCCTGACACGGCGTCTACGGTGATCAAAGCAAAATCCGCAGCACGAATGGCCCCTAAAATCTGGCCGTAAAAATCCATAAAGCCCGGCGAGTCGGTAAAAACGATTTTGTACTCTTGATCATTAAGCTTGTAACCGGCGGAGAAACTGCTGGCAAACACCGTAATTTTGCGGTTTTTTTCCTCTTCGGTGGTGTCGGAAATGCTGGAGCCGTTGGCCACCAACCCCATACGGTCGTTCAGCCCCAGCTTAAAAGCAACTGCATCGGTGAGGGTCGTCTTTCCGCTTCCGCTATGTCCGAGAATTACGAAATTCCGGACGTTTGACACAGGTGTTTCACTCATGGTAAAGCATTCCGTTTTCTATGGCGGTTCAAGGGGGAACCGCCCATGTTAACCCCTTCGCCCTATATTACATCACCCTCGTGATGTTCCTTGTCGAGCGTGCTTTTATAGCATGACAAATCCGCTAATCAAGCGCAAGTCTTGTTTTCGATTCGGTCACTCCAACGTTCGGACGGCCCCCGTCTGCGAAGCGCTGCTATCCCCATACGTCCAGTATGCGGCCTCGTAGTCAGACAGTCGCCGGTCTCGCATCTGATGTCGGACACGTTCGCTATCCACCTTGCGAGGAATACCCTGCAAGCGTACAGCTGCTCTTTCACCGGCCTGAAGCCAACGATTTGTCGTCTCTGTATCGCATGTTAGAGCCACGCTATCGACATCTTCAACTGAACGAGAGTGGAACCATGCGTCGCGAAAGTGACCTCCGAGTAACGCCATCGTGACCAGGAGCGCCAATCCTGCTGTCAAACGTGCATGACGGCTGCCAATCACCACGCAGACGGCCATTCCACATGCCAGTACAGCAAAACACATGACGGTTTCCCACATGCCGGCAAGCGGCACCAATACGACAGAAAAAAGCCCAGCAACCGATGCTCCAAGCGCATCCGCAAAAACAAACACGGCCGCACTGTCTGCCGAACGTCCTTTGCACATCGCCAACACCGTTGGAACAGACAAACCGGCTGCACTTCCCACCGCGAAACACAGCAGCACCAGACCTGATGCCGTCACCATCCAGTCTGTGCCAGCCATCACGGCAAGGGCAACTCCCACCTGTACAAGCGTAAACAGGGGAAGCAACCACCGAAACAGGCACAGGCGGGCTGTCGCAAAACTGAGCAACGAGTCTGCCAGACGGTTGCCACAAAATAGTCCCGCTAGATAGAGACAACTTCCAGCGCCTGCCAGCAGATAGAGAGAACCGAATCGCATCTGCAACCGGTAAAACACCACGAGCGAAACCGCAAGGCCAAGCGCCCCGCACGCGGCCAGCCAAGCGGCCAACATCCTCCGCGGCGCGTTTACGTGTGTACCGAGAGCCACTGGCCCCATCCAGAAAAGCACCAAAAGGAGCCCGGCCATGCTTACGCCCTCGTAAGTCTTCAGCCATGACAGCCACCGCCCCGGGATTGTCGCAGGATGACTGCGACGCAACGCATCGGCCAACCCTAACGACAAAATGTCTTCTGCGCGCCTCGTCTCTGGCAACAAAACGGGAATAGCCGCATCAAGAATGGGCTCCTGCCGCATCCACCGTTCGGACCGAACAGAGTCGTATAGTCCCGATACGGCTTCCACAGGATACACGTCACGCTTGAGCATACCGAAACGGTTTGTCGCGTCAGCAACACCATACACCAGTCGCGGCACCTGCGCCGCAAGCCACCATCCTCCCGCACCGGCCGCAAACAACCCGCTCTCGGGCCATGCCTGCCGGACACTGCGCACAGTCACATTGAGCAGCGCCCCCTTTTCAGGCGTCAGAATGGCCGCATCGCAATCAAGCCCGAAAAGCGCCAAACCGTTGCGCCGTGTCACACGCCTCACACTCTGAGCGAAAGCAACATCACGCCACACAGCGCCGCCAAGTGACGTCGCGGAGGGTGAAGCCACAAGCACCACATCGTAAGACGCTTCGGGCCTGCTCTTGAGAAACGACTGCGGCGGAAGCCCCACCGCATGAACACGGGTCTGAAAGCCACGCGACCGCAGCACACTCATCAGATTAAGCCCATATAGCGCGTCACACGGACACCAGCTGATCGAAAGGTCGGGCCGAACCGTCTCGAGCGCAACACCCACCGCCAAAGGAACCTGTCCGACCAGAAGGACATCTCTTGCGTACGGCCTCTGCGACAAGATCAAGACAGCCTGTTCCAGCGCACGCCCACCGTCGGGAATCACCTCGCTTACCCCACCAGAGGATATCGCAAAAAAAGTTCCTCCGCTCGAACCGTAGAATGTGGTGCCAATCCCAGTCTCAAAACGACCGGGACGTTCAGTAGCCTGCGGAAAAAAGCGATACCATTCGGCCTCGTCGCGGGGATCAGGCGCAACACCATGCATCAGTAAAACGGTCAGCACTAGCCCCCCCGCAGCCGCACCCAATGCTTCCCACGCGAAAGCGCGGCTGACCGGAGAGCCTAACTGTTCCAGACGCATGCAGATGGAGGGAATCACAAACCCGGAGACAAAACAGAAAGGCGCACAGGCGACTAGACAGCCGAGTGCGAATGGCAAGATCGGGAAAACCTGATATTCAGGAACGCCCAACCAAAAACGAAGGTTATCGATCAGCGCGTATTGTGCGAAATAGAGCGCGGAACAGATGAAAACAAGAGCCCATACGGCATGCGACAGGGCTCCCGTCAGTCGACGCCCGAACGGTGTCGCAGCCAACGCCGCTCCCATGCCAGACCAAAACAACCAGCAGGACAGAAAAAGCGCGACACCCGTCTCAGCCGACTCAAAACGCCAAAGGAAACGACGCAACAACACGGTCTGTGCCAGCAAGGCCAGCGCACCGAATACAACCGCAGCAGAAAGCGCCGAAAATGTGCGGCGACTTGTCATTCCACATCCTTCACGCTTTGTCTGTATTCAGCTCCGCTCCTTCAAACAATTTCGAACTGTTGTCCTGGAACCGGGGCAATTGCATTTTCTATCCCGTGTTGTTTCACTAGCGATGTCATCGCCATGACTTTCTCGGGTTCACCATGAATCGCGAACACCCGGGAGAGGTTGCTTTTAACGCCATCGAACCATCGCATCAACGCAGTACGATCGGCATGAGCCGACAGTGCGTTGATGGTGTGCACCCGGGCCTTCAGCTCAAATTCGTCGCCTAAGATCTTTAATGGCGACTTCTGATCCACAATGCGTCTCCCCAACGTGTTTTCGGCCTGAAACCCAACAATCAGGATGATATTTCTCGGATCACCAACCGTTCGCTGCAAGTGATGCAGAATGCGGCCACCCTCACACATCCCCGATGCCGCAATGATCACCATGGGTCCCGACTGGTCATTGAGTGCCTTCGATTCTTCCGGGGTCTCGACGAACTGCAGTCCAGGAAATTTCAATGGGTCAATGCCTTGTCGCAGAAGGTCCGAAGCCTCATCGTCATAACACTCGCGGTGTTTGGCATAGACTTTTGTCGCCTTGAGCGAAAGCGGGCTATCCACATAGACTTTCGTCGGCTTCATGCGCCCCTCTTCGGTCAAACGGTTGAGATAGTAAAGGACCTGTTGCGTACGTCCCACACTGAAAGCCGGTATGACCAGTTTGGACTTCTGCTGGTGAATGTCATCGATAAAGCTTTTGAGCCGCCCCTTTACGTCTTCCGCTGAAGGATGGTCACGGTCAGCATAGGTGCTTTCAATGAGCAAGACATCTGCCCCGTCAGGATAGTCGTAATCGCGCAGGATCGGCTGATCGGGCTGCCCCAAGTCGCCGGAGAAAAGCAGTCGACGGGAACGTCCGCTGCTTGACTTCACATCGAGTTGCACTAGAGCAGAACCCAAAATATGGCCTGCATTGTGAAACACGAAACCCACACCGTTACCGAGGTCGCCTGCACGTTTCAGCGGCTCGGGCGAAAAACAACTCATGATCCTGTCTACGTCTTGCTGTTCATAGAGCGGTTCGAAAAGGTTCTTCCCTTGCTGCGCCCTCTTTCTGTTGACTATTTCCAGATCGCGCATTTGCAGATAGGCCGAATCGCGGAGCATGATATCGCAAAGATCACGCGTTGCGGGCGTGCTGTAAATCTTTCCCCGGAAACCGTGACGTGCCAAGGTCGGCAAGTTGCCGCTGTGGTCAATATGGGCGTGCGAAAGAATAACGGCATCGAGAGTCGCTGGATCGACGGGCATCTGACGGTTTTTTTCGAACGCCTCCTTGCGGTTGCCTTGAAACAGGCCACAATCCAGTAATATCCTTTTCCCGTTCACCTCCACCAGATGCATCGACCCCGTTGTCGTCTGAGCAGCGCCAAAAAAAGTCAGCTTCATTTTTTCAACCTCCGTTTGAATCCTGATCCATAATGGTTGTATTATAGAACCGCTGTGGGAAGAAACACAGCCTTTTCTCCTTCACCTTTTGGCTTCATCCGCACACGGACTCACGCTATTCTTAACCAAAACTATACCCACAATCGACATGACCTCTTCAGACATCCCCGCCGTCAACCGTTTGCTTAAGTCCGCTTTTCTCGCCAACAAAGCGCCGATCATTGACCTTGTCGCCATCCAAACGCGCGACCCTTTTCGCGTCCTGCTGGGAACGATTCTGAGCGCGCGCACGAAGGACGCCTGCACAGCCGCCGCATGCGGACGCCTCTTTAAAATCGTCACAGAGCCAGCAGACCTGCGACGCATCCCCCTCGCCGAACTTCAGCAGACGATCTACCCCGTTGGCTTTTACCGCGACAAAGCACGACACCTTAAAGAACTCCCCGACGTCTTGGACGCAAAATTCGGCGGCGTGCTCCCCGATTCCGTCGAAGCGCTCTGCGAATTGCCTGGAGTTGGACGCAAAACCGCTAACTTGGTCGTGGCGCTCGGCTTTGACAAGCCCGCCATCTGCGTCGATGTCCACGTTCACCGAATCACGAACCGTCTCGGGCTGGTCAAGACCACAACACCCTTTGAAACCGAGATGGCCTTGCGCGCTCTTCTGCCCGTGCGCTACTGGAAAACATGGAACTCTTATCTGGTGTCCTTCGGTCAAACGCGATGTGTCCCGCGTTCGCCCCACTGCGACGGTTGTCCGGTCGCGACTTACTGCCCAGCCTATAACCCGCACCCAACCTGTCAAAGCAAAAGAAAAAGCCCCCCGGTTTCCCGGAGGGCTAATTTCAACGGGTGAACCGCACCCCTTACATCATCTCGCGCATGCCTCGGCGAGAGTTGTTACGGATGCGGGCGCGTGCCGACTTGCGGCGAGCCTTCTCGCAAGGTTTCTCGTAATAACGGTTATTACGGAGCTGCTTGAGCAACCCTTCCTTGTCCATAATTTTCTTCAGGCGCTTGAGCGCACGCTCGACAGACTCGCCCTTCTTCAATCGGAGTTGAATCACGCTTTTCACCCCCTTTCAAAACCTTCGGATGCCGGGCTACGACGGGTATCCCGGGCAGCCTGATCCGCTCTGGTCAAAAGTGAAATGTAAAATTAGCAGAATATCTCCCGCGCCGTCAACACGTGACTGAAAAAATCACATTTCCGCCGTTGACATCCGTCTCTGATTTTGCGATATTTCGCAACGTCTTTTGACGCGGTAGGGTACCGAAGCGGCCAAACGGGGCAGACTGTAAATCTGCTGGCGAACGCCTTCCTTGGTTCGAATCCAAGCCCTACCACCATTTTC
>Ga0075012_10002256_pt1 | contig 19050 bp, 18 predicted proteins | sample All_14_2_FD_71474 | JGI IMG/M metagenome (GOLD analysis project Ga0075012, IMG submission 71474) | Freshwater microbial communities in response to fracking from Pennsylvania, USA - Allegheny Zone_MetaG_DW_15 | ecosystem: Environmental > Aquatic > Deep subsurface > Groundwater > Drilled... | reverse complement strand
TCGAAATCCGTGCGGGGCGCTCCGCCGCGCTCCATTGGGCATCTTCCCCCGCCGCCAGAAGGTCGGCGGTTCCGCGCACCGCTCGCTCAGCCAGTTCCAGTTCCACGAGCGCCTGGCCCAATTGATGCTGGATATGCCCCACATCCCGGACCATCACGTTCGCGCCGGAGACGGTATGGCCGAGCGATTTCTTGGCGAGCGAGTCCCGAACCAGGCGGAAGGCCCGATCCGCGACGCCCAGATAGACGCCGGCGAAGGGGAAACTCACCCATTCCATTTCGCCGATCAGGCCGGTGCGGAACGGGCCGCCATATCCATCGGCGGGGACAGGCACCTTGTCGAACACGCAGGTCTGCGTGCCCGATGCCCGCATGCTGAACGTATCCCAGGTGCGCTGGATGCTGATCCCCGGCGATTTTACCGGAACGATGAAGACGGACTCGCGCGCCTTGTGTTCCTCATAGTCTTCCGGGACTTTTCCATCGGCATCGGTAATGGTGGCATTGAAGGTGACGATGTCCGCACCCTCGATGAACGTCGCCCAGTTCTTCTTGCCCGAAACATGCCATCCGCCATTGCCGTCAGGGACCGCGACGGTATCCGCGATGGTGGAAAAGCCGGCGCGCTCCTCGCTGAAAGGACCGGAAATCAGAGCATTGTCCTCGACCACCTGCTTGAACAGCCTGGCCCGCGCTTCCTCCTGCAGGAGATCGCGAAAGATACCCACCATTACATGGTGCATGTTGAAGGACAGCGTGATCGCCGGGTCGCCCCAGGACGCCAGTTCCTTTTCGACCAGCGCCACGGTCCACAGGTCGGCGCCAAAGCCGCCGTATTTCTTGGGAACGATGAGCTTCGCCAGCCCGCTCTCCTTGTAGAGAGGCACGAGTTCGAGCGGCAGTTGGTTTTCTTCGTCGGCCTTGGCGCCGACCGCTGCGAAACTCTCCGCGAGCTTGCGCGCGCGCGCCACCAGAGCTTCGCGTTCTGCTGGTGTGATTTCAATAGTGTGCTTGCCCATGGGCCTCTCCTTTGCATCTGCAAAGATCGCGAACACGGGCGATCCTGCGACTGGCTACGCGCCGATCCGATCGCACCTGGCTAAGGAGCCGATCACTTGCAGCCCGACCCGCTTCGAGGCCGAGATGCCAGCGGTTCGGCCTTGGTCGCGGCAACTTCCCGATCAGCACTTGCGGCTCTATCTAGTCAAACACTGCATTTTGGCAAGTGTTTATTGAATGAACAAAATTGCCTCCGACATGCTCCGGGCTCACCGGATCGCGGGGCCTCCCGTCAGCGCTTCCACGCGCTCCATCCAAGGCAACAGGGCCGGTTCACCGCGCAACACGTCCATGCCGCGCCCGGACCCGGCCACACATCCGAGTTGCGACACAACCGCGATATCCGCCAGCGTAAGATTGTCCCCCACAAGGAATTGCCGACCATCCAGCAGGGCGTCCAGCGCCCGGGCATGGCGCTTCAGCTCTCCAAGAATATCGGCTTCGCTCCTGCGCGCGAGGCCCTGTGCGGTGCCCTGCTTTCGCGTAAGATAGGGCACCAGCGGACGGGCGATGCGCCGCATCAGCGCATTGTCGTATCTGAGAATCTCGCTCACCCAGCGTTCCCGATCATAGGGCCAGGTGAAGCGCATCGTCATCTCGAAGAAATAGAGGCTTTCGTCCGCCCAGTCTTCCAGTAGATCGATCAGCGCGCGCGCTTTCGGCTCCTGCGGGAAAAGGGGCGGGTTGGGGGCGTGGAGATCGAGCGCGCGGCAAATGTCGCTCGAATCGTGCAGGACGCGCCCATTCAGCTCGAGGATCGGAACCTTTCCGACCGGCGACAATCGCTTGAGCCCGCCAAGGTCTGCCATGGGCACATTGCGCACGGCATAGTCGAGGCCCTTGTAGGCGAGGACGCGCCGCACCTTATCGCAAAACGGCGATATTTCCAGTTGATGGAGGATGATCCTCGCCAAGGCGCTCTCCTGTCACTTGTTAAACTGTGCATTGACGACACTATTTAGGGAGGATAGGATTTGGGCGAGCTTGGGTCAATGCACATCGCAGGCCCGGCAACGAGAGGATAACGTCCTATGGCCCTTGTCGAATATGCGCGTGAAGGCGCGGTCGGTCGGTTGACGCTTAACCGGCCGGAAGCGGGAAACTCGGTCAACCCGGCGTTCACTGCGGCGCTAGCTGAAGCGATCGATGCTGCCTGCGCCGATACGGTCCGAGCGATACTGATCGACGCGCGCGGGGCAAATTTCAGCCTTGGCGGCGATGTCCGCTATCTCGCGGAGTCGGGGAACGGCGTTGCGGACGCCCTGCGCGACATGGCCGCTCGCTTCCATGAAGCGCAACTCAAGCTGTGCAGCTTGTCCGTGCCAATCGTTTCTGCCGTTCAGGGCAATGCGATTGGCGGCGGTTTCGGACTCGCGCTTTCAGCCGATTTCATTCTTTGCGCCGATACGGCCCGGTTTTCGACGGGTTATTCCCGGCTCGGCCTGAGCGCGGACGCTGGCGTCAGCTATTTCCTGACCCGCGCCTTGGGAGCCAGACGGGCTACGGCGCTCCTGATCAGTTCACGTTTCTTTCCGGCGGAAGAGGCGCGAATGATGGGAATTGTCGATGACGTCGTACCCGAAGCGGACCTCCAGGACAGGGCGGTAAGCTTCGCGGTCCAGTTGGCTGCTGGTCCGACAGCGGCCTATGCGGCGATCAAGCGCCTTACCGATGCGGCCGGGACATCTGAATTAACCGAGCATCTCGATCGCGAAGCGGCGGAAATCGTCGCGCTCGCGACAGGCGAGCAGGTGCCTGGCGCAATCCACGCTATCGCGAACCGGAAACAGCCGATTTTCCAGAGTTGAACCAACAGGGGCATCAAGAACCGATATGGCTGGACTATATTTTGAAGAATTGACGCCGGGCTTGGTCATGGATCACGCGACCAGGCGCACCGTCACTGAGACGGACAACGTCCTGTTCACGACGATGACGATGAATCCCGCGCAGATTCATCTCGACGCGGACTATTGCGCCCAAACGGAGTTCGGGCAGCCGCTCGTCAACAGCATCTTCACTCTTGGCCTCATGATCGGTCTTTCGATCAACGATACCACGCTTGGAACGACTATCGCTAATCTCGGCATGACCGATGTGGGTTTCCCCGCGCCGGTATTCGTGGGCGATACGATCAAGGCCCGCACCGCAGTGGTCGAGGCGCGAGGCAGCAAGTCGCGCAGCGATGCCGGGATCGTCACCTTCGAGCATCAGGCCTTCAACCAAAAGGACCAGCTCGTCGCACGCTGTCTTCGCGCCGCCCTGATGTTGCGACGACCGGCATGAGTCCGCGCTCCTTCCTGTTCGTCCCTGCCGACAGCGAACGAAAGATCGATCGGGGGCTGCAATCGGAGGCGGACGCTCTGATCCTGGACCTGGAGGATTCCGTGGCGCCTGATCGCAAGGCGGAAGCGCGGAAGCTTCTCGCCGACCGACTCGCCGGTCTGGATGGAAGCACCGCGCCCAAGCTCTATGTGCGGATCAATCCACTCGACAGCCTCCATGCCCTCGAGGATCTGCTTGCGGCGACTCACGCGGCCGTCGCCGGCATCGTTCTCCCCAAGGCTTGCGGTCGTCATGATATCGACCGTTGCGGGCACTATCTGGATATGACGGAGAGTGCGAAAGGCATCGCCCCAGGCGCCATCGGAATCCTGCCGGTCGTTACCGAGACGGCCGCGGCGGTGCTCAAGCTGCCGGAGTTCGCCGCGCCGCTCGGGCGGCTCCAGGCGATGACCTGGGGCGGCGAAGATCTGGCGACGGTGCTTGGCGCCCGTGGGAACAGGCGGCCCTCCGGCGAATGGGACGATAGCTTCCGTTTGGCCCGCGCGCTTGCGCTTCTCGCGGCCTCCGCCTGCGACGTGCCTGCAATCGACACGCTTCACGCCGATTTTCGTGATGCCGACGGGCTGCGGGCAGCGGGTCTTTCCGCCCGGCACGCCGGTTTCGCAGGGAAGATAGCCATCCATCCCGATCAGGTCGCCATCATCAATGAAGTCTTCTCGCCGAACGAAGCCGAGATCGCGGACGCCAAAGCGGTCGTGGCGGCCTTCGCCGCGTCGCCGGGAAGCGGCGTCGTCGGGCTCGATGGCCGGATGCTCGACCGCCCGCATCTTGTAACCGCGCAAAGGCTGCTTGCGACAGCAGGAGAGGTATTCCAACGATGACCGACGCTCTGGGGGCGATTCTCGAACGCCAGCGCGCGCAATCGCGCGATCCTTCTTCCGCATCGGCTGCGCTGCGCAAGGACCGCCTGGAGCGGACCATCGAAGTCCTGCTCAGCCATGAGTCCCGATTCTGCCGAGCACTGGCTGAGGATTTCGGCGTTCGGGCGCGCGAGCAATCCCAGCTCTACGACATCGTCGCGTCGCTTCAGACTTTGCGCCATGCGCTCAAGCATGTCGATCGCTGGATGCGACCGGAACGGCGCCCCGTGGACATCGCACTTCGCCTGTTCGGGGCTTCAGCCTGGATTGAATATCAACCCAAAGGGGTTGTCGGCATATTATCGCCCTGGAACTTCCCGCTCTATCTGACCTTCGGCCCGCTCGCCGGCGTGCTCGCCGCTGGCAATCGCGCGATGATCAAGCCGTCGGAACATAGCCCGGCGACATCCAGCGTGCTCCGGGAGGCCGTTTCCTCCGCCTTCGACCAGGACGAGATCGCTGTGGTAACGGGCGGCGCTGATGTCGCGGCGGCATTTTCTGCCTTGCCGTTCGACCACATCATCTTCACCGGATCGACCGCTGTGGGCCGCCATGTCATGCGGGCGGCCGCCGACAATCTCGTGCCCCTGACGCTCGAACTGGGAGGCAAGTCGCCGATGATCGTCGGCGCGAACCCCGATATGGCCTTGATGTGCGATCGTATCGTCACGGGCAAACTCCTGAACGCCGGACAGATCTGCCTTGCGCCGGACTATATGCTGGTGCCCGCCGATGGGGAGGATGCCGTCGTCAGGGGAATCGCGGCGGCGGCCGAAGCGATTTATCCGAACCTGATCGCCAATCCGGACTATGCCTCCGTGCTGGGCGACCGCAATCGCGAACGGCTTTCACGCTATGTCGAGGAGGCCAGGACACGGGGATCGCGTGTGACCGAGATCGGTTCCCGCACGAATGACGGCCGGTTGCCGTTCACGATCCTCCAGGATTGCCCGCTCGACGCTGCGGTCATGCGGGAGGAGATATTCGGGCCGATCCTGCCGATCATTTCCTATCGCTCGCTTGATGAGGCCATCGCGTTCGTGAACGAACGCCCGCGCCCGCTCGGCCTCTATTTCTTCGGCCGGGACAGGGCCGAGGAACGCACGGTGCTGTCAAGGACCGTCTCGGGCGGCGTGACGCTCAACGACGTCGTGTTCCATGTGACTGTCGAGGACTTGCCCTTTGGCGGCGTCGGGGAATCAGGCTTCGGCGTCTATCACGGCATTGAAGGCTTCCGCGAGTTCAGCAATGCGCGCGGCATCTTTCGCCAGTCGCGTTTCGATGTCGCCCGTATCGCTGGCTTTCGCCCGCCCTATGGCACGAAGCTGAGAAAATTCATCGCGAAGAACCTGGGCAACAGCCAGGCACTTTGAACCCGAGGAGAAGGATATGGCCCCACCGATCGAACATCCGCTCGATCTCACCACGCAGGCGATATTAACGTGGGGAAGTTGGGGCTTGACCGCCGTCGTGCTGCTCATCGCGGTTCGGCTCGGCCTGCGCGAAAAAACGCCATTCTACGTTCTGCTGATCCTGGCCGCCATGTTCGGCGCCTTCGCCGAACCACTCTATGACAAAGGTCTGATGCTCTGGTTCTATGCACCGGGCATCTGGTCTCATTTTACGGCCTTCGGCGTGCCTCAGCCCAACTGGACTCATAGCGGATATGCCATTCTCTATGGCTGCGCCGCCATGATCATCACCAAGTCCATTCACGATGGGGCAGTCTCCCAGAATAGCGTGTATATCTTCTTTGCGCTGGAACTAGTCATGTCCTGCGTATTCGAGATCTTCGGGATCAATGGCATAAGCGGCGGGGCCTATGAATATTGGGGGCCGCACGTCTTTCGCCTGTTCAACTATCCCATCATCATCGGCATCCTTGAGGCAACACAGGTCATTTGTTTCTCGCTTGCCGCGGTTGAACTTCGTCGGCGGGCGAAGCATCCTGCACACCTTCTCGGGCTTTTCGCGATTTTCCCGATGACTTTCTACGCCGCGAACTTTGGCATCGGCGGCCCGGTCATCATCGCGCTACATCTCGATGCGCCTGCGACGTCCACCGCATTCGTGACGTTTGGCACGCTCCTGAGCATCGGCCTGGTATTCATCGTCCTGCGGATGGCCGGAAATGTAATGATGGGCCATGTCGATGCCACGAGGAACCCGGCCCGCTGACTCGGCCAAGGACGAGGATCAAGGATCGTGGCTGATCTCTCTCTTTCAGGAGCCGTCGAGTCCTTCGCGCTGTGCGTCGGAGACGATGTACTGGGCCAGCTCCGACAACGCCTTGATGGGTGTTCGGTGGCCTGACCGAGAGCCGGTTGCCGACTGGTCGCAGGGCGTCCCGCTCTCACGAATGAGAACGTTGGTCGACTATTGGAAGTCGGGCTATGATTGGCGGCGCTGTGAACGCCGCCTCAACGATCTCGGACAGCTCCGAGTGCGGATGACGGCATCGACATCCATTTTCTTCACGTCCGTTCCCCCCATGAAGGGGCGATGCCGCTGATCCTGACCCACGGGTGGCCGGGTTCGGTGGTGGAGTTTCTAAAGTGCGTCGATTCGCTTACCGATCCCCTTCGTCATGGCGGCAAGGCCGAAGATGCGTTCCATCTGGTAATCCCGTCGCTGCCGGGCGTCGGTTTCTCCGACCAGCCCCTGGAGACGGGATGGAGCATCCAGCGCATTGCCCGCGCCTGGCACATCCTTATGCAGGTGCTGGGCTATGAATGCTACGGTACTCAGGGCGGAGACTGGGCCGCCGCCGTCACAACCGCAATGGGCGCGCTGCGCCCTACCGGCCTGCTCGGCATCCATCTCAATCTTCCCTTCGTGATCCCCGACCCGCTTCCCGCTGAACCCAACGCGCAAGAGGCCGCGATGCTGGAAGCGCTTGCCTACTACAGCCGCTGGCAATCCGGCTATTCGACATTGCAAGCGAGTCGCCCGCAAACGCTTGGCTATCTGCTTGCCGACTCACCTGTCGGGCAAGCCGCCTGGATATATGAGAAATTCTACGAATGGTCGGACTGCGACGGCGATCCGGCAAATATCTTTACCGCAGATGAGCTATTGGACAACATCATGCTCTACTGGCTCACGAACACGGGAGCGACCTCGGCGCGACTATATTGGGAGAGCTTTCACGGAGCGTTCGGCGCAACGGACCTTTATCTTCCTGTCGCATGCAGCATCTTCCCTCGCGACATTTACAAGGCGCCCAAGAGCTGGGAGAGAAGTGCATGCACAACTTCGTCTATTGGAATGAGCTGGACAGGGGAGGGCATTTCGCCGCGTTCGAGCAACCTCACATCTTCGCGCAGGAGTTAGGCAGGCATTTCGCACGATGCGGTGAGCTGGCCACACCGGTAAGCGTAGAATGCCCAACATTCACAGCGGATCTCTACGTGCCTTGCTCTCTCGGGAGGAGGAGATCGTGCCAGATTTAAACCGTGCATTATCTGCATTGTTGCTGTATTGCACTATGTTCAGAATGTTGTAATGGCTGGGGGCAGCGATCGGGGAGTCGATATCATCGACCTCAACCCGGCGAGGGTCGGACGGCCATGATGAAATGGCTGCAAAAGGAGGATGTTCATGAAAAGGGCGCCCTTGAAGGCTCGGGTTCTGTTTCAGTCACTCGGCATGGTCGTGCTGGCGCATTAGTTTGCATCGCCGGCCTTCGCTCAAACCGAACCTTCGTCTACGCCCCAGGCTTCCGCCCAATCGTCCGGCGAACAACTGGGCGAGATCATCGTCACAGCTCAAAAGCGTTCGCAGTCGCTTAATAATGTCGGTCTTTCGATCACGGCCGCGGACGGCGAGCAACTCACCAATCTGGGCATCCGTGAGACCGGCGATCTCGTGAAGATCTCGCCTGGGCTGACCTTCACCAAGATCCAGGACGGCACGCAGCTCTTCACGATCCGTGGCGTCGGCTTCAACGATTACACGTTGGACGCAAGCCCCGCCGTGAGCGTCTATTTCGATCAGGTTCCGCTCGTTTACAGCGCTTACACGCAGGGCGCGACGCTCGATCTGGAGCGAGTCGAGGTGCTAAAGGGCCGCAAGGCATTCTCTTCGGCCAGAACTCGACGGGCGGCGCGATCAGCTATATCGCCGCCAAACCGACGACAGACTTCCAGGCGGGCGTGAAAGCCTCCTATGGCCGCTTCGGCACATTCGACAGCGAGGCATTCGTCAGCGGACCGATCACCGACACTCTGGGCTTAAGGCTCGCCGGCAGCACGACGCAATCGGATGACTGGCAGTATAGCTACACTCGCGATGACAAGCTCGGGAAGCAGGACATCCTGCGCGGTTGCCTGCTTCTGGATTGGAAGCCGACAGATACGCTATCCTTCCTTTTCAGCGCCAATCGGTGGCGCAACCAATCCGACACCCAGGCCGCCCAGCTCGTTGGACTCAAGTTGCAGCAGGACGCATCCGCTCCGGGCATCTACCATCCCGAGGAAACCTTGCGCCGTATCGCCGCATTCCAAGCCTATCCTCTGGCACCCGGCAACGCGCGCGCGGCCGACTGGGATATGGGCAGGAACCTGAAGCGCGATGACAGCCTCTGGCAGCTTTCCCTGCGGGGCGATCTGGAACTGGGCAGCGGTATAACATTGACGTCGCTTACCTCCTACACGCGCTTCCATCAGGACTACGGATTGGATCGCGATGGCACGACCCTGCAAAACGCGGGCGTCGAATCGCACGGCAACGTCAAAACCTTCACCCAGGAGCTGGGGCTTTCCGGTGAAAGCGACCGGCTGAACTGGGTGCTTGGCGGCAACTATGCGAAAAACAAGATTCGCAGCTCCGACAATTTTCTGGTGAACGGTTCGACCAATACAGCCATTCTCCCTGGCTACGGCGTCGACAATGGCGATACCACGATCACGGAAAATATCCGGGATCTGGCCGCTTTCGGCAACATCGAATACAAAGTCACCGATCAGCTTACCCTGCTGGCGGGTGCCCGCTATACCTACACCAAGAACGACTATACCGCCTGCATGCGCGGTGGTCCTAGCCAGCAGTTCGTGTTCTGGCAACTCTCTCAGGCGCTCAGCGGCGTCGCCCAACCCGCAGCCGACGCGAATACCTGCGTCAATATGGATGAGACGACCTATCTGCTGATTCGGACGCCTTACGAGAGCCGTCTTCCCGAAGACAATGTCTCGTGGCGTGTCGGCGTGAACTATAAGCCGACGCGCGATGTGCTGCTCTATGCACTGGTTTCGCGGGGTTACAAATCCGGCAACTTCCCGACGGTTCCGGCCTCCACGACGGCCCAGTTTGCCCCTGTCAAACAGGAATCGGTGACGGCCTACGAGGTTGGCATCAAGGCGACAGCCCTCGATCGTCGACTGCAAGTCAATGCCGCGATCTTCCACTACACTTACGATGACAAGCAGACACGCGGGCTTGTCATAGACCCGATCTTCAACCAGCTCGAAAAGCTGGTGAATGTTCCCAAATCCCGAATCAACGGCGCGGAAATCGACATCACGGCCCGGCCGTTGTCCGGGTTGACGCTGCGGGCGGCAGGCACCTGGATCGATTCCAAGGTTCTCGATTTCGTCGGAATAAATAATGACCGAGTGTTGGGTGACTATCGGGGATCCGAGTTGCCGTTCTCGCCCAAATGGCAGTTGGTGGGAGATGCGGAATATCGTTGGCCCCTGAGCAGCGATCTCAACGCGTTTGCCGGCGCCAATGTCGTCTACAACAGCAAGACCAACTCGACAAATGGACGCTATCGGTCTGGGGCCGGAACGTGACGGACACCTATTATTGGACCAACCAGTTCGTCACTTAGGACGTGATCGTGCGCTATACCGCAATGCCAGCCACATATGGAGTGTCCGCCAGCTATCGCTTCTGGCCCTTCTCCATTTTCCAACTTCCCGGCGGCAATTTGCCGCCGGTTTTGGAGCAATGCACTATTATCAGATTATTGGAGAGGCGCGCGCGAGTCGAACGGCGCGCTATCATGATCTTGCCTAGCATTGGGCCAGGATCTGTATTCTGTCCGCACTGCCGAGCCGGAGCTTGGTTGAGGGTAGTGCTGGTTTTCTGGTCGTGTCCCACGGGGTTCTCTAATAGCCGTTAACAGCTGACCTTTTTGACGATCGTCACGCGCGCTGAGCTCCAGGGTTTTCTCCGCGGTGTCGCGTTGGAGGCCGCATGTTAGCGTTCAAAGCAGGTGATCTAAGTGGTGCGCGCGATCCGCGCCGCACTCGCAGGAACGGCGACCGAAGCGGTGGGGAAAGGCCGAAAGCCCCCCGCACGCGGCTTTACGGGCGGGGCGGGCTCGAGCGCTGGATGCACGAGAGTCGTCATCTGGGCGGAGTCGTCCCGCTCGCTGCCGGTGACGCCCGACTGCGCTTCCATGATCCGGAAAGGCCGAGGAAATCGCGCTGGTTGGGATCAGCGCCTATATGCCGCTCTATCGGCGGACCAAGGTAAAGCCCGAACCGTTACTGGAGTTCGCGATCGGGTGGATGCGTCGCAACGCGTCGACCGATCGCACCGATGCGCGCTACGTACAATTCGACTGTGGGCCGTTCCTTTTCGACAAGGTGCGAATGACGGGCCTTTATGATTTCGAATTTGCGATGATCGTGGATCCGATGATGGATTTTGCGACCATGTTTATGTGGGAAGCGGTAGAACCGTTGGGAAGCCCTTTCGAGGCGCTGTGTGAAGAATATGCGCGGGCTTCCGGCAAAGCGGTGGACCAGTGCGCCGTCCTTTTCCACACCTTGCAATTCGCGACCCTAGGAACGATGCAGTTTGCTGGCACCGTCACGCGCGGTATGCCGGGCGATCCGCATTCGATCTATCTGGAATGGGACCTGTCGCTGCGCGAGGTGATGATCATTGCCTTGTCGAGGCTCATGGGTCAGCCGCTGCCGGAGATACCAGCGCCGGAAGCGCGCAACGGAGCATTGTTGGGGTTGATCGGCAAGATTGGCGACACGCTCTCCCGCCTAAATGGTGCGGAGCCGATCGACGAGAGTTCCAAGGACCAGTTGCAGAATATGTTGTCCTTGCTGGAGCGCTTCGACACCGTCGGCCAGTCCGCACGCGATCAGAACCTGACGGAGATCGGCGGCTTGCAGGCAAGCGACTTTACCGACCTGGCAGAGGCGGAGCAGGCTTTGGAACGCCATATTCTCCAGGCGGCCCCGGAAGAAGGTGCCGCGCTGTTTTAATGTGCTTGCATCCATGCACGCCCGCCAACTCCAGGTCGCTGCGCCAACTAAGATCGCTGGTTCTGCGCATGGAGTGATGCGACGTCAGCATGCAGCCTGGTCGGGCGTTCGATAAAGATGCGCCTGACAGGCAGACAGAAAAAATGGAGAGGAAGAACCGTGACATCGTTTGAAAGATCGCGCGGCTAAGGCAGTGCTCGGGGCAACCGGAATAACTACTTCTCGGTTGCCACCACGAGCAAGGCTTGCCGGGCCATCGACAGCTATACAGTTGTGCGGCTGCACCGGTGGCTGCGGGCCAGCATATAACGACCCCGAACTGTACGACGCTTCGGCCTTGTGCGTATGGCTGGCTTGGCCGCCGCCCGCCGTTTGTGAAGGCGAGATGTCTCGTCCGAGAGACGGATGCGGCAGATTTGCATGTCCGGTTCGATGAGCAGGGGGTGGAAACGGACCGCCTGGCAAGCCCTACAGGCGCGCCGCACGACACCGCGCCACATCCTGAGTCTACCGATTCTTCTCTGGTGCGTTCTTCCTGCGGCCATCATGGCCACAGGGATGTGTCGCCTTTCGGCATAGGTGAGCAGCTTGGGATCGACGACAGTGCTACCGACCGCCTGCCTTATCTGCCGCATGGATTTGCTGACGGCATCCAGAAACGCTCGGCTCGAGTTCTCCATGAGATGCCAACGATCGGCAACCTGCTTGGCATAAGGCAACCCTGTGGCGACCGCTTCACCATCGCCACCGCCTCGATCGCGGGCGACGAACCACCAATATGGCATGGACGGCATCCGCTTCTACACCCGCACCAAGAAGGTGACGAGCCGCTGGCCGACCGGCGGATCGGTGATCGACCAGAGCTTCATCATCCGCACGATGAAGTGAGCGTCATCCCCTTAACGCATGAAGGGCGTCCGCCGGAACCGGCGGACGCCCTTTTCGCGTCCACGCTGCCAGGCCCCGCGCAACGGTGGAGGACATGATCCGATCAGCCCGCCGCCATCTCCGCAATCAGGCCCAGCACCAGCGCCGCATGATCTTTCCGGCAGATCAGCAGGTCGGGCAGATAGACGTCTTCGCGATTATAGACGAGCGGCGACCCGTCGATGCGCGAACAGTGCAGGCCATGCGCCAGCGCCACAGCAACCGGTGCCATGGAATCCCACTCATATTGACCGCCGCTGTGCAGGTAGATGTCGGCCTGCCCTAGGATCACCGCCATGGCCTTTGCGCCGGCCGATCCCATAGGGACCAGTTCCGCGCCGATCTTTTCCGCGACCGCGACAGCCTCTGCCGCCGGGCGCGTGCGGGACACGACCATGCGTAGTGTTTCGGGAGCAGACGGCAGGGTGCGGACCTGATCGACGACCGGGCGCGTTATCCCGAAATTGCCGACGTCGAAATCCGGCAACCGCTCTTCATCCTCGGCCTGCCCCGGTGCGGCACCAGTTTCCTGCACGCGCTGATGGAATGCGACCCGCAGGTGCGCACGCCGCTGATGTGGGAAGTGGCCGAGCCATCGCCCCCGCCCGAAGCTGCCACCGCCGATACGGACCCGCGCATCGCCCGGTTCGACGAACATCTGCGCGCGCAACTGGGCGGCGATGCCGACGAATTGCTCAAGGCCCATCCGCTGGGCGCCAGGATTCCGCAGGAATGCGGGTTGTTCATGACGACCTCGTTTCAGAGCAGCAATCCCTGCATGTTCCAGCATCTTCCCCGCTTCTACGAATGGTTCAAGGGCATCGACGCGACCTTCCGCTACGAGGTCCACAAGATGTGGCTTCAGCATCTGGGCTGGCGCCATCCCGGCCGGCACTGGGTGCTCAAGATCCAGGAGCATATGTACAAGCTCCCGGCGCTGCGCAGCGTCTATCCCGATGCGCTCTTCATCCAGCCGCATCGCGACCCGACCACCGTCATCGCGTCCATCTCGCAACTGATCAGCGTCATCCGGGGGCCGTCCTACGACCGGCTCGACCTGCACGCGCTGGGCGCCGAATTCCTGCAACTCTGGTGGGACGGAGTGAAGTGCTGCATGGACTATCGCAAGGCGCATCCGGACCTGCCGATCTACGACATGCGCTACAAGGATCTGGTCGCGGACCCGGTCTCGACCATCCGGGCCGCCTATGATCATTTCGGCTGGGATTTCACGCCGGACTCGGAGGCCGGCATAGGGGGCTGGCTGCGGGAGAATCCGGCGGGCAAGCATGGTCCGCGCAGCTACACGCTGGCCGATTATGGCCTGACCGCCGACCAGGTGCGCGACCGGCTCGCGGAATATATCGAGACCTATCATGCCTATCTCTGAACCGTCGCAATGGCGCATCTGGCTGGAGCGGATCGCCGGGGCGGAAGGCGTGCTGGACAGGCTGGCCGATCCCGGCGATCCGCAGGCCCGGGCCGAGGCGCATCGGCTGTTGTTCGCTATCCTCGCCACCGGCTATCAGACCGCCTTCGCCGATCCCGACCATCCCGATTTCGCGCCGTCGGTCAGCAGCATCCTCAACACGGTCGGGGTCAATCCCGACTTCATCTATGGCGCGGCGCGGATCGACGGCTGCGGCGTCTACAGACTGTCCGGTACGCGCGGGGACGGGGTGTTCGTGTTCCTCGATCTGGTCGCAGGCGGTCTGGGACCGATGGAGGACCTAGGGCCGTCGGTGGACATGATCGATCTGGATGCCTGCACATTGGGTGCCGACGGTGCGTTCGACATCCTGTTGGGCGGGCAGCGGCCCGAGGGGCATGCGGGCGACTGGTTCCCGCTCGATCCGCGCGCCGTCACCATCGGCCTGCGCCATGCCTATTATGACTGGGGGCGCGGGGCGCGATCTGCGCATCGCGATCGAACGGGTCGACCGGCGCGTGGGCGGCGGCCCGGTGCCAGCAGCCGAGATCACCCCACCGGCTCGACCGCCTGTCGGCCTTCGTAGAACGCTATGCCGCCTTCGCCTTGAGCTATGGCCAGCGGCAGCGGGCGCAGGGCTTCGTCAACAGGCTGGAATATGACGACTGGGCCGGTCGCGGCGGCGTGGCCGGGCAGCATTATTATCAGGGCATCTTCCGGCTGGAACCCGGCGAGGCGATGATCATCGATACGGCGGTGCCCGACCCGGTGCGCTACTGGAACGTGCAGGGCCGATGTGTTGAATTGGCGTGCGACCTGGGCGAACCGCGCGGCTGCGTGAAGGTGATCGAAGGCGCGATGACGGCCTTCGGCAGGCTGGACGTGCTGTGCAATATCGCCGCCGATGTCATGTTCCACTGCCTGTCCGACATTCAGGAGGAGGAATGGCACCGGACCATCGCCTCCAACCTGTCCGGTCCCTTCTTCCTCATGCAGGCGGCCATGCCGCACCTCATCGAGAGCAGGGGCAATATCGTCTGCGTCGCCTCGACCGCCGGTTTCATGGGACAGGCCTATCTGGCGCCCTATGCCGCCTCCAAATTCGGACTGGTCGGTCTGACTCTGTCGCTCGCGATGGAGATGATGGACAGTCCCGTGCGGATCAACATCCTCTCGCCCGGCCCGATGTGGACGGAAATGACGCAGGGCATGGCCTTCCCCGATTTCGCCGATCCCCGGCTGCTCGCGCGCTATACGGGCATGCGCCCGCCATGCCCGCCCGAGGATGTGGCCGAGCCGCTCCTGTTCCTCGCCTCCGACCGCGCGCGCCATGTGCATGGCGCCTGCTGGGCGGTCGATGGCGGGATCACCGCCGGCTAGGCGGCTTCTCTATCGGCCGACCGGGTAGAAGACCGACTTCTGATTTTGATATTCGTGCAGCCAGTCCGGACCATATTCCCGTCCGACGCCGGAGCGCTTGTAGCCCCCGATCGGTGCATAGGTCATGCGCCCTGTGCCGCCGTTGAGCATGACGCTGCCGGCGCGGATCTGCATCGCCATCTCATAGCCTTTGGCGGCGTCGGCGGTTTCGATGCCGCCGTTCAGGCCATAGCGGCTGTCGTTGGCGATGCGGATCGCCTCTTCGTCGGTATCGAAGCCGATGACGGTGCCGACCGGGCCGAACACCTCTTCCTGGGCGATCGTCATCCTGTTGTCGACATCGTCGAAGATGGTGATGTCGGTGAAGAAGCCCTTGTCGAGGCCCGCCGGACGCCCGCCGCCATGCACGATCCGCGCGCCCTCGTCGCGGCCGATGGCGATCAGCCTTTCGACCTTTTCCCGCTGCGATTCGCGGATCAGCGGACCCATCGCCACGGTGGGATCGGCAGGATCGCCGATCCTGAACTGGCTGGCGATGGCGCAGGCGGTTTCGACGAAGGCCTTGCGGATGCTGTTATGGACGACAAGGCGCGTCAGCAGGGCGCAGCCCTGGCCCGCATTGACCGAAAGGACCGCGACCGCCATGCCGGCGGCGCGGGCGACGTCGGCGTCATGACGGACGATCAGCGCGGACTTGCCGCCTAGTTCCAGGTGCACGCGCTTCAACGTGGGCGCGGCCTGCGCCATGATCGCGGCGCCCACGCCTTCGGATCCGGTGAAGGTGACGAGGTCTACGCGCGGATCGCTGGTCAGGGTCGTGCCGACCTCCGGCCCGCCGGTGACGACATTCAGCACACCCCTGGGCAGGCCGATCTCCTCGGCGATCTCGCCGAACAGCAGCGCGGAAAAGGGGGTGAAGGGCGACGGCTTCAAGACCAGCGTATTGCCGGCGAGCAGCGCGGGCACGATCTTCGCCAGATTGATAAGGAAGGGGAAATTATAGCCGGTGATGGCCGCGACGACGCCCACCGGCTCGCGCACTACGGTCGTTCCGCCGATCTTCTTGGGCCCGTCGGGGTTGAGGGGATCGGGGGTGATGTCGATCGGCAGGCGGACGCTGTCGTCGCGCGTCGAATGGTCGAGCGCGGCCAGCAGATGGTCGAGCGGGTTGGCGACCTGCATGCCGTGGGTGATGCCCTGCGAACAGCCGACTTCCGCGACGATCAGCGCCGCGATCTGCTGCCTGCGGGCATCCAGCGCGCCATGCATCCGGCGCAGGTAGGTTGCGCGTTCGGACATGGCCATGCGCGACCAGATGCCCGTGTCGAACGCATCGCGCGCGGCCGCGATCGCGGCGTCCACCGTGGCGGCATTGCCGACGGGCGCGTGGCCTATCACCGCTTCGGTGGCGGGATTGATGATGGCATCGCGTTCGCTGCCGCCATCGATCCAGGCGCCGTCGATATAGAGCCGGTCGAAGGTGGTGAAGGGTACGGTCATATCAAGGGTTCCTGATCGGGCCGCAGGATCATGTCCGCGGCGTTGAGAGCGAGGGCCATGGCGGGCGCATTGGTATTGCCCGACACGATGGTCGGCATGATGGACGTGTCGACGACCCGCAGGCCGGTGACGCCGCGCACGCGCAGTTGCGGGTCGACGACCGAGGCGTCATCCGCGCCCATGCGGCACGTCCCGCAAATGTGGAAGGACGTGCCGCCAAGGGCGATCGCGTTGGCCAGAATATCCTCGTCCGCCTTGATGCCGACGGTCTTGCCCGTTTCCTCGACGATCCAGTCCTTGAGTGCGGGCTGTTGCGCGAGGCGGCGGAGCCAGCGGAACAGGGCGACGAAATGGCGTCGGTCGGCATCAGTGGCCAGATGATTGGCGTCGATGACCGGCGGCACGTCCGGATCGGCCGAACTAATCCGGACATGGCCCTGGCTGTCGGGCCGCATATAATAGGCGATGACGGTCATGCCGGGATAGGGATCGAGCGCCACCGCGCCCTTGTCGTCCGTGTGGAAGGAATAGAGGCCCATGCCGACCTGCGCGTCGGGCCGGTCGAGCGCGGCGTCGGTCTTGACGAAGCCGCCCACTTCATGCGCGGCATGGGTCAGCGGACCCTTCGACCCAAAGGCATAGCGCAAGGCTGACAGGATCAGGCCCAGGCCCGACAATTTCTGGTTCAGGCTGTTGCCCCGAACCCTGTAGTTGAAGCCCAGATAGCGATGTTCGCGAAGATTGGCGCCCACGCCCGGCGCATCGACGACGATCGGGATTCCGAGCGATTCGAGCAGGGCGCGGGGACCGATGCCCGACAGTTGCAGCAGCTTGGGACTCTGCACCGCGCCGGCGGACAGGATGATCTCCCGCCGGGCCGCGATCTCATGCACGCCATCCTTGTTGCGCAGCAGGATGCCGCGTGCCCGTTGCCCGTCGAACAGGATACGCAGGGTGTCGGTTTGCGGCACAACGTCCAGATTGGGCCGCCCGCGCACGGGGGTCAGAAAGGCGCGGGAAGCGGAGAAGCGCTTGCCGCGATAGGTGGATGTCGGCTGATAGGACATGCCGCCTTCTGTCACGGCCGGCATGTCGTTCATGTCGTCCACCCGTTGTGTCCCGGCCTGCCCGGCGGCGGTCAGGAAGGCTTCGCACAGCGGGTCGCCCGCAGGATGGACGCTGATCTTGAGTGGGCCGCCGCTGCCTCGCCACGCCTTGGCGCCCAGCGCATGATCTTCCAGCGCGACGAAGTGCCGACCCATGGTCTGCCAGCCCCAGCCGGTGCAGCCCGCCGCTTCCCAGCCGTCATAATCGGCCGGTGCGCCGCGCACATAGACCATGCCGTTGACCGAACTGGAGCCGCCCACCGCGCGGCCCTTCAGCCATATTTCCTGCGGTGCGTTGCCGCCGGGCGAAACGGCATAGTCCCAGACATGGGGATTGCCCGGCGCCAGCAGCTTGCCGATGCCGCGCGGCATGGCGATCAGCGGGCTGCTGTCGTCCGGTCCCGCCTCCACCAGCAGAACCGTGACATTGGGGTCGGCCGACAGCCGATTGGCCAATACGCAGCCGGAAGAGCCTGCTCCCACGATGATATAGTCATAGCTATCAGCCGGCATGGTCGCTCTTTTCTGGGGCATGGCGCGATGGAACAGCAATGGCTGTCTGCTTGACCTGTCGGCGGGCAGGGTGGTGCTGTCGACGATCGGCGTCAGCCGAATGCCAGAGGCAGGCCGGGTACGTCCCAATCGATGCATATGACCTTCCCGGAACTGCCCAACGTGACGAAGGCCACCCGCCCGTCCTTGCCGCCAAAGCAGATATTGGTTGTAAGGAAATCCCCGGTTTCGATCTGCAGAGGCGTTCCCCCCTCGGGCGGGAAGATCAATATAGCGCCCTGGCCGGGCGAGGCGCAGCATATGCGACCGGCGCTGTCTACGGCCAGGCTGTCGAGATATTGTCCCGGACCGGCGCGGCCGACGATGCTGTGCCCGTCCGGCATGGGCGAGGCGGCCGTGTCGATCACGCCAGGGGCGGACAGCCGGTAGCGCAGCAGATGCGCCTCATAGGTGAGCGCGACGTATAGGGTGCGTCCATCGGGCGAGAGGCCGACGCCGTTCGCCCCATCCAACGGTCCGGCAGCGTGCCGAATCTCCGACCCGTCGGCCTTGGCATAATAGAGCCCGCCACGCATGCGCGCCGCGCCGCGATCCCTGCCGAAATCGGTGAACCAGAAGCCGCCCGCTTCATCGAACACGAGATCGTTTGGTCCCCAGAAGGGAGTCTTTTCGGTGGACGCGTATAGTGTTTCGAAAGCGCCG
>Ga0075012_10002254_pt1 | contig 19063 bp, 14 predicted proteins | sample All_14_2_FD_71474 | JGI IMG/M metagenome (GOLD analysis project Ga0075012, IMG submission 71474) | Freshwater microbial communities in response to fracking from Pennsylvania, USA - Allegheny Zone_MetaG_DW_15 | ecosystem: Environmental > Aquatic > Deep subsurface > Groundwater > Drilled... | reverse complement strand
TTCGCGCACGACGTGCGCACCGATGTAGCCGGCGCCGCCGGTCACGAGCCAGGTCACCGCTCCAGCGTACGACTGAAGTCGGTGGGCGCCCGTCGGTACCCGTCCAGGCGAAGCGCCCGGATGGTGGCGACGAGGCCCGCAGCGGTGAGCACGAGGACGAGGAGGAGGACGGCCATGGCGGGAACGCTACGGATTGCGCGAAATCGCCACGACTGGCACGATGGACGCTGTTCGTCGAAATACTGCCAGGAGGCCGTCGTGCTCAAGAAGGTCGTGTGTCTCGTGCTCCCCGGCACCGCGCCGTTCGAGTTCGGGGTGATCTGCGAGGTGTTCGGCATCGACCGCTCCGCGATGGGGGGTCCCGCCTTCGAGTACCACGTCGCGACCGCCGACCCCGGCCCCGTGATGACGAGCCTCGGTTTCACGATGACGATCGAGAACGACCTGTCGATCGCGGCCGACGCCGACCTCGTCGCCGTGCCCGCGCACCTCATCGACACCGACACGGTCGACGAGCGCTACCTCGAGGTCATCCGCGCCGCAGCGGCCCGCGGTGCCTGGGTGCTGAGCGTCTGCAGCGGAGCGTTCGTACTCGCGCAAGCGGGCATCCTCGACGGCCGCCGCGCGACCACCCACTGGATGCACACCGACCGGCTCGCGCGCCGGTATCCGCTCATCGACGTCGACCCCGACGTGCTGTTCGTGCAGGACGGGCGCATCGTCACGGGCGCCGGCACGGCCGCCGGCATCGACGCCGCCCTGCACATCGTGCGCGCCGAACACGGGGCGGCCGCCGCGAACGTCGTGGCGCGGCGCATGGTCGTGCCGCCGCAACGCGACGGCGGACAGTCGCAGTACATCCCGACCCCCATCCCGGAGCGCCGGGCCGACTCCTTCGCCGAGGTGACGGAGTGGATGCTCGAGCACCTCGCCGACGACCTCACCGTCGACCAGCTCGCCCGCCGGGCGCTCATGTCGTCCCGCACGTTCGCCCGGCGGTTCCGTGCCGACCTCGGCACGACGCCCGCGGCCTGGCTCAACCGGCAGCGCATCCTGCGCGCGCAACAACTGCTCGAGCAGACGGATGCCGGGCTCGAGCAGGTCGCCCAGCTGGCGGGCTTCGGCACGGCGGCCGTCATGCGGCACCACTTCCTCAAGGTGCTGCAGACCACCCCGACCGCGTACCGGCGGGCGTTCTCCTACCGCGAGGAGCGGATCGCCGGGTAGCTTCCACGATCCGCCGGATCAGCCCCCGGGCACCTCGAACGCGAAGCCCTCGTACCGCCAGACGTTGTCGGGATAGAGCTCGATCACGGCCTCGCGTTCCGCCGCATCGGCCGTGTAGAAGTGGTGCCGGAACTCCGCGCTCCAGAATCGTGCGACGCCGATCGCGCCCGGCACGTCCACCCCGGACGGGTAGACGTAGTAGGCGACGCCTTCATAAAGCCACTCGTCGTCGGGATACGCGGCGATGACGAAGTCGCGCTCTGCGAGGTCGGCGGTGTAGAAGTGCCCCTGGTAGCGCGCACTCCAGAACCGGTAGAGCGGCTGCGCGCCCCCGACGGCTGACGGAAACGCGCGGTAGGCCTCCCCTTCGTAGAGCCACTCGTCGTCGTCGTAGGCGGCGATCACGAAGTCGCGCTCCGCGAGATCGGCGGTGAAGAAGTGGGCGCGCTTCGTCGAACTCCAGAAGCGGTACACGGGGGTCGCCGAGGCCGCGTTGGCGTCCCGACGGAGGGTGAGTTCCACGACAGCGCCGGAGCCGGGGCTTCCGCTCACGAACGCCCACTCGAGCGATTCGGTCGGGCTCACGAGGGTCTCGCCGACGTCCCACGCGGCGCTCCAGACGCCGGGCTCCGTCTGCCGCGCGAGGGCGACGGTCGAGCGGCCGTCACCGGCGCGCACCGCCCGGATTCCCGGTCCCACCTCGAGCACGCGGCCATCGTCGAAGACGATCCCCGAGCCCTCGTTCATCCAGAACGGCGTCGCACCCCCGAACGTCGCCGCCCGGTACTCGAGGAACCAGATCTCCCCGGTGACGGGGTCTTCGACGCGGTATCCGACCCGATGGCTCGAGGGATGCAAACCCATCCGCCCGATGCTCAGGGTGACGGTCTGCTCCGAGACCCCGTCGGCGAGCTCCACGAGCGGAAGGTGGGTGTCGGTGAGGAAACCCACGCCGTAGGCGGCGGCGAGGCTCAGATCGGCGGGCACGTCGGTCATGCTCGCGCCCAGCGCACTCTCGAGACGGCGGCGTACTCGTAGACCGGGCATCCGGCCACCGCGCCGTCGTCGCACAGGGCCACGTTCGCATGATCCAGGCCCATGTTGTGGCCGAGTTCGTGAACGAGCACGGTGCGGTCGAGCCCCTGGCCGAGCACGACGAGGCTCACGCCGTTGTCGTGGGCGTGGTCGCCGACGTTCGCGACCCCGAGGGGTTGATCGTTCTCGCACGCGGCGGGCAGCAGCACCGCGACGTGCGCGCCCGCGGACCCCTGGATGAACTGATTGAGGTTCTGGGCGATGCCGAAGTTCGCGAGCGCCTCGACCCAGAAGTCGACCTCCCTCGCGGAGCAGGTGTACGCCGAGGTGTAGTGCAACACCGGCCCGCGCAGTTCGGTGATGTTCTGCACCGACTGGCCCCACCAGTACGCCTCGGCGTCGCTCGCGAGGTCGGTCGCGGCCTCCGTCGCGAAGCCGTTGGTGGCGCCGGCGGGACTCACGACGGCGATCCGGAGCGTGTGGGCGAGAGGCGTCAGGGCCGGCGACGCCGCCTCTCGGGTCTCCACGTCGAGCACGTCGAGCGCATCGCCGGAGGCCTCCACGAGTTCGAGGATCTCCTCGCCGACGTCGCTCGCACCGTCGAGCGGCACGCCGTCAGCCTGCTCGACCGCCCGAGCGGCCTGGCGACTCAGATCGAGGGCGAGCTCGGTGGGCACCGCGACGATGCCGTCGAAGACGTCACCGCTGTGCGCCTCACCCACCGCGGCGGGGTCGATCGGAACGAGGATGTCGCCGACGACGACTGACACCTCTCGCTCCGCGGGGCGCTGCAGCGGGTCGGCGAAGTCCCGCGTCACGACAAAGAGCGGGCCCGTGACGTCGAGCAGCACGTCGGGTGCGGGCGGGTCCTCGACCGGCACGGCCGACGCCGGTGCGCCGGCCACGCCGAGCGCGAGAATCCCGGCGACGGCCGACCCGAACACAACGGCACGACGCCCTGGACGCCCCTGACTCCTCGACATGCATCCCCCTCCCCTCGGGTCATGATAGGGGAGCCGCCGGTCGGCCCGCCTCGGCGGATGTTCAGGCGTCGCTCTGTCAACGATCACCTTGCTCCGCCAGAATGGTGACGATGACGATCGATGCCACGCCGATCGACGGAGTGCACGTCGTGCGTGGGCACTGGATTCACGACGAGCGCGGCGCGTTCCGCCAGCACTATTCGGCGCAGGAGCTCGCGGCGGTCACGGGCGGGGCGACTTTCGCGCAAGGCAACCACTCGCGGTCCCATCCCGGCGTGTTGCGCGGGTTCCATCTCGAGCCGTGGGACAAGTTCCTCTACGTCCCGCGCGGAACCGCACTCGTCGTGGTCGCCGACACGCGACCCGAGAGCCCGACCTTCGCCCGCACGTTCCAGATCCTCCTCGGCGACGAACCGGGCGAACACGCCCGCGTGCTCATCCGCCGCGGCCTCGCCAATGCGTTCTATGCGCTCACCGAGGTGGACTACCTCAACGATGTCTCGGCCGACTTCCGCGAAGAGGGACGTGAGGGCATCGCCTGGGACGACCCCGACCTCGCGGTCGAGTGGCCGAGCCGGTCCCCCGTGCTGTCGGCCGCCGACTCCTCGTGGCCGACGCTGCGAGAGCGATTCCCCGACGCGGCGTTCCCCCTGGCACCCGTTCGTCCGAGCGCCGACTAGTCCGGCCGTGCGTCGATCACTCGTCCGCTCCCCCGTCGCTCGCGACCTCGGCGAACTCCCCGTGGTGAACTTCGTCGGCGAGCCGCCGCGCGTCACGGTCGTGATGGCGACGTACAACCGCTCGAACGTGCTGCGGCACGCGCTCGAGAGCGTGCGCTCGCAGACCTTTCCGGATTGGGAAGCCCTCGTCATCGGCGACGCGTGCACCGACGACACGGCTGAGGTCGTCGCCGGGATGCGCGACCCGCGCTTCCACTACCTGAACCTTCCCGTCAACCTCGGCGATCACTCGGGGCCGAACTCGATCGGAGCCAGGCTCGCGCGCGGGTCGCATCTCACGTGGCTCAGCCAGGACGACCTGTGGTTTCCCGACCATCTGGAGCGTCTGCTCGGCGTCGTCGACGAGTCGGGCGCCGACGGCGCGATCGGGGGGATGTATCTCGTTCGCGAGATCGGCCCGCGGGGGCTGGCCGACCCCGCCACCCGGATCGAAGCCCGGTCGACATCGGGTCGGCTGCGAGTGACCGGGCACCGCAACCATCCGGCGTCGACCTGGCTGCTGGCCGCATCCACGGTGGAGAAGGTCGGCGACTGGAGACCCGCGACGGCGGTGCGGTACGCGACGTCGCAGGAGTACCTGTTCCGAGTCTGGGCCTCGGGGGCGCGCGTGGTTGTCTCGCCGACCCCGACGACGGTGCTCGTTCCGTCGATCGTCGGGTCGCGGTCCTACGGATCTCGTCGCGACGACGAGCAGAACGTGCTGGCGCCCGCGGCCCTCGCCGGCGATCACGACGCCTTCGACGGCGTCGTGCGCCGCACCGCGATCGAGCCGTTCCGCCTGCCCGAGGGCATCGGAGTGACCGAACGCCCGCGCTCGGCTGCGCGTCGAGCGCTCGCGCGGCACAGCCAACCGATCCACCGGGCGCTGGCGGCTCCGCTGGCGCGACTCGGCATCCCCCCGTGGGAGCTGGCGGGGTATCTGGTCGGTGAGGTGCCCGGAGAATCGAACGCGATCCTCCGGATGCTGCGCGGCTTGCCCGGAGCTTCGGGATCGGAACTCGACCAGGCACTCGTCGCCACGCTGCAAGCTCGGCTCGACGCCGCGGAGGCGACCCTCGCCGAACTCTCGGCCGAATTGACGCGCACGCAGAACGACTACCGGGCGCGCGATGCCGAACTCCGGGAGCTCGGTATCGCCTACGCGCGGCAGTCGGCGGAGCTGGCGCGCGCGCAACAGGACTACCGCGACCGTGACGCCGAAGTGGCCGAGCTTCGGCGTCAGCTCGACGTCTGACCCGCGCGGGCCGCCACGACGCGACCGTCGACGTGCACGACGGTGTCCGACGCGGCGACGAATCCGGGGGCATCGACCCGCACCCCGTCCCCTGATGCCGCGCCCTCGAGCACGATCAGCAGTTCCGGTCGTTCGACCCGGTACTCACGGGTGCGGGGGAGTTCGACGAGCTCCCACCCCGCACCCGAGGGCGCGAACACGGTGTCGGCTCCGACCGACTCGGGGGTCAACCGCGGGTCGACGAGGGGAGTGAAGTCGACGACGCTCAAGAGTTCGGGCACGTCGACGTGTTTGCGGGTGAGGCCGCAGCGCAGCACGTTGTCGCTCGGTCCCATGAGTTCGACTCCGAGCCCGGAGAGGTAGGCGTGGATGTTGCCGGCCGGCAGATACAGCGCCTCCCCGCGGGTGAGCACCACGGTGTGCAACAGCACCGAGACGACGACACCCGGATCGCCCGGGTAGTGCTCGGCGAGCAGTCGCACGGTCGCCCAGGATTCGCCGACGGCATCCCGAGCGGCCGCCGTGATCGCCGCGACCTCGGCGGCGACATCGGTCGTGAGCAGGCGTTCGACGACGGGCTTCAGGTCGGCGTCGGTGCGCAGGTCCGGCAGCAGGCCCGGGTCGACGCCGTCGAGAACGGCCCGCGTGTCGGCGACCGGGCGGAAGGCCGAGAGCGCGCGGAACTCGTCGCTCAAGACGTAGATCATCTCGGGCTTGGCGTGCGGGTCCTTGTAGTTGCGATCCGGCGCGTCGAGGGCGATGCCCGCGGCGTTCTCTCGGGCGAATCCCGCTTCGGCTTGCGCCGTCGTGGGGTGGGTCTGCAGCGACAACGGAGCGCCCGCGGCGAGGATCTTCAACAGGAACGGCAGCTCGCCGACGAGGTCGCGCAGGTCGCCGTCGCGGCCGTCAACACGCGACGGCGAAGCGGGGTGCGTGCCGAGCCAGATCTCCGCCTGCGGTCGGCCGTCGGGCGCGACCCCGAGCAACTCCGGGATGAGCGTCGTCGACCCCCACGCGTAGTCGCGCGGTGCATTGGTGATCTCCACGAACATCGCGGCCCCACATCCCCTCGGGTCGTGACCAAAGTACCAACGCCGTTGGCGTCTCACGGTCGCCTCCGTAGGCTCCCGCCATGGCATTCAGCGCGCTCACGAGCGACTTCTACGGTTTCGAGAACGGCCTCGACGATCGCGAGAAGGAGGTGCTCGCGACACTGCGGCACTTCCTCGAGACCGAGGTCAAGCCGATCGTGAACGACCACTGGGCCCGCGCCGAGTGGCTGCCGTCGTCGGTCGTGACCGGCCTCGCCGAGATCGGCGTGTTCGGGATGCCGTGGAAGGAGACGCAGCCGTTCGAGAACTCGGCCGTCTTCCGCGGCTGGGTCGCCCTCGAGCTCGCACGCATCGACGCCTCCGTCGCGACGCTCGTCGGCATGCAGAACGGTCTCGTCATGGGCGCCGTCGGCGTCGCCGGGTCGCCCGAGCAGCGCGCCGAATGGCTGCCGAAGTTCGCCTCGGCCGAGTGGCTGGGCTGTTTCGCCCTCACCGAGCCGCTCTCGGGATCGGACTCGGCCCAGGGCCTGCGCACGATCGCGGAGCGTGACGGCGACGACTGGGTGATCTCCGGTGAGAAGCGCTGGATCGGCAACGGCACGATCGCGACCCACGCGATCGTCTGGGCGAAGAGCGCCGACGACGGACAGGTGAAGGGCTTCCTCGTGCCGACCGACACCCCCGGGTGGAGCGCGACGAAGATCGAGAACAAGCAGGCGCTGCGCATCGTGCAGAACGCCGACATCACGCTCGATCGGGTGCGCGTGCCCGACGCTTTCAAGCTCGCGAACGCGAACTCGTTCCGCGACACCGCCGCGGTGTTGCGCCTCACCCGGGCCGAGGTCGCCTGGGCCGCGGTCGGCAACTCGATCGGCGCCTACGAGGGTGCGGTGAAGTACGGCTCCGAGCGCGTGCAGTTCGGAAAGACGATCGACAGCCACCAGCTCATCCAGGAGCACTACGCCAAGATGCTCGGCAACATCACCTCCTCGATCGCGCTCTGCACGCGCGTCTCGGCGATGCTCGACGAGGGCACCCAGAAAGACGAGCACGCCGCCCTCGCGAAGGAGTTCGCGTGCTCCCGGATGCGCGAGACCGTGGCGTGGGCGCGCGAGTCGATGGGTGGCAATGGCATCGTGCTCGACAACGATGTCGTGCGGCACTTCGCGGATGCCGAGGCCCTCTACTCCTACGAGGGAACGCGGGAGATGAACACCCTCATCGTGGGGCGCGCGATCACGGGCAAGGCCGCCTTCGTCTGAGCCCTCCCCGGGGAGGAGGAGGCGGGGACGTCGGCACCGCTAGTCTCGATGCGATCGCCGCATCGAGAGGCGACCCGAACCCGAAGTTGGACCCGACCGACCCGTGAACAAGGTTCTCTCCCTCCTTCGCGCGCCCGCGACCGAACCCGTCGTGCTCGCGCTGCTGACGATCGCCGTCGCCGCCGTGCGGGTGCGGCTCGCCGTGACCGACGGGGGCGCGACCCTGTTCTTCGACGAGGCGTACTACGTCGAGAACGCCCGCGCGATCTTCGCGCTCGGGGCGTACTCGACTGCCCACTACCCCCCTCTGTACTCCCTCCTGCTCGCCCCGGGCTTGCTCGCGGAGAGCTGGTACCCGGCGACGATGGCCATCAGCGCGGCCACGTCGGCACTCGCGGTCCCCGCAGCCTGGTTCCTGGCTCGCTCCGCGGACTTCAAGCTGCCGCTCCTCGCGGCGCTCGCAGTCGGGCTCCTGACGTCTGCGTTCGCCTACTCGACGTTCATGATGAGCGAGAACCTCTCGACCCCGATCTTCGTCCTGGCGGTTGCGCTCACGATCCGGGCCCGGGCCCAGGAAGGGTGGATGCTTGGCGTCGCCGCGACCGCTCTGGTCCTGACCAAGTACCTCTTCCTTCCCGTCGCCGTCATCTTGATCGTTGCCTATCTCGTGCTACGACAGCGCCACGAGCCGAACCGGCCCCGCAACGTCCGCTTGAAGGAAGTGGCGCTGGCTTTTGCCGCACCGATCCTCGGAGGGGCGGCCTGGCTGACGTATGCCCTCGGATCGGGCTTCTCGTTGTTCCAGGCGATCGGCCTGACGGACCCGACCTCGACTTTCGAAAGGTCCGTAAGCGAAGGAGAGGTTCAGGATCTTCTGCTGTGGATCGTCGTGTATGTCGGCGCATTGATGCTTCCCGCCCTCCCGACGGCGCTCCTGGCCGTGCTGTACCTCACGCGACGCAGGTCGATCCCGTTGCGGCTCCACAACCGCCAAGCAGCGCTCGCGGTGCTGACGGCGATCCTCGCGACCGTGGCCGTCGCTGTCGCCGTTCAACATTCATTCGGCGCCCCGTACAACTACCCCGAACCGACTCTCGCCTGGCCTCGCTACCTCATGCATCTCGGGCCCGTACTGCTAGTGGTGGGTTTGGTCTTGCTTCAGACGCTCACATCCACTGATCGAAGCCCTGTGCGGGTTGCGCTCCTAGTCGCCCTGGGCGCTCTCGTGGCCGGCGGTGGCCTCGCGGTGTGGTGGTTCCTCTTTCGTGAGGGCTCCGGGATCGTGGCGTGGGGGTTCACCGCGCCGATCACGGCGGCCGATCTGTTCCCGTTGCGAACCATCGGAACGCTCGTCCTGACTGTCGGCGCGACGATGCTCGTGGCCGCGCTGACCGTGATGCCAATCGCCCGCTCCTGGGCTTCGACGATCGGCTCGGGAGTCATCATCCTTCTCCTGGGCCTCACGACGGCCAACTACATCAACGTCTCGATTCCCGTCGACCCGTTCGTCGCCGACTACGCCGACACCAACGGGTCCCTGACTCGCAAGATGCTCGACGTTCTCGAGAGCGACGCTGTCAAGGACAAGACGACCGTCTTCTTCCTGACCGACGGCGTCGTGAACGGCAACCTCTACTGGCAGCTCCGGTTCTGGGACCGCAGCCCCGATGAGATCCAAGCGCCGCTGATCGAAGAGTTCGGGCTCAGCTTCCCGGAGCGAGACCCGGCGTCGACGAAAGCGCTGTTCGAGAAGCTCGCGGCCCTCGACGAGTGCGCCGCACCAAGGGACGTCTGCTATCTCGTGACGCGCGTGCCGCTGCCGGTCGAAGGGCGGCTCGACGACCGCTGGGGACAGACGCTGTACTTTCACCGGGTGCCGTGACGGACGACTCCCGCTCAAGCGCGGCTAGCCTGAATCCATGAGCGCCCCGGCCGGTCCCGTCTCGCCGCGGATGGCCGCCTATGGACGCTTTCTCGCCACCTTCGGGTTCTTCACCCTCGCCGCCGGCGACCTCTGGCGCTACCTGCTGTCGTGGTGGGGCTGGAGCGCGATCGTCGTCGTCTTCGTGACCCTCGCGGTGCGCGAGCTCGTGCGCCGTCGCGTCGATCTCCGGTGGACCCCGATCCTGCTGCTCGCGACGCTCGCGCTCATGACGCTCTCGATCGCCTGGTCGGCGTATCCCGGCGCGAGCGCGGTCGGGGTCCTCGCGACCGTCGGCACGACCGTCTATGCCGTCTTCTTGGCGACGTGCTTCACGTGGGCGGAACTCGTGGACGCTCTCGCACGGGCGATGCGCTGGGTGCTCGCGCTGTCGCTGCTGTTCGAACTCGTCGTGGCGGTCGTCATCCGACAGCCCGTGCTCCCGCTCTGGGTCGACCACTCGGCGCTCGAGGAGATCCCGAAGGCGTTCTACTGGTCGCGTGACGTGCTCTTCGAGGGCGGGCGCATCCAAGGCATCGTCGGCAACGCGAACATCCTCGCCATGGCGGCGCTGCTGTCGCTCATCGCGGAGCCCGCACGCGCCGTCGCGGGGCGCGGCCTCCGGGTCGCGTCGATCGGCTGGATCGGCCTTGCGGTCGCGGTGCTCGCCCTGACGCGTTCGTCGACTGTCTTCGTCGCCGGCTTCGCGGTCATCGTCGTCTGCCTGATCGCTTGGTTCGCGCGGCGAGGGTCGGGCGCTCGCCGCGTCGTCACGACAGTCGGCGCCGTCGCCGCGATCGCCGTCGCGGTGCCCGTCGTGCTCATGCTTCGCGGGCCGCTGCTCGCGCTCCTCGGGCGCAGCGACGACCTCACGAATCGTCTCGACATCTGGCAGATCGTCGTCGACACCGCGATGCAGCGTCCCGTCGCCGGCTGGGGCTGGGTGAGCTACTGGGCGCCATGGGTCGAGCCGTTCGACGACCTCGTCGTCATCAAGGGCGTGACGTACCTCCAGGCTCACAACGCCTGGCTCGACATCTTCCTGCAGCTCGGAGTCATCGGTCTCGTCGTCGTCGGCCTGTTCGTGCTCGCCACGATCGTGCGTTCGTGGTCGTACGCTCTCGACGGTCCTCGCGACAGCGCGCTCGTGCCCCTCGCGCTCCTCGTCGCGGTGCTCGTTCAGGGCCTCGCCGAGAGCCGCCTCCTCATCGAGATCGGCTGGGCCCTGCTCGTGCTCGTGAGCGTGCGCACCGCGACGAACCGTTGGAGCAGGGAGTGATCGGCGTGCTCGTCGAGTTCTTCCGGTCGCCGAGGACGACCGCGGCGCTCACGACATCCGGCGCCGGGCTGATCGTCATCGCCTTCACCGTGCAGCAGACCGCCGGCTGGCCCGGCTACCTCGCGGCGCTCATCCTGCTCGCGGCGCTCCTCGCGGCGTCACTCGTGGCGAGACGGGACGAGTTCGACTGGAACTGGGCGATTCTGCCCATCTCGCTCGTCGTGTACCTCGCATGGGCAGGCCTGTCGATCTTCTGGACCTCCTACCAGCGCGTCGCGGCGGGGGCGTTCGGCTATCTGCTGCTCGTGACGTTCGTCGGGGTCTACATCGGGCTGTCACGCGACACGATCCAGATCATCCGCGCGTTCGGTGACGTACTCCGCGCCGTACTGCTCACCTCGCTCGTGCTCGAAACGCTCTCCGGAATCGTCTTCGACGCTCCCCTGCGGGCCCTCAACATCGGCGGCGAACTCGCCTTCGGCGGACCCATCTCGGGCCTCGTGAGCACGCGCAATCAACTCGGCCTGCTCGCCGTGATCGCCGGCGTGACGTTCCTGATCGAGTGGCGCACCCGATCGATCACCCGCTCGGTCGCCATCCCGTCGCTGCTGCTCGCCGCCGGCACCGTCGCGTTCACCCAGTCGCCCGTCGTCACGATGGTCGCCGTCGTGCTGCTGCTCGCCGGGGCGGGCCTGTACGGCATCCGGCGGCTGCCCGACGAGCGCCGCCAGGTCGCACAGTACGTCGTCCTGGGAGCGCTCGCGGCCGGAGCGCTCGTGGCCTGGCTTCTGCGGGCACCGATCATCGCCTTGTTCAACGCGACGGGAGAGCTCGCCTTCCGTCTGCAGTTGTGGCAGCAGGTGCTCGACCTCGTTCCGCGACACGGGCTCGAAGGGTGGGGCTGGGTCGGCATCTGGAACGCATCCGTGCCCCCCTACGCGGCGCTCACGCCCACCGCGGGTCGCCCGCACGACTCGGCGCTCAACGCCCTCGTCGATCTCGCGCTGCAGCTCGGCGCGATCGGGGTGGTGATCTTCGTCGTGCTCGTCGGGCTCGCCTTCACCCGATCGTGGCTGCTCGCCGGTCGCCGTCGCAGCGTCGTGCACACCTGGCCGGCGCTCGTGTTGGTCGGGTTGCTCGCCGTGTCGGTCGCCGAGAGCGCGATCCTCGTCGAAGCCGGATGGCTGCTGTTCGTCATCTGTTGCGTCAAGGCATCGGGCGAACTCAGCTGGCGGTCGGCGCTGTCGCGGGCACCTCTGCCTCCGTCGCTGGAGCGTCGCGGCGGCGCAGAAGGATGATCGCGAAACCGAGTGCGGAGAGCCCCGTGATGAGCGAGACCAGCAACCCCGCGAGGTAGGGGCGGTCGATGAACTCCCAACGCAACTCGCCGCACCCCGACACGTCCCACTCGGTGCGGCCGCCGTCAGGCCGTCCCACTCCGAGATCGCGGCCGTCGAGCGTCGCCGTCCATCGGTCGTCGAACACACCCACGAGGCTGACCGTGCCCTCGCCGACGGGGCACTTCATCGTGGCCGTCGCCACCGAGTCCGAACGCCACATCAGGTCGAGCTCCTCGCGTTCCGATCCGACGTCTAGAAGGGCCGACGGCAGCGCTCCGGGGATCGAGACGAAGGCGATCCCGTGCTTGTCCCACAACAGCCGCGAGCCGTCGAGGTCGGTAAGGATTTCCAGCGCCCGCTCCGAGGTCGTCGCAAAGGTCGCGACGCTGAGCTCTTGAGGTCGACCGGTGGCGAAGAGGTCGAACGAGAAACGACGGTCGTCCCGCCAGTCCGAGGCGGCTTCTGCCGCCTCATCCCACCTCTCGGGATAGGTCGGCTGGAAGCCGTTGACGGAGCGCACCCGCCACACGCTCCACCAGCCGTTGAGCGGCCCGCCGAGTACTTCATTGTCCGCGGCAACGAGGCCGGGTCGACTCCGGAGCACCCGCAAGAGCTCGTCGTCGGCGAAAGGCGCAAGGCTCGGTGGGGACTCGATCGGTGGCTGGATGAATCGCGCACTTGCCACGACGATTCCACCTTCCACGACGACGGCGAGAACGAGCGCGGCAGCGGCAGCGCGCGCGAAGCGCGCGGGGAGGAGAAGGGCCACGACGACGACCAGCGTCAGCACGAGCCAGACCGCGAAGTCGAGGTAGCCGAAGCCGCCGAGCGAGGGGTTGACGACGAGTACGATGGCCAGAAGGACGACGTGCGACGCGACAACGCCAACGAAAACGGCGCGAGGAACTCGCCGCAACTGGGCTCGCCTCTGCCACGCGATCGGCGCCGCCACGGTCGCGACCACGATCGTCGCGGGCGCGAGGACGAGGAACGGGCGGATCACTTCGAAGAGTCCTCCGAGGGCCCCGAGCGACGTGATCAACGGGGTGACTGCCACCGCGACCAACAGGACGGACGCGACGACGACAGCGAGTTCGCGGCGCGGCGGTCGCGTTGCGATGAATGCGATGAGCACGGCCAGGAACGCGACACCGCCCCACGCATAGTGGGTCGTCGGATCGACTGCCCACTCGGTGTCGGGCCAATCACGCAACCCGAACGCACCCGGAATCACGAGGGTGAGCAACTGCGCTCCCGCGATCGGGGCGTGAACTCCCAGCTGGAGAGTCTGGCCGGACGTGAGCAGGAAGGATGCGAGAGCTCCGGCATTGAGCAGGGCCGCCCCGACCGCTGCGACGACCAGAGCGGCGAAGCGGCGGAGAGCCGCGCCGGGTTGAGCGATCGCGAGGGCGGCCGTCACGACCGCGAGAGTCAAGCCGATCGCCACGAATTGCGGAATGAACCCGGCCGACAGCGAGTAGCCGAGTCCGGCCGCCATGCCGAGAGTGCCCAGCAGCAGCGATCGGCGGCGAGTCGCCTCACCGATCTCGAGCAGACAGAGCACGACGATCGGCAGCGGAGCGAGACTGCCGATCACTCCCATGTGCTGGGCCTGCGAAAGCACCGTTCCCAAGACGGAAACGACGGCCGCCCCGAGGAGACCGGCGATCACAGAGCCGGTCAGGCGTCGGCCAAGCAGGTACGCGCCGAGCGCGAGCAACACCAGATTGAGCAGATTTACCCACCCGAAGGCGTATTCGGACAGCTCTGCCGCACCGGTCAGCTTGGATACGGCGAAGACGAGGAGTTGCGAGGGGTGGGACGCCGCGGTCTGCAGATTGCTGCTGAGAGCGATCCCGCCGTAGGAATAGCGATCCCAGGTCACGAGTGCGGGAAAACCCTGATACAGAGTCGACGCGAGGGGGAAGTGGTACCCGTCGTAGTCGAAAGTGAAGCGCGCCAGTCCCAAAACGGCGCGCACGTTTACGGCGAGCGGGATGAGGACGGCGACCAGCGGGCCTAGCCAGTTCCTCACGGCGCTGGGCATGTGACCTCCTCTACGACGACATCGTCGCCTTCGTAGAGGCCAGTGCTGGCGCCGCCCCGTTGAATGCACTCCTGGATCAGACCGATGGCGGCCTCTGTCGAGCCGTCGAAGATCTGACTGTCGTCGTCGTGGTACACCAGGACGAACGAGCCGACGATGCCGCGCCCGCTGAGCACATCGCCCGGAGGGGAGTTCACAATCTCGGGCCAGATGTCGAGGAACTGATCTTCTGGGGTTCGATCGTCGTAGGCGATGAGCTGGTTTGCGAGACCCCAGTCAGCGAAAATCACGGGGCCGGCTTCGCCGCCGAGCGCGTCGACAACGTCGGACGCATCCTCGGTGTCGAAGGTCCAAATCGGGGGACGGTCACTCGTCTCGGTCAACACGCGCACGAACGAAAGGTGTGCCGCGACTTGAGTCGCCACCATCCCGAGCGCGAGGGCTCCAGCGAGTCCAAGCGCTCCGACGGCGATCGGGCGCGCCAGACGGCGGCTGCGCACAAGCTCGGCCAAGAACGCCAATCCGGTCGCGACAGCGAGCCACGGGAGAGGCCACATGGCCGCAGCGTGGTGCGGCCCGCTCACCTGTCCGACGACGATCAATCCGCACATCGTGAACGCGCCAGCCAACACGAGAAAGGCGGTCATCCGTCCCGCCCCGATCACGGCTGGACCTCCGCTGATCGCAAGCGAAAGGTCGGTGGGGCGCCGGGCGATGATAGCTGCGACTGCCGCGGCACCCACCACGGCCAAGACACCTAGCGAGAGGGGAATGGCCAGGCTCCCGACGGCGAGTTCGCCGCGCGTCATGTACCCAGCGAGGGTACCCCCGTCGAACGTCGCTCCAACGAGCTGGAATCGCTGATTGATTCGTTCTAAGAAGGTCCCTTCGAAGCTAGAAGTCCGCGATTGGGCCGGTAGGTAGAGCAGGACGACGCTCAGCAGCACGACCACCACGAGGGAGCCAGCGGCGAGGAGAGTCCTGAGCGGTCGAGCGAGCAGCAGACTTCGCCACTCGGGAAGAAAGGCGATGAGAGCCGCGCCGATGAGTGCTCCCGCGCTGATCCCGAAATCGAGCTTGTTGAAGATTCCTGCCGCGACGACGACGACCAGCGCGACAAGCCATCTCCGCCGACGCGTTGTCACGACCGCGACCAGAACCACGAGGAGCACGACCCGCAGGAACGCAGGAATCATCACCGGGCCCCAGTCATTTCGGCTCATTATTGTGAACGCAGGCTCGGTGACCAGCAGTGCAACGGCGATGACTGCGGCCCATGGACGCGTCCTGACCCATACGAACCGCGCGGCGAGGAGCACGGTGACCGCAAAGAGGAGAATCATCGGGATCCGGATGCTTTCGATCGACGTCCCGAAGATCGCGAAGACCGGAGCATAAAGCCACGCCTTCAACGCGCCGATGTAGTCCATCAGCATGATCGGGACGAGCCCCCACCGCACGGTGACGAACTGAGTCGTGTCGCGATCGATCGCCGCGTTCACGAACAGCGCCTCGTCGTATTGCAGGCCGAGCGTGCGAATGAGCGACATTCCGGCCACGGCGCCGAAAGCTACGAGAAGCACGATCAGAGCTGCCCAGGGCAGCCCCGGCACACGCCCTAGCACTCTCCGCATAACGCCCGCCACGGCGGAAAGGCCCACGCCAGTGGCGTGGCGCACCCACCCCACGAAACGCCCGGTGGCCACGCCCAGCGATGGACGCACCCGCCTCAAGAGGCGACTACCCCACTCTCCCAGAGCGACGCCGGAGAGCACCGCCAGGATGGCCGCTGCTGGGGCGAGCAAGCGGAACGATTGGTAGAAGTACACGAGAACCAATCCCAGGTTCAGGACGACGAGCGCAAGCGAGAACGATACGAAGGGGACGCGCCAGCGCCGTACGGCCCATACTGCGCCGGCGATGAGGACGATCGGCGGCGCAATCATCCAATAGACGCCGAGGAGAGCGGCAGGATACCCGATGAGCGGCGGCGTGTGCTGAACGACTCCAGGCCCGTCGATCGGGCAAGGACAGAGCCACTGCATCAGGGCACCGTCGAAGAGATCCCGATGGAACCACGCGCCGTCGCCCTTGTTGCCCCAGGTGAACGGGTAGTCGAGCCCGAACTCCCGGACCCACGGCACGAAGTAGTCGTACCCGGTCATCCACGGAGCTCCGAAGACGATCGTCTGGAACACCGCTAGCCACACGATCCATGGAGCAAGGCCCAGAAGAATCGGCACAAGATCGCGGGGGCGTCGAAGTGCTGCGAATGCCGCAAGAACGAGAATCACGAGTGCGAACCGCGAATTGATCGCTAGGCCCCCGACAAAGCCGACGGCGACGAATAGGGCGACGCGGGACCGGTCGCTGCGAGTCGCGGCGGTAGCTGCATGAATGAGGATGAGGCAAACTACTGCACAGAGCGCACCGAAGGCGTCGGCCATGACGACGGTCGCGCTCCGCCAGACGAAGGGTGTCGCAAGAAGGATCGCGGGTGCGATTGCCGCTGCCGCCCACCCCCCCAGCCGTCTCCCTGCGATCGCGACGGCGACGAGGAGCGCGACGACCACGAGCGCGGACATGAGCTGAGCTTCTGGGACGCCGCCTCGAAGCGCCGCTACTCCGAGCGCGAGGACCATCGGGAACCCCGGAGGATACCGAGTTGGTTCCCATCCCTCCACGAGAGGACCCTCGCCGATTTCGGCGGGGATCCCGCCGAAGAAGTTGCCGCGCGCGAACTCGACGGCCTGGTACGCATAGGAAGCGCCGTCAGGGTACGGACCGAGCTCGGAGGTGCTCCGCGTCTGGGCGAGGAGCGCGACCGCGCCCCCGCCGACGACGAGCGCCGTGACCACTGGGCCGGTCAGACTCGCGAGTCGGAGCCGTGGCAGGGGAGTCGCAGCTGACACTGATCTGCTCCTGACGACGAAAGCGAGGGAGCCGGTTGCCCGACGCCCACACACTACCGGTGAGCACGTCCGCGAAATGGCGTGGGGCGAGCCCTCTCCACGTCCTCCCCATGCGGAACTGAGGAGCGCTCCGCGCCGTGGTACCGTGAAACGCCCCGAGCGACCCTGATGCCATTCCGGAGACCCCAGTCCTCATGCCCTCTCAACGTGCTCTCCTTGCGGGGGCCGGGGGCTTTCTCGGCTCACACCTGAGCGATGCGCTCCTCGCCGACGGCTGGCACGTCGTCGGCGTCGACAACTTCCTCACCGGTCGCCGTTCGAACCTCGCCCACCTGGCCGACAACCCGGCGTTCGAGCTCGTCGAAGCCGACGTCGCCGAGGCGCGCGACCTCGACGGCAGATTCGACCTCGTGCTGCACTTCGCGTCGCCGGCGTCCCCGCCGCGCTACATGGCGCATCCGATCGAGACCCTGCACGCGGGGTCCACGGCCACCGAGGCCCTGCTCGACGTGGCCCGCCGCGACGGGGCCCGGTTCGTGCTCGCCTCGACCTCCGAGGTCTACGGCGACCCGCTCGTTCACCCGCAGACCGAGGACTATTGGGGCAACGTCAATCCGAACGGTCCCCGCTCCGTCTACGACGAGGCGAAGCGGTATGCCGAGGCGATCACCGCCGCCTATCACCGCACCTTCGACGTGAATACCGGAATGGTGCGCATCTTCAACACCTACGGGCCGCGCATCGACCCGGCTGACGGGCGCGCGATCCCCGCCTTCATCCGCGCGGCGCTGCGCGGCGACCCGATTCCACTGCACGGCGACGGATCGCAGACGAGGTCGCTCACCTATGTCAGCGACCTCGTGCGCGGCATCCTCGCGCTCGCCGCGAGCGACCACGCGAACCCGGTGAACCTCGGCAACCCGCGCGAGCAGACGTTGCGCGAGATCGCCGAACTCATCCTGAGCCTCACGGGTTCGACCTCGCAGATCGTCGAGCTGCCGCGCCCGGTCGACGACCCCGAGCGGCGCCGACCCGACATCTCGCTCGCGACGGAGTTGCTCGGCTGGGCTCCCGAGGTCGAGGCCGAGGAGGGCCTCGCCGCGACGATCGACTGGTACCGCACCCACGAGCTGGAGAGCACGCGATGAAACTGTCGATCCTGACCCCCATCTACAACGAGGCGCGCACGCTGCAGAAGGTCATCGATCGGCTTCTCGCGATCGAGTTCCCCGTCGACGTCGAGTTCGTCATGGTCAACGACGGCAGCAAAGACGAGTCGGCGCAGATTCTCGACGCCATCACCGACCCGCGGGTGCGCGTCTTCCACCAGCCGAAGAACGCCGGCAAGGGCGCGGCCATCCGCAAGGCCGTCGAGCTCGCGACCGGCGACTACATGATCATCTGCGACGCCGACGAGGAGTACCGGCCGCAAGAGATCCCGATGCTGCTCGAGCCGATTCTCGCCGGTGAGGCGCAGGTCATCTACGGCACCCGCACCTTCGGCAGCCACACGTCGTACTCGTTCTGGTACGTCATCGGCAACAAGGGCGTGAACCTCTTCGCGAACATCATGTTCAACGCGTACGTCTCCGACGTCGAGACCTGCTTCAAGATGATGCCGACCGAGCTCTACCGTTCGCTCAAGATCAAGGAGAACGGGTTCGGGATGGAGGCGGAGGTCACCTCGAAGCTGCTCGCCCTCGGCTACCGGCCGTACGAGATCCCGATCAGTTATCGCGCCCGCAGCCGCGCCGAGGGCAAGAAGATCACCGCCTGGGACGGCGTCGAGGCGCTCTGGATCATGTTCAAGATCCGCGTCCGCCACGGCTCACGTCGTCGCCCGCCGGTCGTCGAGGCGTCGACCGGAACCGGCGCATGACGCTCAACATCTCGGTCATCGGCACCGGATACCTGGGGGCCACGCACGCCGCCGCGATGGCCGAGCTCGGCTACAACGTCGTGGGAGTCGAGGTCGACCCGGGTCGGCTCGCGACGCTCCAGGGCGGTCGCCTGCCGTTCTACGAGCCGGGC
>Ga0075012_10002253_pt1 | contig 19068 bp, 12 predicted proteins | sample All_14_2_FD_71474 | JGI IMG/M metagenome (GOLD analysis project Ga0075012, IMG submission 71474) | Freshwater microbial communities in response to fracking from Pennsylvania, USA - Allegheny Zone_MetaG_DW_15 | ecosystem: Environmental > Aquatic > Deep subsurface > Groundwater > Drilled... | reverse complement strand
CGGAAAACGACGGAGCACATGAAGCTGATTGAATCGTCACCCAAACGTGTGATCGCCTATTTCGGGGACCCCAAGGTAAGCTATGCCGCAAATCACAAATGATACTTGCCGGAGCAATAGTGAGATAGTGTACCAAGGAGCGAGGCACACTGACAACCGCAATCCGAACGGCGCGGGCGTGCGCGACTTCGGGCTGGGCAGGGCCGGCGGCGGCGCGGTATACTGCGGGGCATGGTGACACGATCCAGAAAGGCTGTCGCGCTGCTGGCCGGTTTGGCCGGGGCGGCGCTCCAGGGGGAGGCTGAGGGCATGAGGCGATATACGGTGAGGCGGATCGAGGCGTCGGCGCTGGAGCAGGCGGCGTTCGAGCGGGCCGAGGTCGGTCAGGTGGACCAGGTGCGCCCGGAGTCGAGCGACCACCGTCCGGGCGTCACGTTCCGCGTGCTGCACGACGGGGCCCATCTCTACCTGCGCTTCGAGGTGCGGGACCGGTATGTGCGTTCGGTGCAGACCGCCTATCAGGCCCCGGTCTGCACGGACAGCTGCGTGGAGTTCTTTGTGCAGCCGCGGGCCGGCAAAGGGTATTTCAACTTCGAGGTCAACGCGGGAGGCACGCTGCTGCTCTACTACGTGGAGGATCCGACGCGGACCGAGAAGGGTCTGGCGGCCTTCACGCCGGTGCCCGAAGCCTGGGGCCGGCGCGTGGAGATCCGCTCGTCGCTGCCGCCGGTGGTGGAGCCTGAGCGGACGGAGCCGTTGACGTGGCACGTGAGCTACAAGGTGCCGCTGGCGCTGTTTGAGGCGTTTGTCGGCGGCGGCGTGGCCTCGGAGCCGGTGTGGCGCGCCAACTTCTACAAGTGCGGCGACAAGACCTCGCACCCGCACTGGCTCAGCTGGTCGCCGGTGACGGCCCTGAACTTCCATCTGCCCGCCTGTTTCGGCGAGCTCGTCTTGGAGTGAGCCGCCGCGGTTTCGCAGGCGCGGGCCCTCAGGTGCCGCGGTAGTGCAGCAGCTCGATGAGCGGCGGCAGCAGGTTCTGCTTCAGGAACAGCACGCGGACGTGGAGCTCGTCTTGCACGGCGGCATACACGTTCTGGGTGTGGGTGAGCAGGACCCCCGTGAAGGCCGCGAACTCGGCCGAGGTGGTGCAGACCACCCAGAGACCGACGCCGGCCAGGTTGAAGAGATAGATGACCGAGTAGGAGAAGAGCCGGCCGTACTCATGGATGTCGGGCTGTTCGGTCATCAGGCTCTGCACCGTAAAGCAGACGTGAAAGCCCCAGGTCAGCCCCACGAGGAAGAGCCAGAGGAGGGGCAGCGGAACCGGATGCAGGACGAGCCCGAGCAGCGCGCGAACCAGGATGATGACGACCGTGTAGAGTGGGAAGAAGTAGGGCGAAAGGGTGATCAGCAGGTTGGGGCGCGAGATGCTGACGCTGCCGCCGGTCGGCGTGATGCGCAGGTTCCGCACGCGAGCGCCGAAAAGGAGTCCCCACAGCGCGTGCGTCAGCTCGTGCGCCACCACGTAGGTGCGCACCGGCGTCGGCAGGAAGAACCACATCCCGAGCCAGATGAAGAAGCCGGTCAGCAGCCAGGTGGTTTCCGGCGAGATCAGGGAGGAGGCGGACGTGATGGTACGCAGCGTATCAAGCAGGGCCAACGTCACCGCGACGCAAAGCGGTAACAGCAAGAGACCGATCAGAAATCTTAGCAGGCGCAGCAGCACGCTCACACTCCTTCAGACGGCACGTATATAAAGGCCGCATGTCCGCTTCGAAACACGCTGAAAAACGGCCTTTCCGAATGAACACCTATTTTATATCATATTTCCTCAAATAACGACAAGCGTGTAAAAAGGAGACGCATGGGCACGATTTCGAGGCGCGGATTCTTGGCCGGGCTCAGTGGTGCGGGCACGGCGGTGTGCTGCGGATGGGCGGCGGAGCCCGCTCGCGGGCGGCCCAACATTCTGTTCATCATGTCCGACGACCACGCGGCGCATGCCATCAGCGCGTACGACAACCGGCTGATCCAGACGCCGCATCTCGACCGGCTCGCGCAGGAGGGGTGCCTGTTCACCCGCGTCTTCGCGACCAACGCGATCTGCACGCCTAGCCGCGCCTCCATCTTGACCGGGCAGTACAGCCACGTCAACGGCGTCCCGGTCTTCAATCAGCTCGACCCCGCGAAGACGACCGTGGCGCACCGCCTGCAGCAGGCGGGCTACTACACCGCGATGATCGGCAAATGGCACTTGGGAAGCGACCCGCAGGGCTTCGATTTCTGGGAGATCTTCCCCGGCCAGGGCGAATACTTCGACCCCGTGCTCTATTCCCGCGATGGCTCGAAAAAGTACGCCGGCGAGCACGCCACGGACGTGGTCACGCGGCTGACCCTCGCCCAGCTGCGCAACCGGCCGAAGGACAAGCCGTTCTTCATGATGATGCACCACAAGGCGCCCCACCGCCCGTGGCAGCCCGCACCGCGCCACAAGGCCGTCTGGAGCCAGAAGACGATCCCCGAGCCGCCGACGCTGTTCGATGACTATGCCGGGCGCGCCGACGCCCTCCGCGAGCAGAAGCAGAGCATCGCGCGCGACCTGAAAAAAAGCGACGTCAAAAGGGACGTGCCCGAGGGGCTGACCGGCGAGGCGCGCACGCGCTGGCTCTACCAGCGCTACATGCAGGACTACCTCGGCTGCATCCAGGGCATCGACGAGAGCGTGGGGCAGGTGCTCGACGAGCTCGACGCGCAGGGCCTGTCCGAGAACACCGTCGTGATCTACACCAGCGACCAGGGATTCTTCCTGGGGGACCACGGCCTGTACGACAAGCGCTTCATGTATGAGGAGAGCCTGAAGATGCCGTTCCTGATGCGCTGGCCCAAGGGCGTCCGCGCCGGCACGCGTCAGGACGCGATCGCCATCAACTGCGACTTCGCGCCCACGTTCCTGGCCTTGGCCGGCGCCGAAGTGCCCGCCGAGATGCAGGGCAAGAGCCTGCTGCCTCTCTTGGGCGGCACGCGCCCGGACGGCTGGCGCAAAAGCATGTACTACCGCTATTACCACGATCCCGGCGACCACAACACCGCGCGCCATTACGGGGTCCGGACCGAGACGCACAAGCTGATGTACTTCGACAAGAAGGACCAGTGGGAGTGCTACGATCTCGTCCACGATCCCGAAGAGCTGAAGAACATCTACGGCGACCCGGCGGCCCAGCCAACGGTGGCGGCGCTCAAAGCGGAGCTCAGCCGCCTGAAAAAGGAGCTGGGCGACGACGACCGCTATGCGGACCCGAAGGAGTGGCCTCAGGCCTCTTCCTATGTCAAGGCGCCCAAGACCCGCAAGGAGTAATGCGGTTCCCGCCTTCCCGTCTCCGAGAAGCAACGGAACCTTGCTGGACGATGGGGCTTGTCCTCGGGCGAGACTATTCCTCTTCCACGCGGTAAAAAGCGGACCGTGCCGAGTTCGGCACGTTCGTGAAGGTGTTCAACGGCGGCGTGGCCGCCAGATGCGTGGCCACAGCCTCGGTGAATCCGGCCTGAAGGTTGGTGGACCGCATGACACGATACGTGTGCCCGGCGCCGCTCCCCCAGCTCATCACGAATGAGCCGTCGTTCAAAAACTGCGGCTTTCCCAACTCGAAGCGGTACTCGCGGATCGGAAAGCGTTCGGACTCGGTGTTCCAATAGGAATTCGTGGTCTTGACCAAGAGGCGCACGTTTTCCGCGGGGTTGAAAGTCGTGATCGCGCCGGTCCAAACGCCATCGGTGAAGTCCGTCAGGTTGGTCGGCTCGATGGTCACCACGGGTTGATAGGGAAACGGGCCAAAATGGACGTACGGGTATTTATACGTCCGGACAGGCGGGGGCTCGATGCCGGACCAGGCAAGCGGATCGCCGTATTCGCCGTCACGGTTGGAATAAACGGATCGATAGATGGTGGGCCAGTCAAAGCCGAACGTGATGGTGGCGCTCTCGGTGGTGTAGTCGTTGTTGAAGCTGAAGTCCACCATGAGGCCGTGTATGCCGTCGTAGGCGAACGTGTTGGTGAAGGGGAACGTGACCCATCCGTTGGTCGTGATATCCCGGTCCTCTTGGTACACGGTGGTCCAGTCCGTTTCCCAAACCACCTGCGTCGGCGCGAGCGGATAAACGTCCAGATCCGTATGCCGCATCCGGATGGTGAACCGGTGCAGCGTTTGAGTCGGGATCGTGTCAACCAGCAGGGAGAGTTGGTCAATGTCGCGGGGGCCCTCCATCATGTCCGCAGGATAAATCGCCTGAGTCCGGACGGTGCGGTGGTCGGTGCGCAGAAGATACGGATCGGAATAAGCCGGAGTGCCCGCCGTCTTGCCGCGTTCGACAACGTCGGCCACGGCTTCCAGCGTGACCGGCCCGGTGAAATCGGTTACAACGGCTCCCAGCGGATCGCGCGCCGTGATCCGGGCGGTGAACGGCTCATGGGTGACAAGCGGGGTCTTAAACGGCGCCAGCTCCACCCAGTCCGTGAGATTGGAAATGGGGCGGGTCGGCTGCATGAGGAACAGCCGGCTACCGAGGTGCTTGGGCTGGTCGTCATATTGCGGCGTGTCGCCGTCGGGGGCGTGGAGGTCGGCGTAGTACGAGGCCTCGCGGAACGAGACCAGGCCGTCGCCGTTGAAATCCCCGTTGCAGGGCATGCCGTTGGCCCAAGGCTGATTGGTGACGGGATAAAAACCGCGCATCGCGGCAATCCACTCATAGCACCACTGATCGTACCAGAGAAACATGTCTCCGGCGGTGGACGTGTTGTTATAATCGGCTGCGGTGGCGATGACGCGCAAGGGCTGGCCCAGATTGTCGATGAATCCGCCGCTGTAGCATTGCTCCATCACGAACAGGACCGGACAGGAGATGCGGGCGGTCAGCGCTTCCAGATCGGAATCGCGCAGCACCTCCTCACCCCACAGATTCAGACTCGAATCCCGTTCCGCCCCGCCGGCGGTATGATTCCCGTGATCCGTGACAAAGACAAAAAGCTGGTCGTCGGGCTGCAGCACCGCTTGCAGGTGAAGAAAGGCGTTGCTGACATTCGCCGCGCTCGCCTCTCCCAGCGTGTCCGTCAGGCCGTCGCCGTCCAGGTCCACGGGGGAGTTGACATAATCGCCGAGAACATAGTCCGTAGCATCGGCGGCGGAGTTGGTGCCGTCGGAAATGTAGGTGAAAATATTGGCTTTGGGATAACCGTACGTCAAGGTCAGCGTGCTGTATACAGCGGCGGCGTCATTCCAGTAGCGGGTGGCGTTGTAACTATGATTGAAGCCCCCCGACAGGATCAAGGCATAACAGTTCGAGACCGATCCTTCCTCGCGCAACACGGTTGGGGCGCGGGCGGCCGGGGCCATTCTCTTTTCGGGAAGAACCGGCGGCTTGTACGGGATCACAACCGCCAGATCCATGCTGAGGGGGGTCCGCGCGCGTTGGACCGCAATGGCAGAGAGGTCGCGCGCGACGAAGATATAGCGGCACGGGTGCGCCCAGTTTGCGGATGGGGCGTCGTCCGCGAAAAACAGCCAGTATTCACCCCACGGTGCCGGCACGTCCCGGCGGCCCCACGTTGTCAGAGGTGTGTCGGTGGCGGAAATCGGCTTTTTCAGCGCGGACAGTTGCAGGCTGCCGGTCTCCTCTCCGAGGACGTATGCGGCAACCAGCCGATAAGCGTCGTCCCACACGGCTGCGGGGTTTGCGGGAAGGTTGGGCATGAGGGTTACGGCCACGCCGAATTCCGGCCCATAGCGCCAGACGGCATCCTCGTTAACCTGCCGATACCACACGTCCGGATTCTCAGCCCCCTGCGCCCATGCCGAACATAAAAAAACCAGGACTAAGGCTTTCCAACGATTGGGGGGCAGCGCATCGTTTCTGTTAAAGGACGCGGGCATCTTTGAAAAACTCCGTCAATCCTGCCTACCGCTCAGAACCCGAAGAGCGAACGCGATTTCTCTTTTTCGAGCAGCAGGTCGATCTTGCGCGTCTCGCCGGCCTTGACCTTGTAATACTGCTCGACCGGCTTGTAGCCCTTGAGCGAAGCGGAAACCTTGTGGTTCTCGCCGGAGGTCACCTCCACGCGGCCCGCAGCCGCCGGATTGCCGTCTACCAGCACAGCCGCGGTCTTCGGCGCGACCGTGATCTCGAAGAAGCCGGCCGGGTCCGCAGGCACGCCGGCCGCCGGGGCTGAGGCCGCCGGTTGCGGAGGGGCCGCCGTCACCGGCGCCACAGGGGCGGCCGCGGAGCGGACGAGGCCGGCTCCGGTTTCGCCGATGACCCGTTCGAGACCGCCCGCCCGCTGAAGCTTGAGCGTCTCGATGCGCGAGCGGTTGCGGTCGCCCATGTCCACGGCGATCGAGAGCGTGGCGGTCTCGCCGGCCACGGGCAGGAACCACTCTTTGACCTCGCCGGGGGCCAGCGGCGTGCGGCGGAACTCGGCGGATGAGACGGTCACGGGCGCGCCGGTCTCATTGGTCAGGCGCAAGAGGCAGAGCGCGAGCTGCCGGGTGTGCGCTTTGCGGAGCGTCTCGGCGCGGCTGCCGAGGACCGGGTCGGCTTCGGGGATCGCGAGGCACCCTCCGACCGCTTTCAGCCTTTCGGGGCGGGCCTCCACGGGTTCGGTCTGCTCCAGCAGCTGTTCCAGCCGCGCGGAACAGGTGTCGCGCGCCGTTTCCCACTTGGTTTTGACCGCGGGGTCGGCGAGCTGCTCCGGGGCAAAGGCGGCGAGGCCTTTGATCGAAGACGACAGCGTCTGCAACACGGCGGCCGGCGCCCCGGCCGTGCCGGTGGTCAGCGCGGCGAGCAGGGTGTCGAGGCGGCCGGCGGCGTCGCTCACCGCCCGGGCGCGGGCCGCGGTCGCGGCCGCGCGCGTCTCGGACGCTTTGCGGGCCGCGGCCGCGGCCTGCTCGAGGGCGGCGAGCGCGGTCTGGCCGAAACGCGGCGCGACGGCGCCGGCGAGCGCCGCCAGGCCCTGATAGGCGGGGTCGCCCTCGGCGGGGCGGTCGGCGGCGTAGGCGGCCTCGGCCTTCTTGGCGAGGCTCTGGGCGAGCGCGAGGAAACGCGCGGTGAAGGCCTGTTCGACGGCGCCGATCTGCTCGGGCGTCAGCGAGACGCCCGGCGTGGTCTCCAGCTTGAGGAAGGCGGCGACCAGCGTGTGGAGCTGCTCGGCGCTCTCGGTCTTGGCGATGCGCGCGGGCAGGTCGGCCAAGGTGGTGCGGACGGCATAGGCCGTGCGGGCGGCGTCGATGCGCTCCAAGGCTTCGGTATAGGGCGGGTTCAGCAGCGCTTTCAGCTGGGGCGTCTCGCTGAAGAGCTGGACCAGGCGCTCGCGTTCCGCGGCGCCGTCCTTGTTGTCCGCATACAGGGCGAGCGCCGCGTCGCGGTTGCGCTCCAGATAAGTGACTGCGCGGGACGCGAGCAGCCGGCGGAGCAGGCCGAGGCGATGGCTGATCTCGGTCGCGTCGAGCCCGGGCCAAGGCTGGTTCTCCTGGGCCTGGAGCCGGGCCAAGGCCAGTTCGCAGGCGCTCCATTCGGCAGGATTGTCCACGCGGGTCGGGAGGGAGTCGCGCAGCGCTTTGAAGAGCGGATCGTCTTCCGGAGCCACGTCCTGCGCTTGGGGCCGGCTGACGGCCGCCGCCGCGGGCGGGCGCTCTTCTGCGGGCCGCGCGGGTTTGGCCGTTGCCGGCGGCCGGGGCTCATCGGCGGGTTTGGTCGCCGCGCCGGCGTCGGCCGGCCGGGTGCCGGACGGCACGGCGAGCAGGTCGGCCGCCGGTTCTGCGGGCCGCGTGGCTTGGGCCGAGGCGGGGTCTTGGCCGGAGCCGCGGCGCATCAGCCAGAGGCCGCCCAGGCCGAGGAGCACCGCGGCGGCGGCGAGGCTGCCGATGAGCGGCAGGCGGCGGCCCGCTGCGGCCGGCCGGCGTTCGGGCCCCGGCCGGCGGTCTCCCGCCGCAGGCCGCAGGGCGGCCACGGCGGCGGGCAGGTCGGCGGGCGCGAGCGGGCGCGTGCCGAGCGTCACGGCGGCGTCAGCCGGCGCGGGCGGGTTCGGCAGGTCGGCCGGCGAGGTCGCCATGGTCACGTCCAGAGCGTCAAACCCGGCCGACGCATGGGTCTCCAGCGCCATCGGCCGCAGCGCGGCCTGGAGCTCGGCGCGCATGTCCGCGGCGCTGCCGTAGCGGTTGGAGGGGGCGGGCGCCAAGGCCGTGAGGATCACCTGTTTGAGGCGCGGGAACTGGACGAAGGCGTCGGCGTCGAAGGTGACCGAGGGGGGCGTGCGGATGCGGTCCTGGAACGCGACCCAGGCGGAGTTGAGGTCCGTGGGCAGGCGGCCGAAGACGGGCTTGCCGGCGAGCGCCTCGTAGAGGCAGAGGCCGAGGGCGTAGAGGTCGGACTGGGGCGAACCGCGGTCGCCGCCGGCCTCGGCGAACTCGGGGGCCATGTAGTCGAGGGTGCCCGGCACGCCGCCGACGGTGACGGTGCCGGTGACGTCGCGGGCCACGCCGAGGTCGAAGATCTTGCCCTTCTCGGGCTGGCCGACCGGCGCGTAAAGGTTGCCGGGCTTGATGTCGCGGTGGATGATCGGCTTGGGGTTCTCGTGCAGGAACTGCAGGGCCGAGAGGTAGGCCGAAAAGAGCGGCACCGCCTCGCTGACCTCGAGCTTGCCCTCGTTCTTGAGGCGCGGCCGCAGGGTCCAGCCGGGCATGCCCTCGAGGAACTCCATGACGAGGAAGAACTGCTTCTCGCCGGTGGCGCCTTCGAGCACCATGAAATCGACGTACTTGACGAGGTTGGGGTGGGAGTACTGCTGGAGGATTTTGGCTTCGCGGATGAAGCGGTCGGACTGTTTCTCCGAAAACAGGTACTTGACGGCGACGAGCAGTCCGTCCGAGACGCGGCGGGCTTTGAAAACCTCGCCGAAACCGCCGCGGCCGAGCACCGAGAGCAGCTCGTACTCCTCCTTGTTCTTGTGGCGGATGCGGCGGTAGCGGATCTTGCGGAAATCTTCGAGCAGGGCGGCGAAGGTGGGATAGCGCTGGTCGCGGCGCGCGGAGAGGCAGCGAGCGACCACGGCTTTCGCGTTGGAGAGGACGCGGAAGACCCCGGGCCTGAAAGAGGGCGCGGGGTTGGCGTTGTCGCGCCAGCGGTTCAGGTAGCCGATGTGGGCGGTCTCGCCGAGCGCCTCGAAGGGCAAGGACCCGGTGAGGGCCTGGTAGAAACAGACGCCGAGGGAGAAGATGTCGGAGACCTCGTCGCCGCGGAAGCCCGGCGTTGTGATGAAGTCGGGCGCCATATAATCGAACGTGCCCTTGAAGCCGGCGGTGGACATCTGGCCGGAATCGTCGCGACGCGCGATGTCGAAGTCGATGAGCTTGGCCTGGCCCGTGACGGTCAGGAAGATGTTGGAGGGCTTGATGTCGCGGTGGGTGATGCCCCGTTCGCGGGCGTGGATCAGGCCGGCGAGGCACTGCTCGAAGATCTCTTCCACCTGGGGCCAAGGCAGCCCGGACGAGGCCTTCTTCAGGCGGTCCTGCAGGGATTCGCCTTCGAGCAGCTCCATGACGAGGCACTGCGATTCGTCCCATTCGCCGGCGTGCCAGGAGAAGCAGTCGCGGTAGGCCACGATGCTGGTGTGGGTGAGGCGGCGCAGAATGTCGGCCTGCTCCTGGAACTTCAGGCGGAGCTTCTCGTCCTCACCGGTGATGCGCACGACTTTGAGCGCCACGAGGTCGCCGGGCTGGAGGGCCTCCGAGATCGTCGTGCGGGAGTCGGACGGCGCGTTGGGATCCGGGGCGAAACGGGCTTTGTAGACGCGGCCTTGCGCCCCGTCGCCGATCAGGCCGACGAGTTCGTAATCGCCGATGCGCTCTTTTTGAGGAGTGTCCATGCAGGGTAGAAAAGGGGGGGCGCGGGGTTAGTTTTCGGGTTCGAGGGTGCGCGGCTCGGCTGCGCGCGGCTGCGGCTGGGGGGCGTTCTCCAGCGTCTTGGCGGGCGCGGGGCGGGCCTCGGCGCGCTGCTCGCAGCTGCGCTGGAACACCAGCAGCCCGGCGATCACCGCGGCGAGCAGGACCGCCACCAGGATCAGGAACAGGGTCGAGGTCTTCTGGCGGCCCGCCGGGGTGCTCACCGCCGTGGTCGGCGTGGCGCCGTGCAGCGCCGTCGGCGTGCGCCCGTTGCCCGTAAAGGGCGTCAGCGGCGTCAGGCCCGTCTCGGAGGTCGGCGCCTCCTCGTCGGCCAAGGCAGGGGTGTCCATCAGCGGGACCGTCAGCGGCAGGGCCTCCAGGGCGAGGGTCTCGGGCGGCGTTTCCCGGGTCGGCGCGGCCGGCAAGGCGTCGGCCGTGCGGACCAGGACCACCGAAACGTTGTCCTCGCCACCGGCCTGCAACGCCTCGTTCACCAGCGTCTGGGCCAACTCCTCGAGCGGGCCCTCGGCTCCTTTTTGGAGGATTTTTTGGATCTGCTTGTCGGGCACCATCTTGCTGAGCCCGTCCGAGCAGAGCAAGAAGAGGTCTTTGGGACGGACGTCGGTGGCGGTCTCCTCCAGCTCCACGGTGGGGGCCAGCCCCACCGCGCGGGTGATGACGCCGCGGAACATGGCGGGCAGGTCGCGGTCGTCGGCCAGGCCGGCGGCCGCGGCCACCGAGTGGTCGGCGCTGAGCTGCTCGAGCTTGCCGTCGCGGAAACGGTAGGCGCGGCTGTCGCCGGCGTGCAGGATCAGCGCCTGCGAGGGCGTGATGCGGTCGAAGGCCAGGACCACGGCGGTGGAGCCGGAGCCGGTGAGGCCGCGCTCGTCGGCGCGGCTCTTGATCCACTGGCTGGCGTTGTTCAGCGCGCGCGCGATCAGCCGCGCGGCGGCCTTGGCCGTGAGCGCGAACGCGGCGTCCGGCGAGTCGGAGAACACTTCGCGCAGGGCATCGACCGCGGCCTGGCTGGCGATGGCGCCGCCCTGCACGCCGCCCATGCCGTCGGCGACGCAGAAGACGCCGCTGTCGGCGAGACAGAGGAGGGCGTCCTCGTTGTTTTTGCGGCGCCGGCCGACATCGGTCAGGCTGGCGCACGAGAGGTAGGCAAAACCGGTGTTCACGTGTCGGGTCTCCTACGGCTTAAGCGGCTTGACGGGTTCGCTCTTTTCACTTTCCAACTGATCCCGGTCGACGGCGGTGACGGCCAGCGTCGGGGGCTTGGCGTCGGGCGGCAGTTCGAGGCGGTATTCCGGCTGCTGGGTGGCGGCGACCCGCTCCCACCCGAAAAGGAGCTTTTTGGACCAGACCCGGTATTCGACGATATCGGTCTGCGCCGGGGCCTGCCAGGTGAGGGCGAAGGCCGTGGCGCCGTCCGCCTGCGCCACCAGCGCGGTCGGGGCGTCGGGCAGGGGCTTGGAACGGCCCTGGAGCGGCGGGCACCACTCGCTTTCGAGGCGTTCGGCGTCCACCGCCCGGACGCGGTAGAAACGGATTTCGCCCGGGTCGAGGGGGGTCTCTTCGGCCACGAGGGCCGCACCGTTGCTCACGGCCACATAGGTGAGGGGCCGGAAGCCGTTCTCGGCCTTTTTGGAGCTTTCGATCCGGTATCCGACGATGTCTTTCTCCGGATTGGGCTGCCAGGCGAGCCGCACGGTGTGGGCCGTGTTGGTGGAGACCGTGAGCCCTTGCGGGGTCGCGGGGATGACCTTGGTTTTGGCCTGCACGGGGACCGAGGCCGAGGAGCGGACGTTCGCGGTGTTGTAGGCGACGACCTTGTACTGATAAGCGGTGCCGTCTTTCAGCAGGCCGAGGTTGGTGTCCAGCTTCTCGCCGCCGCGGTCGAGGTAAGAGGTGGTTTCGCGGCCTGCGAGACGGACGATCTGCGCCCAGTCCTCGTCCTCGCCGGTGGCGCGCCACACTTCGTAGCCCATGACGGCGGTGTCCGGGCTGGCGGCCCAAGAGAGCGGGACCTCGCGGGGGCGGGCCGAGACCGCGGCGACTTGACGCACCTCTGGCGGGACCTCGCGGGTGACGGCGCGCACGGCCTCGCAGTCGGCGCTCTCGGCGGTGACGGTGTTCACGGCGCGCACGGTGAAGTAATAGATGCCCTCGTCCTCCAGGGTGCCGGGGTTGCCGCCGCCCGCCGTGAAGGCGTTGGCGGCTTGGCCCTCCACGGAGCCGGCTTTGGTGAACGGCCCGCCGGGATCGCGCGACACGTAGATGTCATAGCGCACGATGTCGGCCTCGCCGCTCGCTTGCCAGGTCAGGGGCACGCAGCGCACTTCGCGCGAGACGGCGGCGAGGCCCTTGACGGTCGCGGGCGGCGGCAGGGTCACGACCTCCACCAGATCGGAGGGGGCGCTCTCGGACTCCACGGCGTTGAGCGCGACGACGCGGTAGAGGTAGCGGGTGCTGTCTTTGAGGGTCGAGGCGGGCGTGCCGCCGTCGACGCACGCGGGCGTTTTGACCGTCGCGACCGGCTCGAAGGCGGGGGCGGCGGCCGTGGCGCGCTCGACGCGGTAAGCGACGACCCCCTCGGACGCCGAAGCCTCCCAGGAGAGGGTCACGGCGCGGGACGACGAGGCGGCCGCCCGCAGGGCCGCCGGCGCGGCGGGCGGCGGCGCGGTGAGCACGGCGACCGGATCGGAGGGCTCGCTTTTGGGGCCGTTGGTGTCCAGCAGGGCGATGATGCGGTAGTAATAGGTGGTGCTGTCGGCCAGGCGGGTCTCTGGGCTGTCGCCGTCGACATAGCCGAGCTTCTCGGGCGAGACGATGGCGACGCGCATGTAGGGCCCCTCTTCGGCCGTGGCGCGCTCGATCCAGTAGCGGTAGATCTTGTCGTACGGCAGGCTCCACTTCAGCCGGACCGACCGCGAGCCGTTCGCGGCGGCCTCGACCCCGCGGGGACGGCCGTGCGCGACCGTCTGCATCTTGTCCAGCGAGGTGGCGCATCCGACAGGCAACAGCGCGCTGGCCGCGGCTGCGGCCATCAGAAAAAGGCAACCCAGCTGTCTAAACTGCCGCAAAAGAAGGAGATGCATACGAAACTCCCAACGCTCATACCGAATATAAAAAGAATACCGGATTCCCTGAAAAGAGGGAAGAAGGGATTAAACGGGCCGCGCGCGGGGGAACGGCCGGGCGTCACCCCGCGAGGCCCACGCGAGGCTGTGGGCCGTGAAGGCGGCTTTGAGCGCACGCGTGGAGAACTCCGGCAGGTCGCCCTGGGTCCAGATCGAACCGATCCCCTCCAGGTTGTGCGCGTCGGAACTGCGGATGAACGGCAGCCCCATGATCTTGCCGCGCCAGACCTCGACGTCGGCATGCCGGCTCAGCTCGACGGCGTCGAAGCCTTCGTCGCCCGCCAGGCCGCCGAGCTGCGAGGTGATGCTGAACACGGCCCGGTCCAGGTGCGCGGCGATGAAGAGGCCGCCCAGCTCGTGCACCCGGAGGCCCACGTCGTGCAGCGGCAGGGAGGTCGGCGCGCCGAGCAGCCGCCACTCCAGCTCCAGGACGTTCTCGTCCGCATCGACGACCGCCTGATAGCCGAACACCTCGGGCTGGTTGACGCGGTTGGGGAGCGCGGCGTAGCAGGTCTCGGTCATCGCGGCGGCCTGCTCCAGCGTGTCGAAGACGGCCAGGCAGTGGACCTCTTCAGAGGTCGTGATCTCCATGCCGAACAGGCAGCGCAGCCCCTCGCGGCGGCACGCCTCGGCCAAGGCCGGGCTGTTGCGCGACGAATTGTGGTCCGCCAGCATCAGGCCGTCAAGGCCCGCGGCCTTCGCCGCCCGCACCACCGCCATCGGCGAGGCGTCGAGATCGCCGCAGGGCGAGAGACACGAGTGGATATGGAGGTCGAATTTGAACACGGGCAGATTGTAATGGGGAAACGCACAATAGGCAATGGCCGCAAGGGTCGCGTTTTCCGCTTCGGCCCGGGGCGGCCTTTGTGCTATCGTTCTCCGAATCAGGAACCCCGGGGACCCTCGTCTATGTTGAAGCTGATCCAGAAGCATTTGAGCCACGACGCGCATCCGCTGGTGCAATTCATCAAATACGGGATCGCGGGCGGCGCCGCGACGGCGGTGCACATCGTCACCTTTTTCCTCTGCGGCTGGTTCCTGTTGCCGTGTCTGACGCAGAACGACATCACGGTGCGGCTTCTGGGTCTGACCGCCCCCGTGCTGGCGGAAAGCACGCGCGCCTGGAACGCGGGGTTCTGCAACGCGATCGGCTTTGTCGTGGCGAACACGGTCTGCTACGTGCTCAACCGGCTGTTCGTGTTCAAGCCCGGCAAGCACCACTGGGTGCTCGAATTCCTGCTCTTCTTTGCGGTCTCGGGCCTCAGCATGGTGATCGGCACCGCGATCCAGACCTTCCTGATCACGCATCAGGGCGTGCAGACCACGCTGGCCTTCGGCGCGAACATCGTCTCCGCCCTGCTGATCAACTACGCGATGCGCAAATTCGTGATCTTCAAAGGCTGAGCCGGCGGCTCACACGATGCTCAGGGCATCGACGTCCACGGCGATTGAGACGCCCGCAGGCAGCGGGAGCTTGGCCAGCACGCCGCGCAGCGGGCGCGTGACCGCGCGCGTAGTCGGGGCGCGCAGCAGCAGCTGATAGCGGTAGAGCCCTTTGGCGCGCGCCAGCGGCGCGGGGCAGACCTCGGAGATCTGGAGGGCCGAAGACCCCGCGGCGGCCGACACTTCGCGCGCGCAGCGCTCGGCCGCGAAGCGCACCCGCTCTTCCGATTCGCCCCGGAACGTGAGGCATACCAGATGGGTGTAGGGCGGATAAGCGCCCTCCCGGCGGTCGGCCAGCTCTTGCGCGGCGAACGCCTCGAAGCCCTCGTCCGACGCGGCCGCGCGCACGGCGAAGTGGTCGGGCGAATAGGTCTGCACGAAGACCTCGCCGGGCAGCTCGGCGCGCCCCGCCCGCCCCGAGACCTGCGCCAGCAGCTGGTACGTGCGCTCGGCGGCGCGGAAGTCGGGCATGTGCAGGCTCGTGTCCGCCGAGAGCACGCCGACCAGTGTGACGTTGGGGAAGTCGAGGCCTTTGGCGATCATCTGCGTGCCGATCAGGATGTCGGCGCGGCCGCTCTTGAAGATCGACAGCAGCTCGTCGTGGCTGTGCTTGCGCGCCGTGACGTCAGCGTCCATGCGCAAGACCCGCGCCAGCGGAAAGCACTTCTGCAGCGCCTGCTCCACCCGCTGCGTGCCGAAGCCGGCGTACTTGAACGCGCGGTCGCCGCACTCGGGGCAGGCCTCCGGCACGGGCCGCCAGCCGCCGCAGATGTGGCAGCGCAGGCAGGCGTCGGCCTGGTGGTAGGTGTAGGCGACGCTGCAGTCGTCGCAGCTGGAGGTGAAGCCGCACGAGGGGCAGGTCAGCGAGTTGGCATAGCCGCGCCGGTTGAGGAAGAGGATCGACTGCTCGCCGCGCTCCAGCCTCAGCTTCAGCGCCTCCAGCAGCACGCCGGAGAAGATCTGCGCGTGGCCGGTTTTGGCGGTCTCGATCCGCAGGTCCACGACATGCACGCGCGGCATGGGGCGGCCGGCGACGCGGCGGGTCAGGCGTGTGAGCGTGTACTTGCCCTTCTGGACGTTGAGCCAAGTCTCCATGGCCGGCGTCGCGCTGCCCAGCACCACGGCGCAGCGCTCGAAGTGGCCGCGCATGACGGCCACGTCGCGCGCGTTGTAGCGCGGGGCCTCGTCCTGTTTGTAGGAGGGCTCGTGCTCCTCGTCCACCACGATCAGCCCGAGGTTCCGGACCGGAGCGAAGACCGCCGAGCGCGGTCCCACCACCACCACGGCCTCGCCGGTGCGGATGCGGTGCCACTCGTCGAAGCGCTCGCCGTCGCTGAGGGCGCTGTGCAGCACGGCGATGCGGCTGCCGAAGCGCGAGGCGAAGCGCTGGACCGTCTGCGGCGTGAGGGCGATTTCGGGCACCAGCACGATCGCCCCTTGGCCCCGCTCCAGCGCGCGGGCGATGGCCTGCAGGTAGACCTCCGTCTTTCCGGAGCCGGTCACGCCGAACAGGAGGACCGGCTTGGGCGGCGAGTCGGGCGCGCGGGCGCCCTCGCCCGCCGTCGAAGGTCCGCGCGGGGCGTCTGCGGGCGAGGGCGCCCGCGCGCCCGACTCCAAGGCCGCGAGGATCACGCCCAGGGCCGCGGCCTGTTCGTCCATGAGCGCCATGGGGCGGGTCGGCAGGACTTTGCGGTTGGCGAGCGGGTCGCGCCGCATCTGGCGGCGCTCGATCACGGCGGCGCCTTTTTCGGCCAGGGCTTTGAGGGTTTGCGGGGTGCAGGCGAATTCGCGGGTCAGCGCATGCAGCCAGCCGCCGCCCACGCGGCGCAGCCCGTCGAGCAGCTCGGACTGGCGGCGGGTCAGATCGAAGGTCCCGGCCACGGGCTCGACATAGAGCTGCTCTTTCGGCTTGATCTCCCGGCTGCGCACGGCGGCGGGCAGCATGCAGCGCAGGGTGAGCTCGAAAGGGGCGCAGGTGTAGTCGGCCATCCAGCGCGCCAAGGCGATCAGGGGGGGCGTGAGATAGGGCACGTCGTCTTCGAGGGCGAGCAGGGGTTTCAGGGAAAGAGGCGGCTTCTCTGAGGAGGCGTGCGGGAGCTCGGGCGCCAGGCCCGGAAGCATCTCGCCAGCCCGCTCTTCCCTCTTCCCAATAGACTCTTCCTTATAGACTCTTCCCTCTTCCCGCTCCAGGAGCTCCACGACATAGGCGTCGATGACGCGGTGGCCGAAGGGGACACGCACGCGCTGTCCGGGAAGCAGGCGCGGCGCGAGGGCTTCGGGAACGGCGTAGTCGAAGAGCCGGTCCGCCGCAATCTCGGTGGCCACACGTGCGATCATCCTGCTTTTTTCTCCAAAAAAAAGGGAGCGGCGAACCGCTCCCTGTCATCAGCCCTTGAACCGGACGCCGTCTTACTGGGGACCCTGCTCTTCGCCCGGGCCCAAATAGGTGAGCTGGGCGGCGTTGCTGCCCGAGATCGAGGTCTTGAACGACTGGCCCTGGTAGATCACGCGGACCGAGGCGTATTTGTCGCGCGCCTTGAAGATCGCGCCGCCCTTGCGGATCATCACGAAAGCCTTGTTGGAGAACGGCACTTTGTAGGTGCTGCTGTTCCAGCTCTCGATCTTCTTGGTTTCCGTGGCGTCTTCCAGGTCCTTGTACAGCTTCGTGCAGTTGAAGTTGCGCGTCACGAGGATCGGGATGATGTCTTCCATCTCGTCGCGGATGTTGCCGCCGATGCACCACATGTTGTTGACCGCTTCGAGCTTGCCGGTGCCCGACTTGGCCGAGACGCCCGCGCCCGCGAGCTTGGAGTAATCGAGGCCCGCGACGTAGGGCGACCACGTCTCCTTGCCGATGTTCTCGCCGTCGACCAGATAATAGAAGTAGTCCGAGCTGTTGCCGAAGGCCTGTGCCGCGATGTCCTTGTCGGAGCTGTCCGTGCCCTCTTCCTTCTGGGACTTGGGCCACACGTTGCCGAGGCCAAGGGGCTCGCGCTCGGTGTTGGCGCCGGTAATGGCCACATAAATATCGCGGCCGCGCGTGCCGACGGCCGTCATATTGGCCTGCATCACGGCGTTCGAAATGGCGGGGAACAGCGCGGCGGAAAGAATACCCAAAATACCGATCACCACGAGCAGCTCAACGAGGGTAAAGCCCTGTTTATTAGCGGTTGTCATTTTCTACTCCTTCATGCAGACCGGTCCTCGGACTGCCTTTTTTCATTTCAATAGAACCATTTTGCCACCGGGACGCAATAAGGTCAAGCCTACTCGGCAAGATTTTGGTCCGCCGCGAGAGCCCTGACGCTGCCTGATCACGCTTGAGCCGCGCCCCCGTTATTTGCTAAAGTCCTGCCCTATGCGATTTTTCTGGCCTGTCTATTTGTGTTCCATGGTGATCGGCACGTGCGGGGTCTATGTCGCGGCCCCGCTCGCCCGCCCTCTCGTCGCGGCGCTCAAAGGCTCTGCGCCAGCGGAGGGGCGTCGCCCGGAGTCCCAGGGCGCCCTCGCGCTGAAACCGGTGCCCTCGCGCGTGCCCGAGGTGGTCAAGCCGCCCGTCAAACCTGCGGCCCAAGAGCTCTGCGCGGCGGACGCGCCGGCGCCTCGGGACACGCCGCAGCAGGTGGTCCGGCCGGACGAGGAGCAGCCGCCGGCGCTGAACGGCATCTTTCTCGCGCAGCGCGGGGACAAGCCGGGGTGGGGGGTCACGCATCAGCGCGCAAGCTACTATACGCTGGAGGGGGCGCGCGTGGGCGGCGTGGCCGGCGGCGTCATCCTGGAGTACCGCAATGCGCACACCTCGTCGAAAGGCGGCATGGTGGAGTGCGTGATCTATGAGAACGGCTCGCCCTCCGCGCCGCTGCTGGTGAGCACCAAGGACGTCTTTCTCTTCACGGGCACCTTCCGCAAGCTGTCGGAGCGGCAGATCAAAGACGTGCAGGCGTACTATGCGCTCAGCGGCAAGATCGCCTCGCGCAAGACGGAGCTCTTGCAAGCCGCCGCCGCCAAGAATCCCCATTTCGCCGTCTACAACGCGGCGCACACGGCGCTGATGGCGCACATCGAGAGTGCCAAAGAGCTCGCCGGCAAACGCGACCGCGCCACCGAGCTCGAGAAGACCCAGCTGGAGGACCGGCTGCGCGAAATGAAGATCGCCGAAACGCGCCTCCGCACGGAGTACGATGCCCAGCTGCTCAAATTCCGCACCTGGAAGCAGGAGCACGCCAACGAGATCGCCAAGCCGGAGAACGATCCCGACGTGAAGAAGTGGATGCAGGAGATGGCGGCGCTGCGGCCGCGCATCCCCGGCTTGGCCTACTAAACACGCCGGGCAGCGGGCTCACTTGACCGGCACGAGGCGCTCGAGGCCGCGCATGTAGGGCCGGATCGCCTCGGGCAGCAGCACCGAGCCGTCGGGCTGCTGGCACTGCTCCAGGATCGCGATCATCAGGCGCGGCAGCGCCACGCCCGAGCCGTTGAGCGTGTGCACGAGGCGCGTCTTGCCGGCCGCGTCGCGGTAGCGGCAGTTCAGGCGGCGGGCCTGGAAGTCCTCGAAG
>Ga0075012_10002243_pt1 | contig 19125 bp, 21 predicted proteins | sample All_14_2_FD_71474 | JGI IMG/M metagenome (GOLD analysis project Ga0075012, IMG submission 71474) | Freshwater microbial communities in response to fracking from Pennsylvania, USA - Allegheny Zone_MetaG_DW_15 | ecosystem: Environmental > Aquatic > Deep subsurface > Groundwater > Drilled... | reverse complement strand
CGCACATTGGTTACGGATAAGATCACGGGATTGCCGAGTTTACTTTTTCGGGATGCTGGGTTCAGGCATTACGGATGTTTGGTTTCGGCATATGCCGAAATGCCAGCTAATGTGCAGAGTTTTTGCCAATCAAAGAGCATTGTCCTGAACTCAATATATGAGGCAAACGAGTATGATGAGGCATGCTGAGTGCAACTCTCGCTTTGATTATGTTGAGCCCGATTCGGGTTCAAGCGGCAACCCCGCAAGACCCCCAAAAACCGGAATGGCCCGCGACTCCACGGACCCTGGTTAGCGAAGATTATAAGAACTGGGAACGGTTGGGAAGAACCGATCTAAGCGGCGATGGGAAGTGGATTTCCTCATCAGTATCTTTGGTTGATGGTGATCCCTCAGTTATTTTGAAATCAGCAGCAACGGGGACAGTTGAGAAATTCTTCACCGGGTTTGGATTTTCGTTCAGTGATGATTCGCAATGGTATGCGGTGACGACTCGGCCGACTCGGGAAGAATCGGATAAGTTGCGCGAGGCAAAAAAGCCAATTCCGACGACTTTGCAATATTGGCGCCTGGGAACGGATCAGCGAACGAAGGTTGAGAACATAGGGACATTTCAGTTTTTGAAGGGCAGCAAATTTCTGGTGATCACAAGGCGTCCGGCAGTTGTAACTCCGGGAGTCAGTGGCGATTTGGATCTGGTTGATCTTAAAACGGGTTCGATTGAGCGCTACTTGAATGTAGAAAGTTTTTCTTCGAACGACGCAGGCACGGCTCTGACTTTGACCGTGAAGTCTTCAACGGGGGATACCGGTTTGCGGGTACTGGATCTGGAATCTATGAAAACGAAGACCCTGTATTGGGGCAGTGGTGATTTGGCAGCGGTTCGATGGGCCCAGGAAGGAAATGCCCTTGCGCTACTGACTGGTGAAAGCAATGATAAGAAGGAAGGGAATAGTTATTCGGTTTCCTACTATGCCGATGCGCTCAGTGGCAGTTCGCCGGTTGTATTGAAGTCTGAAGGGGTAACAGGGATGCCAGCGGAGTGGCGAATAAGTGATCGAACGGGCCTGAGTTTTAGCCGCGATGGAAAGGCAATATTTGTTGGAACCCAAGAGTGGAAGGATAAGAAAAAGCCCGCTCCTCCGGAAAAAGAAAAACCAGGCGTTGAAGTTTGGAACACGGCAGACAAAACTCCGGTGCCTCAGCAGAAGCTACAAATGGGTCAGTTTCAGATGCAAGCGATCAACTACGCTTGGTTCCCGAGTGAAAGCCGGGTTGTAAAGCTAAACGAATCGCTTGATCAGATGGTTCGGGCGAGAAATTCGAATTATTCGCTGGTGATGGATTCGGAGAAGTATGCGTCGGCCAAAACTGATGGGGTTGATTATGCGGATTTGTGGGCGATCAACATGCAAACCGGTGAACGATGGGCGGTCTTTACGAATCAGGCTGAAGCATCGATTTCTATTGGGAACACGGGGCGTTATCTTGCACACTACCGAGCCAAACATTGGTGGTTGGTTGATTTGGAAAGTCGGCAATCAACCAAATTGATCGGCAAGGGAGTAGATTTCGAGAATTCGCTCGATGATCGACCGGCGAAGATTAAATCACCGGGTGGATTTGTGAATTGGCTACGGGATGATGAGGCGTTTGTTGTTCATGACGAATTTGATGCATGGCTGGCCAAACCGGGCGACGGCAATTTAAGTCGTCTCACCAATTTTAGAGGTCAGAACGTCTCAGCAAGATATCGCTCGATAGAAAATCTGGATGGTAAAGCTCCACGGTTGAGCGACCCGATGTACTTTAGTTTGGTAAACGAAGCAACGAAGGGCACGGGGCTTTATTTGAGTGACGGAACCGGTGTCGGCAAGACCCTCTTGATGTCTGACAAGCGGATTGCCGGCGTTCAGAAGGCGAAGAATTCTGATCAGGTGATTTATATGCGTCAAAGTTGGGAGGAGTCGCCGGTCGTTGTGATGACTGATCCGACCTTTTCGAAAGAGCAAGTACTTTTGACAACGAATGATCAGCAGCGGTACTTTAAATGGGGATCAGCATCGGTGATTCAATATAAGAGCCGTTGGGGTGCGCCCTTGCAGGGAGCATTGATTACACCGGCGGATTACGATCCCAGTAAAAAGTATCCAATGGTGCTCTATATTTACGAGCGCGAAAGTGGAATGGTGAATGGATATCAGCCTCCAGCGGATACGAATGCTTATAACCTCCAAGTCCTTTCACAGAGTGGTTACTTCGTACTGGTAGCGGATATTGCTTATCGAACAAATGATCCGGGCGTCTCAGCGGTTGACTGTTTGGAACCGGCAGTTGACGCGGCAATCAAGGCAAACAAGTCAATTGACTCATCGAAAGTGGGATTGATTGGTCATAGTTGGGGGGCGTATCAGACCGCCTTCGTAACGACGGTCAGCAAGAAGTTTGCGGTCGGCGCATGCGGTGCTCCCTTGACCGAGATGACATCGATGTACAACTCGTTCTATTGGAATGCTGGGATAACCAACCAGGTTATCTTTGAGCAGTCACAGGGTCGATTTGACGCTCCGTTCTGGGAGATTCCGGAGAAATACATTGAGAACTCTCCAGTTTGGCGAAGTCGAGAAAGAACCGCGCCGATCTTAGTCGCATTTGGCGATAAAGACGGGGCAGTGGACTGGTCACAGGGTCAGTTTCTGTATAACACGCTTCGGCGACTCGGCAAAAAGAGCGTGATGTTGCTTTATGCAGGTGAGAATCACGGCCTCGTTCAGCCGGGCAACCAGAAAGACTATGCAAAGCGCTTGCGGCACTATCTTGATGTTTATTTGAAAGGTGCAAAAGCTGAAGATTGGGTTGAGAAGGGTGTTTCTTATCCTGATCAACAGGGCGGTTAATTTTTTGAAGGGTTTGCGGCGAATCTTCGCCGCAAACCCTCAACCAGTACTGTTGATTAGATTCTTTCCATGAGAAAACTGCGGATATACCATCGTGTTCCATTTTTTATGAGATGAAGATTAAGCAAGTAGGGTGGAGATTGTGGCGTTCCATTTGGAAGAACCTGGTTGCATTCGATTTTTAGCTGGGCAGTTGCGGTGTTTCGTAGGATTACGACGTCCTTTTCACTGATAGTGATTTGGGTTTTTAGTTTGTCAATTCCAAAGACAGTGATAAAGTCATCGACATTTGTGGCAAGCATCATTGGTGAATCGCTGGTTGTTCCCAGAGGAATGCTGATTGGACTTTCATCCATGAAGAGCGTTTTAAAATAGTAGGGATCTCGGTTATCGGTGAACTGCAATTGGTCGATCAAGGCTTCAACGATCGCATTCGGCGAGGCGACTTTTGGCGCGTATTCGACGGATTTTATTGCGTTGGACGCTCGTGCTTTAAGTTCGGGGCTGGTGAACTCAGAACTGAGAATTCGTGGAAAGAGTGGTTCGTTGTTTTGGGGCAGGTTTGCGTAAAGGTTCGCATAGATGATCCGCTCGAAGGTGATTGAAGTTGTTGTGGGGTCGTTTTGTGCGAGGGATTCTTCAAGCAGAGAGATACCTTCTTTGAGATTTGCACGTGCGACGAGTTGGCCCAGATTACTGAGTGCCTTAGCAAATTCGTGGCTTTTGTGACCGACTTTTCGCGGAATATTGAGGTGAGTTTTTGCTTCTTGCAATTTGCCAGCTTCGATGAGCCGAATAGAGAGTTCGGCATTGGCCATTGGGTCGTTGGGATTTGCGGCGAGGGCTTCTTCAATCCGCTTGTTATCATCGGATTCAGTTAAGATCAGGTTGATTCGGTCAACCCACTCTGGCGCAGTTTTGTAACCTGAGAATGTGGTTTTGTGTTCACCTGAAGGTGTTAGAACAACAAAGCTCGGGTAAGAATCAATACCGTATTTAGATGCAGTCTGTGCGCCGTCCTTTTCGGCATCAAGTTTAACCGGTACATATTTTGATGTTTGATTGATGGCTTTGGAGTCGCTGAACGCTTCTCTTTCCATCACCTTGCACCATCCACACCAATCAGTTGTGAAATAGATGACGACGACTCGGTTGCTGGACTTAGCTTCAGCGAGGGCGCTTTCGAGGTTGGATTTCCAGGGGATGGAGGTTGTTTGCGATGAAACAAGGCCGGTTAGCAGCAAGAGTGATGCGCTGAACATAGTGAAGCACGGACGTGCTGTTCAGTGTCGGGTTTGTGACATTTGTGACAGTTCGGTTTTAAAATAGTGTGGTCAAAGCGGGTTACTTCTTCGACCACAGTTTGGCAATGGCGATTGCTCGCACTGCGCTGGCTTGATGAATCATTTGAGACGTTTCACCGGCGGGGGAACCCCATCTTTTTCCGAAAAGTCCATTTTTATCTTTTGAAGCGATGAGGGTATCGATCGACTTTTTATAATCGAACGCGTTAGGGTCGAGATTTTCGAATAGGAGATGAGCGAACTGAACCTCGTCATCGATAATGCCGTTTGGTTTTAACCACTTTTTTATGCTGGCTGATTGAAGTTCGGCAAAGTCCGTTTTATATTCGACGTTGCCAGTATGTATCGCAAGTTCCCGTGCGGATCGAAGCATGAGGGCGGAGTTGTAGCTCCAGGTTGTTTTGTCGATTTTGCCGTTGAGGTTGATGTTGTCCCAGTAAAGCTTTGACTCAGGATCTTGGAGCGTCTTCTTTGTCCAGGCATAGATTTCTTCGGCGGTTTGAAGGAGCTTGGGATCTTTCTTATGCTTGTAAAGGGCGAGACATGCCGCCGCAGTTGGACCGTTTGAACACGTGTTCTTGGATGATTTTTCGGTTTCTTTCCAATATATTCCGCCACCAAGCTTGTCGTCAAGTCCGCTCAAGCAGTGTTTGAGGGAATCCTCAGCGAGTTTGAGGTGGTGAGGGTCTTTGGTGAGTTCATAAGTCTCGACGAAAGCCATGACCATCCAGGCGTTGTCGTCGTAGTAGCGGTCGTTGGGATAGGGCGGGCCAGGATTGACATCGAACCCGGCGACGGGGCCAGTGGGATTCCAATAGGTTTCCGCCATCGCGACAGTCTTTTTGAGGGACGGGATTCGGGTTGGGTCAAGCTCAGCGAGGGCATTTTCGGCAGATAAGACCACGCCGAGTCCCCAGTTGTACATGATGGTGTTTTCGTTTGAACCTTGCCCGATTGACTCTTTGAAATATCCCCTTCGCGATGATGCAAATTGGTTGCAGATTGTGGCGTAAAGGTCGGCGGGTTCTGGGGGGGCGTAGGCGAGCATGTGCGTAATCAGGAGGCAGTTAAGCATATCGTTTATTTTTTTGAATTGAGTTCGGAGAGCATTTTTTGTTTCTCTTCATCCGGAATAGGGAGCCGGTTGATTCGTTCAACTTGCTCCTCGGGCGTAAGTTCTTCAAGCGGCTTTTGGGGAATGACGTCGGGATCTTTTACAACCCCGTGACCATCGGCTCCACCTTGACAACCAGAGAGGAGGATCGCCGCTAACGCGGCGACCACCCATGCACTTACTTTAGTTGTTAAACTCACGAATTACCCTCATGTTGGCTTCGATACCTTGTCTCCATGCGAGCCCGTTGCCCGGGCCGCCACGGTTGTATCCCCAGTTGCAGATGAAGTCTCCGTTCGGCCCGCCAAACGCTCCCCAGGCATCAGATGCGATGCTTTGATAAGCGTTGATGTTTTTGGCATGACCATCGAAGAATCCTAAGGTTAGACCTTTATTCTGATCGGTATTGATGGCCGAATGGGTTGAGGGATAGGTGTTTGACTCTGTACCAATGGACGACGATGATTTACCTAGTTCAGCAGATTCGGTATCGGGATAGATGCGCCGGGTGGGGACGAGCATGGCGGTCCCGGCATTGTTCTCGAGGGAAGTGAAGCTACCTTGAGCGTTGTATACGCTGCCGCTATAGACTTCGGGCCAGAACGTTTGTCCGCAATTTGATTCGTTGCGGAATGCATCTTTGTTGACGGCGAAAGATCTCGCGAAGCGAGTGGTTTCGTCGCCGGGGTATCCAGAGCCGTTGCCATCGGTGAGAGCGTTTGACCATGCAGCTTCGTTCAATGGGTTTTGAAAAACTCCGCCGTTGCCGGGAGTTGTGTTGAAGGTGCCACCGGTTGCATTGACACGTCCGCCATTTTTGACATACGGCTGGATTGAATCTTTCCAGTTGAGCATACGCGGCGTCCACCAATCGCCGCCATTTTCGACTTGTCGAGCCGGGGGAGCGTAATCGTCGTAGTCGCCGACGTAGATCAGCATGCCCGTTGTTAGGTTTTTGAGATTGCTGAGGTTTTGAGTGCGTTTTGCCGCAGTTTTTGCTTGCGCAAAGACCGGGAATAGGATGGCAGCAAGGATCGCTATGATGGCGATGACGACGAGTAGTTCTATGAGCGTGAACGCTCTCCGGTGAGTATTCATGTGATGATTTCCTGTTTTTGACTATCGTTGAGCCAGGCTTGAACTTCATCAAGTTCTGGCGCACTAAAGGGAGAAGATGTGATGAGGTCGGCGGCGATCGCAATGGACTGTGGAGCTACGAGGGGGTTCGCGACCTGGGCTTGAAGAAGCTTCGCCGCGGCAATGCCAATTGCCCGCTTTTTGCGAACGATCCGGTGGAGATCCCATGGCCGTTTGAGGGCTAACGGGGGCCATTCGTTGATCGTAACAATTTCGAATTCTTCGTGAACGCGGAGATTCAGTTCGTCAGCGACAAGCATTGACCGGAGTCCGAGGTCATCTTGCATGCAGATGAGTGCGGTGATGCCGGAGCTGGGTTGGATGAGGGCGAGAATCGCATCGTGAATTGCGGTTTGCAATAGTTCGCCGTTGGTTTCGAAGTCACGACCGATCCATCGGACAAGAGGGTTAGCATCAATGCCGAATTCGGCTTGCATTGCATCGATATAGGCGTTGTAGCGGCCCATTGCCGATGACACCGTGGTTTTGTGGAAGCCGACAAATCCGATTTTGCTGTGTCCTTTTGCTTTAAGAACTCGGATGGATTGGTGGATGGCTTCTCGGTCATCGGAGATGACGCTGGAACCGGCATAGCCTTCAGGGATTCTATCGACAACTACAAGCGGGCATCCGATGGTGTGCACACGTTCGAGGAGTTGCCCATCACGTTGATCGGCGATGGGGAAGCAGATGATGCCATCGGTTTCTTTGGACATCCGGGTGAGGAAATTTGCTTCGCGTTCGATGCTGTCTTTGGAGTCGCAAAGCACGAGGCCAGTTTGTTCGCCGAGGGTTTCGCGGATTGCCTCGATCATCTCAGAGGCGGGGAAGTCAAAGTTATGGGCGACTCGATCAAAGATGAGGGCGACCATGTGTTTTTGGCCGCGCTTTTTGTGGGTGACGATTGTTCCGGCGCGTTTTCGGCTGGCAACATGACCATCGGTTTCAAGCGATTTGAGGGCGCGGTGAATGGTTGATCGACTGACGCAGAACTGGGTGGCGAGGTCTTCTTCTCGCGGGAGTTTTTGTCCACATGCAAATTCGCCGGTCTCAATTTTCTTTCGAATAATGTCGGCGATTTGTTTCCAGTTAGCGTGTTGGCTCATACTTCTTTGTACTTGACGTTCTGAATAATACAAATCAGTGAGCCGGTTTGAACATTAAGTGGACATAAGTGAAAAGAATGAACATATATTTTCATGTCGGCCAAACAGAAAGACGGTTTTCACTTTTGGTTGACCAGTATATAGTTGCGAGTGAATACAATACAAATAAAGTTAGATTAAATGGTCATGTACCAGTATTATTGATCGTGCGGTTCGGCTTATAACTAATAGATGGGGTTTATTTTGACCCCGCATGCTGATGAGGCATTGTTATGAAGTTGAAATTGCGCGCACGAAAGTTGGGTATTGGTTCGATGTTGTTGGCGGTTGTAATAGTTGCGCCGACACAGTCAATTGCGGAGAATAGTTACAGATGGCGCTATTACCGTCCGGGGAATACAGGGATTCAAGGGGACATCAACGAAGCTCTTTATGTCAGCCCCAATGGGGATCCTTATATTGGGGGATATGATCCGGGTTTTGAGGAAGGAGGATTCGCGCTGTTTATGCAGGCGCAGAATCGGTGGCTCAATTATTCTAATGTTGATTTTCCGGTGTTTGGCCATCCGGATGAGCAAGGTTGTATTCGGTTTTCAGATATCGCCCCAGATCGGAGCGGTGATCTTTGGCTAGGATCATGGCGAGGGGTTGTTCGATTTTCAAATCGTTCTTCTCGCCAGAAGATGATCACACGGTTTGGAGCGGGTAACTCGTCAATTATTGACAACAACGTAACTGATATTGATATGGGCCCCGATGGAACAATGTGGTTTGCAAATGGGGGAACGAGCAGCTTCAATCCGAAAACCAATGCATGGACTCGCGCGGAAGCAAATGGACAGTTCATTGCCGTTCAAAGAAAAGTTGGAAGTGGCTATTGGGTTTATACATCCGGTAGGATGCCCGAGATTTCTACGACATCTGTTTTGGATAGCGCAACTGGGCAGTGGACAACTATTGTTCCGAGTGGAGCACCAGATGAAATTGTTGGGTTGCCTGGAAAAGATTCAGTTGATGAAGCCGGAAATTTGTGGGCACTGCGGAGCCGACAGCCAGGTGAGTATGTAAATTTGCATTACCGCAAGAGTGATGGCACTTGGGTAACACCGGAACCTCCCTATGAATCAGTGACTTTTGGAATTGAGGCGTTTAAAGCGTACGGGAATGGTCGCGCATTACTGGTTGATAATGGAGGGACGACTTGGCAGTTCGACGGGACGACTTGGCATGATAGGGGAGCGTGGCGAGTCGGGGACGGCACGATGGCAGTTGATATTGACTCGGTGGGGAATATCTGGGTTTCGGGGTCGGGCGGTGCGGCCAAGAGAAACGTGGCAACTGGCGAATGGCAACGCTACCGCATTACGAATACGGCGAACTTTGACACGTTCAATCGTGACATTACGATTAATGCAAGTACGGGGGACGTCTATGCGAGTGCAAACGCGGCGGCGGGAATCGGGGGGATGACCCGATTTGATGGAGTGAGGTGGACTGGCTGGAATCAGTTGACTTATGGACTCGGTTTTGCGTGGCCATTTCCAACGGACAATTGCGATGCGATGGCCTATCGACCTTCAACGGGAGGCATTGTTACCTCGCCGAGTTGGTTGCATGGTATTCATGAGTGGACGGGCGCCCAATTTGAGGAGATTCCGGGGCTACAGGGCACCAAGAAGATTCATGAGGATGCGGTTGGGCGCATCTGGGCTCTAGGAGAGTATTACAATCTGCAGTTCTTGAACGGATCGACGTGGATTCCGGTTGACATAATTGGCTGGGCAGACATGATGCATAACGATCCTGTTGATCCACAGCAGGTTTGGATTGCTACAGATCAAGAAATAGTGCGCACCGATGGAGCCAATCGTTTCTCGAGACGAATAGAGGACTTTGCAGAAGCGAGTCCATCGAGTGATGCGTTCATGGGAATTGCTCCCGATGAGCATGGTGTTTGGGTGGGGGCAGGCACGATTAACTTAGCGAACGGCTTGCTTTTTTATGTCAATCGAGAAACGGGAGATTATGTCAGTTGGGTGAAAGGCGTTAACTGGCCGTTCCCGGGAGATTATGTTCGTGTGCTTGGTCGGACACCAGACGGACTGATTTGGATGAACTATTCGAGTGACTATCCGTCGGAAGAAAATGGACTCCTAGCATTTGATGGCACCCATGTTGTTAAGTCGTTTCAGGCACCATTTGGCGGCGTTCCGCAATGGGGGGGATTGCCTCATGCAAGCATTGCCGACTTCGAGGTGAAATTGATTTCTGGATCGGAATATGAGATCTGGATGAGCTGCTTGAGCCGGGGCCTTGCGGTGTTGAAGGTTAAGCAGCTGCCTTCGCCATAGGTTTTCATTCTTGTAATTGAGAGGAGATTCTGGGCGTCGCTTGTCGGCGTCCAGTTTTGCTAAATGAATGAATCAGAGTGGGATTCGACAGTCGGGGGATGGCGTTGGTTGTCCCACCGGAGCAAAGCGAGGCCGAGGACAATGGCGATCCCGCTGGTGACGTAATCTGGGCCAGAAAGAATATCCGCACCGATGACGACATGGGAATTGGAACTTGAATAGCGGCGTGATCGATGGGAAAGGAACCGGACAGAAACATCGATGGTGGACCCGGCGGGATATCTGGAATAGGGGTTGCGGGTGAGCCTATAGAATTGGTTTCTGATTACGTCGGGGTAGATCGAAGAGTATGTGTAGGAGTTGCGGCCAACCTGGAACGTGTAGGAGAAATCGGCTGAGGAAGTTCCGGGGTTGACGGTAGCTTTGTACTTTGCGCCGACCATATTGATCGTGCTGGTGAAAAGAATGAATGCGCCTAGGAGAAAGAGGATTCCGCCGGTGATCGCGGCCGGAGATGGGTTATATTTTTTATTGGGCACGGGGAGATTTTAGCTTTAATGTGGGATTATTCTTTTAATCACGAAGCATGCAAACAGTTTGTTCAGGAGATGTGAGCTGGTGGGCGAGGAGAGACTCGAACTCTCACGCTTTATGGGCGCTGGAACCTAAACCCAGTGCGTCTACCAATTCCGCCACTCGCCCGGTTTAGAGATTGGATTTTACTCAGGTTGGGCTTGAGTACCCGAACCTTAAGGTCGGAAGGGCTTGGGTTCACTCAGTCGCCACCAGATGCTAATGCTAACTCGATATGAGAAATCCGCCTAAAATACGCTGCAAGTTCGTGATCCGCTTTTGAGTCATTTTGAGTTCATGGGATTGCGGAGGTAGAGAATTGAATTTCTTTCTTAACGCCGATAAGGCGGCCCGGTGATCGAAATACTCGTTGAGAGCGCGTTCGTCAGCGACAGGTAGCCACATCTGAGATATCTTTTCTGCAATTCGCTCAAGTAGCTCGTTGAGACCGACAAAAAGAATATAGAAGGAGATGACTTGTATGGCATTTAGCGGATCAGAACTAAGACTTACAAAGTAAAAAATGAGTAACACGGGAAGAAGAAGGAGAATCCAGCCTAGCCTGATAGAACGCAGCCTTCCAAGGTGAAATGAGCTCGTCAGTAAAAATTGCTGTTCTGATTCATTGAGCTCGCTAAGCGCGGATGTGGAAGCGACCACATAATTCTGGTGCTTTTTGATGTCAATGGTTTCAGATTTATAAACAACGGGATAGATTTTTGCGAGTGTTCTTTTCGCCACAAGTCGCCTAAGGACATCGCATTTTGCATCGTATTCCGATTGACTCAGTCCACTTCTAACCGCATACCATTTTGATATGACGTGGTAAGCAAGATTCCGTACGAGCGGCACGACAATACAGAGAAGGACACTTGTTAGAAATGGGATAAAGAACGCTTCCATTCTTAACGGACACTTTACCCCACCTATTTATACTGATCGGCGAGGCGGGAGAGGGCAGAATCCCATTCGGATTCGATTTGTTTAAGCCATTCGGTGGTGCCACGAAGGGGGGCGGGGTTCAGTTCGCGATAAATAGTCCGGCCCTCTTTGTGGCTACGGATGAGTCCGGCTTCTTCGAGCAAGTGAAGGTGGCGGGTAGCGCCCTGGCGAGTCATTTCGAGATTCGCGGTGAGGTCACCAGTGGTCAGCCGGCCCTGGGTGGCGAGGCGGGAAATCATCTCCCGCCGACTAGGGTCGGCGAGAGCGGTGAAGACCTGATCTTGAAGTACGGGGGCGATCATTTTTCGTAGGTTTTGGCGATCATTGGAAGCACGATATCCCAGCCGTTGTCGTTATCTTTTTGGGCAATGGATCTCCGTGGTTCGGGAATATTCGAGTAACCGGATTCGGTCACTGTGAGTTTAGTTCCTTCAGGGTGAGATTCCAAAAGGAATGTGTCGGTTGTCATTTCTGATTCGGGGAAATCGGAAAGTTTGTGCGCGCCACCGGGGTGACCTTGCCACTCGAGCTTTTTTGGCGGATCGATGGTGAGGATTCGGGCTTGAGCGACCTTTTCGCCGCAATCAAAAGTGAGAGTTTCACCGGGTTTGAAGGTTCCTTCCATGACAGGAAGGAACCAAGTGGCGAGTGCCTCGGGCGAGCCGAACGATTTGTCCCAAACGGTTTGCGGATCGGCGGGGAGGATGAGTTCGCGTTTGATTTGATACTGCATTTACGCCTCGTACATTTTGGGGAGCTTGGCAAGCTCTTCGGTCCAACCATTTGTATTTTCCTTGATCGCATTGGCGTGTCGTGATTCAGGAATATTCGCGAAGCCTGATTCGATCATTGTAACTTTGGTGCCTTCGGGGTGAGATTCGAGTATGAAGGTGACAGTGGTCAACTCTTCTTCGGGGAAGTCGCTGAGCACGTTCATGTCTCCTGGGTGCCACTGGTAGGCAAGCGTGTGCGGTGGATCGACCGTGACGATGCGGATTTCGCATCGGTGTTCACCCCAAGAGAAGACTCCAGTAGCGTTGGGAACAAATTCGACGTCGGCTTTTTCGGGGAACCATGAGGCAAGGGCGGATGGAGTTCCGAATGATTTGTCCCAGACGGTGTTTGGGTCGGCGGGGAGGACGAGTTCGCGGGTGATTGTGTTTTGCATTGTTGTCTGTATTCCGTGGCGAAGCTTTGCGCTTGGCTATATGCAACATATTAGTTGCATATAGCGATGAAAGTCAAGAGGTTTGAAAAATTAGATGAAAATGTTTCTAAATGTTACTATAAGGTAACATAATAATGTGCACGATGGGATATGGAAAGCCCTCGCTGACCCTCACCGGCGGACCATTTTGGATTTGCTGAATGTAGGTTCTAAGAGCACCGGTGAGATTTGCGAATTACTTTCGCATTTGGATCGGTGCACGGTGATGAAGCACTTGGAGGTGCTAGTGCGGGCTAATTTGGTTTTGGTGGAAAGAAGGGGGCGGACTCGTCTCAACTTCTTGAATCCGTTACCGCTGCACGAGATTGTGGAGCGGTGGGTTTCGGGCCACACTGCGCGATTGGCTCAGGGAGCTTTTCGGTTGAAAAGCGTGGTTGAAGGTGTAGACAATGGAAAAAATGATTCATGAGATTATCGTTGAGATTGATATCAATCGTTCAAAGGAAGTGGTTTGGGAGGCGATGCTAAACGAAGTCAGCGCGTGGTGGCCCAAAGATTTTCTTTGCTTACCGGGTGATTCTGAGATAAAGTTTGAGCCCTGGGCTGGGGGACGCTTGTTTGAAGAGAAGCCGGATGGTTCTTGTTTGCTTTGGGGCAATGTTTTGATGATTGTTCCGGGCGAGAGTATTGAGCTTTCAGGATTTGTGTCACCAACTTATGGGGGGCCAAGTTTGAATTTTATCAAGACTTCGATTGAAAGGGGCGAGAGTGGGAACACGTTGTTTCGGCTGTCCAATTCGGTTTTAGGAAGGTTCACAACTGAAGGCGCAGGCGAAATCGATGCGGGTTGGAAATATTTGTATGGCTCGTTGAAAACCTACTGTGAAGCGAAGTAGATAAATTGGTTTGAGAGTCACGGATTTCCGCCCGTGGCTCCTTCAAGTTAACTCTGGTTCGTTCTCGGGTGCTTTATGATTAGAATCGGTCGGTTTATGGTGGAGCCAACCTTTGGATTGCCAGAGCAGATTAAGTCCGGTTGCACAGATGGCAGAAAGCGCCATGGCGGCGAATACATCAGCGGGGTAGTGAACGCCAATGTAAATCCTGGCGAGCCCGACGAGACTAGCCCAGAGGAATGCAAGCCAGCCCAGCCAAGCGTAGTCGGTTTTATACACGATCCAGGCGAGCATGATCGCGATGGCAAAACTGGTGGTGGAGTGTCCGCTCGGGAAACTGGAGTTGCCGTATGGAATGACATCGAATGTTCGGCTTAGCCAACCATCGGGGCCACCGGGGAGCCCGCCGGGCCAACCGAGGGGTTGAGCCCATTCGAAATTGCTGGGTCGGGGACGTTGAAAGATTTCTTTAAGAACCAGCCGGATTCCACCAGCGACCAGATAACAAACGAGGATGGGAAGCGCGACTTTGCGAGTGCGCTTATTTATTAGAAATATGAGGATGAGGGGTATTTGGATGTTGCCGTCGCCGGAATAGCTAAGGAGCAGCATGATTCGGTCGAGGAAGTCGCGTTGAAGTCCGATGTGGATTGCCCGGAACAGTTCACGATCCAGGCTCCAGATTGCATAGAGGCTATGGATCGACATGGAGGGTTTTTTCGCGTTCGTAGACGGCGAGTCCGGCAGCGGATCCGCGAGGTTTTCGGACGTACTTTTTCAACGTGTAATCAACAGGGACGTAAGAACCGTGTTTCGCGACGCTGTTGCGAACGCTAATTTGGGCGGCAAAGATGAGGTCGGATTTTTGGACTTTATCGGGGTTGCCGCTTGTTTGAAGGATGACGTGGGCGGATGTTTGCCCCCGAACGTGGAACCAGAGATCGTTGCCCTTTGCTACGCGGGTAGTGAGATAATCGTTGCTAGTCGCGTTTGTGCCATAAAGAATTCGGTAACCGCCGGGACTGAGAAGTTCGCGGATTGAGTGCCCTTCAAACGGACGATCTTCCTTCGCTTTGGGGGCTCCGGTCTGGTGAAGGTAGTTTTTAGTTTTGGCGAGCTCCTTCAGCTCGTCAAGTTCTTGGGACGTGGTGGCTTGTTCGAGTTTAGAGAGTAGGGATTCGACTTGTAACAGGTCGAGGTTGAGGCGTTGTTGTTGGGTTTCGACTTCGGCCCTTCGCTCCTTTGCGTGTTTAGCTTTGTTAAACAGCCGGTTGGCGTTTTCGATCGGAGTTTGCTCAGGATCAAGCTTTATAGTTTTTGGGTTGCCTTCGTAGTCGTAAGCTTCAAGAGTTTTGTCGCCGAGCTTAATCGATCCTTGGTAGGCGAGGATGAGTTCGGCTTCGGACTGGATTTGGTGAGCTCGGTTGGCCGTGGCGATAGCTTCTTCAATGCCGAGGAGGGCGGCACGTCGTGCATCAATGACACGCTGGAGTTGGGTTTGAAGTTGCTGCCGTTGACCGTGGAGGGCATCGCGGGATTCTCGGAGAGCGTAGGCGTTTTCTAGAGCAATACTCAGGGATTGCCTCGGAACAGCAGTTGGGTCGAGGGTGGTGAAGTCGAGGGGGTATGCACCCGCTTGGTCGCTGAAGTGGGGGCTCCAAGATTTGGACTTGAGGGCAGATTGGAGGTCAGCTAAATGTCTAGCGGATTCGTTTGAATTCCCACCAATATGTTGAGGAGTCAGAAGCTTCGCAAGGAAAGGGGAATAGCCTTCGAACTGCTTGAGGTTGTCATCTGGTTTTGCTTCGAGGAGAGATGGTTTGGGATCAAATGGAGGTGGCTCGTAAAGTTTTCCGACTTGGATTGGGCGGCGAGAAAGTTTTGGTGATACGGTTTTTGCGGCGGCGAGAATGCGGCGGTTACTATCGACGAGGATAGCGTTGCTGTGTTTGCCCATCAATTCGACGACCAATTGGAAGTCACCATGGGCGGAAGTAAAGCCGAAGTCGATGATGCGGTCGAGCCCGCGTTGGCGCATGAATTCGAGCCTGCCACCGCCGATGTATTTGCGGAGGGTCATGCAGAAGGTTGGGGGATCGGTGGGAGCCTGCGGACGACGACTGAGAATATGGGCACGGAAAAGGTCAGGATGCCAGTTGATCAGGAATTGGTGTTCGTCGCCGGCAGAATAGAGCCCGAGCAGAATCGTTTGTTCATCGGGCTGGATAATACGTTGAACTTTTGCGCCGACGAGAAATGAGCTTTCGTCGAGCACAGCGGCAAGGGTTATTGAATCAAAAGGGGTTCGGAGCTTCACCGTTTTTTACGTGTTTCAACGATTATGACGACGAATAGGATGAAGTTGATTGCGGCCAGGACAAGGAGCCCGAGTCCCATACCTCCGGTGACGACGCCATAATTGACTAAGGCGAAGCAGATGAGACCCGCTATGAGGCATGCAAGAGAGGCGGCATATCGCCAAGCCATCGAGCCTCTAGCTTGACATATTCAGGGTAAGTTTGTGGTGGAATGAGCGCTGAAACCGTAGTCCGGCTGAACAAAGCCTATTGCTGGATTCGAGGATTTGGTTGGCTGTTTGTTATGGCTATTTGTTTTTGGGAGCGGGCAAATATTGGACTAATTTATGAGACAAGTGGCGAGATGCTTCGATCGCTAGATTTAGGTGAAGAGAAGTTGGCGTTTTTCCTTGGGGTTATTGCAATGTGCTGTCTCGTGTTTGCCGTTTTGAACTTTATCCTGGCGAATACTCCAATGACGAAGAAGTGGTGGGTGGCACACTTGATCAATCATATTGTTGGAATTGTGGAGTGCTGTTGTTTGCCGATGGCATTGCCGCTCTTGCTGTTTTGGATGCGAGCTGACGTTCGGGCAATGTATGGTGAATCATTGCCAGAGGACAGGCCGTATGTTTAGTTGACCTTATGAATGCGGGCTGGGCATTTGCCTTCAACAGACTTTATTGCTTTTTAGTAATGGTTTTATCGGGAATTGCGTCAGCCTTCTTTGGCTTCCTTTATTCGCAGGCCGATCCGCAGGTTGTAGCCGAGATAAATAAAGGCGTCGAAATGGTTCCTTTTATGGCAACGACGCCGTTTATGGTGTTAGCCGTGGTTTTTGGATCGTTGGCTGTTTTCAATTTGATCTTGCTGGTTTCACCCAAGACTCCGTTCTGGTGGTGGGTGAATTTCATCCATTTGTTGTTTGGCATCATTTCTGGCGGGTGCGCTCCATTTGCAATCGTCGCCATCGTTGGGTGGGTCGGTGAGCCGTTGAAGAACGAATTTTACGGTCGACCAAAATCGAAGAGTAAGAGACGCAGAAAGGGAAGGAAATAGTCTTTTGTAGGTCAATTAATGTAGGACTTCGGCATCGGGTAGGTAGCCTGCTTGATTAGTGATGACCATAACTGAGTCGATGATTTTGGACGCATTGCGGGTTGTTCAAGATCCGGATTTGCATACGGATATTGTTTCGCTCGGGTTTGTGAAAGATGTTGTGATTGATGGTGGGAAGGTGAGTTTGACCGTTCAATTGACCACCCCCGCTTGCCCAGTCAAAGATATTTTGGAAGCGGAAGCGAGGGCGGCAGTCGCGGGTATTCCAGGCGTGACTGAAGTTGACCTGACCATGACGGCGCAGGTTCGCGAAAGGCCGAATCCAGCGGATACGTTGCCAAATGTGCGGCAAATTATCGCGATTGCATCCGGGAAAGGCGGGGTAGGGAAAAGCACCGTCACAGTGAACTTAGCGGTTGCTTTGGCTGAACAAGGTGCCCGAGTTGGGCTGATGGATGCCGATGTTTATGGTCCAAGTATTCCGATGATGACGGGTACAAATGGTCAATATCCCTTGACGCAGGATTCGAAAATAATTCCAATTGAGCGATTTGGTATTAAGATGATGAGCCTGGGTTATCTGCTTCAAGATGGGCAAGCACCGATGTGGCGCGGGCCGATGGTTGCAGGGACGGTCAAACAATTGCTGAGTGATGTGAAGTGGGGTCACCTGGATTATTTGTTGGTCGACTTGCCGCCGGGGACAGGGGATGCGCCGATGACTTTGGCGCAGCAGGTTCCGTTAACAGGGGTTGTGATTGTGACAACTCCGCATAATGTTGCGGCGAACATTGCGGGGAGTTGCGCGGCACTCTTCCGGCGGTTAAACACTCCGGTTCTAGGAGTGGTGGAAAATATGGCGGCAATGGTTTTGCCGAATGGGGAATTGATGCGGGTTTTTGCGGGAAAGAGTGGCGACGAACTTGCGACTGAACTCGGCGTTCCTTATCTGGGATCAGTTCCCCTTGACCCGGAGGTGAGCTATTCGAGTGATGCGGGAGTTCCGATCATGAAAGCCCACCCAGAAGATGCGGCAGCGAACGCTTTCCGATTTATAGCGGGCGAAGTTGCCAGACAGGCGAGTGTGGTAGCGATATCGAGAGACCCCCACCTTGTTTCTTCAGAGGATTCTCAGGGTCTGCATTTTGAGCCGAGCCCGAGCTAGATTGACCGAGGTTGGGCCAGCCTCCACTCCAATTGACTTCTAAGTTCTTGCCGCGAGCGAGCCCAGACTTTCGTGAACGGACGGCAGGAAACTTTCGCTTGTCTTTCTGGATTTTTTGCTTAAGGCTATCAATTCGCTTGGCGGTGTCAGGGTGGGTGGATAGAATTTCTGGGGGCTTGCTTCCGCCAGCGTTGAGCAGGATTTGGAAGACATCAACCATCCCTTTTGGGTTGTATCCAGCTCCTGTCATCATGTCGTAGCCCACGTTATCAGATTCGGATTCGTGCTTACGCGAGTAAGTGAGTCCAACGAGAACGTCGTCAAGCATATCTGTGGCATTGAGGATGTCAGAGTTAGCCTGGAGCAAGGTCAGAATGACCATGATGCCAAGTTTGCGTTTCATGTTGTCGGCGTATTGGCTGGCCCAGTGTTGATTCCGGATATGGACGATTTCGTGGGATAGGATTCCGATGACTTCATCTTCAGTTTTCATCTGATCTAGCAGACCGGTGTAGAAGAATATCGGGCCACCGGGGAGGGCAAATGCGTTTAGTTCCTTTGAATCGATGACATCGAAGGTGTATTCGAATGGCTTTTCTTTGCGTTCCTTTTCGGGAATTTGAGCTACAGCGAGGGCACCAAGACGCCGGAGTTCGGCGACTCGGGGATCGGATGCGGGAAGAATTTTTTCTTCTTTTCGCACTTGGGCGGCGGCTTGTTTGCCGAGATCAATTTGCTGTTTGATGCTTGGCTTTAGGGGATCTGCGGCCGCAATCATTGGTATTGCGAGGCTTACAGCCAAGGTGAGAGTTGAAAACCAGCGAAACATGATATTAGATTAGACGAATCATCTCGCTGAGGGAATCGCGGGGGGCCAAAAAGATATGAATCCTTTATTCTCGTATTGTTACTGGGGGATTAGAGGGTTTGGTTGCGGAACGAGATTGTTGGCGGTTCAGGCATCGTTGAGTTGACGAAATCGGAGCCCAAGGATTTGAGAGATTATGAAGAGTAAGAGCAGCGGTTTCACGCTTGTTGAAATCATGATTGTTGTTTTGATCATCGGCATTTTGCTGGCGATCGCGGTGCCCAACTTTGTTAAGGCTCGCCAATCGA
>Ga0075012_10002240_pt1 | contig 19148 bp, 22 predicted proteins | sample All_14_2_FD_71474 | JGI IMG/M metagenome (GOLD analysis project Ga0075012, IMG submission 71474) | Freshwater microbial communities in response to fracking from Pennsylvania, USA - Allegheny Zone_MetaG_DW_15 | ecosystem: Environmental > Aquatic > Deep subsurface > Groundwater > Drilled... | reverse complement strand
GCCAAGCAGGACGCCCGGATCAGCTTTGCCGCCAACCGGCTGGTCTATGGCCGCTGGACCACGCAACTGCCCAGCCGCTTCGTCGACGAACTGCCGATGGACCATGTCGAGGCCCAGAGCGACACCGGCTATTACGGGGCCACACCGGGCATGAAGGACGCCAAGTCCCGCTGGGACGATGCGCCCAGCTTCGGCGCGGGCTATTCCTCACCCGGCTGGCAGCGCGCCAAGGCCTATACGGCCGAACAGACCCCCCGCCCCGCCCATGCCCGCCATGCGGTGATCGAGGGCGACGGTCGCCTGGTGGCCACGGCCGACCCCAGGGCCGGAGCAGGATGGGCCAAGGGGGAACGCGTCTTCCATCAGAAGTTCGGCTATGGCTCCATCCGCATCATCGAGGGCAACAAGCTGGTCGTCGCCTTCGAAAAGGCGGGCGAGAAGAAGGTCATCGACACCTTCGTGGAAAAGGCCTGATCAGCGCGCCGCCGCGTGGAGGCGCGCATAATAGTCGGCGGCCACCATACCGACCAGGACCGGCTCGCTCGACTGGGCGTCCTCGATGACGGACTGGACCAGTTCCAGGGTCTGGGCACGGCTCAATGTACCCCCGGCAATCAGCGCATCCAGACGGGCCAGCAGGACGTCGCGCGGATCGGACGCGGCCACCAGGGTCGGGGCGGGCACCGCCTGAGCCAGGGGATCGCGCGGCCGCTCGAACACCGACTCTGGGGTCGAGGCGGCGGCCTGTTCCGGGACGGGTCGGGACCATTCGACGAGGGTCGGCTGAAAGCCGGACCCCACGCTCTGTTCGCCATGGACGGGGGGGATGGCAAAGGGGTCCGTCTCGGCCGTCGTCGACGCCTCGCCGGCATGATCGCGACGCGCACCGCAGCGACGACAACGGTCACATCCGCTGCGTTCCGACCAGAAGAAGTCGTGGCGACACATCAACGATTTCAACGGCGACAACATGATCCCAACTCGTCAGCCCACTGGGCGAATTTATTGGGAGCGGCAAAATCAAGACCTTGTCAACCATGGTTCGCCTGTCAGGGGCGCCGTCTCGCCCGACAGCGTTTGCAGACGAGGGTGCCCGGCTTGGTGCGGCTATAGCGAAAATCATGCTCGCAACGGATGCGCTGCACGATCGACCGCAGGAAACCGAGCATTTAATCTCTCCGAGTGGCGGCCTTTGGCCTGAATCAAGTCGTTGCTGTCAGATACGAACGTCGGAACCCTTCGTATCCGTCGATCAGACCTGGGACGAGAATTTTTATGTTGAGACGGTTGATCTTGCTGGGGCTGCTGACCGTAGGCGGCTGTGCCGCCGTCGGCGAGGGCGCGCGGACGGTGGCCGCCGGGGCCGGTGCGGCCGCCACGGCACCGCTGGATGACCTGAACCTGCGTCGCCAGTACATCCCCACCGTGCTGCTTCAGGCCGAGGCCAATCCCTATGACGCGCGCAATCTGAACCGCTGCTCGACCATTGCCGCCGAGATCGCCCGCCTGGATGAGGCGCTTGGTCCGGACACGGACGAACCGCCCAGGCCGGATGGTCGCAACCTGTCGCAGCGCGCATCCGACGCGGCAGCGGAGGCGGCGCTGGACGCCATTCGCGATGCGGCGACCGACTTCATCCCGGGGCGCGACTGGATCCGTCGCCTGTCCGGAGCCGAACAGCACAGCCGTCACGTCCAGTCTGCGATCGAGGCCGGGCGCCTGCGCCGCGCCTATCTGAAGGGTCTGGGGATGCGCCAGAACTGCGCCCCGCCGGCCTCGCCCCGCTGGTTCACGCCTCGGCGGTAGCGGAGCCGTTGCTGCGATGCCGGGCGTGAAAATCGCGCCGGAACGCCTCGAACCGGCCCTCCTGGATGGCCGCCCGCATGGCCGCGGTCAGCGCCTGGAAGAAGGCGATGTTGTGCCAGCTCAGCAGGACCTTGGCCAATATCTCGTCCGCCCGGACCAGATGGTGCAGATAGGCCCGCGAATAGTCCCCTGACGCCGGGGACGGGACATCGCGGTCCAGGGGCTCGCGGTCCTCGGCAAAGCGGGCATTCTTCAGATTGATCGGCCCGTCCCAGGTCCAGGCTTGGCCGTGACGCCCCGCTCGTGTCGGCAGGACGCAATCGAACATATCGACCCCGCGCCACACGGCCTCGACCAGGTCGATCGGCTTGCCCACCCCCATCAGATATCGGGGCCGGTCGGCGGGCAGCATGGAGGGCGCGAAATCCAGCACCTCGCACATGGCCTGGTGCCCCTCCCCCACCGCCAGGCCGCCGATGGCATAGCCGTCGAAGCCGATGTCGATCAGTCGATCCGCCGATTCCCGGCGCAGATGCTCGAAGGTCGACCCCTGCTGGATACCGAACAGGGCCTGGGTATCGCGGGTGCCGAACGCCGCCTTGGACCGCGCCCCCCACCGGGCCGACAGCTCCATGGCCGAGCGGGCACGCGCCTCTTCCGCCGGCCAGGACACGCATTCGTCCAGCTGCATGACGATGTCGGACCCCAGCCGGTCGGCCTGGATCTCGATCGACCGCTCGGGACTGAGCACGTGTTTGGACCCGTCGATATGGCTGGAGAAGGTCACCGCCTCCTCGCTCATCTTCGAAATTCCCGACAGGGACATGACCTGAAACCCGCCGGAATCGGTCAGTATGGGTTTGTCCCAGCGCATGAACTCATGCAGCCCGCCCAGCCGCTGCATCCGCTCTGGGCCCGGCCGCAGCATCAGATGATAGGTATTGCCCAACAGGACGTCGGCCCCCGTCTGGGCCACCTGATCGACGGTCAGAGCCTTTACCGTCGCAGCCGTCCCCACCGGCATGAAGGCGGGGGTGCGGATGTCGCCACGCGCCGTCTTCAGGACGCCCGTGCGCGCGCGGCCCTCGGTCGCGGTAATGTCGAAGGGAAATGTCATGGCGCGGTCCTGAACAACAGCGAACCATCGCCGTAGGAATAGAAGCGATATCCCGTCGCCACGGCATGGCCATAGGCGGCCTTCATCGTTTCCAGCCCGGCAAAGGCGCTGACCAGCATGAACAGGGTCGAGCGCGGCAGGTGGAAATTGGTCATCAGCACATCGACCGCCCGGAACCGATAGCCCGGCGTGATGAAGATGGCGGTGTCGCCGTGGAAGGCCCCGATGGTGCCATCCTCGGCCGTGGCCGATTCCAGCAGCCGCAGCGAGGTGGTACCCACGCAGACGATACGCCCGCTGCGCGCGTGCACGGCATTTAGGGCGGCGGCGGTCTCTGCCGACACCTCGCCCCACTCACTGTGCATCCGGTGTTCGGATGTGTCTTCGGCCTTGACCGGCAGGAAGGTTCCGGCCCCGACGTGAAGCGTCACCGCATGAGTGGAGACCCCGGCCTGCGCCAACCGGGCCAGCAGTTCGGGCGTGAAATGCAGCCCCGCCGTCGGCGCGGCGACCGAGCCGTCGTGGGCGGCGAAGACGGTCTGATAGTCGCTCAGATCCCGATCGTCCTCGGGACGTTTCGCGGCGATATAGGGCGGCAGGGGCATCACCCCGACGCTGCGGATCGCGGTATCCAGATCGGGCCCCGACCGGTCGAAGGCCAGATCGATCAGCCCATCCTCGCCCTTGGCCAGGACCGTCGAGTTGAGGTCGCCGAACCGGACCGTGTCCCCCGGCTTGATGCGCTTGCCCGGCTTCATGAAGGCGGACCAGCGGTCGGGCGCGTCGCGGTGATGCAGCGTCGCCTCGACCTCGACCGTCAACACGCCGCCTTCGGGGTTGGGACGTTCGCGCTGCCCCGACAGCCGCGCCGGGATCACCCGCGTGTCGTTGAACACCAGGGCATCGCCGGAGCGCAGGAAGTCAGGCAAATCCCGCACCAATGCATCCCGCAAGTCACCGTCCCCAATCACCAGCAGGCGCGCCGAATCGCGGGGCTCCGCCGGTCGCAGGGCGATGCGATCCTCGGGCAGGTCGAAATCAAAATCAGCGGTTCTCATCAGCGGGCGCACAGGCCACGCCAGACGAACGGGGTCAAGCGCCGGAAGGCAGCAGCCGGGCCGGTGGCGCGAGGATGCGGGGTCGAGCGGTCGCTCTTTCCTCCCTCCGCCCTGACAACCTTGAACCGACCAGGACCTCCTGAGCTATTTCAGCAGCATCCCGTCGCCGTAGTACAGGCCCTGGTCACCCAGCATTTCCTCGATCCGCAGCAGCTGGTTGTATTTGGCCGTCCGGTCCGAGCGCGCCAGCGATCCCGTCTTGATCTGTCCGCAGTTGGTGGCCACGGCCAGGTCGGCGATGGTCGAATCCTCCGTCTCACCCGAGCGGTGGCTCATGACGGCCGTATAGCCCGCGCGATGGGCCATATCGACGGCGTCCAGGGTCTCGGACAGGGTGCCGATCTGGTTGACCTTGATCAGGATGGAGTTGGCCAGGCCCTCGCCGATCCCGGCGGCCAGACGCAGCGGATTGGTCACGAACAGGTCGTCGCCCACGATCTGGACCCGGTCGCCCAGGCGGTCGGTCAGCAGCTTCCAGCCGTCGAAATCGTCTTCCGAACAGCCGTCCTCAATCGAGATGATCGGGAAGCGCTCGCACAGATCGGCCAGATAGCCGACCATGCCGTCCTGGTCGAAGGTCTTGCCCTCCCCCGCCATGACGTATTTGCCGTCCTTGAAGAACTCGGTGGCCGCCACGTCCAGGCCCAGGTGGAAGTCCTCGCCCGCCAGATATCCGGCCGCCTGCCCCGCCTTGGTGATAAAGCTGAGGGCTTCCTCGGCCGAGGCCAGATTGGGGGCAAAGCCGCCCTCGTCCCCGACATTGGTATTGTGGCCGGCGTCCTTCAGGGCCTTTTTCAGAGCATGGAAGATCTCGGCCCCCATCCGCAGGGCATCTGAGAAGGTCTCGGCTCCGGTCGGCAGGATCATGAACTCCTGGATGTCGATCGGATTGTCGGCATGGGCCCCGCCGTTGATGATGTTCATCATCGGAGTCGGCAGGATGCGGGCCGAGACGCCGCCCAGATAGCGATGCAGCGGCAGGTTGGAGCTGATGGCGCTGGCCTTGGCGCAGGCCAGGGACACGCCCAGGATGGCGTTGGCCCCCAGACGTCCCTTGTTCTCGGTCCCGTCCAGGCCGATCAGGGCCTCGTCGATGCGGCGCTGGTCTTCGGCATCCATGCCGGACAGGGCATCGAAAATCTCGCCGTTGACGGCATCGACGGCCTTCTGAACGCCCTTGCCGCCCCACATCTCCTTGTCGCCGTCGCGCAGTTCGACGGCTTCGTGAGCCCCGGTTGATGCCCCCGAGGGCACGGCGGCACGGCCGAAACTGCCGTCCTCCAGCGTGACATCGACCTCCACCGTCGGATTGCCGCGGCTGTCCAGGATCTGGCGGGCGACGATATCGGCGATGTCGGTCATGGGTCGGCTCTGGGCTGAGGAGAAAGGACGATGGGCGCGGTTTAGCCCGCGCCCATCGAATCGCCAACCTTGCCGTAACCGTCAGATGTCAGGCGCAGCCTTCGACATACTGGATGCTGGGTCCGCCAGCATGGATGGCCTGGACCGTCCCCTCCAGACCGATCTCATAAACGATGCCCCGCGCCGCTGCGTCGTTGACATAGGTGGCGGCTCCGCCACGGGTCCAGACCGTGATGTATTCCGCTGGTGCATCGCTGTATTTGTGCGGGGTGACGGTGGCCTGGGTGCCATAGGCGGTCTTCACCGTGGCCGCCGTATCGCCCAGGCCCAGGCCGCGATCGGTCTTCACCGCCGCATCGCGGATCAGGGAGATGCGGGTCAGGACGCCGTTCTCGACCATGACCAGAACGCCCTCGGGGGCACGGTCCGGTCGGAACTGGTCGCAGACCTCGGGTCCCGGACCGCCCACCTCGCCGGGATTGGCATCGGCCCCCCAGGCGGCCTCGACCTCGGCCCGTGTCATGCCGATCCGCAAGGGGCCCAGGCCTTCGGACGTCAGCACCTCGGGACCGGCCGGCGTGGGCATCGGCGCGGGGCTGGTCACAGGCGGGGTGACCGGAGCCTCGGCCGGCGGCTGGGCCGGTTCGGACGGGCTACAGGCCACCAGAGCCAGGGCAGCGATCGAGACGAGGGACATAGAGCGGATCATGGGACTCTCCTGAAGTCTTGAACTGCCCATAACGCACAAAAACGGCGCGCGGTTGACCCACGCGCCGTCTAATTCTCAATCAGACCCTGGACCCGAAGGCCTAGTCTTCCTTGGGCGTCAGGACCTGACGGCCGCGATAGGTGCCGGTCTTCAGGTCGATGTGGTGCGAACGACGCAGCTCGCCCGTGTCCTTGTCCTCGGTATAGGGGTTGGTCCCCAGCGAGTCGTGGGCGCGGCGCATATTGCGACGCGACGGGGATACTTTGCGCTTCGGAACGGCCATGTCCGTCTCTTCTCGTATTCAGGCGGCGCCGGCGAAGGCGCGAAAACAACAGCGGCGGCCCCAGCGTCCACAAAAAGGGACGGAGCCGCCACGCGAGCCGGGGCTTATGCCCGAACCGTCGCCGGGTTTCAAGGGCAGTGCCTCACGTCAGATCGCGGGCCAGCACGACAAAGGCCAGATCGTTCCTGAGCGGCAGGCCGAACCGGGGATCGGTCGCCGGAAACGGCCGGTTCTCGCCCGTCAGGCGATAGCCGCAGCGGATATACCAGTCGATCAGCTCGGCCCGCTGGACGATGACGGTCATCTCCATGGTGCGGGCTGCGAATCGATCCCGCGCCACAGCCTCGGCGGCGGCGATCAGACGGCGCCCCAGCCCGCCACCCTGACGAACCGGATCGACCGACAACATACCCAGATAGGCCAGGCCGTCGCCCTTGTCCGTCACCTGAACGCAGCCGACCAGATCGCCGTCCTGTTCGGCCAGCAGGATGAGCTGGGCCGGATCGGCGATGACCTGGGCCAGGCCCTCGGCATCGATCCTCTGACCATCCAGAAGATCGGCCTCGTGGGTCCAGCCCCGCCGGGCGCTTTCCCCGCGATAGGCCCCGTGCACCAGGGGCTGGAGCCGCGCCACATCGTCCGGGGAGGCCGCCCGGAAGACGACGGCCTCAGTCATGGCCTAGCATCGCCGCCACGGCCTCGCCGATCGCCAGGGAACTGGTCAGGCCGGGGCTTTCGATACCGAACAGGGCGACCAGGCCCTCGATGCCGTGGTCGTCGCGGCCTTTCAGCTGGAAATCGGGCTGGGGCTCGCCCGGCCCATGCAGCTTGGGCCGGATTCCCGAATAGTCGGGGGTCAGGGCCCTGTCCGGCAGTCCGGGCCAGAAGCGGCGGATATGACGCTCGAATGCCACGACGCGCGTCGGATCGACGGCGTAATCCTCGACCTCGACCCACTCCAGGTCCGGGCCGAACACCCCCTGCCCGCCCAGGTCGCGGCGATAGTGGGCCCCGGTGGAGCCGGGCACCGGCGGCGGATAGATCAACCTCTGAAACGGAGCCGCCCCGGTCAGCCGGAAATAGACCCCCTTGCCCAGATAGCCCGCCGGAATGTCTTCGCCCGGATAGCCCGCGATCCGTCCCGCCACACCTTGAGCCGACAGACCGGGCGCCGTGATCAGCAGCCGGGTCGTGACGCTGGTCCCTGCCGCTCCGCCCGCCTGCAGGCGAAAGCCACCGCCCGGCAGGGACTCGGCCGCCTCGAACGGCGTATCCACCACGACCGATCCGCCCGCATCCTCGATCTCGCCCTGCAGGGCCAGCATATAGCCGTGACTGTCGAACAGGCCGCTCTCGGGCGACAGGATGGCGGCATGGGCGTTCAGGGCCGGTTCCAGCGCCCTGGCCTGGGCCCCCGTCAGATGCTCCAACCCCTCGACACCATTGATCGTGGCCTGGTTGAAGATCGCCTCGATATGGTTGACCTCGTCCTGCGCCGTCGCCACGACCAGCTTGCCGCACCGGCGATAGTCGATCTTGCGGCTGTCCAGAAAGGCATAGAGGGCCCGGCGGCCCTCGACGCACAACCGGGCCTTCAGCGAGCCGGTCGGATAATAGAGGCCGCCGTGGATGACCTCCGAATTCCGCGATGACACGCCCTGGCCGATGTGCGGTTCCTTTTCCAGCACCAGGACGGTCAGGCCGCGCCGCGACAGGGCCCGGCCGCAGGCCAGACCCACGGCCCCCGCCCCCACCACCACGGCGTCGAAATCAAAGCTCATGGCGTGCCATAGCGGGCTTGCGCCTCGGCCTCGAACCGGCGGATCAGCGACCCGACCGCCCGATCAAAATTGGCGATCAGCATGGCGTCCAGCAGGGGTGAGCGGAAGGCGAAGTCGATCATGAACTCCAGCCGCGTGCCCGCAGGATCGGCGAAGAACTCCCAGCGATTGTTCAGCTTTTTGAACGGCCCGCGGATCAGCCCGACCTCGACCTTGGGCGCATTTCGATCATGCCGAACCCAGGTGGAGAACCGCTCCTTCAGAAACGAAAACCCGACCCCGGCCTCGGCATCCAGCACCGTGACGCCCGGCTCTTCCTCGCGCTCGTTCCAGACCCGCATGGCGGTGACCCAGGGCACGAAGTCGGGATAGGCGTGCACATCCGCGACCAGATCGGCCAGCTGGGTCGGCGTATAGGGCAGGATACGGGTGACGCGATGCAGAGGCATTTCAGTATCCTTTCCCCCTTGCGGGGAAAGGTGGCAGGCGGAGCCTGACGGATAGGGGGTACGAACACTCGGTCGAGATCGGATGATCTTGCAGCAGGCTTTCAGATCGAGAGACGCCCCCCATCCGTCTCGCGCTGCGAGCCACCTTCCCCCGCGAGGGGGGAAGGAAAACAGCGACCAACCTCAACGCCGGTTCTGCCCTTCGCGTGCCGCCTTCAGCCGGGCGAAGTCGTCGCCGGCGTGGTGCGAGCTGCGGGTCAGGGGCGAGGACGACACCATCAGGAACCCCTTGGCCCGGGCGATCGCCTCATAGGCCTTGAACTCTTCCGGCGTGACGAAGCGGTCGATGGCGGCGTGCTTGCGGGTGGGCTGCAGATACTGGCCGATGGTGATGAAATCGACGCCGGCCGAGCGCATGTCGTCCATCACCTGCATGACCTCTTCCTTGGTCTCGCCCAGGCCGACCATGATGCCGGACTTGGTGAACTGGTTCGGGTCACGCTCCTTGACCATCTGCAGCAGACGCAGCGAATGGAAGTAGCGGGCACCGGGCCGGATCTTCAGATACAGCCGCGGCACCGTCTCCAGATTGTGGTTGAAGACATCGGGGGTCGCATCGATCATGACCTCGGCCGCGCCGTCCTTCCTCAGGAAGTCGGGGGTCAGGATCTCGATCGTGGTCTTGGGTGCCTGCAGCCGGATCTGGCGCACCACCTCGGCGAAATGCGCCGCGCCGCCGTCAGACACGTCGTCCCGGTCCACACTGGTGATGACGACGTGGTTCAGTCCCAGCTGCGCGACCGCCAGACCAACCTTGGCGGGTTCCTCGGGGTCCAGCGGCTGGGGCAGACCCGTCTTGACGTTGCAGAAGGCGCAGGCCCGCGTGCAGGTATCGCCCATGATCATCAGGGTGGCGTGCTTCTGGCTCCAGCACTCGCCGATGTTGGGACAGGCCGCCTCTTCGCAGACCGTCACCAGCCCCTTGGACCGGACGATCTCCTTGGTGGCATTGTACTGGCCCGATCCCGGAGCCCTGACCCGCAACCAGTCAGGCTTGCGCAGAATGGCCGTTTCCGGCCGATTCTGCTTCTCCGGGTGACGCAATTCGGAGGGGCGCTTCGTCAGGGTGTCGATCAGGGTGACCATGGCAGGTCGGTATGTCGTCTTTCCGGACCCGGAAGGCAAGGTGGTGGAGGGCGGCGACGGTCGGGGCCGAGTGAAAAGTGCTGGTGAGCGAGAGGTGAGCCAGAAAGCGATCTCGGTCCGCTCACCTCTTGCTCACTAGCACTCTTCACTTCTCTTCCCGATCCTCACGCAACGTAACGCATCTTTTCATTGCCGCCGTGCGCCTCTAGGTTCCGGGTCAGTGAATGACAGGGGTCGCCCGACGGCCCCGCACGGAGGATGTCTTTGCGCGTTGCCCTTGACCCTAAGGCGAGCGAGGAATCGGTCTTCGACGCCCTGATCGCGGCGCGAGACCGTTACGGTGACAAGGAAATCCTTGAGGACCAGGATCGCAAGCCCCTCACCTATACCGGACTGATCCGCGCGGCCTTCGTGCTGGGGCGCAAGATCGCGGCCATGACCCAGCCCGGCGAACGCGTCGGCATCCTATTGCCGTCCAGCATGGGGGTGGTGGTCACCTTCTATGGCCTGCACGCCTTCGGGCGGGTGCCGGTGATGCTGAACTTCACCTCGGGCGAGGCCAATCTGAAGGCCGCGATCAAGGCCTCGGGCCTGACGCGCGTGCTGACGGCCAAACGCTTCATCGATCAGGCCAAGCTGGACGATCTGATCGTGGATCTGTCGACCGTGGCCGAGATCGTCTGGCTGGACGATGTCCGCAAGACTATCGGGTTGCAGGACAAGCTGTTCGGCCTGATGGCCGGTCTGATGCCCCGTCGCTTCCGGGCCCCGACCGATCCGCACTCGCCGGGCGTGGTGCTGTTCACCTCCGGCAGTTTCGGCGCGCCCAAGGGCGTGGTGCTCAGCCAGTCGAACCTCGTCAGCAACTGCCGCCAGGTGGCCACCCACATCAAGCTGGATCCCGACTGGGTGGTGTTCAATCCCCTGCCGACCTTCCACTGTTTCGGCCTGACCGGCGGGGCCCTGTTCCCTATCGTCAATGGGATGAAGGCGTTTCAGTACCCTTCCCCGTTGCACGCCAAACAGATCACCGACCTGCTGCCCAAGCTGAACACGGCCATTCTGTTCGCCACCGACACCTTCCTGAACCAGTATGCCCGCGTCGCGGGGCCAGACGATTTCGGGACGCTGAAGTTCGTGGTGGCGGGTGCCGAACGGGTGCGCGACGAGACGCGGCATCTGTTCAACACCAAATTCGGCGGTGTGAAGCTGCTGGAAGGCTATGGCGCGACCGAGGCCGCACCCGTGGTCGCCGTCAACCACCCCGACCGCAACCGCCCGGGCACCGTCGGCCAGATCATGCCGGGCATGGAATACCGTATCGAACCCGTCCCGGGCATTGCGGAGGGCGGACGTCTGTTCCTGCGCGGTCCCAATGTGATGGAAGGCTATCTGTCACCGACCGACCCGGACGTCATCGAGCCCCTGGAAGGCGGCTGGCACGACACCGGCGACATCGTCTCCATCGACGACGAGGATTACATCACCATCCTGGGCCGGGTGAAACGGTTCGCCAAGATCGGCGGCGAGATGGTCAGCCTGACCGCCGTGGAGGGTCTGGCCGCCGCCGTCTGGCCCGACGCGCGCCACGCCGTCGTCTCCATCGCCGACAGCCGCAAGGGCGAGAAGCTGGTCCTGGTCACCGACCGCAAGGATGCCGACGTCGCCCGCATGGCCGAATGGGCCCGCGAACACGGGGCCCCCGAACTGGCGGTGCCGAAAAAGATCATGCGCGTGGCCGAGGTGCCGGTCCTGGGCACCGGCAAGACCGACTATGTCACCATCCAGAAGATGGCCGAGAGCGAGGCCAAGGCGGCCTGATCGTCGCCTCAAGTCGGGATGGCCCAAGGCCCCTTGACTGTAACCGCAGCGGTTCCAAGCTGCGGCAGGCTCCATCAAGGGAGTCGCGATGGGGAGGCCGCACCGATGGCCCTGCTTTCAAATCTCGACGGACACGCGTCAAAAATGCTGTCCGTTCTTCGCATCATGTCGGGCCTGCTGTTCCTTCAGCACGGCACGGCCAAGGTCCTGGGCTTTCCGGCCGTAGAGGGCGTGCCCGGGCCCGGTTTCAGCCTGCCGGGCCTGTCGGGTCCGCTGGAGCTGATCTTCGGCGTCCTGCTGGTGCTGGGCCTGTTCACCCGGCCGGTCGCCTTCCTGGCCGCGGGCTTCTGTGCCGTCGGCTACTGGTTCGCCCACGGGCCGCAGGGGTTCTTTCCCATTCTGAACGGCGGGGAACTGATCGCCCTCTACTGTTTCGTCTTCCTGTATCTGGCCTTTGCGGGCCCTGGTCCCTGGTCGATCGACGCCCGGCTGAACCGGCGCTGATCAGCCGATCCGCACACCCGTCATCGAGATCGAACCCCCGTCGATGACGTCGTTGAAGAAGCTCACGTCGTCGCCCGGCATCGCCTGGGCGGCGACGTAGAGCAGCGGCAGATAGTGTTCGTCGGTCGGCACGCTCATTTGCGCGTCCTCGGCCAGGCTGACCCAGTCGATCAGGGCGTCGTGATCGCCGCGCACCAGGGCCGCCTTGACCGCCTCGTTGAAGCCGCTGGCCCAGGGATAGGCCTCGCCGCCCGCCCGTTTCCAGGTCCTCAGATTGTGAACGAAGTCGCCCGACCCCGCGATGACGATTTCCTCGTCCCGCAGGGGCCGCAACGCCTTGGCCAGTTCATAATGCCCGCGCGCATCCAGACGCCGGTCCAGCGACAGCTGCACCACCGGCACGTCCGCCTGCGGCCAGACATGAGCCAGCACCGACCAGGTGCCGTGATCCAGTCCCCAGTCCTGGACCGGGATCGCCCCCGTCAGGGCTGCGACCCGCGCCGCCAGGGCCGGAGAGCCGGGTGCCGGATACTGCATCGCCTGAAGTTCGCTCGGAAACCCACCAAAATCATGGATCGTTTCCGGCCTCGCCTGGGCCGTGACGCGCAGGCCGTGGGTTTCCCAATGAGCCGAGACCATGACCACCCCGGCCGGTTTTCCGATCTCGGTGCCCAGCCGCTGCCAGGCCTCGGCGAACGGCCCGCCCAGGGCATTCATGGGCGAACCGTGACCGAAGAAGACGGCCGGGCGACGCATCAGCCGAACAGCTTTTTGGCCGTCTCGGCGACATGGCGACCTTGGAAGCGGGCCCCCTCCAGCTCATTGTCGCTGGGCATACGCGATCCGTCGCCGCCGGTGATGGTGGTCGCGCCATAGGGCGAGCCGCCGGTGATCTCGTCCATCCGCATCTGGCCCTGCCAGGCATAGGGCAGGCCCGCCACCAGCATCCCGTGATGCAACAGGGTCTGGATCAGGCCGATCAGCGTCGTCTCCTGACCGCCATGCTGGGTCGCGGTGGCGGTGAAGGCCGAGCCGACCTTGCCCGTCAGCTTGCCCTGGAACCACAGGCCGCCGGTCTGATCCAGGAAGTTCCGCATCTGCGACGCGACCGTGCCGAACCGGGTCCCCGCGCCGATGATGATGGCGTCATAGTCGGCCAGGTCGTCGACCGTGGCGATCGGGGCCGCCTGATCCAGCTTGTAGCCGCTGGACCGCGCCAGGTCCTCGGGCACCAGTTCGGGCACCCGCTTGATATCGACGACGGTCCCCTCGACCGAGCGGGCCCCCTCGGCCACCGCCTGCGCCATCGTCTCCAGATGGCCATAGGTGGAATGATAGAGAACCAGAACCTTGGACATGACTACGCTCCTGAAAATGGGTCGCCGTTCTGCAACAGCGTCAGTAGCGATTTAGGCCGTCCGGTTGCGGACGCAAGGGCGGCGCGTCAGATTTTCCTCGTCTCTGGAAAGGGACACACCCGCTCATAGAACGCCCGATCCGCCGGAACGCGGGCCCCCCGCCCGGCCATGAAGCGGTGCTGCACCACCATGGCCTGCTGTTCGATGTTCAGCCCGTCCCAGCCGCAGACCTCGTCCACGGGATAGACATAGGCCGCCGCGCTGAACCCGGCCTTCAGCTTGGCGAACAGCAGTTGTGTGCCCGTCTGCGCCTGCCAGACATGGACCAGTTCATGGATCAGCACGGCCTGGGCGTTCAGGGGCGCGGTGGCAAAATCGCCCTGCATCTTGGCGCGGGGCCAGACGATCCAGTCGCGGCCGAACCACCGGCCCGGCACGAAGGCCAGGAACACCGGCCAGGGCGCGCTGAAAATCCGCACCCGATCCAGCACCAGGCGATCGCCGAACACCGCATGGGCCAGCGCCCGCTCGCCCGGTGTCAGGGTACGTATCACCGGCTGGGCGGCGCCGGCCCGACCGGGCCGACCCATTCCCAGTGCCAGGGCTCATAGACATAGGGCACGAAGCCGAACCGGTGCGCGTTCCTCACCAGCCAGCGATAGGTCGGGGTGCGCGTCATGTGCAGCCGGCTGTAGGGGCTGGTGTTGTCGACGCCCAGGCCCTCCACCTGACCGACATACAGGTCGACTGCCGTGCCGGTCCGATGGGGCGAACAGAACGCGCGGCGCAGGCCGTCGCAATTGCGCTCCGCCGCACAGCGGGCCGCGTCCGCCTCCGGATCGCGAAAGCCGGAGAATATCTGCAGCAGTTCCGGATCGGCCGCGATCTCGGGCACCTCCTCACGGGCGGCGGCCACCATCAGCCGATAGGAGGCCAGAACGTCACGCCGCAGCAACCGGGTCAGACGGTCGGCGTGCTCCTCCTCGGCCACTAGATAGCCCAGCATATTGATCGGGGGCGGCTCGGGGCATTCGTCGCGGACCCGCGCCATGACGAAGGGCCTGCGCTCCTGCCACACGCCCCGGAAAACGGTGAAGGTGGCCGCGTCGAACCAGCCCGTCTCAGGCAATGCATGGGCCGACTGGAACCGCGCCAAGGCCTGGGCAAAGGCCGGCGATCCCGGCGGGCAGTCGGTGCCGATCTCATGCTGGATCAGCGGCAGATAGGTTTCCCAGCCCCATTCGGCCGCGCCGAACGGCGTCCAGGAGAGGGAGGCATAGGAGATCTGGTTGGCCAGGGCCGGCGCCGCCCATTCGATCCGGTCGGCATCGCAACCGCCGCGCTGGGCCCCTTGCGCCCATGCCGAGCCCCCTGCCCCAAGGGTCAGCAGGATCAGGCCGAACAGGAACAGGATGGGGCGCACAGTCATCGCCCGCACTGAGCCCCACCACGTCCCCGGCGGCAAGTGCCCGCTCGCGTCAGGGGCAAAAACTGGCATGGTGAGGCGCGGCCGACTCGGAGCCGTTCAGGCCTCTCGCCCATGACCGATACCGCCGCCCCCACGCCCGCCCGCCGATCCAATGCCACCCTCGCCGCCTTCGCCGCCAGCTGCCTGCCCTATGCGGCGCTGGGCCTGCCGGTCTATGTCACCCTGCCGGAATTCTATGCCAGCCATGTGGGCGTGCCCCTGGCGGCGGTCAGCCTGATCTTCCTGCTGGTGCGGCTGGCCGACATCGTGGTCGATCCCCTGCTGGGCGTGGTGATCGACCGGACCTCGACCCAATGGGGCCGCTATCGGGTGTGGATGGCGATCGGGGCGCCGATCCTGATGCTGTCGGTGGCCATGCTGTTCTTCGTGTCCCAGGGTGCAGGGGCGACCCATCTCGCGGTCTGGCTGGTCATCATGTACCTCGGCTATTCCATCAGCCTGCTCAGCCAGATGAGCTGGGCCTCGGTCCTGTCCACCGACTATGACCAGCGCTCTCGCATCTATGGCTGGTGGCAGGTCGCCAACATCATCGGCGTGCTGGCCGTGCTGCTGATCCCCGTGGTCGTCCAGGCCATGGGCCGGACCTATGTGGAGGCGGTCCAGATCCAGGGCGGCTTCATCGTCGGCCTGCTGCCCGTCGCCCTTCTGGTCACCTTCCTGTTCACGCCAGAGCCGCGCAACGTCGCCCCGCCTGCCCACGGCGGCCTGGGCGCGACCCTGTCCCTGATCATGAAGCCGGTGCTGCGCCGCCTCTTGCTGTCGGACCTCTTGCTAGGCGCGGCGCGCGGCCTGATCGGGGTACTGTTCTTCTACTTCTTCGAGCAGGCGCGCGGGTTCGAGCGGGAGCAGACCTCCATCCTGCTGCTGGTCTATTTCATCGCCGGACTGGTCGGGGCTCCCATCTGGGCCGTCCTGGCCACCCGCATCGGCAAGCACCGGGCCCTGGCGGTGGCCAGCGTCTATTTCGCCGTCACCTTCGCCGGGGCGACCCTCCTGGTTCCGGCCGGCAACTATCCGGCGGCCATCGGGGCCATCTTCGTCACCGGCCTGTCGTTCGGGGCGGCGGACCTCTTGCTGCGGGCCATGATGGCCGATGCCTCCGATGCCGTGCGGCTGGACGTCGGGGCGGACCAGACGGGGCTGCTGTTCTCCATCCTCAATGCCACGTCAAAGATGGGCTATGCGATCTCGGTCGGGGCCTTTGCCGTGCTGGAATGGATCGGCTTCCAGGCCGAGGTCGGGGCCGTCAACGACCCCGGCGTGATCCTGGGCCTGCAATGGCTGTTCATCGCCGCCCCGGTCGGCCTGCTGCTGGTCTCGGCGGTGGTACTGCGCCTCTATCCGCTGACGCCGGAACGCCATGCCCATATCCGCGCCGAACTAGCCGCCCGTGACGCGAGCACCCCGGCATGAGCCCGACCGAACGCCTGCGCGACATCATGGTGCGGCTGCGCGATCCCCAGGGCGGCTGCCCCTGGGACGTGGAGCAGACCTTTGCGACCATCGCCCCCTATACGATCGAGGAGGCCTATGAAGTCGCCGACGCCATCGAGCGCGGCGACATGAACGAGCTGAAATCCGAACTGGGCGACCTCCTGTTCCAGGTCGTCTTCCACGCCCGCATGGCCGAGGAAGCGGGGCTTTTCGCCTATGACGACGTGGCCCAGGCCATGTGCGACAAGCTGATCCGCCGCCATCCCCACGTCTTCGGCGGCGAAGAAGCCAAGCCCGACGGCGTGGCCCAGAAGCTGCGCTGGGAGGACATCAAGGCGGCCGAGCGCGCATCGAAGGCCCAGACCGGTGTGCTCGACGACGTCCCCGTCGGCCTGCCCGCCCTGCACCGTGCCGCCAAACTGACCAAGCGCGCCGCCCGCGTCGGCTTCGACTGGCCCAGTACGGACGAGGTCTTCGACAAGCTGCACGAAGAGGTCGCCGAGCTGCGTGCCGAGATCGCCGCCGGCGACCTGGACAAGGCCCGCGAGGAGATGGGCGACCTGCTGTTCGTGGTCGCCAACCTGGCGCGCAAGCTGGGGGTCGAACCCGAAGACGCCCTGCGCGGCGCCAACGCCAAATTCGTCCGCCGCTTCGGCTTCATCGAGGCGGAACTGGCCAGGAACGGCCGAACGCCGGAGCAGAGCGACCTGGCCGAGATGGACGCCCTGTGGGACGCGGCGAAGGTGGCGGAACGGGGGTAGGTATCATGGGCCAAAATTCCGCATTGGGATTTTTTCTGGGCCTGCTCGTGATCGTGGCTGCCCTGGTAGCCGGCCACGCGGCATCGCGGAAGACTACGTTCTTCGATCCCGGCCTTCAGAAGCAGGCCTACCCTTGCTCATGGCTTACTGATTGGGACCCGCAGCCCCTCAATCCCGACCTAGAAGACTGGCTGGCCGCGCCCTTGCGTGCTGTCGATGAGCCGTCGCTCTATCGCCAGCCGCCCACCGACGGCACGACGACCCTTCGGTTCACCTTCATCCCTTCGTTCAGCCCAGCCATCGTGATGCGGATCGACGATCTGCATGGGTCGCGACCGCGTTTCACAGCAACACGGGTCCTCGGCCAGATCCGGTTGGTCCTCGGTTCCAATCGGCAGATCCGAGACCTTTCGCCGTCCGAAGTCCAACCGATCATTGATCATGTCGGGCGTTCGGAGGTTCTGGACCTGATGCCGGATTCCTGCATCACGGGCATCGACGGGAGTATTTCGATCATCGAGAGCGCGGGGCCTGAGGGCTACAAATTCATCAACCGCTGGGGGGCAAGCCATGGCCCGGTACACGAACTGGGATGGCTCATGTACCAACTGACGGGCTGGCCCGAGGGGGATCAGGGTGCCATGACGGACTTCTATCGACAGGCCCCGATGGCGGCCGGTACCTGACGTCTCACGTCCGTTCAAGCCTGCGGCGCAGGGAAGAGACGTGGCACTATGTCTCCTCCCCGTTCGCCCTTGCGAATGGGGAGGGGGACCGCGGAGCGGTGGAGGGGAAATCTTGCGATCCGTACCCCGCTTAGTATTCCAAGTTTAGGTCGCGGCGGCGCTGTTCCATGGCTGCATTCAGAGCATTATGACGCTCATACTCAGCCGTGCCTTCGGTAAAGGTGCTGTTGTTCGCCTCGCGGAGCGCGTCAGCTTCTTGGTTCAGGGCGTAATAGACATCGTCACGCATTAGCGTCGCCAGATTGGTTAGTTGGTAGATGCGATGCTCAACGCTTGTTCGAATAATTGCTGCGTAAGCTTCATCCGATGTCTCGCGCGATCCGCTCCATCCCGGATTATAACCCTCCGGTCGGATAGGTCTCCACTCTCTCAGACGCGCAAACATTTGATCCGTCCGCCCAACATTACGATAGAAATCGGCTGGCCCCGCCCCGCCGCCATACCCGTAGATAAATCCATACAGATCGATCACGCCAAACTGAGGCTCGGGCATATTCGACATATCGATAACGCCGTTCGCGTCCGGTTCGGGCAATGTCTCGGACATCGCCAATTCCATGTCCGCCATGGCGCGGGCTTGCGCGGCAAGCATGAGAAAAATTGCGTCGTCCTCACGCTCCACGCCGAAACAGATGGCAGCACCGGTAAAAAGCCCTTCGGCGTTGCGAACCTCAGACTCCCGCACCGATAGATCACAGCCTTCGACAGTCGGATTCTGTGACCCCGCACCTACCCTTTCGGCCATAGCCACGCCGGGCATAGTCGGGTCCTGTATCAACAGGGTGAGAACGGTAAAAGCTGTGGCAAGCATGGACATCACAACAGCCTAGCAAGCTGCGAGCCGCAAAGAAACGACGCGGCTCCTTCAGGTGTCTCCAAACTGCCGCTCGAACCGTCCCAGCACCTGCGGGTCCAGCCGGCGGTTTCGCGGATAGAGCCCCCTCCACCACTTCGTGGTCCCCCTCCCCACGCCTGCGGCGCAGGGAGGAGACAGGCGGCAGAAAATATGCGTCTCCTCCCCGTCCGCTCTTGCGGATGGGGAGGGGGACCGCGAAGCGGTGGAGGGGAAATGGCCTCGCGAGAAACCGTCGAGAAGGCCCGCGATCTCAGACGCCGGATGACGCCGCCCGAGGTCCGCCTGTGGGGTTGATCCTCCCTCGTTTCAGTGGACACCCATGCTAGCTTTTTGGAGCTGGAGAGGAGAGTCTGATGAGTGTTCAACGCCGGGTGTTTCCGGAATCGTTCAAGCGGGAGGCCGTTGATC
>Ga0075012_10002237_pt1 | contig 19155 bp, 16 predicted proteins | sample All_14_2_FD_71474 | JGI IMG/M metagenome (GOLD analysis project Ga0075012, IMG submission 71474) | Freshwater microbial communities in response to fracking from Pennsylvania, USA - Allegheny Zone_MetaG_DW_15 | ecosystem: Environmental > Aquatic > Deep subsurface > Groundwater > Drilled... | reverse complement strand
AATATACTATACCTAAAAATTGAATATACCGACAATCTATATCAAAAAAACTGGTGATCAACTATGCTGCAGATCACCAGTTATATTTCAAAAAAACTGCTATTTCAACCACTTATCCAGCCAACCCTTAAACTCCCTTTGCCACAAAATTCCGTTTTGGGGTTTTAGCACCCAGTGATTCTCATCGGGGAAGAAAAGAAAGCGACTTGGAATACCCATCATTCTGGCAGTATTGAATGCCGCCATTCCTTGAGTGTAAGGAATACGAAAATCCTTGCCTCCATGGATAACCAGAATTGGAGTATCCCATTTTTTCACGAACAAATGAGGGCTATGCGAGAAACTTTTCATGGCTACCTTATTATCTGTTTCCCAAGGTGCTCCGCCCATTTCCCAATTGTCGAAAAACATTTCCTCTGTAGTTAAATACTCCATTTCGGAGTGAAAAACGCCACAATGCGCAATGAATGCCTTAAAACGTTTATTGTGATTACCTGCCAACCAAAACACAGTGTATCCACCATAACTTGCACCAACTGCTCCCAACTTACTCTCATCGACCCAAGGTTCTTTTTTTACCTCATCAATAGCGGCAAGCAAATCCCTCATCTCCTGCCCACCATGATCTTTACTAATTTCATCGGTCCATGCCTGTCCGAACGTTAAAGTTCCTCTCCTACTTGGAGCAACCACAACATAACCGTTCGATGCCATAATGGAGAAATTCCAACGATAACTCCAGAATTGACTTACTGCACTTTGAGGTCCTCCTTCGCAGTAAAGCAATGCGGGGTATTTTTTAGTGCTATCAAAATTTGGCGGAAGTATCACCCAAGTATGAACGAGTTTTCCATCAGTCGATTTCACCCAACGACGATCTACTTTTGGCATTTCAATTTTGGCCAACAAATCCTTATTGATAAAAGATAACTCAACCTCATCACCCGATTTTGCATCAACACTATAAATCTCAGCAGGTTTGGTTATCGACACTTTGCTTCCAACCAAATTCTCGCCAAGAAATGCAATTGAATGATAATCGTGTAACCCTTTGGTTATAGCAACTGGATTTTGATCGGCAATATCCATTCTATAAATTTGATAAGTGGCCTCTACACCAGAGATAAAATAAACCGATTTACTATCGGAAGTCCACATTACATTTGAAGCAGAGTAGTCGAAATTCTTGGTTAAATAGATTTTCTCACCAATTTCAAAATCCAACATAAACAAACGCTCTTTATCGGCCTCGAAACCTGGACGCTCCATCGATATCCAGATCATTTTCTTACCATCAGGAGAAAAAACCGGTTGTTTATCGTAGCCAACCATTCCCTGTGTTAGGTTTTTTGTTTCGCCAGAGTTTAAGTTGTACAAAAAGATATCCGAATCGGTGCTAAAAGAATACTCTTTGCCCACCATCTTCTTGCAAGTATAGGCCACTGCTGTACCATCGGAGTTCCACGAAATTTCCTCCATTCCTCCAAAAGGCTTTAAAGGTGCATCGTAAGGCTCGTTGGGCATAATATCTTTTATATTTTCGATCTTCTCCATACTAAAATCAGCAACAAATACATGGCTGAATAAACTATCTTCCCATGTATCCCAATGCCTATACATCAAATCATTAATAATCATGCCGCTGGTCTTAGGTAAGTCCGGATAAATATCGGCGACATCGTTTCCAACCTTAACTTCAGCAATGAATAGAAGTTTTTTTCCATTTGGAGAAAGTTTAAATCCATTAATATCCTCTGAAAAACCATCAACCTTTTTCAAATTAGAGCCATCACGATTTATTGTCCAAATCTGAGAGATTCCCCCTTCGGTCGAAAGAAATGCGATAGTATTTTCATTTACCCACAAAGGGTTAAACTCATGAGCATTGGTGAATGTTAACTGACTTTTATTTGATCCATCGGCACTCATAACAAACAGTTCGCTATTACCTTTATTCTTGTCAATTGAGAACCAAGTAACCGTATAGGCAATAAATTTATTATCGGGCGAAACCGCAACTTCACCTAGTCGACCAAACGACCAAAGAACTTCAGGCGTAAGTAACCCTTTTGGATCAACGGATTTATTAGGTCCAATTAACTCTTCCTTAGGCTCTGTAGTTACTTTACAGGCAACAAAAGAGAGTAAAAGTGCAATTAGCACAATATTAATTCTTCTTATTTGCATGGTAAATGGATTTATTTGAAGTTATGAAATAATTCTTATAATCTGATTCCAAGCACGGTAATATCATCGCGCTGACGCTCATCGCCTTTAAATTCGTCGAACTCTGCAACGAGTGCTCTAGCAATCTCGTCCATTGGTTTTTCAATATTTGTCAGCAAATATGTATGAAACCTACAGGTGGTAAACTTGCGCTTAAATGCGTTATTCTGATCGGTAAAGCCATCGGTGCACATAAACAGCATATCTCCTGGCCGCATGGTTATTTTCCAGTTAGTGAATTCAGCCTCAACATCGGGCAGAACACTACCAATAGATTTCCGATTGCCTTTAAGTGTTTGTATTCTCTCATCACCCTTAGAGTAATAAAACAAGGGTCGGTTTGCACCAGCAAAAGTAACGATATAAAGATCGTCGGATTTGCGCTCAATCATACACAACGCAACATCCATGCCGTCGAAACTCTCGCTAACATCTTGCCTTAAGGCAACATTCACAGCATTACTCAGCTCTGTTAAAATTGCCGCAGGATTGTGTACTTTTCGCTCATTAACTATTTCGTTAAGCAATCTACTTCCTATTAGCGACATAAATGCCCCAGGCACTCCGTGCCCTGTACAATCAACAACGGCCACAAATAACTTTTCGGTTTTCTTCCCTTTGCTACCCGATTGAGATACCCAGAAAAAATCGCCAGAAACCAATTCCTTTGGAAGGTAAATCAAGAAATGCTCAAATAACCCCTCAAAAGAAACTGAGAGATCAGGCAGTATGGCTTGCTGAATAGTTGTTGCGTATTGAATACTAGCATTTATATGCTTGTTTTGATCTTGCATTTCATCGCGCTGAGCAAGTATTTCCTCCTTCTGGTGCTGCAATTCCAAGTTTTTCTCAAGAAGAACTTGCTCCGACCTAACTAATTCTTTCGTTCGGACATCAACCAATTGCTGCAATTTTATATTCGATACACGAAGCATTCTGGTATTCAAGTAAACCACAAACCACACTATAATTGTTATAATTAAGGAATAAAGCACAAGTGCATACCATCTTAAGTAGTAGGGCTTACTTATCCGAAACATGTAATTCACTGAAGGACTCTCGACCTCAAATAAATTCTTTGCTTTAACATGGAATTTATAAAAACCAAATGGTAGGTTTGTATACTCTTTACTCTGATTATAACTCCAATCGCTCCAATCTTCATCATACCCTTCAAGATAGTAACTGTACATTAAACGCTGCTGTTGCCCAAAAAATGGCGATGAGTATGAAAAAGATAGAGAATTATAGCGATAGGGTAACTCAACAATGTCGGATTCATGAGCAACTACATTTCCAGGAAAGGCGCTCTGAGAACTTGGCGAAAATGTTGCCCCATTGTATATTTTACTGGATTTGCTAGCATTAACCTGACGAATTAAGACCTTCAGAATTTTCTTATTATCGACATCAAACCGACCATCGAAACGAAACAGACCATCGGTAGCCGCAATCCACGTAATATTATCCGATTCGGTATAAACATCAAAAAATATTGTTTCAGGAATGGTTCTGAACTGGGCAGGTTCCCTTCGGTAAATACTATTAGGGTATTTAACAGCTCGCTCCAACCATCTATTCGGAGCATACTTATAGGCCTCAAACCAAATATTCCCACGAAAATCTTGATTAAATATTCTAATACCCGTTGATCCATCAACAAACTCAACACCTAATGAAGAGTCTGGAACAAACTCCATTTTAGACATTTCGAATTTCGCCAAACCACCCTCCGATGAAACTTTAACATGTCCATCAATCAATACAACAGAAATGTCATCACATTTAGGTTTATTCGGAAGACTATAACTAATAGGCCTCTCATGAATTAGCTGGTAAGGGTTAATTATATCTACAAAACCTACGCCTTTATAACGTTCAGTATACCATAAATCTCCGTTTGTATCCTCGGTTAATGTGTATACTTCACCTGTGGTTCCTTCAAGTTTTCCTATAAACTTATAGGATCCTTTATAAATACGAATTACCCCTACACCATCGCGTAATCCAACATACACTATATTCGGGTAAGCCTTCGATTGCAAAAAGCAATAAGAATGAAACTTACCGTTCTCAATCATTTGGGCATAGGTATCCTTAATCAGGAATATTCCGCTCGATGAGGCTGCTAGAAGCGACTCTCCAGAATCATCATTTCCAACGACCTTCAACTTCCACGACAAATCATTAATTCCTTTAACCTGATCGAAATGTCCATTCTTCTTAACAAAAACACCAACATTAGAGCTTACATAAACATAACCGTTACATCTTACAACCGACTGGAGCACTCCTCGAAAACCACTCTCCTCGTTCCAACCAGTTAATTGAGAGTATATTGGAGTATAGGATATTCCATTATTCAAGGCCATCCATAGGTTTTCTTGGTTATCCTTGAACAAATGCCATATTGCATCATCCTGTAATCCTACTTTTTGGTTTATTTTGCGAACCGTTCGCCCTTGCTTATTTATAAAAGCAACGCCTCCCCTATATGTTCCAATAGCATAAACATCTTCATCCACCTGTAGTCCAGAATAAACCCAGTTATCCTGAAAATAAGATTCGTTGTCAGTCTCAAACTTTCTTAAACCCTTGTGTTCTTCCTGATTTTTTTTTGGAATAGTAAAACTATTGTCCATTAAATAAAATCCACTGGATTGCGTTCCAACCAATAGATGTTCATCATCATAAGGCAAAATAGTGTATATAAGTTTTGAACCAAACACTTCTCCTCCGGGAACAATTTTTAGTGTATCGTTGGAAAGGTAAGTTAGCCCATAATCTTTCTGGTTGGAAAAGATTATTCCATTCACAAAATAAGTTCTATGAAATATTGTTTTAGGGGTCCAAACCTTGATGCTCAAATCTGGTTTTAGTAGAATTAACAAACTATTCGAGCTAAAATAAACCCCTTCCTTTGTTGAATAAACCTGACGAATCAATCCAAAAGGCTTATAGGTTTCTGGAAGATAGTGGGTAAGAGAATAAAACTTAAGATTGTTGCTGGAGTCCGCAGAAAGGTATCCAAACTCATCCTGGGCTCCAACCCAAACACGTCCATTGTCGTCAATGTCTAAACAGCGTGGCAAAGCACCATTTATTGAAATATGTCGCCAATCGCTACCATCAAACTCAATAACACCAACGTTATTTGCGATGTAAATAAGACCTCTTTTGTCTTGGACAATAGACCAACTCTGTGAGTGCCCGCTATACTCTCTATGGCTATAATTCACAACGGGATAACGCCCAATATCTTGGGATACAGAAACTTGGCAAACAAAGACAAATGCAACTAAATGAATAATATGTAGATATAATCTCTTCACCAACTCACCGTATTAAAAACACTTCAATTTATCAATAATTTCATAGTTCATTCATTTTTTTTCTATTTTTTTTCAAAAAACACAAAAAAAGGAGAGGTGCGCTCACCTCTCCTGATCTTAATATGGTATGGAATTATATTAATTGAACTTATAAGTATATTTATAAACAACCTTATAGTTATAATCAGAGTAGTATGCTTCAACCTCATTAATATTCCCCTTATTGTCCAGTTTAAAGTTTCGCTTCGAGTAATCGCCAGGTTGTCCGTCGAACCACTTTTCTTCTAGCATATTTCCGTTTGAATCGTAACGATAAGCGCTAAAGAGTATTTTTTCACCAGCAGGATTGGTTTGATAAACCTCAACCAATTGGCTTTCCTTATCATACACATAGCTGTATGATGCTCTTAAAGCTCCACCATAGTACTCGGATTTTGCTTTCATTAAACCATTAGTCATGAACTCAAAAGTTGTCCGGCCAAGTTCTTTCTCAAGGCTACTGTAGTTTGTTTCGTCAATCAAATTACCATTATCATCGTATTTTCGAACAATTTTCTTTTCAAGCTTCCCAGCTGGCTTGTATACCAATACGGTTGTAGCATTCCCTTTATGTTCAAAAGTCCATTTCTCCTCAATGGCATTCGAAACTCCGTACTTAACAATCTCTTTTTGCTTACCATCGTCAAAATAGCTATAGGTTATTCGGTACTGGGTTTTGCCATCATATCCAAGTTCAACTTTTTTGTTTCCCTTCTCATCGTAAGAGAATGTTTGTTTGAAAGTGAGCTTTATTTGCGATCCACCCATGGGAACCTGAAACTGATTGTACTCAGTTTTCCTATTTTGCTTATCGTACTTATACTCATGTCGCGACGAAACACTTCCATCCTGCTTATAGTTAAGAACCTCAACAGGATTTCCACTCTTATCATAATTAGTAACAACAGAGATAATGCCCTTAGAATCCACCTTATCTTTAACGAACTTATGAGTCCATTGTGTTACAGAGGCTATTTTGTTTTTGGAGATCTTTTCCCTGCTAATAAGTTCAGCTCTTGTTTGAGAATAAAGGCTCAAACTGAAGAGTGTAGTGATTATGATGAGAAATATTTGTTTCATTGTTAAAAATTATTTTTTCAAACCACTTTAAGATTGTATAATGTGATTAATTAATACGAACACAAATGTAATAAATATAACTATATATAAATGCAAAATCATAACTAGTAGTATATCTAATCAGTTTACAATTTACAAAAATAGTACCAGAGATTAATCCAATCTAAATGAAATACCTAGAAGTCGGAATTGTCATCCTCGTCTGCCGTAATCGGAATAGTAATAGATAGAATAAAGAAGTGTCTATTAGAATCGTATGGAACAAGATGATAGTATAATTTTCGCTTTGATTTACGGGCTATATCAATTAACCCCAGACCTGCACCACCTTTCTCATTTAGCTCTCCCTCTATCATTTGCTGAAGAAACATTTTTTTCAACTGAGGCGGCGTTGCATTATTCAACTTAATAATCCTGTCTTCAAGTATCATCATCTTGTCATTCCTGACAAGATTACCTGTTATAACATAAAACGAATCTCTATCTTTTCCAACAACAAATAGTCCATTCCCAATTTGCTTTTCTCTTTCATCATAGTCATCGGAGTGCTTAGTAATATTCTGAAGACATTCAATCATGATGTGAAAAACCCTTTTACGTGTGGCTGTAGGAATTGGCATTTCAGATATCTTCCTATTGGCCATAAAGGCAAAAGCTCGCATTATCTGATGGTTCATCTCCCCTTTATATATAAGAGGGAAACCACTCGATGCAATCTCGTTTGTAAGTGTTGATTTTATGAAGTAAATTATATTGTCCATTCACTCAAAATGAATGTTGAAGATAGAAAAAAAAATAATCTGATATTACTTGACCTTAAAAATTAATAAAACATTTTATGAATCTTTTAAAACAATCCATCAAATTACAGAATTTGTTTGTAAACAAAAAATTATTTTAAATAAATCTCCAACAAAGTACTCTTTACAGATGGTTTAAGAACAACACTTTTTAACTCGGCAGGGATCAGAATAGTTTCTCCGGTCAAAAGATGTTCTGTTTTACTACCTCCGTATTCAATTGAAACATCTCCTTCAACACAGATATAGATAACAAAAGAATCGAGTAAAGAGTAGTCACGCTTAACCAATCCGGTGAGTGTAATCCTTTCAACAGTAAAGTAATTGCACGAAACCAACTCAACGGGTTTGTTAAGAACCTCTGGTTTACTCCATTTGGCATCCTTAACAGCAGAAAAGTCTATTACATCGAGGGCCAGATCGTTGTGTAACTCTCTTGGTTTATTGTTTGAATCTACTCTATCCCAATCGTAAATCCGATAAGTAACGTCGGAAGTTTGTTGAACCTCAACAAGCAAAATCTCTTTCCCAATAGCATGAACCCTACCGGCTGGTATAAAAAAAACATCACCAGTCATGGGTTTCTCAATATTGAGAATACTCTTGAAAGTACCATTACTCAAACATGTAAGGTATTCTTCCCTGCGTACATCTTTATTGAATCCAGTTATTATCTCGGACTCCGGATTTGCATTAAGAATATACCACATCTCCGTTTTCCCATAGGCATTGTGGACTTTCAAAGCTGCCTCATCATCGGGATGCACCTGAATTGACAAGACATCCTGAGCATCTATTAATTTGATAAGCAAAGGAAATTCGACCCCAAATTTTTCGTAAACAGAATCGCCAACTAAATCGCCCATGTACACCTCAATGAGTTCCTCCAAGTTATTACCAGCAAGGTAACCATTGGAAACAACCGAAACGTTTTCCTGAACGGCGGAAATCTCCCAGCTCTCGCCACATTTTTTTATAGTGTTAGGAACTCTTTTCTTCAAAACATTCTTCAAACTTTCGCCACCCCAAATTCTTTCCTTAAATTGTGGTGTAAATTTCAGGGGATACAAACCTTCATTCATTGAGCAAATTTTAATTTTTCAACACTCGCTTTTATAAATTATTCTTATCTTAGATTGATTAACTTTGCAAAGTTATACTAATTACTAACAACAAAAGTATTAAAAAATGCTTATTATAGGTATTGCAGGAGGCACTGGCTCAGGAAAAACAACCGTAGTAAACAGAATCATCCAATCGCTTCCCCCTGGCGAGGTTGTTATTATTCCCCAAGATTCCTACTATAGAGATAACTCCCATTTGCCCCTTGAGCAGAGGCAGGAGATGAATTTTGACCACCCCGATTCAATAGAATTTGAATTACTAACGGAGCACTTGAAAACGCTCAAATCGGGCTCATCGATTGAGCAACCAATATACTCCTATTTAACATGTACCAGGGCAAAGGAAACCGTTCCGATTCAACCACGACACGTAATTATTGTTGAAGGTATACTTATTTTCTCGTGCGAAGAATTAAGGAACTTAATGGACATTAAGGTGTTTGTTGATGCAGATGCCGATGATAGACTATCGAGAGTTATTGCTCGCGACATAGTAGAACGTGGCCGCTCGGTAAACAAGGTGTTGGAGCGTTACGAAAAAACGGTAAAACCTATGCACCTCCAATTCATTGAGCCAACAAAACGCTACGCCGATATTATTGTACCCCAAGGAGGAAACAACTCCGTGGCCATTAACATACTTTCATCAATCATCGAAAAAACCCTTAGAACCCATAATCTGCTCTAGTATGCTAAACGACATTAAACCCGAAGACCTTCTCTACCTCGATATTGAAACAGTTCCCCTTGTAGCAAACTATAATCTGCTTCCCGAAGAGCACAAAAAACTTTGGGATAAAAAAGCATCTTCGCTTATTAAGGAGTCCGATACTCCTGAATCTATCTATAACCGAGCAGGAATATATGCCGAGTTTGGCAAAATCATTTGTATATCGGTAGGGTTTGTGGTTAATAAGGATGGGGTTCGTTTTTTTAGAGTAAAGTCATTTTATGGCGATGATGAAAAAGTTTTACTTACTGACTTTGCTCAAATGCTAAATAGGTTTGGCAAACGACAATCGGCAAACCTATGTGCACACAACGGAAAGGAGTTCGATTTTCCGTATATTGCTCGTAGAATGTTAATAAATGGCATTGAAATTCCGGAGATACTCAATGTTGCAGGGAAAAAACCTTGGGAGGTTAAATTCATTGACACAATGGAACTATGGAAGTTTGGAGATAACAAACATTACACCTCGTTGAACCTACTTACCTTTATATTTAATATCCCTTCACCAAAGGATGATATTGACGGAAGTCAGGTAGCACAATGCTACTATAACGGAGAACTTGAAAGAATTGTCGCCTATTGCGAAAAAGATGTACTAGCAGTAGTTCAACTATTCCTTAAATACAAAGGATTACCAACAATCGACTTAAACAATATTGAACAGGCCGATAATTAAGGTTTCGACAAAAAGCCAAGAACCACTTTCATAAAATCCTCGGGTTGTTCGGCATGCAACCAATGGCCTGCTTTATCAATAGTTACACATTGAGCTTTGGGATAAATTTCATTTATTTCAGCCAATCGCTCATGGGGAATATAATCCGACTCTCCACCTCTAATAAATAATATGTCCAGATCTTGAACAACTCTAACATCAACATCTACACCTAGGATCATACCTTCTAAGTTCTTTTCCAATGCAGAAAGATTAATCGACCAGAAAAAGCGCCCATTCTTATCTCTTTTCAAATTTTTAAACAGAAACTGTCGTAATTTCTCTGCAGGAATCTGGATTGATAACTCCCTATCGGCCTCTACCCTGGACTGCAAATTCGCTAATGGCAAATTAAGCATTCCTTGTATTATACTCTTATGCTCGTTGAAACTCTTCCTGAACCACGGATTGTTCCCAGAGTAACTCCAAGGCGCAACATCAACAACTATTAACTTTTCAACAAAGTTTGGGTATAACGTCTGAAATTGCATTGCTGTTCGTCCACCCATAGAATGCCCAATCAGAAAAAACTTTTGAAGTTCCAATTTTCGAACCAGCAAATACAAATCATCAGCTAAATCGCTGTATGTGTGCGAAATATCATGAGGGCTATTACCATGATTACGCTGATCGACCAGAATAATTCGATAATATTCACCTAGTCGGTTTGCAATGCTCACCCAATTATCCGACGATCCGTACAATCCGTGAAGAATAATTACCGGAAAGCCTTTCCCTATATCCCGATAAAAAAGTTCCATTAAAACTTAATCTGCCTTAAGTAAAGTTGAATGGTGTTTTCCAAACCAAAATAAAGAGCATCGCTAATTAATGCATGCCCAATAGAAACTTCCAACAAATTGGGAATATTCTTGGCAAAGTAGTTTAGGTTCTCTAAACTTAAATCGTGTCCGGCATTCAACCCTAAGCCAACACTCTGAGCCGCATTGGCGGCTGAAATAAACGGTGCTATTGCCGACTCCCTGTCAGAACTATAGTTCGATGCATAAGGCTCTGTGTAAAGTTCCACTCTGTCGGTCAATGTATCGGCTGCATGCTTTACCAACTCAATATCTGGATTAACAAATATTGAAGTACGAATACCATTTTCGTGAAACACCCCAATAATTTTCTTTAAGTAATCTTTATGTTTAATGGTGTCCCAGCCAGTATTCGAGGTTATTGCTTCGGGTGGATCGGGAACAAGTGTAACCTGCTGAGGTTTTACACTCAAAACCAAATCGATAAACGACTCCGAAGGATAACCCTCTATATTAAACTCCGTTGTTATAATTGGTTTTATATCACGTACATCCTGATATCTTATATGTCGCTCATCGGGACGAGGATGAACAGTAATACCTTCAGCGCCAAATCGCTGACAATCGATGGCTGCCTGTAAAACATTTGGAACATTTCCACCCCTTGCGTTTCGTAATGTGGCAATTTTGTTTATATTTACACTTAGATGAATCATAAAGCAACGAATTAAATTAACTTTGTACAAAAGTAACGATTTTTATATCGCAAACTGCAATGATAGCAAAGGAGATGATCTCGGATGTTATTCCTGCCCTTAAAACCTCGGATACAGGAATAACTGCCTTAAATTGGATGGACATTTTCAAAGTTTCTCATCTGCCTATCGTAAACGATGAGGAATTTCTAGGATTAATATCAGAGAATGACATCTATGACCTTAACATGCCCGAAGAACCTTTGGGAAACCATCAACTATCGTTACTCAGACCCTATGTAACGGAGGATCAACATGTTTTTGAGGTAATGGAAGTTCTCTCTAGGCTCAAATTATCGTTAGTTCCAGTACTCGATAATACTAAAAACTACTTAGGTGTAATAACTTTGATGGAGCTTCTGCATTATTTTGCTGAACTTTCTGGGCTCCAACACAAAGGAGGTATTGTTGTGCTAGAGATGAACAGTAACGATTTCTCCATGGCTCAGGTTAGCCAAATAGTTGAAGGAAATGATGCAAAAATACTCGCATCATACATCACAACACACCCTAACTCAACACAAATGGAGCTAACCCTAAAATTAAACGTAACCGACCTAACATCCATTAAACAAACTTTCGACCGCTACAACTACAATTTGGTTGGTGCCTACATGAAGCACGACGACGAAACAGACCTGTTGAACGACAGGCTGAACTTCCTGTTCCGTTTTCTGGATATTTAATGAACTTATTGAAATGAAAATTGCCATATACGGAAAGAACATTGAATCCGAACATATAGGAGCCCTTAAGGAATTATTCTCTCAACTGGAAAAATACCGTGTAGAAGTATGTATCTACAAACCGCTAATAGATTATATTTCAAATAAATTATCATTTACGCCAACCATCCACAATGCTTACGATAAACCCGAAGAGATTAAGGGGAAAGTAGATTTTATGATAAGCCTCGGAGGCGATGGCACATTTCTTGACTCGGTTTCTTTTGTTCAGGAGTCAAACATACCTATTATGGGAATTAATTTAGGTCGATTAGGCTTCCTAGCAACCATATCGATACCAGAAATGAACGATGCAATCGACTTGTTGATGGCTGGAAAGTATAAAGTAGAAAAACGTAGCATGCTTGAGGTGATTTCAACCTCGAACCTATTCACGTCTTTCCCTTTCGGGTTGAACGATTTCACCATGCAAAAGTCAGGCACATCGATGCTTAAAGTAAACACATATATTGACGATGAGTACCTAAGTACCTACTGGGCCGATGGGTTAATTGTTTCTACGCCTACAGGATCAACGGCATACTCGCTGAGTGTAGGAGGGCCAATTGTAAGCCCAAACCTTTCGGCATTTATACTATCAGCAATTGCTCCACATAACCTCACCGTCAGACCCTTTGTTATTCCCGATACTAGCACTTTAAAGTTGGAAGCAACAGGAAGAGATGGCAAGGTTTTTCTCTCACTCGATTCTAAAAGTCTTATTTGCGACTCGCCATTGACAGTTACGCTGAAAAAGGCACCTTTCCATGCAAATGTAATCTGCTTAGAAGGAACTACCTTTTATAGGACATTACGCGGAAAACTCTTATGGGGTGTCGACAAACGGAGTTAAACAAACAATATATTCATTAAGGCCTACGTTAATTCAAACACGATTAAAATAAAATTGTTATATATTTGTAACGTAATAATAAAGTGATGAGAAAGATTGTTTTATCGGCTTTACTGATTCTACTGCTTCAAACCAGTTACTCCCAAGTATGGAAGAGGAACCGGCTTGAAGTTTACGCAGGGTTACCGATAAATCATTTCTTTGGAGACATTGGGGGAACTGCAGACAAATCTAATCTAATGGGACTTAAGGACATTAGTTTTAGAGCTATGCGGCCAGGGATTTCCCTTGGTAGTATTTTTAGGCTTAATCATCAATTGTACATACACGGTGGTGTTAACATTGGTTACCTTGGAAGTACCGATGAAGGATCGAGGAACGAAAATAGAAATTATGGATTCTCCACTTTGGGCACTGAGATTACAGCAACAGCTCAGTTTTACTTAATTCCCGAGAGCGAGCAAAACTATTTTTACAGTGTAATGCAACTCCGAGGAGGTTTACGTCACATTAACAAACCTATTAGTGTATATGTTTTTGGAGGTACAGGGGCTCTTTTCTACAAAGTCGATCCTCGCTTAAATTTAATAGATTCAGATAGGTTCAATAACAAAGAAACATTTACGACAATTATTCCTTTAGGAGCTGGGGTAAAATACCAACTTCTACCACGAACCCTACTTAGCGCTGAGTTAGGTGCTAGGGTTGTATTATCAGACTTCCTTGATGGATTCTCTCCCACGCAATCCAAGCATAACGACATTTATTACACATTAAACTTCAGAATAATTTACAGGCTACCTTACGAAAATCTTCTAAAGAAATTTAAATAAAGCCAAGTAACACAATGCTTAGTAGACTTTTAACTTTATTGCTTTTACAGTTTCTTTTCACTATAAGTATTAATGCTCAAGATAAACGCGATATTGGATTGCAACTTGGCGGCACATATTACTATGGCGATTTCAACGAGAGAACACCTCTTTACCAACCCTCGTTTAGTCTTGGTGTTATTTTCAGGTATAATATTAACAACTATTACTCGTTAAGGGGATCGGCCATTTATGGTAAAGTAGCGGGATCCTATAATTCTAGTTCCTATCTGCCAAACTTAACCACCGCACAATCGTTCAGCAAAACTCTCCTTGGATTTGAGGTAATGGGTGAGTTCAACTTTTTAAATTTTAATCCGACCAACGAACGCAAAGGAAAATTTTCTCCTTTTGTAAATCTTGGTATTGGAATTTCTCAAATTGGAGGAGGATTCTTTGCAAACATTCCTTTTAGTATTGGAATGAAATATACACCCGGTCAAAGGCATACAGTATCAATCGAATGGCGATTCCACAAAACCTTTACCGATAAAATTGATGAATATTCAGCCCCTGTCGACAATCGAAAAGTGTTTATTCACAATAACGATTGGGTATCGTTTGCAGGAGTTATTTACACTTATCGCCTTTTCAACAATAACAACATTTGTCCTGTTTACAAATAGAGAACTATGGCATTGATTGATGAAATAAATAAGGAAAAAGTTCCATTACATGTTGCAATAATAATGGATGGGAATGGGCGTTGGGCTAAACAACGTGGAAATCAGCGAATTTTCGGCCATCAAAATGGAGTGAGCGCTGTAAGAGCCGCAACTGAAGCTGCTGCCGAAATTGGAGTGCAATACCTCACATTATACGCCTTCTCCTCCGAGAACTGGAGCCGACCAAAATCTGAGGTGGATGCACTAATGGGTCTATTAGTTGAAACAATAAATTCCGAAATAGACACTCTACTTAAAAATGATATACGCCTACTAACAATTGGCGATATTGGATCATTACCTACAAAGGTTCAAGAAAAACTACGCGACGGAATCAACAAAACATCACATTGCAAAAGACTTACAACCATTTTAGCACTTAGCTATGGATCGAGAATTGAAATTATTGATGCTACTAAAAAAATCATAGCTGACGTAAGCAATGGTACCATTAAGCCGGATGACTTAAGCCCTGAACTTTTCTCAAATTACCTTAATACCGCCAACATTCCAGATCCTGCTCTAATGATTAGAACAAGCGGAGAGATTCGACTAAGCAACTTTTTGCTTTGGCAACTTGCCTATGCAGAGCTATACTTTACGCCAGTGCTATGGCCCGATTTCAGCAAGGATGAGTTTTTTAAAGCAATAATCGAGTATCAAAAAAGAGAACGTCGATTTGGGAAAACCAGCGAGCAGCTTTAGTCTATTTCATACATTTTAGCTTGTGGCTAACACCCCCTTTGTTTATATTTGAACGTTTTTCACATAAAATCCAAAGCAAGATAGCTGTGCTTTGGAAATTATACTAATTTTACGGCCTTGTTAATGAGCAACAAAAAGTATATGTTAAAATTGAGAATACTAGCATTTGTTTTTATTGCAGCAAGTTTTGCTGCCACTGCACAAGAAAATATTTTTAGCTACGAAACACCCAAAAAGTATTTTGTAAAAGAAATAACTGTTTCGGGACTTAAATTCTTAGACTCGGGAGTTATAATTTCAGTTTCGGGTATAGCCGTTGGCGACTCCATATTAGTGCCAGGCGATGTAATTACCAACGCCGTAAAGAAACTATGGGCACAGGGTCTTTTCTCCGATGTAAAAATATCGGCTCAAAAGATTGAAGGATCCGACTTGTTTCTTGACATTTTCCTTCAAGAGCAACCACGAATCTCCTCGTTCAATTTCAAAGGTGTTCGAAAAGGAGAAATCGACGACCTAAAGGATAAATTAAAACTTAGAGCAGGCGGTCAGCTTACCGAAAGCGTTCTTGAAAATAGTATCATTATCCTCAAGAAACATTACCGAGCTAAAGGTTTTTTAAATGTTGAAGTTGATCCTATTCAAGAGAACGACACCGTAATTGCGAATGGAATTAGATTAACCTTTGATATCAAAAAGAATAATAAGGTTAAAATCGGAGAAATTGACTTTGATGGAAATACCGCCTACAGCGATGCAAGGCTTAGGCGAGCTCTTAAAAAAATCCACCGAAGAGATATCAACATATTTAAACCGGCAAAATTTATTGAGTCCGACTACGAAGAAAGCCAAGACAACCTAATCACCTTCTACAACGAACATGGTTATAGAGACTCAAAGATTTTACGCGACTCAATCTATAAGATTAACGACAAGCGTATTGGCATAAAGTTCTTCCTATACGAGGGTCCTCAATACCATATTCGAAATATTAACTGGATAGGAAATACGAAATTACCTGCCGAAGCCCTAACGGATATACTCGGCATGAAAAAGGGTGATGTTTACGATAAATCTCTTCTCGAGAAAAGACTATTTACCGATGAAAATTCCATTTCGACTCTATACATGGACGATGGTTACTTATTCTTTCAGTTAGATCCTATTGAGAGCCAAATTCAAAACGACTCGGTTGATATTGAGATGAGGATTTATGAAGGAGAGCAAGCCACAATAAATAAGGTTATTATTGCTGGAAATACTAAAACCAACGAGCATGTAATCCGCAGAGAGGTTTGGTCGAAGCCCGGTTACCTTTTCAGTAAATCGGAAATAACACGTACGCTAAGAGAGTTGGGCCAAATGGGACACTTCGATCCAGAGAAACTTGATGTTAAACCAATGCCTAATCCCGCAGATAAAACTGTGGATTTAAAGTACATTCTAGAGGAAAAAGCGAACGACCAACTTGAGGTTTCGGGTGGTTGGGGTAACAGAATGTTTGTTGGAACAGTTGGTATTCGTTTCTCAAATTTCTCCATAAGCAGAATATTCAAGAAAGAGGCTTGGCGTCCAATTCCATCTGGCGATAGTCAATCACTAGCGCTTAGAGCATCAACAAATGGAACTTACTATAAATCTTTCAGTTTATCGTTTACAGAACCTTGGCTTGGCGGAAAGAAACCTACGAACTTCTCGTTTTCAGTTTATCACCAAATTCAGAGCGGGAGCACCTACTTTTACCAAACTAGCGACAAGTTTTTTAAGGTAACTGGAGCCTCAATTGGTATTGGCACTAGGCTAAAATGGCCCGATGATTATTTCACCATATTTAATGAGGTTAGTATTCAGAATTACTACTTAAAAAAATGGGAAGGTTACTTTATATTTAGCGATGGACAATCGAACAACTTGAGTTTCAAAACCACCGTATCTAGAAATTCTACCGACCAAATGATATATCCTCGTAGAGGTTCAAACATATCATTCTCATTACAAATAACACCTCCCTACTCGTCATTCAATGGTAAGGACTATAAGTCGGCTATGAGTGATAATGAAAAGTACAAATGGATTGAGTACCACAAATGGACTGGAAGAATCCAATGGTATATGCCACTTGTAGAAAACCTAGTTCTTTACACAAACTTCCAGTTTGGTATTATGGGTTATTTTAACAAGGATTTAGGACACTCCCCATTCGAAGGATTTGATGTTGGAGGCGATGGTATGTCGGGGTACAACGGAGTATTTGGACGCGAAACAATTGGTCTAAGGGGATATAACAATGGATCGCTCACACCTTACACAACAATTGGGAACAGTTCCATTGGCGATGGTCACTTATACGACAAATACAGCATTGAGTTAAGATATCCTCTATCGCTCAAACCTCAGGCAGCAATTTACCTTCTTACTTTCCTTGAGGCAGGAAATTCGTGGAGGAACGCTGATGAGTTCAACCCATTCAATGTTCACCGTTCGGCAGGTGTTGGTGCTAGAATGTTCCTTCCAATGTTAGGAATGTTAGGTGTAGACTGGGGTTACGGTTTCGACAAAATAACTGGAAAACCAAACGCTCACAAGGGACAGTTCCACTTCCTAATAGGAATGCCATTTTAACTATAGTTAACTAACCAATAACGCTGAACAGTAATTTTGGCAAACAAATTGCATTAATAACCTAAACCAATAAACAAATACCATGAAGAAAACATTATTACTATTAGTTGCCCTTCTGCTTGGTGTGAACCTTTGGGCTCAAAAGTTTGCCTTTGTCGATAGCGACTATATACTTAAAAAGATACCTTCATACAAAGCAGCACAAGAACAACTCGACAAACTTTCGGAACAATATCAAAAGGAAATTGAAGAGAAATATGCCGAGATTGACAAAATGTACAAAGATTATCAGGCCGAAAAAGTTCTACTTACCGAAGAAATGAAGAAAAAACGCGAAGATGAAATCATCATGAAGGAGCGTCAAACTAAAGAGTTGCAGATGAAATATTTTGGCCGCGAAGGAATGCTTTTTAAGAAAAGAGAAGAACTTGTAAAGCCCATTCAGGATCAAGTATTTAACGCAGTAAAAGAGATTGCTGTTGAAGGAGGATATGCTGTAATATTTGACTCTGCAGCTTCGCCAAACATGCTTTATACAAACCCACGCCACGATAAAAGCGAAGAGGTGCTGCAAAAGCTTGGGTATAAATAATAATTGTTATATTTGTTAAAATTAAATAATCAAAACATGAGAAAAGTATTAACATTACTAGTTGTTGGTGCAATAATTTCAGTTGCAGGATTAAAAGCAAACGCACAGAACTTTAAGTTTGGCCACATTAATAGCCAAGAGTTATTAACATCGATGCCAGACCGCGATAGTGCTGAAAGTAAATTAAAAAAATACACTGCTACTCTTGAGGCACAAATAGAAGAACTTCAAGTTGAATTCAATAAAAAATACCAAGATTACATCCAGAAACGCGCAACGTTCTCCGATGCAATTCGCGAAATGAAAGAAAAGGAACTTCAGGAAATGCAACAACGTGCTCAGGAGTTTCAACAAGCTGCTGAACAAGATTATCAGAGAGTTCAAGCAGAAACAATGAAACCTGTTATTGAAAAGGCAGATGCAGCTATTAAGAAAGTAGCAAAAGCAAACAATTTCACTTACATCTTCGATACTGGTGGTGGAATTCTTCTTTATTACTCTGAGCAAAGCATCGACATATTACCATTAGTGAAGAAAGAATTAGGCATTACTAAAT
>Ga0075012_10002236_pt1 | contig 19163 bp, 9 predicted proteins | sample All_14_2_FD_71474 | JGI IMG/M metagenome (GOLD analysis project Ga0075012, IMG submission 71474) | Freshwater microbial communities in response to fracking from Pennsylvania, USA - Allegheny Zone_MetaG_DW_15 | ecosystem: Environmental > Aquatic > Deep subsurface > Groundwater > Drilled... | reverse complement strand
GTTCAGGACGACCAAACTAAACATTAAAAATTAAAAAAGGAAAAGCCGATGCCTGTTTATAAAGCCCCCTTAGAGAATATGCGCTTTGTGTTGAATGACGTGCTGAATGCCGGACAATTGTCCGGCCTGCCCGGGTATGAACAGGCCACATCCGACTTGATGGACAGTATTCTGGAAGAGGGCGCAAAGGTTTGTGAAGAAGTTTTATTCCCCCTGAATCAATCGGGCGACGAGGAAGGCTGTCATTTTGAGAACGGCAAAGTGACAACCCCCAAAGGATTTAAGGAAGCTTATGCCACCTATACACAGGGCGGGTGGACAGCATTATCGGCTGACCCGAATTATGGCGGGATGGGGATGCCGCATTTGTGGAATTTCGTTTTGATGGAAATGGTTTGTTCCGCCAATATGTCGTTCGGGATGTATCCGGGGTTGTCGGAGGGCGCGTATCGCGCTTTGCTGCACCATGGGTCGGACAGCTTAAAACAAATCTATCTGCCGAAAATGGTCACGGGGGAATGGTCGGGGACGATGTGTCTGACGGAACCGCATTGCGGGACGGATTTGGGCTTGATTCGCACTAAAGCGATTCCCAATACGGACGGCAGTTATAATATTACCGGCACAAAAATTTTCATCTCTGCGGGCGAACATGATTTGACCGAGAATATTTTGCATCTGGTTTTGGCAAAATTACCCGATGCACCAGAGGGGGCAAAGGGAATTTCCCTGTTTATCGTTCCGAAATTCTTGGTGGATACCAATGCCCCGAACCATGCGACTTGCGGGTCGATCGAACATAAAATGGGGATCAAAGGGTCGGCCACTTGCGTCATGAACTTTGATAATTCTATCGGGTGGTTGGTGGGGGAACCGAATAAAGGCTTAAAAGCCATGTTTACCATGATGAATGCAGCACGTCTCGGCGTGGGGATGCAAGGGCTTGGGCTTGCTGAAGTGTCATGGCAGAACGGGTTAGCCTATGCCAAAGATCGTTTGCAAATGCGTGCCTTGGACGGTGCAAAATTCCCTGATAAACCTGCCGACCCGATTATTGTGCATCCCGATGTCCGCAAAATGCTTCTGACATCCAAGGCGTTTTGTGAGGGGGCGCGGGCGTTGTCTTACTGGGTTGGCCTCAATCTTGATATTGCAGAAAAACATCCTGACGAACAAAAACGTCAGGAGGCCGATGATCTGGTCGCGCTGCTGACCCCGATTGTGAAAGCGTATCAGACGGATATGGGATTTGATGTTGCCAATCTGGCCGTCCAAATTCACGGCGGGCACGGATATATCCGCGAATATGGCGTTGAGCAATATGCGCGTGACGCGCGGATTGCGATGATTTACGAAGGTACAAACGGGATTCAGGCGCTGGACTTGGTCGGGCGTAAAATGGGGCAGAATTACGGGCGATTGCTGCGCCGTTTCTTCCACCCTGTTCTGGAATTTATCGAAGCCAATCAAGAAAATCCGGCGCTGGGCGAATTTGTATTCCCCCTCGCCAAAGCCTTTGCCAAATTGCAACAGGCCGCTGTGCAAATCGCCATGAAAGGGTTGAAAGACCCGAACGAAGCGGGCGCGGCATCGACCGATTTCCTGCGGATGTTTGCGCTTGTCGCCGTCGGCTTTATGTGGGCGCAAATGGCTAAAGTTGCTCAAGAAAAATTAAATGCAGGCGACAATGGAAAAGCCGAATTCTATCAATCCAAACTCAAAACTGCGCGTTTCTTTATGGAGCGAATGCTCCCCGAAGTCGAAAGCCGTTTCCGCATGGTGATGGCGGGTGCTAAACCGTTGATGGATATGAGCGAGAGTGAATTTGCGGCGTAGTTTTTGCAATCTATCTATTGTGTTGTCAGTTGAAGCTGGGTGTCGGATACGCGAGTAGGGTAATATTTCATTTTCTGAATCCAGCCATTGTAAATGTTACCTCCTGGAGTCCCCCAAGCCCCTAATCTTAAAGTATCAACTGTCGGAATGGTTCCCGCTGTATCCAGCCCACCTAACGTATTGTTAAGAGCTAGCCTGAAATTATTGAGCTTATACCCCAAACCTATTTTATTCAGGGCGTTGTTGCCATTTCCTGACATCGTGGTTACAAACTGTGTTATGTTGGATGCTCGCACGCTGGCCTCAATATTTGTTGCGCCCGTACGAATTAATGATATTCGGTTTTCTCCCCCAAGCGCGGATTGATCAATTGATACAATACCAACAGTATTTGATTTTACACCATTCAAAGCATTTATAGATAATGCCCCTTCACTGCTATTAAACCACGATCCAGTTGGCACCGTGAATGTATCCGCCGCCCGTGTCACCGCTACGGTTGTGGTGGGGATATAAGAGGAGGCTGTTGAAGCTTGTTCAAACTGAGCCCCCCAAAGATAGCCGGAAGAATTGGAAACTGTATCAGTCGCATCAAGGACACCGCCCCCGCTATTAAACGAGATATACATCGCAACCGTTGTAGCCGTGTCTGTTGTTGCAGTCAGAGTGATTCTGTACCATCCATTCCCGACATTCTGGATGCCTCCTGAGGCAGATGTAAATCCTGACACACCACTGGCCGTAGTCGAGATGGTTCCTGTATTCAGATTGGCGACCAGATCTGCGCGGGCAGGATAAGCCCCTTGCATTCTGATGGCGATATAATTCCCGACATTTTTCTTGGCGTATACGCTCTGGGTATATGTAAGGGCGGAGGCTGATTTCGAGATTGATTGACCAATATAGCTGCTGGATGTTGAATTTCTTGTCCATGTGTCTGCTGATGTTGTCCCATCCGGAGCAGTGGTTGTGTTGGCTGTGATGGTTGTGTTTGTTTGATTCCACAGATTAAATGCGGCGCTATTGATGAATAAATTTGTCCTGCTCTCTTCAATCAGTAAGCCTTTAGGCTGGAGGGTGATGGGGTCATAGTCAAAACGGGGAACGCCTGATGCGGCCGTTTGCAGGACACCCGCACTATCAAAATATGTAGCAACACTGGAACGGGTGAAACTTCCGCCCACGGCAGAAAGGAAGGAAGTGGGGTCGTTATAGACTGTGTCGTTGAGGGTATAACGTCCATCGGCATCATAGACAAAATCCATGCCTAAAGACGGATAATTGACTTTGACGTTAGATGTATTGGGCACTGTAAAGGTGAGAGGGGATAAATCATTCCCTGATAAATCTTTGATTGTGCCGCCGTTCAGATCAATCGGAGAGGAAACGGTTACTCCATCCAGATCAACATCTCCCACAACCATCGCATACGTAAATATTAAAGCCGAAGTCCCCGTTCCTGATGTATAAGTCGCATAGCGTGTCACCCCACCCACATCAATGGCGATACGGGGTGTTCCTGTGACATTTACGACTTTTGAGAGATTAACGGTAAACGGAATAGAGGTCGCGGCGGAAGCTGGATAAATAAACAGGCACGTCAGCAAAAATGCAAATACGATTAATTTGCCTGTTTGATTCATTATGTTGTCCTACTGGGAAGAAATTTTAGTATGTTTATTGTAATGGCTCTTCCCTCCGAATCAAGGACTTTTATTGTGAGGTGGTTTGGAAATAAAAGAGGAAGCAAACTCAAAACCGCGCGTTTCTTTATGGAGCGAATGCTCCCCGAAGTCGAAAGCCGTTTCCGCATGGTGATGGCTGGCGCAAAACCACTCATGGATATGAGCGAGAGTGAATTTGCGGCTTAAAATCGATTCGTTTATGGTTTTACTGGGTTAATAATTGGAGTTGCGTATTGGCAATACGAGATGGGTAATATTTAAATGTTTGGATATTTCCTGTCATAGTGCTGTTCCCACTTACAAGTAATCGTGACACTGTGGGGATGGATGATGATGAACTTGTTTGTAATCCGGTACCATTACGAATTTCAGCAACATCGTTAGATTTATAGGCCATAGCGGTTTTGCTAAATACGCCATATATGTTTGATAAAGAAAAACTAAATTGTTGCGTTCCCCCAACATATATTTTCCCAGCATTATTATTGTAGATAAAGTTGATGCTATTATTAGATGTGCTGTCATCAAGTATTGGTCCAGAATAGGCAATATCGGGATTATAACTGATCATACCAGCATATAATGTCCCTAGGCTTGAGTTATACCAGCTTCCTATCGGTATTGATAAATTATCTGCCTGACGTGTTGCTGCTGCTGTGGTTGTCGGGATATAGGATGTAGCAAATGTGCCTTGTTCTACTTGCCCCCCAAAGAATGAAAGTTGTAATCCTGTAACTCCGTAGCCACTAAATGACCGGTTATCAATTAGGAAGCGGGAAGTAGCCTGATCAGCTGTTGCGGTGATTGTGTATCGTTGCCATGTTGTGCCAACGGTAATATTGGTGGACGTAAAGGCTGAACTGCCAGGGTTGCGAAATCCAATGGTTGCTGATTTATTTGCTTTGATCCATATGGAATGAGTGTATGTGCTACCGTTCGTGATAGAGATATCCTGAAACAGGCAAGCAGTGCTTGCAAAATCGTAAATAGGTATGAGTGTTCCGTTGGGGGCCGTTGTTGTGCTGCCCGAATTTGTAACCCCTCCACAGCTTGTTGTTTGCCATGGTGAATTTGTATAATTATCGGATTGTAAGAGTAAATTTGTCCGGCTCTCCTCAATCAGGATACCTTTTGCGGCATGGGTGTTGGGATCGTAATCAAAACGCGGAACGCCCGAAGCGGCGGTCTTTAATACCCCTCCACTGTCAAAATATGTACCAATACTGGAACGGATGAAACTTCCGCCTGCAGCAGAAAGGAAAGATGTGAGGTCGTTATAGACTGTACCGTTCAAAGTATAACGACCATCGGCATCATAGACAAAATCCATGCCTAAGGACGGATAATTGATTTTGACATTTGATGTATTCGGAACAGTAAAGGTGAGGGGAGACAAATCATTGCCCGATAAATCTTTGATCGTACCCCCGTTTAAGTCGATGGGGGATGAAACAGTAACACCATCCAGATCGACATCTCCAGCCACCATCGCATAGGTAAAGGTTAAAGCCGAAGATCCTGAGCCAGAGCTATAAGTAGCATAACGTGTCACCCCACCGACATCAACGGCGATACGGGGTGTTCCTGTGACATTTACGACTTTTGAGAGATTAACGGTAAAGGGAATAGTGGTTGCAGCAAAGGCGGGAATGCTACAAAATATCGTAACCAAAAATATCAATGATATTAATATCTTCAATCTAAGCATCTGTTTCATTCAATCAGCCTATCACTGTGTCAAGAGTTGGTGTTGGGTATTACTTAGGCGCAATGGATAATATTTAATTTTTCTTATATATCCATCAAGAACTTGTATTCCGAATGTCTCTCCACCAATATCTATTCGGCTGATATTAACTGGAGCGCCTGCCGCTCCTGTTGCTCGTAGAGCGCCATTAGCAGCATAAGCTGTTGTGGTTGTTGCACTATATCCAAGAGAGGCTTTGTGTATTGTATTTTCTACGATGGCGGGAAAACTCGTACCTATTTTAACTGAATTACTCTCCACAATTCTTGCGGATAGTAAGGTGGTTGAAGGACTTCTAAAAAGATGAAGACGGTTACTATTTGAACTATTCGCTGATAAATACACGATATTTTGGGCGTTACTATGCTGGGTATTCGCCAGAGGATAAAATTCAGCAAATATCGCCCCTTCAGTTATATTGTACCATGGAGGAGTATTTCCTACGCCATAATCAATATATAACCGATCTGTCGCCCGTGTCACTGCTGCTGTTGTCGTGGGAATATAGGATGTAGGGAATGATCCTATTTCACGTTGGGGGCCATAAATATAAAAATCCCCAGAGCTTGTATTTGGAGGTGTTTTCGGATCACTCATTGATGTAATAGTGCTAATTTGCCCAGCAGGGCCGCCCCCAACACCATTCGCAGTGAATGTTATCCAAATGCGAAACCAATTATTGGGGAGGGGTGTTATGCCACTTGAAATAATACTCGCGCCATTGGTAATCGCGCTGGTTGCCAAGTTAAAATTTGCGTAAGCATTTCCCGTGTTTACAACACTAGAGGATATCCCCATTTGCAATAAAGTTAAACTTCCTGCTTTTACGAATACAGACTCTGTATATGTTGTTCCTGATGTTGTGCTTTGTGTTCCAAAATAAATGGCGTGGTTTGCATTCGTACCATTTGCCAAAAATCTATAACCGGACACAATTCCATTAGGCCCTGATATTGTGCTTGCGCTCACTGTACCTGCCTGTCCTGTGGGCGTATTAATTGTTGAATTCGTCCTACTCTCTTCAATCAAAATGCCTCTAGGCTGCAGAGTAACAGGATCATAATCAAAACGCGGAACGCCTGATGCCGTGGTTTGGAGGATGCCTGCACTATCAAAATATGTTCCAATACTGGCGCGGGTAAAAGTACCGCTTGCAGCGGTGAGGAAAGAAGATAGGTCATTATAGGCTGTGCCGTTCAAGGTATAACGACCATCGGCATCATAGACAAAATCCATACCCAAGGACGGATAATTGGCTTTGACGTTAGATGTATTGGGCACGGTAAAGGTGAGAGGTGATAAATCATTTCCCGCCAAATCCTTGATAGTGCCGCCATTCAGATCAATAGGGGAGGATAGAGTCACCCCGTCCAGATCGACATCCCCTGCCACCATAGCATAGGTAAAGGTCAGGGCAGATGTACCAGACCCAGAGCTATAAGTGGCATAGCGTGTGACCCCACCGACATCAACGGCGATACGGGGAGTTCCTGTGACAGTGACGGCTTCGGAGAGATTAATGGTAAAGGGAATGGTGGTTGCAGCAAAGGCGGGGAGTGTTAGAAAGAGGAGGGTAAGGAAGCCACAGAGACATAAAATATATCTTATATTAACAAAAGATATGACAAATGGGGGCATCGATAATTTCAGTCTCTCAGTAAAAACGGATTATAGATATTTTTAAGTACAGCCTAAACAAAGGCTACAATTCTTGAGGTGGGAAAACAAGAGGTGGATTTGTGCCTGCCTTAATTCTGCCTTTTTCATTACCAAATGCTTGTATTTTATGATATTATAGGGAAAGTCTAGGGTAAAAAGTAAATAAAATTTTACGAATTCTGGCTATACTATAAGGCGGTGGATGAGGATTCTTTCATAATTTCCCCTCCCCAGTGTGTATTTTGGTGTAATTTTTTTGGGTTTTCGGTGTGCTGTGCGGGTTTCTGCGGGTAGTGCGTTAAATTATGCGACCATGCCGGGGATATTTCCCCGACTGAAGGATATTCTGTTCTCTGGCTTTGGCCTTGTGACGCAGTTGATTGCTGTTATCTGCTTTATGGCAGGGCTTCTGCCTAAAAATCACCCCTGTTTTTCAAAGGAAAATTATAAGGAATATGGCTTAACCCGCATTTTGGCGGCGGCGGCCTCCAGTGTTGAATTCAAGTGGAAAAATATTGATAAGATTATCATTTTTTCAATGATCGTTTGTGGAACGGTCATTATGTGGCTGTTTATTGCTGCAGCTCTTTTATATATCGTTGTCTCACCATCATTTGCGAACGGCATTACCGCAATGCTTCAGACAACTAACCCGTCAAATGATATTGCCTTTATGATGCTGGACAAGGTTTTTGGCATTCCGGGGATTTTTGATTCTTCTATCTCGTTGACACCTCCATTCCCCGCACCGTTCCATACCGCGCTTCATGAATTGTTCCGCTTTTACAGTTGGGCAGTGTTTTTTATTGCGTTGATTATCTTTCTCTATCATGTCGTTCATTTGATACTCGATATTACCCAGACGGGTAAAGTCACCGAGCATATGTCCGATGACGACGGAAACGGCACAAGAGGATTTTCATGGTTGCCGATCCGCTTTGTATTTTGTTTCGGATTGCTGATCCCATTTGGATACGGTCTAAATTCCGGTCAATGGATCACACTTTATACGGCGAAATATGGTTCTGGTTTAGCCACAAATGCCTGGATTGCTTATAATGGTATTACTGGCAATAATCCGAGCGGGGATGAGAATACAAAATTGATCGCCAAGCCGCCGGTACTGGATAATTCAGGGCTGATTAAGGCGTTGTTCCTCTTGAATTCTTGCCGCCGGATTACTTTGTTAAACGAGTTTAATCCTGATGCACCTCAAGCCTATCCCTATATTGTAAATGGCTCTAAAAGCAAATCGCTTTTTACGTATTATGATGATGCGGCTAACACTATTGTCTCAGAACAAGGTTTCATGGAAGAGCCTGACTATGATAATCCAGGGGGGCCTACGCCCTATAACGCGTCCCTCCCGAAAATTGCGGCTGGAGATGCGTCTGATCATTTTATTCAGATACTACAATTCTCTGATTTTCGCGATATTAAGATAGTTATCGGAACATTTTATCCGGACGATCCAGATCTATATAAGGAATATCCGGGTAAGGTATTGCCGACTTGTGGAGAGGTCACTATTCCGGTGACGAGTTTGACCGGAGAAGGGTTGTTTGCGGCGGAAGGCTACTTCTTTGCTGTTATCCAGACAATGTTCGAGGTCTATCGTCCAATGTCTGTAGTTACTGCCGATGACCCGATTGAAGATATGTGGTTGGCCTTGATGAGGGAGTATCTGAGAACGTCTGGTTCAGTCAGGAACGCCAGAAACATGAAGGGCATGAGTGATGCTGATTTCGAAACTTCCTATGGGGGGAATATACCTTTAATGGGGCCGATCACGGGACCTGTTTACGCGTCATACTGGAATACGATGATGGATCAATATTTCAAGTATGCGTTTAAAATCCCTGCCTATACGGCGTATGATTTTCTGGCTGATACGGATGAGGCGTTTACAAACCCTACTGTTGATCCTAAGAAGCTCTATACTCACGATTCATCGGCTGCTTTTAGTGCTGTCGGGAAACAGAATCCGCTTTTAATGACGGTTGGGATTTTGGAATATGGGTGGGGTGGGGCTGGCCTTTGGTATAATAAAATAGGCGAGCGGAATGGTTCGCTCTATACTGCCGCATCTGCTGTGCCGATTGTTAGTAAGTTCCCGATAGTCATGCAACAAATTAAAGATCAGCGGAAAAAAACAGATACGCAGATTGAAGGCGGGTATTGTGAGCAGTTCAACCCGCGTAAATCCGGAACAAGCTCGGTTCATCTTTCAAATGAAAGAAACCAGTATGCGGTTGAGCAAGCAACCTCATTATATAGTTTCTGTACGATGTTATTCGAGAATCAAGCGCTGAACCAAGATGGTGTTACAAGAATGTCGGCGCCAACGAATCCGATTGAGAAAACCATTCAAACATTCTTTTCGGAATTCCAGATTTTTAACAATATAGACAATAAAGAAGTGACCCCGATGGCGCAATTGTCGTCTGTCGGACGCATTCTGATTGATAAAGCAATCCTAGGGGTAACGGCTTCTGCTGCGTCTTATGCCGCAGGTGGAGCTGCTCATATGGCTGCCGGAGATGATAAGATTGCTCAAGCATTGGCGTCTGGTTTGGGAGGACTCGGGAGTGCGGCAATGACGATTGCCTTGATCGGACTGACATCAGGCTTTGTGCTTTATTATATGCTCCCGATCATGCCGTTCATCTATTTCTTCTTTGCTGTGGGGCGCTGGGTTAAGGTCATTTTCGAAGCATTGGTTGGTGTTCCGCTCTGGGCATTGGCACATATGCGCGTGGGAGGCCCAGGGTTGCCAGGGAGTGCGGCTATTGGAGGCTACTTCTTAATTCTTGAGATATTTATCAGGCCAATTCTGACGGTCTTTGCGTTGGTGGCATCATTCGCTATCTTTTCAGCTTTGACGGTCGGTTTGAATACAGTCTTTACGTTGATTTCCGTGAATTTGTTCGGGAGCGTCGCGCCTGCGCTTTCTGGAACTTTGAACGCAGCCCAACAACTTTCCTATGCTTCTTTGGCACGCGGGATGATTGATCAATTCTTCCTGACTGTTTTCTATATCTTCCTTGTTTATACAATCGGGGTTGGGTCTTTTAAACTAATTGACTTGATCCCTGATAATATTATGAGATGGTCGGGATCCGGTGCCCAGTCATTCGGGGCTTCTGATGTTTCTGATGAATTAATCGATGAATGGCAATGGAATTTGCCACAGAAATTCAATATTTCGACTCGACAAATCGGCGAAGGTGTTAAGGACGCTCTCTACACTTCCGGCAAAAACGCGAATGAGAAAAATGTTGCGGAAGCAAAATCAGCAAAAGCAAAAGCGGACGCTGAGGCTGAGACAAAAGCGAAAGCTGAGGGGCAGAAACAATGATAGCACCCAACAATCAATCTGCGCTTTCTATTGGCAAATCCGTAGCGGCTTATACATTGCTTCCGGACTTCTGGTCGCGTCTTGTCGGGTTTATGCCGCGCTTTGGGTTAATTGCTTATTTAATGGCAACAATTTTCGAATCTCTCCATCTGCTTCCTAAGGGGCATGCTTTTACTCAAGCTTCTCAGATGGAAAAATTTAGGGTGCGCGATGTGTTGGCGACAGCCGCCAATAATTTGCATGGCGGTTTTAAAAACTCTGATCAATATATTGTGTTCGGGATGTTTCTGCTCGGGACAGTTTTACTGGCTTTGCAATTTATTTTCTTGTTTGCGATGATTGTGACCAGAACGGCGGATGCCGCCATCCCCTTTGTCGGGTTCTTTGTGACGGTGAACCCCGAAACCGATGTTGCGCATCTGATGCTGGATAAAGTTTTTGGTATTCCGCAATTTTTCAATTCCTGTTTTGACCCGACTGTAAATACCGCTGCTGTCTGTGCGGGATATAACGCAACGGCAACATTCCCAGACCCATTGCAAACAGCAATGCAGGCTCTTTTCAAGTTTTACACTTTCGGGATTCTGACGGTTGCAGCCTTCGTTGTTTTCTATTTTATCGTGGCCATGATTCTGGAGACCACCAATACTGGCGTGCCATTTGGTAAAAGATTTCAGTCAATCTTTACACCTATCCGATTGGTTCTGGCGGTGCTTTTATTATTGCCGTTGGCCTATGGGTATAATACGGGGCAGTATATTGTATTGCTAGCCGCGAAATACGGTTCCGCGTTCGCGACTAATGCTTGGCTCCTTTATAACTCAAATACGGGCGATAATCCGATGGGGATGACGTCGAAAGAATTGATGGGAGTTCCGAAGGTTGGTGAGATTGATAGCGTGCTTAATTTTATATATTTGGCACAGACATGTCGCGCAAGTTATGAATTCGGGGTGAAGGATACGTCCGCTACGGCTGCAAATACAGGGGTTGATATTAAACCATATCTTGTGCGTCCGGGTTCTAGCACTGTTGCTTCAACGTCTTCCGAACTTTCGGCCGGTGTGACTTATGATGTAGCAAAGTCATTTTATGGGCAGGGGGATGTTCAGATTGTTTTTGGTGAAAAAAATGACAGTTACACCAATTATGCTGGCTTAGTGAAACCGTATTGTGGCGTTATTCTCATGCCTGCGCTATCGAGAGATATCCCTGGAATTAAGGATATCTATAATGTTTATTTCAAGAATGTTCTGGATATCTGGTTTAATACCAGCATAGTCAATTACGGGAAACGTATGGCTTGCGTGCTGAAATTTTCGGCGCAGACAGATAAATGCCCTTCACCACCTTTGGTTGTTGCGAATTGGGGAGCTGATCCTGATGCGGTTGCAGGACAAGAGTTTTATATCTCTACGCGACAAACGGTGCAGAGTAATTTTAAATCACAATTGGAGACGCAGATTGATACGATGCGCGGGACAACCAATAGCGCCCTGAGCATGGATGTTAAAACCCTTTTGACAGGGTGGGGTGGCGCGGCACTTTGGTTTAATAAGGTGATGTCGTTTAATGGGGCGATGGTTGACTCGCTCTTCTCGCTACCGACCCCGACCAGATATCCTTTGATCATGGAACATGTTGCCAAGAAAAAACGGGAACTCACACCGAATGTTTCTCAAGAGGATCCGTATTCGATGAATTTGTCGACCGGTAAAGCGCCACTCTCGATGGATAAATATATGGGAGATGGTGTTCTGGGCGGCTCGCAAGCCATGAATGTTGATATCGCTGCGCTTTTGAATACGACTTACAAACAGATTCAGGATACGCAGGGGACAACCGATCCGAAGACGGCAAATACTGACAGTCCGGTTAAAAACTTTGTTACCTTATTATTTGGCAAAACAGGTATCTTTGATTTCCGTGCGAATTCCGAAGTGTTTCCGCTTGCTAAACTCGCGATGTTTGGGCGGGAGTTGATCGATAGAACGGTGATTATGATTGCCTCCAGAACTGTTATGGCGGCGGCTGGCGGGGTTCTCGGGGCTGAAATGGGGCCTTTGGGTCAGGTTTCCAAAGCATTTGGGCCAGCTCTTGGAACGTTTGCGACCATGGGATTTTCGATTGGTATCTTGCTCTATTATGTCGTTCCATTGATGCCGTTTATCTATTTCTTCTTTGCTGTCGGTCGTTGGGTGAAGTCAATTTTCGAGGCGATGGTGGCTGTTCCGTTATGGGCACTTGCTCACTTGCGGTTGGGCGGCGAAGGCATCCCGGGGCCAGCTGCGGGGGCGGGTTATTTCTTGATTTTAGAGATTTTCCTTAGACCGATCCTTACTCTTTTTGGCTTATTGGCAAGTATTGCGACCTTTATGGCGTTAACAGCGGGGCTTGATACCGTCTTTAATATCGCTGTTCTGAATACCGGAGGGTATGACATGACCACGCTTTCTAGCGGTGGGGCGGACAGCTTTATGGCTTCTGCCCGTGATGGGATGGATGCCTTATTTTATACGGTTATCTATGCTATACTCATCTACATGATTGCAACGAGCAGCTTTAAACTGATTGATCTCATTCCCAACGCCATGATGCGGTGGGCGGGTACAAATACCGCAAGCTTTAATGATCAGACGGATGCAATGGCTCAGGTTAATTACCAATTGGTGTATAAAGCTGACGCGATGGCGCGGGAGATTGATAATATCAATAAGGGGATCACAGATTCTACTGATAACTTTGTTGATGCCGCACAAAGGAAAGCAATGCAGGATAAGTTTAAATAGGTAAGCGGGATAGCGGTGTTATTCCCACGAAGATTAACGAAATGTAAATAAAATTTGAGTAATATTTAATTTGGTGTTGTGTTGAGGTGATAAAATGTCGTTAACAGGTAATCGTACTTTAAAAGTCGCGCAGTATATGTTGCTGCCGCAGATCCTTCCACGATTTGCCAGCCTTATTTTTGGCGGGTTCTCCTACCTTGCCTATTTTGTTGCTCAAGTTTATCGCGGCGTTCGGCTATTGCCGGAAGGTCACCCGTACCTCAACCCGTCCGAAATCGGTCATTACTCTATTCCTGATGTTGTGCGTGCGGCAGGGGTAAGGCTCAAATATAGTCGGGATACGATTGATCAGGTGATTATCTTTTATGTCATTCTTTTAGGAATGGTCTTGATTGCTTTTCAAACGCTGATGTTGATCATTGGCGTGTTTGCGCCACAAGCCATGGCATTGAGTTTGACAGCCTATTTCGGCAATCCCCACCTGACAACGGGTGTTGATCCTTATCAAGACTTGGCCTTTATTCTTCTGGATCGTGTCTTCGGGGTTCCCGGAATTTTTGATTCCTGCGTCAGTATGGCGACACCTTGTTATATGGCTGCCCCTGATAATACTTGGTCTACAGCGGATACTGTTTATACTCCGGCGACTTTCCCATGGCCGTTTCATAATGCTTTGCATGCCATGTTCTCATTCTACAGCACCGGATTGTTGGTCATCGGGTTGATGATTTTGCTCTATCTGGTGGTTGTGATTATTGCCGAGACTGCACAGACCGGTGTTCCATTCGGGAAAAGATTTAATAAGGTATGGGCACCTATCCGTCTTGTGGCGGCTCTTGGTCTGTTGATCCCCGTCTCTTACGGATTAAACTCTGCCCAATATATTGTTCTGTATGCCGCAAAGTTAGGGTCTAACTTTGCGACAAATGGCTGGTTTGTTTTCAATGCGGCTTTAACAAATTCCCGCATGACAACCGACACCATGATTGCTCTTCCTAAAACACCGAATGTTGGGCCATTGCTCCAATTTATGATGCTGGCTCACGCTTGTAAGGCTGTTGAAGAAGGATATAAAGTACAACAAGATCGACCTGAAGGATGGCAATTACAAGCCCCTGCCACCTGTGGAGTGGATGCTGGCGACCAAATCAATGATTCCGTTATTCAGGCTTATATCGTCAAGTTTACAGGGGATTCATCAAACGACGCCGTCCCTCTGGAAAACCAGTCTTATGCCGATGCCCGAACTTTTTCCGGGAATGGCGATATTACAATTACCTTTGGGGATCGCGGATGCGAGAAAACGCATAACCAAAATGCCGGCCATGCTGTCCCGACATGCGGGCAGTTGGTTTTGACAACACCAAGCCAAGAGACAGATACGGCAGCAGGTGCCTATGTTATTCAGGAAGGTTATTATAACCTTGTCAAATATATGTGGGGTGAATATCAGGACCCTCCTGGATCGGGCATCAACGAGTATGTCAAAATTTGGTCAAAATGGGCCTTCTGTAACAAGAATATTGGCGGGGAAATCGTCCAGAGTTATCAATCCCGTAAATATGATGCGATGATGACAGGGATGCAGGGTGATCTTGAGCTTCGTGAAGTAGCCATCTCACCTGTTCAAGAGCTATGCCCTCCCAAAGTAGATACCTATGATTTTGATGAAACCTTACCAAACCGAATTACCAGCGCATATTTGAATGGGGCTTACGGGAACTACATGTTTGGTCAGAATGACGCGGTTGCTCCTAACCTTGTCACTGCTTCAGCAGCCTATTCCCCTGGGGGAACAGCTGATGCCGTTATGACCAACATTATTCGTAAAGGCGTTAATGCCGAAAATGCGTTGGTTAATAGCGGTAAATATAATATTCCGATTGATCTGATGGACAGAGGATGGGGTGGTGCCGGATTATGGTATAATAGTATCGCCAGTGCCAATGGCGCCATTACCGGAGCCGCACAGGCCACGCCGAAAATTACCCATTACCCTGCAGTCATGGAAACAGTGATGGCCGCTAAATTGCGTAACAACAAAAATGTGACCGCAGATGATTTGTTCACACCTACAAAGGGCGAAGATTCAGATCTTCAGTTGCAAAATGTGGGTGATGCAAAAGGCGTTATCCCATTACAAAGAATTTATGCCGCATGGAAAGATGTTGCAAACGAAGGAAAACCAGCCACAGGGAATATGATTTATGATGTTTTGAATTATATCTTCGGAACACAAGGTCTGTTTGACTTGCGCGATCCGGGGAATAAGGATGTTCATCCTTTGGCCTTGATGACTTCAATGGGTAAGAGTCTTTTGGAAGCTTCTATCCGTAACCTTGGTATTTCTGCTGCGCTCAATGTGGGCGGCGGTATGATGGGCGGAAATGCAAACGTCATGGGTGTAGGGGTTGAGGTTGCAAGTAACTTCCTGTTTATGATTGTCGGTGCCACCTTGGGCGCGGGGATTATCCTCTATTATGTTTTACCGTTCATGCCGTTTATCTACTTCTTCTTTGCACTTGGAAGTTGGGTGAAGGAAGTGTTCGAAGCCATGGTGGGTGTTCCCCTCTGGGCGCTTGCACACTTACGGATTGATGGCGATGGCTTGCCGGGTGAGGCGGCACGAAGCGGTTATTTCATGATCTTTGAGATTTTCCTCAGACCAATCATGATCGTCTTTGGACTGATTGCTGCAGTGAGTATCTTTGCGTCCATGGCGACTGTTCTCAATTCAATCTTTGATATTGCGGTGATTAACGCTGGCGGTACAAACTTTGCGAACTCAGGCACCGTGACCTTTAGCGAATATGCGCGCGGACCGATTGACCAATTGTTCTATACCATTCTGTATGCGGTGTTGATGTATATTATTGCGATGTCATCCTTTAAAATGATTGATCTGATCCCCAACCAGATCATGCGTTGGTTGGGCGTGAGCGTCAGTGCTTTTGCGGGTCAAACTGGTGATTCTGCCGGACAATTGATGAACACCATGCAACAGCAAGGTCTTGCAAAGGTTGATGGTGTTGTCGGTGGTATTAACTCCGGTACCAAAGGACTCGGTAAGATAGCTGAGGGAATGACTAATAGCGGTAAATAGCCAAATAGAAAATACTTCTCCGCTATTCTTATTTCACAAGAAATCAATTATAATCCCCCTCTATCAGGGGGATTATTTTATGGAGTGTCAAATGTTGTATCGTATGGTGACCTCGGCTTTTGTTGTGATGGCTCTTACATCTTGCACAACCATCGGACAGACCTCCGAAAAACCTCGTTTAAAACTAACCCCCACCTCCTATTCGCAGTTGGATGGTTGGAATACGGCAAGCCAAGAACAGACTCTGATGGCCTTCAGCAAAACCTGCGACAGGATTTTGAAAGCACAGGCTGATAAATCATTCGGGCTCGGGACGACCATCAAAGATTGGCAAGCGCCTTGTCAGAATTTACCAAAGTCAGAAACGGTAACCGCGAATGAGGCCACAGCCTATTTCGAAACATGGTTTACCCCTTATAGCGTTCAATCAGGGCGTGAGGATGAAGGGTTATTTACGGGATATTATGAAGCGAGTCTTCGCGGGTCACCGGTGCGCGGAGGGGTGTATCAAACGCCATTACGCGCACGCCCTGCTGATTTAGTCATGGTGAATCTAGGTGAATTTTTGCCGGAATTAAAAGGAAAGAGGATTGCAGGTCGTGTAAAAGACGGACAACTCAAACCGTACGAAGACCGCAAATTAATTGAAACAGGAAAACTGCCAAAAGATATGGATGTGCCGCTCTATTGGGTCGACAGTGCCGTGGATGCATTTTTCTTACAAGTTCAGGGATCGGGTATCGTGACCTTACCTGACGGGACAACACAACGTATCGGGTATGACGGACAAAACGGATATCCTTATACGGCAATTGGCAAAGAACTCATCGTGCGCGGGGCATTGACCAAGGATAATGTGTCGATGCAGACTATTCGCGATTGGTTGGCCGCACACCCCAAAGAGGCGGTTGATGTGATGCGTACCAATCAATCCTATGTGTTTTTCAAAAAGCTGGACGGCACGGGGCCGGTGGGGGGCGAGGGGGTTGTTCTGACGCCCGAAGTTTCTCTGGCGGTTGACCGCTCTGTCTGGCCTTACGGGTTGCCGATGTATGTTGATATTGAGCATCCGCAAGATGATGGAAAGCAGATCCGCAAATTAATGGTGGCGCAGGATACGGGTGGCGCGATCAAAGGCATTATTCGCGGTGATTTTTTCTGGGGCTATGGGGCAGAGGCCGCCGCTAATGCAGGGCCAATGAAATCATCTGGTAAATTATGGGTCTTGCTCCCGAAACATTCAACGCCAACTTTAGAAGAGTAAATTGTCATGACTAATCCGAACCAATTTCTTTTACTCAGAGAAAAGAAATTTCTTCCGCTATTTATCACCCAATTTCTGGGTGCGTTTCATGACAATCTTTATAAGAATGCTTTGGTTGTCCTGATTATTTATCATCTGGCGACCCAGCTCGGGTATGACGATAAAACCCAGCAATTGCTAACAACACTGGCGGCGGGGATATTGATTTTGCCCTTCTTTTTATTTTCGGCGATGGGCGGGCAACTCGCCGATAAATTCCCGAAAGAACGCGTGATGCAAGGCGTCAAGATTTTCGAAATCGGGATTGCTGCAATCGGCTCCCTGTCCTTATTCATGGAATGGTTACCTCTTTGTTATTTGACAATTTTTGCCCTCGGGACACATTCGGCGATTTTTGCACCGAGTAAATATTCTATTCTCCCTCAACATCTCAATCAAAATGAACTCATTGGCGGGAATGCTCTTTTAAACACAGGAACATTCTTGGCTATTCTTCTGGGGACGATTGTGGGGACAGTGACGATGAGTGCCGAGGTCGGGGTGTATATCGTCAGTGCGTTAATGTTCATCACTGCCATCACCGGATATTTTGCGAGTCGCCGTATTCCATCCGCACCACCCAAAGATGCCAGTTTAAAATTCTCGCTGAACCCGTTCACCGAAACATTCGCGGTGATGAAATATACATTGAGCCAGCCCCGCGATATTACGTTATCAATGCTCGGGAAGGCGTGGTTCTTTCTGGTCGGCAGTATGTTCATGGCGCAGTTTGCCAATTTTACCAAAGGCAATCTGGGCGGTAACGAACATATTCTGACCTTGTTCCTTGTCCTGTTCTCCATCGGGATTGCGGTTGGAGGGCTTTGTAATAACAAGTTGTTAAAGGGTCAGATTTCTGCGGTATTTGTGCCGCTTGCGGCGCTTGGCCTGACTATCTTTTCAGTTGATATTTATTATGCCAGTTTGTCGGCCTATCAACCACTCGCCGGAACATTGATCGGCATTTCCGAATTTATTTCCCACGCGGATAATTGGCGAATTATTTTTGATGTGTTTATGGTGGCGTTCTTTGGCGGCTTATATGTCGTGCCGTTATCCGCAATTATTCAGGACAGAACACCCGAGGCCACACGCGCACGGATTATGGCGGGAAGTTCGATTATAGATTCCCTGTTTATGGTTGTATCGGCAGTTGTGTCTGCGGTTTTGATTGGCATGGGCTGGACGATCCCCGAATTGTTTTTAGGATTCGCTATCGCCAATGCGTTTGCGGCTATTTATATCTGTAAGTTACTCCCTGATTATTTATTCAAAACGGTTTTGCAAATTATTTTCAAAGCGTTGTATCAAGTTGAAATCAAAGGATATGAGAATATCGAGAAAGCCGGTAAACGCGCGGTGATCGTGGGCAACCATGTGTCCTATCTTGACCCGCCACTCCTTGCCGCTTTTCTTCCCGGAACACCGATGTTTGCAGTGAATACGCAAGTTGCGGAATTATGGTGGGTCAAACCTTTCCTTGGGTTGGTGGATGCGTTTAAAATTGATCCGACCAATCCGTATGCCCTCAAAGCTTTGATCCGTAAGGTCGAAGAAGACAAGCATGTGGTGATTTTTCCCGAAGGTCGTTTGACCGATACGGGCGCGCTCATGAAAATGTATGACGGCCCTGGCCTGATTGCTGATAAAGCCGATGCGATGATTTTGCCCATTCGTTTGGAC
>Ga0075012_10002233_pt1 | contig 19168 bp, 17 predicted proteins | sample All_14_2_FD_71474 | JGI IMG/M metagenome (GOLD analysis project Ga0075012, IMG submission 71474) | Freshwater microbial communities in response to fracking from Pennsylvania, USA - Allegheny Zone_MetaG_DW_15 | ecosystem: Environmental > Aquatic > Deep subsurface > Groundwater > Drilled... | reverse complement strand
ACAGCAGTCCGTCCGTGTCGAGCAGGAAGGCGATCGAATCCCTGACCGCGGCGTCATCGTCCACGACATGGACCACCAGATCATTCTTCATCAAGCAACTCCTGATCTCCCACTGCCCTGAGGGTAAAGGCGAAGCGCGTGCCGCCACCCGGGTTGGGCTCGCTCCAGATCCGCCCGCCGTGGGCTTCGATGATTGTGCGCGAAATTGAAAGGCCGACACCCATGCCGGTGCGCTTCGTCGTGATGAAGGGCTGGAACAGCTGATCCGCGATCTCGGGGCTGATGCCGGCCCCGGTGTCGGAGATGACCACCTGGGCGTGATCGTCCGGAGCCGGGGCGATGCGAATTTCGAGTACCTTCTGGCCCGTGGTCTCCATCGCCTCGATGGCGTTGCGGATCAGGTTCAGCGCCACCTGCTGGATCTGGACCTTGTCCGCCAGGACGCGGTCAATCGCAGGATCGAAACGGAACAGGACCCGGATGCCGTGTTCCTTGGCCCCGACGAGGGCCAGGGCGCTGGCCTCCTCGATCAGCTTGGGCAGGCTTTCGACGCGCCGCTCGGCCTCGCCTCGGGCCACAAAGTCACGCAGGCGGCGGATGATCTCGCCGGCGCGCAGGGCCTGGTCGCCGGCCTTGTCGATCGCGTCCTGCACCCGGTCGAGGTCGGTGGACCCGGACATGAGCAGTCGTTTGCTGCCCTTCAGATAGTTGGCGATCGCGGACAGGGGCTGGTTCAGCTCATGCGCCAGGGCCGAGGCCATTTCGCCCATGGCCGTCAGGCGCGAGATATGGACCAGCTCGGTCTGCAGTTCCTGCAGCCGTGCCTCTGTCTGCTGTCTCTCGCTGAGATCGCGGACGAAGCCGGTGAAGAACCGTCGGTCGTCAGAAACCATCTCGCCGACCGACAATTCCATCGGAAAGGTCGAGCCGTCCTTGCGCTCCCCGACCACCACGCGACCGATACCGATGATGCGGCGCTCGCCGGTCGCCAGGTAACGCCCGATGTAGCCGTCATGGGCATTTCGATAGGGGTCAGGCATCAACATCCTGACGTTATTGCCGATGACTTCGTCGGCCGACCACCCGAACAGGCGTTCGGCCGCAGGGCTGAAGGACTGGATGATACCGCCCTCGCCGATGACCACCATGGCGTCGGGCATGGTCTCGAGGATGGAACGCAGGTGCGCCTCACGGGCCGTCAGTTCGCGGTTCACCGAGACGGCGCGCGCCGTCATATGCAGGAACAGTTCCCCGCCCGCTGCGATGGCCGACGAGGCGGCGACGAAGGCCACCAGGTCCACAGTGTCGCCCTCGAGGCCGTGCCCGGTCAGAAACAGGGTCAGGATGCCCCCGGCGAGGCCTGCCAAAAGTGCCACACCGGCGGGGATCCACCCGCCCAGGGCTGCGGCGACGACGACCACCGGCACAAAAATGCTGAAGGCCACATGGCTGTGGACCCAGGGGGCCAGGGCCAGCCTGAGGCCCAGCGCACCGAGAGTTCCGCCCACGGCGACGGCCAGTCCCGCCAGGGGCCGCCCGTGGCCCAGGGTCCGGTCAAGATTGAACATCGCGGCCTGGACAGGATCAACGGTCATCGAGCGCCTCCGGGAGACTGCGTAGGTGAAACCCCGGAATTTCGCCAGCGTGTCCAGCACGATAATCGCCGTGTCCTGCCGATGACGGGCCGACTGGCCCTGTGCTGGAGAGTCCATGTCCGCGCCCGAACACCAGCAGAGGCCGCTTGCGCAATCCGGACAGATGACACCCGGCCGGTCGTTGCCTGACGTCTGGCGTGAACACGCCGGACGGAACCTGCCGCGCTATACCAGCTATCCCACGGCGGTGGTGTTCCAGCCGGTCGGTGACGACGGCCTGACCCGTGCGTGGCTGGAGCAACTGAAGTCGTCGCAGGCGGTGTCCGCCTATGTGCACGTGCCCTTCTGTCGCCGGCTGTGCTGGTATTGCGGCTGCCATACGACCGTCGTTCACGACTATGACCGCGTGGCCACGTTCAACGCCGTCCTGAATGACGAGATCGATCTTTGGGAGCGCGCGACGCCTGACCATGCCGGGCTGGCGCATCTGCATTTCGGCGGAGGAAGTCCAAACGCCCTCGCTCCGGAGGCCTTCGAGGCCCTGGTCCGCCGGCTGGCGAGGGCCTTCGGACTTCGGCCCGGGGCCGAGGTCGCGGCCGAACTGGATCCGGGCCAGTTGTCGGACGCCTTCATCGATGCGGCCGCCCGTGCCGGGGTGACCCGGGCCAGTCTGGGGGTCCAGACCTTCGATCCCGATGTACAGAAAAGGGTCAATCGGGTGCAGCCGTTCGACCAGGTCGCGGCGGTCACCGGGCGGCTGCGCGGTGCCGGGGTGAGGGCGATCAATTTCGACATGATGTACGGACTGCCGGGCCAGACGACTGAAAACGTCGCGGCCTCCATCCGGGACTGCCTGACGCTGGCTCCGGACCGCGTGGCGGTGTTCGGCTATGCCCATGTGCCCTGGATGAAGAAGCACCAGGTCATGATCCGTGACGCCGAACTGCCGAATATCGATGCCCGGTGGGCGCAGGCGGAGGCGGCGGACGAGGCCCTGCTGGCCGCGGGCTATGTGCGCCTGGGCCTGGATCACTATGCCCGACCGGGCGACCCGCTGGCCGATGCGGCAACCGCGGGCGGACTGCGCCGGAATTTTCAGGGCTATACCGATGACCCGGCGCCGGTGCTGATCCCGATCGGGCCGTCATCCATCGGGCGCCTGTCCGGTGGTTTTGTCCAGAACGCCGCCGCGACCGATGCCTGGAGCCGGGCGGTCGGGGCCGGGCAGTTGCCGACTGCCCGCGCGCTACGCCTGACGCCGGACGACGATCTGCGGGCCGACGTCATCGAGCGACTGATGTGTGACCTGAGCGTCGATGCGGGCGCAATCTGTGCCGGACATGGCCACGATGCGGGCTATCTGGACGGGGCGATTGAATCGGCCCGGGCCCTGCAGGCAGACGGCCTGTGCCGGGTCGAGGGTCGCCGGGTCACCATTCCGTCCGCAGCGCACCGGATGATGCGGGTCGTCGCGGCCTGTTTTGACGCCCATCTTCCCGACACCGTCGCCCGGCACGCCAAGGCCGTCTGACCTCCGGAAAACCCCTTAGGGAGCACTCCCGAATATCGCTCGCCCGGCCGGCCCCGTAGCAATCGGGTGTCCTGCATGAGCTGGAGCCAACGAATGTCTGCCTTGCGCCAATCTGTCACCCAGTCCGCACCCGTCACGCCCCGCCCGACCGGCGACTGCGAGCTGTCGCGGGTGTTCGAGGCGGCGGTGTCTGCGCCGCATTCCCCCTTCTCGCCGGGACAGGCCCTGTTCCGGCAGGGTGATTCTGCACGGCAGGTCTTTCGCATCCAGAGCGGTGCTGTGGTCAGCTACAGCCTGCTGGCTGACGGGCGGCGCCAGGTGACGGGGTTCCACCTTCCGGGTGGCTTCCTGGGGCTGGAGGCCGGCGTTCTGCACGCCACGACCGCCGAGGCCCTGACGCGGGTCGAGGCCCTGGCGATGGACCGGGCCGAACTGGCCCTGCGCGCGGCGACGGACAGCCCCCTTGCCCGCGCCCTGTGGCAGTCGGCGGTCGGGGCCTTCCAGCGCAGCGAGGAGCACGCGCTGATTTTGGCCCGGCTGGGAGCCACGGAACGGGTCGCGGCCTTTCTGCTGGACTTCAGCGACCGGCTCGGTGGTGCGGACATCATCGACCTGCCCATGACCCGTCAGGACATCGCCGATTATCTGGGCCTGACCATCCACACGGTTTCCCGCACCCTGTCGCAGATGCAGAACGACGGTGTCATCGCCGCGCGATCGAGCCGCCACGTACGCCTGCTCAAGCGGTCGCGCCTGGAGTGGATGCGCGCATGACGGCACGGGTTGAAACCCGGCCGGTGCGGCCGATGATCGTCGTGACCGACAGCGACGATGCCGTCGCGCACGCGCTCAAATTCCGGTTCGAGCTCGAAGGGTTCGATGTTCGTGTCGGTGACGATGCCCGCACGCTGGTCGCCCTGGGCATGATCCCCGACGACGCCTGCCTGGTGGTCGACTATAATCCGCCGGAAACGGACGGACTGCAGTTGCTGGCCGGTCTGCGCGCAGCGGGGCTCAAGGCTCCCGCAGTGATGGTGGCCACGAATCCGAGCCAGAGCCTTCGTACCCGGGCCGCCGCCGCCGGTGTCGCCGTGGTCGAAAAGCCGCTGCTGAGCGATGCCCTTCTGGCCGCCGTGAACAGCGCCCTGATCCTGAAGATCGTCTAGCCTTCAGCCACCGCGGCAAATGCCGCGGGGTCGTTCGCCACCATCCTGAAGCCGGCCCATGCGGTTCCGGTCATTGTGGCCGCGCCGAGGATGGCGGACAGGCACCAGCCGCAGTGAACCGTGGCGAAACCGCAGATCTCGCCGAGACTCGCCATGTGCTGCAGCGCCAGCCAGACGCTGGCACCGGTCCAGCCGGCCAGTGACAGGGTCACTGCGGCAAGGCCGCAGACGACAAAGCGGCGCTCGTTGAAATCCATGTCCAGCAAAGCGGGTCTCCTTGAAGGACAGGTTGTAGCTGGAATGACGGCCATGACTTTGCGCCAGCGCAATGCGGTTCACGGCCCCGTGCCGCATGGCTCCGACCCTGACACACAGGGGCCTGCTGAATGGCGATTGCAGACAACAGGGATACGACGTCTACCGACACCGTGATCCTTTTCATAACCGTCGGCGTGATGACGATCCTGGCGTTGCTGGGGACGGCAATGACTGACGACCCGGCGTTCCGCTTTCACGGGTCGATTCTGACAACCGCCGGCGTACTGGCCCTGGCCACACTGACGATCGGACTGGGCAACGGGCACTTCCGGACCGATGCCAACCGGTATTCGGACGGGGTCGTTCGCGCCGGGGTCATCGCCACAATGTTCTGGGGCATCGTGGGCATGCTGGTCGGGGTCTTGATCGCCTCGCAGCTGGCCTGGCCGGAACTGCTCTACTTCCCCGAGGCCGGGTGGCTGAATTTCGGCCGCTTGCGTCCGCTGCATACGTCCGGGGTGATTTTTGCCTTCGGCGGCAATGCGCTGATGTGCACCTCCTTCTGGGTGGTTCAGCGGACCTGCAAGGCGCGCCTGGCCGGAGGGATCTGGCCCTGGTTCGTCTTCTGGGGCTACCAGCTGTTCATCGTACTGGCGGCGACCGGCTATCTGGCCGGCATCACCCAGTCACGCGAATATGCCGAGCCGGAGTGGTACGTCGATATCTGGCTGACCATCGTCTGGGTCGCGTATCTGCTGGTGTTCCTGGGCACGATCTGGAAGCGCAAGGAGCCGCATATCTATGTGGCCAACTGGTTCTATCTGGCCTTCATCATCACGGTCGCCGTCCTGCACCTGGTCAACAACGCCGCCGTGCCGGTTGGCCTGCTGGAGGCGCGCAGCTATTCGGCTTTTGCCGGTGTCCAGGATGCCCTGGTCCAGTGGTGGTATGGCCACAACGCAGTCGGCTTCTTCCTGACGGCCGGCTTCCTCGCGATGATGTACTATTTCGTGCCAAAGCGGGTGGACCGGCCGGTCTATTCGTACCGGCTGTCGATCGTGCACTTCTGGTCGCTGATCTTCATCTACATCTGGGCCGGGCCGCACCATCTACACTACACGGCTCTGCCGCAGTGGGCCCAGACGCTGGGCATGACCTTCTCGATCATGCTGTGGATGCCGTCCTGGGGCGGGATGATCAACGGCCTGATGACCCTGTCGGGGGCCTGGGACAAGCTGCGTACCGACCCTGTGGTCCGCATGATGGTCGTGGCCATCGCCTTCTACGGGATGTCGACGTTCGAGGGGCCTCTGATGTCCATCCGGACGGTCAATGCCCTGTCGCACTATACCGACTGGACCATCGGCCATGTGCACTCCGGAGCCCTGGGGTGGGTCGGCTTCATCAGCTTCGGGGCGATCTACTGCCTCGTGCCGTGGCTGTGGAAGAAGGACCGGCTGTATTCCAACGCCCTGGTCGAGTGGCATTTCTGGATCGCGACGACCGGCATCGTTCTCTACATCACCGCGATGTGGGTCTCCGGCATCATGGAAGGCCTGATGTGGCGCGAGTACACGCCGGACGGCTTCCTGGCCAACAGCTTCATCGAGACGGTGGCGGCCAAGCACGTCGAGAACGTCATCCGCGCCCTGGGCGGCCTGATGTTCCTGAGCGGCACGCTGATCATGGCCTACAACCTGTGGCGAACCGTCCGCATGCCCTCCAGCACCTCGGCGACCATCCCGACCTCGGTCGTGTCGCCTGAACTCCTGCCTGCGGAATAATCGCCATGTGGAAACAGCACGCAAAATTCGAACGCCATTCCCTCTGGCTGATCATCGGAATCGTCATCACGGTGTCGATCGGCGGCCTGATCGAGATCGCGCCCCTGTTCTGGGTCGAGAGCACGATCGAGGAGGTGGAGGGGGTGCGCCCCTATACGCCGCTCGAGCTGGCCGGCCGCGACATCTATATCTCCGAGGGTTGCTACGGCTGCCACAGCCAGATGATCCGTCCGCTGCGGGACGAGGTCGAACGTTACGGCCACTACAGCCTGGCCGCCGAGAGCATGTACGATCATCCGTTCCAGTGGGGGTCCAAGCGTACGGGGCCGGATCTGGCGCGGGTCGGAGGGAAATATTCCAACGCCTGGCATGCCGACCACCTGACGGACCCGCGCGCGGTGGTGCCGGAATCCAACATGCCTCCCTACCGCTTCCTGGCCGACCAGGACCTGGACACCCACGCCATCCAGGCGAAGGTCAGTACCATGCGTACCGTGGGGGTCCCCTATACGGATGCCCAGGTCGAGAATGCCAATGCGGACCTTGTTGCACAGGTCGATCCGTTCGCCTCGGCCACGTCTGACCTGCGTCGCCGCTATGGAGCCACGGTCAACCAGGGCGACTTCGACGGAGACCCCGCCCGCCTGACCAAGATGGACGCCCTGATCGCCTATCTGCAGGTGCTGGGGACCATGGTCGATTTCAGCAGCTACCAGGCGGAAGACCCGGAGAACATGCGATGAGTGGCCTCGACTACGAAACCGTCGCCCGCTTCGCCCAGCAGGTCGGCACCCTCTATTTCGGTGTGATTTTCCTGGCCGGCGTCGCCTACGCCCTGTGGCCGCGCAACGGGGCCGAGTTCCGCCGCCTGTCCCACTTGCCGCTTCAATCGGATGAGGCTGAAGATGTCTGAACCCGAACGCGACGCGCACTCCGGCGTCGAGACCACCGGCCATGAATGGGACGGTATCCGCGAGTTGAACAATCCCCTGCCGCGCTGGTGGCTGTGGACCTTCTACGGCTGTATCGCCTTCGCCGTCGTCTACTGGGTGCTGATGCCGGCCTGGCCGGGACTGAACGGGTATACCCGGGGGGTTCTGGGCCGTTCGGACCGTGCCGAGGTGGCCACCGAACTGGCCGCCCTGAAGACCCTGAGAGGGACGCAGGAGGTACGACTGCAAAACGCCTCCCTGACGCAGATCGAGACCGATCCGGCACTTCAGACCTATGCCCTTGCGGTCGGCCAGTCCGTTTTCGGCGACAACTGTGCCGGCTGCCACGGCGTCGGCGGCGCGGGTGCCAAGGGCTATCCCAACCTGCGCGACGACGTCTGGCTGTGGGGCGGAACCCTGGGCGATATCGAACACACGCTTCGGGTCGGTATCCGCTCGACACACCCCCAGACCCGCATGTCACAGATGCCAGCCTTCGGTCGCGACGGTATTCTCGTTACGGCCCAGGTCGCGGACATGACGGAATATGTCGTCAAGCTGTCGGGGCGTCCCGCTGACGCTGCTGCGGTGGGCCGGGCGACCCCGCTCTATGCTGCAAACTGTGCAGCCTGCCATGGCCCGGACGGGGTCGGCAATCTGCAGCTCGGGGCGCCGAACCTGACCGACCGGGAATGGCTGTACGGGTCCTCGAGGGAAGTCATCACCCAGCAGATCCACAACGGTCGCGCGGGTGTCATGCCGGCCTGGGAAGGGCGGTTCACGCCCTCGGTCATCAAGGCGCTGGCGGTCTATGTCCACGCCAATGCCGGCGGGGGCGAGGAGGCCGGGGCGTCCCCGACAGCCCAATGACCATCCTGATCGATCGCACCCGGCCGGATCCCGAAAAGGGTCCGCTTTCGGTCGCCGCGCGGCAGCGGGAAAAGGGATCGGGCGGCGGCCTCTACAAGCCCCGCACACCGATCTATCCCAAGCTGGTGCACGGACGGTGGCGGTGGATCAAATGGGGCATGCTCATTGCCCTGCTGGGCATCTACTACATCACGCCCTGGCTGCGCTGGGACCGTCCGGGCAGCCTGCCTGACCAGGCAGTGCTCGTCGATTTCGAGGGTGGACGGTTCTATTTCTTCTTCCTGCAGCTGTGGCCGCAGGAGGTGTATTTCATCACCGGGCTGCTGGTGCTCGCCGCCCTTGGCCTGTTTCTGGTGACGGCCCTGTTCGGTCGGCTGTGGTGCGGCTACGCCTGTCCGCAGACGGTCTGGACCGACCTCTATATCTATGTCGAGCGTCTGTTCGAGGGCGACCGCAATGCGCGCATGCGCCTGGACGCGGCACCGATGTCGTTCGACAAGCTGTGGCGCAAGACCGGCAAGCATCTGGTCTGGATCGGCGTCGCCTTCGGGACCGGCGGGGCTTGGATCTTCTATTTCCACGATGCGCCGGATCTGATCCGAACCTTCTGGGTCGGGACGGCACCGGCGACGGCCTATGTGTCCTGTGCGATCCTGACGGCCACCACCTATCTGTTTGCCGGCCACATGCGCGAACAGGTCTGCACCTATATGTGCCCATGGCCGCGTATCCAGGGTGCGATGCTGGATGACCAGTCCTTTCAGGTCACCTACCGCTACGACCGCGGAGAGCCGCGCGGACCCCACAAGAAGGCCGCCACCTGGGAAGGGCGCGGCGACTGCGTCGACTGCAACCAGTGTGTCGTGGTCTGCCCGATGGGGATCGACATCCGCAACGGCTCGCAGCTGGAGTGCATCAACTGCGGCCTGTGCGTCGACGCCTGCGACGAGGTCATGCTGAAGGTCGGCCGGCCCCGCAGTCTGATCGCCTATGACACGGACGCGGCCGTCGCGGCCCGGAATCTGGGGCAGAAGGCGTCCCACCAGCTCGTGCGGCCACGCACCATCTACTATGCCGCTGCCCTGATGGTCGTGGCCGGCGTCATGGGCTGGGGCTTCACCCAGCGCCGACAGATCGACGCCCATGCCCTGCGGGATCGCAACCCTGCGCTGGTGCGCCTGCACGACGGCTCCGTCCGCAACGGCTATGTGCTCAAGGTCGCCAATCACGGCTTCGAGGCCGCCGAGATCACCGTGGCCTTTGACGGAATCGAGGGCGCGCGCCTGCGGATGCCCGGACGGGCGAGCGGCGAGACCCTTCGGCTGGTCGTCGATCCCAACCAGGTCACGCCGGTCAGGGTCTTCGTGACCGTGCCGGAAGACCATGCGGGCGAGGGGCAGCGGGAAGCGGCCTTCACAATCCGTGCGGGTGACGAGACCGAGACCGTGCGAACCGCCTTCGACTTCGGAGATGAAGAATGAGCCTGGCCAGGGCACCTTACCGGGTCAAGGGCTGGCACGTCGGTGCTGGTGTGGTGGCCTTTTTTGCCATCGTCATCGCGGTCGATGCCAGTTTCATGATCCTGGCCTATCGCACCCATCCGGGACAGACGGTGGTGCGGCCCTATGAGGACGGCCTCGTCTACAACGCCAGGCTGGAGCGCGAGCGGGCCCAGGCCCGTCTGGGCTGGTCGGCCAGCGCCGCGGCCGAGCCGGGACGGATCGTCGTGCAGATGCGTGACCGCGAAGGCCGGCCCCTGCAGGGACTGGCGGTCACAGCGACGCTGGAACGGCCGGCAACGGACCAGGGACGCACGACCCGTCTTCTGCAGGAGGAGGGACCGGGCCGCTACGTCAGCGCGCCGGGGCCGTTGGCCGGAACCTGGGACGCCCGGATCGTCGCGAAGCCGTCAGCCGGCGGCCAGACCTTCGAGGCCAGCCGGAGGTTGACGTGGCCGTGACCCATGACCTGGGTCCCGCAGGCGACATGCGGGCCTTTGTGAAGCCCGATGTCCGGGGCCATGGCCGGGTTGATTTCCTGGTTCGCGGTGCCCGCTGTGCGGGATGTATCTCCAAGATCGAGAAGGCCGTCTCTGCCCTGCCCGGCGTGACGGCGGCGCGGCTGAATCTGTCGACAGGGCGTCTGACGGTCGAGCTGGATACAGCCGGGGGCGACGCCCGCCATGTGGTCGTGGCGCTGGACACCCTGGGCTATCCCGCGACGCCGTTTGATCCGGCGGCGGCACGGGTGCGGGCCGACGTGGAAGGCCGCCGGCTGATTCTTTGCCTCGCGGTCGCCGGCTTCGGTGCGATGAACGCGATGATGTTCTCCGTGCCGATCTGGGCCGGCCTGTTCGGCCAGGAGCTGGGCCCGGCCACGCGGGTGCTGATGATGTGGATGTCGGCCATCGTGGGTGCGCCGTGCGCCGTCTTTGCCGGGATGCCGTTCTTCGAGTCGGCCTGGCGCTCGCTGCGCGGCGGACATGCCAACATGGATGTCCCGATCTCGGTGGGGGTGATCCTGACCCTCGTCATCAGCTTTTCCGAGACCATCCTGCGCGGCCGGGACGCCTATTTTGACGCCGCCGTATCTCTGCTGTTCCTGCTGCTGGTCGGCCGCTGGCTCGATCACCTGCTACGCGGGCGGGCCCGAAGCGCCGCCGCTGACCTGCTGGCGTTGCAGTCGCCGACTGCGGCGCGGCTCGATGCCGAGGGAGCAGAGGCCCTGGTGCCCCTCAGCGAAATCCGGCCCGGCGACCAGCTCAGGGTCCGGCCTGGCGACCGTATCCCGGTGGACGGGGTCATCGAAGCCGGGCTGGCCGAGCTCGACAACAGCCTTCTGACCGGAGAAACGACGCCGGTCATCATCCCCCAAGGCGGCAACTGTCGGGCGGGAGCCCTCAATCTGTCGGGCGTCCTGGTCCTGAGGGCCGTGGCCGGATCCGAGGATTCTGCGCTCGCCGCCGTGGCCCGGCTGGTCGAGGCCGGAGCCCAGTCGCGGTCCCGCTATGTGCGCCTCGCAGACCGGGCCGCCGCCATCTATGTGCCGGTGGTGCATGCGGCGGCCCTGTTGACCTTCTGCGTGGGCTGGATGGTCGGACTGGGCCCGCGCGAGGCCCTGATCCGCGCAGTGGCGGTGCTGATTGTCACCTGTCCGTGTGCCCTGGGCCTGGCCGTGCCGGCCGTCCAGATCGCCGCCACTTCACGCCTCTTCCGGCGCGGAATCCTGGTCAAGTCCGGGGCAGCCCTGGAGCGGCTGGCCGAGGTCGATCATGTGGTCCTGGACAAGACCGGGGTGCTGACCGAGGGGCGGCCCGAACTTCTGGACGCATCGCCTGCAATCGTCGCCCGCGCGGCCCTGCTGGCACGGGCCAGCCGCCATCCCCTGGCCCAGGCCATAGCACGGGCTGCAGGCGAGGGCCCGATGGCCGAAGACGTCGTCGAAAATCCCGGTCAGGGCGTGGAGGGCGTGATCGAGGGGCGTACCGCCCGGCTCGGCCGCGCCGGCTTTGTCGATGCCCCGGAATCGTCCGGCAGCGAAAGCGAACTCTGGTTCGGGTTTGTCGACGGGCCGAAGGTCAGGCTGCGGTTTGCCGATGCCCTGCGATCGGATGCCCGTGCGACCGTCGACGGATTGAAGGCGAGAGGACTGGGCGTCGAGATCCTGTCGGGAGATCTGGCCGGAGCCGTCTCGGTGGCCGCAGACGCGGCGGGCGTGGCGACCTGGCGGGCCGGATTGACCCCCGCCGACAAGGCCGCTGCGATTGCGGCCCTGTCCGGCAGCCACAAGGTCCTGATGGTCGGTGACGGATTGAATGATGCTGCGGCCCTCGCGGGGGCCCATGCCGGGATCGCCCCGGGCACCGCCCTCGAGGCCAGCCAGAATGCAGCGGACATGGTGCTGACGGCTCCCGGCCTGGCGACGATCCTGGAGGCAATCGATGTCGCCCGATCGGCCCGGCGGCGGGCGCTGGAGAATTTCGGGTTTGCCGCCCTGTACAATCTGATTGCCGCGCCGGCGGCGATGCTGGGTCTGATCAACCCGTTTGTCGCCGCACTGGCGATGTCAGGGTCCTCGCTGGTGGTGACGCTGAACGCCCTGCGCGTGGGAGGCCGCCGATGAACATCATCTTCCTGCTTGCACCGTTCTCGGTCGCCCTCGGCCTGTTGGCGGTCGCCGCCTTCCTGTGGACCCTGAAAAAGGGTCAGTACGACGACTTCGAGGGGGCTGCGGCGCGGATCCTGATCGAGGACGAGGATACCCCCGATTGATCAGGCGGCCATGGGAAGACGCGCCACGTTGCAGTGTGTCCACAGGGCGTCCATGGCGCGGACGAGGTCGTCCATCATGGCGTCGGTGTGGTTGGGCGAGGGGGTGAAGCGCAGGCGCTCGGTGCCCTTGGGCACGGTGGGATAGTTGATCGGCTGGACATAGACGCCGTGCTGCTCCAGCAGCATGTCCGAGATCATCTTGCAGTGAACCGGATTGCCGACGTGCACGGGCACGATGTGGCTGTCGTTGGCCAGAACCGGAATGCCGGCGGCGGCAAAGCGGGCCTTCAGCGCCCGGGCCCGTTCCTGATGCGCCTCGCGCAGTTCCGGGTGGGCCTTCAGATGCCGCACCGAGGCCAGGGCCCCTGCGGTCAGGGCCGGCGGCAGGCTGGTGGTGAAGATGAAGCCCGCGGCCCAGCTGCGGATCGCGTCCACGATCACGGCGTCGGCAGCGATGTATCCGCCCATGACCCCGATGGCCTTGCCCAGGGTGCATTCGACGATGTCGATCCCGTCCAGCACACCGTCCCGCTCGGCCACGCCAGCACCGGTCGCGCCGTACAGGCCCACGGCATGGACCTCGTCCAGATAGGTCATGGCCCCGTAGCGGCGGGCCAGGGCGATGGTCCCGGCCAGGTCGGCGATGTCGCCGTCCATCGAATAGACGCTCTCGAAGGCGATCAGCTTGGGCGCATCGGCCGGTGCAGCGGCCAGCAGGGTCTCCAGATGGCCCAGATCATTGTGGGCGAACACATGGCGCTCGCACCCGCCATTGCGGATGCCCGCGATCATCGAGGCGTGGTTCAGGCTGTCGGAAAAGATGATCAGACCCGGCAGGATCCGCTGCAGCGTCGTCAGCGTCGCCTCATTGGCCACATAGCCGGAGGTGAACAGCAGGGACGCTTCCTTCCGGTGCCAGGCAGCCAGCTCGGCCTCAAGGTCCACCGCAGAACGGGTCGTGCCAGAGATATTGCGTGTCCCGCCGGCCCCGGCCCCCACCTGGTCGATCTCGACCTGCATGGCACCCAGAACCGACGGATGCTGGCCCATGCCCAGATAGTCATTCGAGCACCAGATCACGACGTCCTGCTCGGACCCGTCCTCGCGGCGACGCGTCGCCATCGGAAAACGACCGCGCACGCGCTTCAGGTCGGCGAAGACGCGATAGCGCCCCTCCCCCTTCACCTGCTCAACGGCGGTTTCAAATGCAGCCCGGTAATCGAACACGCGGCGGACTCCCCTGGACAATCCAGCCTGTCTTCTTTCATCGCGTCCACCGCCGGTCACCTCCGGAAAACCCCGTGCCCGGCCCCGGGTACCGTAGCGCGTGATCCGATACAGCCCCGGACGTTACCGATTCATCTCGCCGATCCGGACCAGGCTCCAGCCCCCGAAGGGGTGATTTTTGTTTTGTATAGGAAAAATGGTGGCTGGAGGCGGGCTCGAACCGCCGACCTGTGGGTTATGAATCCACCGCTCTAACCAGCTGAGCTACCCAGCCATTCGTCCCGTGCGAACGGCTGGCCGTACGCGGGAGAGGCGTGCCTATATAGACCCCGCGCGCGCCGTTCAAGGGTTCGAGTATAGCCGGGGCGGCCAAGCGCCGCACCGGGGGTGACTGGAGCGGTCGCAACCGCGAGGGTGGAACCTCGTTCGTCCTGTGTCCTGTCGAGAGGAATGCCCATGCGTCCTGTGTTTTTCGCCCTGTCTGCTGGCCTGGTCGTCCTGTCCGCCGCCTGCGGAGCCAAGGGTCAGGATCCAGCGACACCGGCCGGTGCTCCGGTCGAGACCCGGGCGGCCAATGCGCCGGACCAGCGGCCGGCCTTCGAGGGCCAGACCCGCGCGCCGGGCCTGCGGACCGAAGGGGTTATGACCCATGCGATCGTGGCGACCGGGCTGGTCAACCCCTGGGGACTGGCGCTGATGCCGGACGGGCGCTGGCTGGTGACCGAGAAGCCCGGACGGATGCGTATCGTGACGGCCCAGGGGCAGGTGGGCGAGCCCCTGGCCGGGCTGCCGCCGGTGGATGCGCGCGGGCAGGGCGGCTTGCTGGATGTCGTACTCAGTCCCGAGTTCGTTGCCGACAGGACGATCTTCTGGAGCTATGCCGAGCCGCGCGAGGGCGGAAACGCCACCTCGGTTGCCCGGGGGCGACTGTCCGATGACGGCTCAGCACTGGAGGAGGTGAGGGTAATCTTCCGCGCCCTGCCGACCTATGACGGTCGCCTGCATTTCGGGTCATCCCTGGCGTTCGACCGGACCGGTCATCTGTACATTACCCTGGGTGAGCGTTCCGACGCCGCGATGCGGCCGCAGGCCCAGGACCTGGCCTCACATATGGGCAAGACGATCCGTATCCGGCCTGATGGATCCATCCCGTCCGACAATCCCTATGTGAATCTGGAAGGGGCTCTGCCCGAGATCTGGTCGTCCGGTCACCGCAACATGCAGGGGATCGCCATCGCGCCCGACGGGGCGATCTGGACCATTGAACACGGCACCCGCGGCGGCGATGAGCTGAACCACGATCGCGCGGGCCTGAACTACGGCTGGCCCGTTGCGGCCTACGGCATTGAATACCGCGGTGCCGCGATCGGCGAGGGCGCGACCCAGGGCGTCGGCCTGGAGCAGCCGGTCTATTACTGGGATCCGGTGATCGCGCCCGGCGGGATGGTCTTCTATCGCGGCGGCATGTTCTCGGAATGGGAAGGCAATCTGCTGGTGGCGTCCCTGCGGGAAAAACATATTGCCCGTCTGGTGATCGAGAATGGCCGTGTGGTCGGGGAAGAGCGCCTGCTGACCGGCCTGGGCCAGAGGGTGCGTGATGTGGCCATCGGGTCGGACGGGGCTGTCTGGGCCGTCACCGACGAGGCCGCCGGGGTCCTGGTGAGGCTGTCACGCTGACTTCACCCGGAGAGGCGAACGGTCTAACGAGAGCCGATGTCGTCCACTGATACCCCCGCCGAAGTGTTCAAGCGCGCGCTGGCCCATGCGGCCCGCGCGTTGGCGGAGCAACCGGAACTGGAGGTCGTGTTCGGCTCCGACGGACCGAAGCTGGCTAACGGCGTCCTGACCCTGCCGTATCCGCCGCGTGATCCCACCGGCCCCGACAGCGCGACATTGCGCGGTCAGGCCGACCGGCTGGCCCTGCGTCTGGCCAATCATGATGCGGCCGTGCACGGCCGGAACCGGCCGATCGACACCCAGGCGGCCGAGGTGTTCGAGGCGGTCGAACAGGCCCGGGTCGAGTCCGTGGGCTCACGTGCCCTGGCCGGGGTGCGCGCGAATATGAACGCAGCCCTGCTGAACCGGCTTGAGAAATCCGGCGCGCTGAGGGTCGTCGATGCCGAACGGGCCCCCCTGGCCGAGGTGGTGGCGCTGCTTGTCCGGGAACGGCTGACGGGTCAGCGATCGCCGGACGGGGCGGGCGCCCTGCTGGATCTGGTGCGGACCGATCTGGAAGGCCGGGTCGGGGCGAGGCTGAATGCCCTGGTCGAGGCGTCGGACGACCAGGAGATGTTTGCGCGCCGGATGAAGGACGTCCTGCGGGCGCTGGACCTGGATCCGGGTGATGCGCGCGGCGACGACCCATCCGACGAGCAGGGCCCGGACGAGCCAGACCCGCAGGACCGGGACGAGGCCGACCCCGAGGACCAGGACGAGGACGACGCCGGCGGCGGCGAGGGCCAGTCGATGGACGGCTCCTCCGATGAACAGGCCCAGGGCGACGAAAGCCAGGCACAGCCCGACGGAGCCCCCGCTGACCCGAACGGTGATGCCCGTGAGGACATGGCAGATGCCGACGAGGGCCAGTTGCCGAACCGTCAACAGACGGTCGATGACGGACGGGCGATGGACGCCTATCGCGTCTTCACGACAGCCCATGACGAGATCATCGATGCTTCCGACCTGTGTGATCCGATGGAGCTGGACCGGTTGAGGTCGTTGCTGGACCAGCAGTTGACGGTGCTGTCATCCGTGGTCGCCCGGCTGGCCAACAAGCTGCAGCGTCGCCTGATGGCCCAGCAGAACCGGTCCTGGGCCTTCGACCTGGAAGAAGGTGTCCTGGACACTGCCCGCCTGACCCGCGTCATCACCGACCCGACCAGCCCCCTGTCCTTCAAGATGGAGAGCGACAGCCCGTTCCGCGACACGGTCGTGACCCTGCTGCTCGACAACTCCGGCTCCATGCGCGGGCGACCGATCATGGTGGCCGCCGTCTGTGCCGATATCCTGGCGCGGACGCTGGAGCGATGCGGGGTCAAGGTCGAGATCCTGGGCTTCACCACCCGGACCTGGAAGGGCGGACAGGCGCGCGAGGCCTGGATCACGGCAGGCAAGCCGGCCAATCCGGGGCGGCTGAATGACCTGCGTCACATCATCTACAAGTCGGCCGACGCCCCCTGGCGCCGGGCCAAGAAGAACCTCGGCCTGATGATGCGCGAGGGCCTGCTGAAGGAAAACATCGACGGCGAGGCCCTGACCTGGGCGCACGACCGGCTGATGGCCCGCCCGGAGCAGCGGCGCATCCTGATGGTCATCTCGGACGGATCTCCGGTCGATGATTCGACCCAGTCGGCCAATGCGGCCCTCTATCTGGACAAGCACCTGCGTGAGGTCATTGCCGGGATCGAGGACCGCTCTCCGGTCGAACTGATCGCCATCGGCATCGGCCATGACGTGACCCGCTGGTACCGCCGGGCCGTCACCCTGGTGGATGTCGAGCAACTGGCCGGGGCCATGATCGAGAAGCTGGCCGAGCTGTTCGAGACCCGGCCCAGGGGCGGCGAGCGCCCGGGACGCAGACGCGCGGCGTAGGCACGGCCTTCAATCCTCGCTGCAGCCCCGCTTCTAGCCCAGATGAGCCTGGAAAAAGCCCAGGGTCCTGCTCCAGGCCAGGTCTGCCGCCTCAGAGTTGAACCGGGCCAAATTGGTGTCGTTGTTGAAGCCGTGGTTCACGTCCGGATAGGTATGGGATTCAAAGGGCTTGCCGTTAGTCCTGAGCGCGTCCTCATAGGCGGCGATCCCGGCATTGATGCGCGCGTCCAGCCCAGCGTACTGGAACATCAGCGGGGCCTGGATTGCGGACACGCGTTCAGCCGGCTGCTGACCCCCGTAATAGGCCACGCCGGCGTCCAGACCCGTGGCATTGGCGGCGAGGTTGTTGACCTGTCCACCGCCCCAGCAGAAGCCGACGGCACCGACCTTGCCGGTGGTGTCAGAGCGGGCCTCAAGATAGTTCAACGCCGCCTGACCGGAGGCGAGGACGCCCTCCGGCGTCAGTTCGCGGAACTTGGCCATGGCCTCGTCAGAGTTTTCGGGCGTGCCCCCGACCGGGGTCAGATAGTCCAGTCCGAGCGCCACATAGCCGGCCAGCGCCACACGACGCGTCACGTCGCGGATATGGGCGTTCAATCCGCGATTCTCGTGGATCACCAGGATGGCGGGCAGGCGGGCGTCACCGACCGGACGCGCCAGATAGCCTTGCAGGCCCGCGACGCCAGGAACGTCCACGGTCGAGGTGGTCAGCCGGGGATCATCGACCGGCACGGTCTCGGCCCGGGCCATGTCATTTTCCAGCAAGGGCAGGACAGCCGAGGCCGCAGCTGTGCCGCCGGCCAGAAGGCCCAGTCGCTTCAGGAAGCCGCGCCGCTCCATGCCGCCGTGGACGTAGTGATTGTAGAGATCGATGTAGCGCTGATCCATGGGCCTGCCCTCGCGTGCGGGCGACGCTGACCGGCCGCCGTCTGTTGTAAAGGTGGAACGTCCGACCAGTAGGAAAGCCGTCGCGTCAGGCGTCAACCGCCGGCGGAAATCTTCCTTCAGTCGAAGGTGACGACCGTGCGCACGACCTCGCCCGCGTGCAGGCGGTCAAAGGCGGCGTTGATGTCGTCCAGCGCGACAGTGCCGCTCATCAGCCGATCCACCGGCAGGCGACCCTGACGATACAGGGCGACATAGCGGGGGATGTCACGGCCAGGCACGCAGGTACCGATATAGCTGCCCTTCAGCGTTCGTTCCTCGCCCACCAGCGAGACGACATTGACCGGCAGGGTCGCGTCAGGCGGCGGCAGGCCGGCAGTGACGGTGGTGCCGCCGCGGCGGGTCATTTTCCACGCCGCTTCCAGTGCCCGGACAGACCCGGCCATCTCGAAGACGAAGTCCGCGCCTCCGTTCGTCAGGGCGCGCACCTGTTCGACCGCCTCGGGATCGGCGGCGTTAACGGTCTGGACCGGGCCGAGTGTGCGGGCCAGGGCCAGTTTGTCTTCCGACAGGTCAACCGCCACGACAGGCGAGGCCCCCGAGGCCAGTGCGCCCAGAACGCTGGCAAGGCCCACGCCGCCCAGGCCGACCACGACGACGCTCTGGCCCGCCCGGACCCCGGCGGTGTTCACCACGGCTCCGACCCCTGTCAGAACCGCGCAACCGAACAGGGCCGCCTCCTGAAACGAAAGTGCCGGGTCGATCTTCACCAGCGACCGGCGCGAGACCACGGCGTGCTCCGCAAAGGCCGAACAGCCCAGGTGGTGGTTGACCGGTTCACCCTCCGAAAAGATGCGCCGCCCTCCGGCCAGAAGTTCGCCCTTGCCGTTCGCGGCGGCTCCGGGCTCGCACAGCGCGGGGCGGCCGCCGGCGCACGGATCGCAATGACCACAGGAGGGCATGAAGACCATCACGACGGTGTCGCCGACCGTCAGGTCCGCGACTCCCTCGCCGAGCGCCGCCACGATCCCCGCCGCCTCATGCCCAAGGGCCATGGG
>Ga0075012_10002230_pt1 | contig 19193 bp, 16 predicted proteins | sample All_14_2_FD_71474 | JGI IMG/M metagenome (GOLD analysis project Ga0075012, IMG submission 71474) | Freshwater microbial communities in response to fracking from Pennsylvania, USA - Allegheny Zone_MetaG_DW_15 | ecosystem: Environmental > Aquatic > Deep subsurface > Groundwater > Drilled... | reverse complement strand
CGCAAAGCCAGCATCTCGCTGGTGCAGCGCCACCTCAAAATTGGCTACAACCGCGCCGCCCGGCTGGTGGAAGATATGGAAAAAGCCGGTCTGGTGAGCAGCATGAGCACCAGCGGCCAGCGCGACATTCTGGTGCCCGCGCGTAACGATTGATGGGTCATTCAATGCAATTTCAACGGTTCGTGATCACGGCGGCGTTGCTGCTCACCGGGGCGGGTGCCACCTGGGCCAGCGGCCTCAAAAGCCTGGAAGACTTCGTCAAAACGGTGAAAACCGGGCAGGCCGATTTCACCCAGGTGGTGACCTCGCCTGCCAAGGAGGGGCAGACGCCGCGCGTCAAGACGTCGAGCGGTCGGTTTGAGTTTGCCCGCCCCCACCGTTTCAAATTCACCTACGTCAAACCTTTTGCCCAGACCATCGTCGCCGACGGCCAGACGCTGTGGTTGTACGACCCCGACCTGAACCAGGTCACGACCCGCCAGCAGTCGCAGGTGTTGGGCTCAACCCCGGCGGCGCTGATCGCCTCTGCCGCCGATCTGAAGGCGCTGCAGGCTGACTTCACGCTCACCGATGCGCCTGACAAGGAGGGCCTGCAGTGGGTGCTGGCCGTGCCCAAGTCGAAAGACGGACAGTTGCAGTCGGTGCGGGTGGGCTTGCGGGTCGGCAGCGCCGAGGTGCCTACGCTGGAAGTGCTGGAGATATTGGACAGTTTTGGCCAGCGCTCGGTGCTGAGTTTTGCCGGTTTTCAGGTCAACCCGGCCTTGTCGGCCAAAGCTTTTGAGTTCAAGCCGCCCGCAGGCGCCGATGTGTTGAAGCAGTGACGTGTGTTCGCCGGTCGTTGCGCCACATTGGCGGCGTCGTCACCCACCGGCAACCCAGGTCAGGGTTGAACGAGCCCGCTCGGCCACAATAGCGTCATGCGTACCGCGCCCCCCAACCACCCGCCACTCGCCGAACGCCTGCGCCCCAAGACCTTGAGCGAGGTCATTGGCCAGCAGCACATGCTGGGCGAAGGCATGGCGCTGCGACTGGCGTTTGAGTCGGGCCAGCCGCACAGTTGCATTCTCTGGGGGCCACCCGGCACGGGCAAAACCACCATCGCGCGGCTCATGGCGGACGCGTTTGATGCGCAATTCATCACCATCAGCGCGGTGCTCGGCGGGGTCAAGGACATCCGCGAAGCCGTGGAGCAGGCCCAGTTGGTGCAAGCCCAGGGCCGGCGCACGCTGGTGTTTGTCGATGAGGTGCACCGGTTCAACAAGAGCCAGCAGGACGCCTTCTTGCCGCATGTGGAAAGTGGCCTGTTCACCTTCATCGGTGCCACCACCGAGAACCCGTCGTTCGAGGTGAACTCGGCGCTGCTGTCGCGCGCGGCAGTCTATGTGTTGCAGGCGCTGACACCTGACGATTTGAAGAAAATTGTGGCGTCAGCCCAGGCGCTGCAAGGGCTGCCAGCGATCGAGGAAGCAGCCGTTGAGCGGCTGGTGGCCTATGCCGATGGCGACGCCCGGCGCCTGCTGAATACGTTGGAAACCTTGGCGGTGGCCGCTGCGCAGGAGCGTCGCAGCGAGATCACCGACGTGTGGCTGCTCAAAGTCCTGGGTGAACGCATGCGCCGTTACGACAAGGGTGGCGAGCAGTTTTACGACACCATCTCGGCCTTGCACAAAAGTGTGCGTGGCAGCGACCCCGATGCCGCGCTGTACTGGCTGGTGCGCATGCTCGATGGCGGCGCCGACCCCAACTACATGGCGCGCCGACTGATCCGCATGGCCAGCGAGGACATTGGCCTGGCCGACCCGCGGGCACTGCGTCTGGCGCTGGACGCCGCCGAGGTGTATGAACGTCTGGGTACGCCCGAGGGTGAATTGGCGCTGGCCGAGTGTGTGGTGTATCTGGCCATCGCGCCCAAAAGCAACGCCGTCTACAAGGCGTTCAATGCGGCCAAGGCCTTGGTCAAACAGGACAGCACGCGCCCGGTGCCGATGCACCTTCGCAACGCACCCACCAAGCTCATGAAACAACTGGATTACGGCAAAGGCTACCGCTACGCGCATGACGAGGCGGGTGGTTTCGCCGCCGGGGCCACTTATTTGCCCGACGGCATGACCGAGCCGGGCTTTTACCGCCCGGTGGAGCGCGGACTGGAAATCAAAATCGCCGAAAAGCTGCGCAGCCTGCGCGCTCAAAACCAGGCCGCGGCGCAGGCTGTCGGACCGTCAGCCAAAAGTTAGCCCGGTTGGTGATCGGGGCCATGGCCGTGACCGATGCCATGATGGCTGTCACAGTCATGCGCTGGCCCGGTGACCAGTGGCAGCGTGCCGTTCAACCATGCCGTGACGGCGCGGTCCGGGTCGGTTTCGGTGGTGACGGCGACCTGGATGCCTTTTTGTGCCAGCCGCGTCTGCAGGCCGCGTCCGGCACTGGCCGCAATCAGCAAACAGGTGCCGTCCAGCGGATGCGCGGCTTGGGGCCCGGCGGCATGGGCGCTTTCGTGAAAACTTTGTTCCAGAGGGAGTTCCAGAAGTGCCTTGCCGGCAATTTGCCGGTTGTGAATGTCATACACCCAGAACTTGCGGCATTTGCCGGCATGTTCGGTGATGGTTTTGCGGTTTTGACTGGTGACGGCGATTTTCATGGCGGTGTATCTGTGAAGGGGCTGGCGTCGGATGATGCCGCCAGTCAGGTATTGAGCAACCACCGTGCCAACTTGAAAATTGATCCTAAGCTGTTGAAATTATTGTATTTTTCATCTGGGGTGTGTATCACCGGGCATGCCAGGTGACAAAATTGGCAGCGCACCCGACAGCCCGTTTGTGGCCCACCCTGGCAGGCGTTTGACGGGTTTGTCCCTTGGCTTTGGTGGGTGGTACTTATCCCATCAAGCTGGTCTGCTGTCGCGCGCGGTCAAGGGTAAACCCGCGGGCGCAAGTTCAAGACCCTTTGGCCACCTTGACTACAATCGCGGCCACTTCCGCCCCGGGCGGCACCGTTCTGGCAAGTTTATTGCTTGGCGATTTGGGTTGTTGGTAGCGCAGGGTTTGGCAGGTTCACCACGTGAGCCGACGTACCGGCCGACACAGCTTTCGGCTAATTTCGGAGAACAAATATTTATGGAAACCTTGATACAGCAGATCATCAATGGTCTGGTGTTGGGAAGCATGTATGCCTTGGTGGCGTTGGGCTACACCATGGTGTACGGCATCATCGGCCTGATCAACTTTGCCCATGGCGAGGTGCTGATGGTCGGCGCCATGACCAGTTGGAGCATCATCGGTTTGATGCAAGAGTCCATGCCCGGCACGCCAGGCTGGATCATCCTGATTGTGGCCATGGTCATCGCGGCGGTGGTCGCGGCCACCTTGAACTTTTCCATTGAAAAACTGGCGTATCGGCCGCTGCGCAACAGCCCCCGGCTGGCGCCGCTGATCACCGCGATTGGCATGTCGCTGCTGCTGCAGACGTTGGCCATGATCATCTGGAAGCCCAATTACAAGCCTTATCCCAACTTGTTGCCGATGGTGCCCTACGAAATTGGCGGCGCGGTCATCACGCTCACGCAGATCTTGATTCTGGCGATGACGGTGGTCTCGCTGGCGGTGCTGATGTGGCTGGTGAACTACACCCGGCTGGGTCGCGCCATGCGCGCCACCGCTGAAAATCCGCGCGTGGCTGCGTTGATGGGGGTCAAGCCTGATCTGGTGATTTCGGCCACCTTTGTGATTGGTGCCGTGCTGGCGGCCATTGCCGGCATCATGTGGGCGGCCAATTACGGCACAGTGCAGCACACCATGGGCTTTCTGCCCGGCCTGAAGGCGTTCACCGCGGCGGTGTTTGGCGGCATTGGCAACCTGGCTGGTGCGGTGGTGGGCGGTATTGCGCTGGGCCTGATCGAATCGCTGGGCGCGGGTTACATCGGTGCCATCACCGGCGGTGTGCTGGGCAGCCACTACTCGGATATTTTTGCGTTCATCGTGCTGATCATCGTGCTGACGCTGCGGCCCTCGGGCCTGCTGGGTGAGCGTGTGGCGGACAGAGCCTAGGAGACCCGTCGTGCGACAAAAACAAATCATCGTTTTCCTGCTGGCAGCTGTTGGGCTGTTGGTGGCACCCCTGATCCTGCAGAGCTTTGGCAACGCCTGGGTGCGTATTGCTGACATGGCGCTGCTGTATGTGTTGCTGGCCCTGGGCCTGAACATCGTGGTCGGTTACGCGGGTCTGCTGGACTTGGGTTATGTGGCGTTTTTTGCCATTGGCGCCTACATGTACGGTCTGCTGGCCTCGCCGCACCTGACCGATAACTTTCCTGCCATTGCGGCCATGTTCCCGGACGGTTTGCACATGCCGATCTGGATCATCATCCCGGCGGCGGCGGGTCTGGCCGCGCTGTTTGGCGTGTTGCTGGGGGCGCCCACGCTGCGCCTGCGCGGTGACTACCTGGCCATTGTGACGCTGGGGTTTGGCGAGATCATCCGCGTGTTCATGAACAACCTGGATCACCCGGTCAACATCACCAACGGTCCCAAGGGCATGGGCCAGATCGATTCGCTGACGTTTTTTGGCATGAGTTTTGGCAAACGCATCGAAGTATTTGGTTACGACATCTCATCGGTCACGCTGTATTACTACCTGTTTCTGGTACTGGTGGTGGTCAGTGTGATCATTTCGCATCGGCTGCAGTTGTCGCGCGTGGGCCGCGCCTGGATGGCCATTCGCGAAGATGAAATCGCCGCCAAGGCCATGGGCATCAACACCCGCAACCTGAAACTGTTGGCGTTCGGCATGGGCGCCACGTTTGGCGGCGTGTCGGGGGCCATGTTTGCCTCTTTCCAGGGCTTCATTTCGCCCGAGTCGTTCAGTCTGATGGAGTCGGTGATGATTGTGGCGATGGTGGTGCTGGGCGGCATCGGTCACCTGCCGGGCGTGATTCTCGGGGCCGTTTGCCTGTCTGCCTTGCCCGAGGTGCTGCGTTATGTGGCCGGGCCACTGCAGAGTCTGACGGGGGGGCGGCTGGACGCCTCCATCCTGCGCCAGCTGCTCATTGCCTCCGCCATGATCAGCGTCATGCTGTTGCGTCCGCGTGGCCTGTGGCCCGCGCCCGAGCATGGCAAATCACTCGCCAGCACCAAGCCTTGAGCTGTGTTTGACAGTGCTTCAAAGGAATCGATAACCATGACAGACACAGTTCTCAACGTCTCTGGCGTGTCCAAGCGCTTCGGTGGCCTGCAGGCCCTGAGCGATGTGGGCATCCAGATCCAGCGTGGCCAGGTGTACGGCCTGATTGGCCCCAACGGCGCGGGCAAAACCACCTTTTTCAACGTGCTCACCGGCCTGTACACGCCTGACACCGGCAAGTTTGAGCTGGCTGGCAAGCCTTACCGGCCCACCGCCGTGCATGAGGTGGCCAAGGCGGGGATTGCCCGCACCTTCCAGAACATCCGCCTGTTTGCCGAAATGACAGCGCTTGAGAACGTGATGGTGGGTCGCCATGTGCGCACCCATTCCGGGCTGGTGGGCGCGGTGTTTCGTACTGCGGGTTTCAAGGCCGAAGAGGCTGCCATTGCGCAGCGCGCGCAGGAGTTGCTGGATTACGTCGGCATTGGCCGCCTGGCGGACTTCAAGGCGCGTACGCTCAGTTACGGTGACCAGCGTCGCCTGGAGATTGCCCGCGCGCTGGCCACCGACCCGCAACTGATCGCCCTGGATGAGCCCGCCGCCGGCATGAACAGCACCGAAAAGGTGATGCTGCGCGAGTTGATCGACAAGATCCGCAACGACAACCGCACCATTTTGCTCATCGAGCACGACGTGAAACTGGTGATGGGCCTGTGTGACCGGGTGACGGTGCTCGATTACGGCAAACAGATTGTCGAGGGCACACCCGCCGAGGTACAGCGTAACGAGAAAGTGATCGAAGCCTATTTGGGCACAGGTGGCCACTGATATGACAAAAACTCTTCTGAAAGTAAAAAGCCTCAAGGTCGCTTACGGCGGCATTCAGGCCGTCAAGGGCGTGGACTTTGAGGTGCGCGAGGGCGAACTGGTGTCACTGATCGGCTCTAACGGCGCTGGCAAAACCACCACCATGAAAGCCATCACCGGCTCGCTGCCGATCAACGATGGTGACATCGAGTACCTGGGCAAAAGCATCCGCGGCCAGGGCCCGTGGGACCTGGTGAAGCAGGGCCTGGCCATGGTGCCGGAAGGTCGCGGCATCTTCACCCGCATGACGATTCTGGAAAACCTGCAGATGGGCGCCTACATCCGCAACGACAAGGCTGACATTCTGAAAGACATCGACAAGGTGTTTGGCATTTTTCCGCGCCTGCAAGAGCGCAAGGACCAGTTGGCCGGCACCTTGAGCGGTGGCGAGCAGCAGATGCTGGCCATGGGCCGTGCGTTGATCAGCCGTCCCAAGGTGTTACTGCTGGACGAACCCTCGATGGGTCTGTCGCCCATCATGGTCGACAAGATTTTCGAGGTGGTGCGTGACGTGTATGCCCAAGGTGTCACGGTGCTGCTGGTGGAGCAGAACGCCAGCCGGGCGCTGGCGATTGCCGACCGTGGTTATGTGATGGATTCGGGCCTGATCACCATGACCGGGGAAGGCAAAACCATGCTCAAGGATCCCAAGGTGCGCGCCGCCTACCTGGGCGAGTAGTTCGTGCACTTTGGATGTCCCGCCACCGTTTGGTGCGGGCAGGTCGCTGACGACATCCGCTTTTTAAAGCGGGCCTGTCGGCTCAGGCCGCAGCGTTGGCCAATTGCACCGCCAGACGGTTGTGCTGTTCGATCAGCGGACCCAGCTCCAGCGTGGTGAGTCGGCCTTCGCGCACCACCACCCGGCCGTTGACCACGGTGTAGGCTGCCTGCTGGCTGGCGCACAGCAGCAGGGCACCGACCGGGTCGTGCACGGCGCCGCCGGCAAAACCCAGCGTGTTCAGATCAAACAGCGCCAGGTCCGCGCACATGCCGGGTGCCAGGTGCCCAATGTCGCTGCGGCCCAGCACCTGTGCCCCGCCCCGTGTGGCCATGCTCAAAGCGTCGCGGGCGGTCATCTCGGCCGGGCCCAGATCACAGCCAAAAAAACCACGTGACTGGCCCGTGGCGTCGGTGCGCACCTCGGGCGGCTGCATGGCGCGGCCAACCCGGGCCAGCAGCAGCGCCTGGCGGGCTTCATTGAGCATGTGGGCAGCGTCGTTGCTGGCGCTGCCATCCACCCCCAGACCGACCGGCACCCCGGCATTGAGCATCTTGCGGATCGGTGCAATACCACTGGCCAGGCGCATGTTGCTGCACGGGCAGTGCGCCACACCCGTGCGGGTGGCGGCAAACAGGCTGATGCCCACATCGTCGAGCTTGACGCAGTGCGCGTGCCACACGTCATGGCCGAGCCAGCCCAGGTCTTGTGCGTATTGCGTGGGCGTGCAGTTGAACTTTTCGCGGCTGTAGGCCAGGTCGTGGTCGTTTTCGGCCAGATGGGTGTGCAGCCGCACGCCATAGCTGCGTGCCAGCAGGGCCGACTGGCGCATCAGGTCGCGGCTGACGCTGAACGGCGAACACGGCGCCACCGCCACATTCACCATGGCGCCGTGCGCCGTGTCGTGCCAGGTTTCGATCAGGCGCTGGGTGTCTTTCAGGATGATGTCTTCTTTTTCCACCACCCGGTCAGGCGGCAGGCCGCCCTGGCTTTGCCCCACACTCATGCTGCCGCGGGTGGCCACAAAACGCATGCCGATGCGCTGTGCTGCTTCAATGCTGTCGTCTAGCCGCACGCCGTTGGGGTAGATGTAGAGATGGTCGCTGCTGGTGGTGCAGCCGCTGAGCAACAGTTCGGCCATGGCGACCTGCGTGCTGACCTGGACCATCTCTGGCGTCAATTCGGCCCAGATCGGGTACAGGCCGCGCAGCCAGCCAAACAATTCGGCGTTTTGCACCTGAGGGATGGCCCGCGTCAGGCTTTGGCTCATGTGGTGATGGGTATTGATCAGGCCGGGTGTGACCAGGTGGTGCCGGGCGTCGATGACCTCGTCGGCCGTTGCGGGCAACTCTGCAGCGGGCCCGATGGCTTCGATGCGGTGGCCACGTATGAACACCGAAGCGTCATGCCACTCGCGGGCCTCAGACGGTTTGGCGTGGTCAAAGGTGGCAATACAACGGGCGTTTTTGATCAGCAGGGTGGGCATGTGAGGCGTTTCGGGTGGCGTTGACATGACACCGATGTTCGCACCAAGCAGAAGCTGGCGAGGCGTTTCGTCGCAGCTGTGCGCTGGGTAGCAACACATTTGTCGACAAAACTGAACAATAGCCTGATCCATGTCGTTGTTTTACGTCATTTAACCTTCCATTTGATCTGGCTCAAGGTTGTCACGGGCCCGATACACCATATTAGAGGCTATGTTTACAGTCCACACCATCAATCCGCTCGCGCAAACGCGAACACTGGGCCGCGGCCAGGTGTTGCTGAGACGCGGTTTCGAAGCTGACCAGGTCAGTTTTATTGAATCCGGCCGGGTTGCACTGGGTGTGATGGGCTCGGACGAGATGGCGCACCAGATTGGCGTGCTGGAAGGCCCTTGCTGGCTGGACGCGAGTTCGGTCGTGTTGGGCCTGCCCCATTTGGTCGATGCCGTGGCGGACACCCCGCTGAAGCTCTGCACGGTGGCCGCCGTTGATTTCAAAAAAGCGATCGCCGAGATGCCGGGCGCTGCGCAAGCCGTGTTGACCGACGTGGCCATGGCGCACCGCCGGCAAACTGAATTTGCGATGAGCCGTCTGGCCAAGGACGCTGAGGCCCGTTGTGCCGAATGGTTGCTCAGTCATGCACGTTTTGGCGCCAAGGGTGATCTGGCGGTGGAGTTGCAGCAGCGCAAACGCAGCATCGCGGCGCAACTTGGCATCGCACCCGAGACCTTGTCGCGCGTGCTGCGTCATTTGCGTGAAAAGCGCCTGATCAGTGGGTCGGGCCGCGTGTTGAATCTGCTGAACCCCGGCGCCTTGCGCTCCCTGGCTGGTTTCTAGACCAGCCCCAGGCAGAGCCAGAGCTTCGCAACAGCGAAGCTCTTTTCATTTGGGGCCTCAGGATTGGCCCAGCGCCTGGAGCATGCGTTCAGGCGTGGCGGGGGCGTTGAGCATCACACTTGCATCGCCCCGGGCCCGCGCCACCGCATCGCGCAGCGCCTCAAACACACTGATGGCCAGCATGAAGGGGGGTTCCCCCACCGCTTTGGAGCCACCGACGTTATCCTCGGTGTTGGGCGCGTCCCACAAATCGACCTTGAAATGGGCTGGAATGTCACCCGCCGTGGGAATTTTGTAAGTGCTGGGGGCGTGGGTGGTCAGCAGTCCCTTGTCGTTCCAGACCAGTTCTTCGGTGGTGAGCCAGCCCATGCCCTGGACAAAACCGCCCTCGATCTGACCCACGTCCAGACCCGGGTTGATGGAGCGCCCCACGTCGTGCAGGATGTCCACGCGCAGCACCTTGTTTTCGCCGGTCAAGGTGTCGATGGCCACCTCAGTGCACGCCGCGCCATAGGCAAAGTAGTAAAACGGCCGCCCGGTCAGGGTGGTTTTGTCGTAATGGATTTTTGGAGTGCGGTAAAAACCGTCGCTCCAGAGCTGGATGCGGTTGGCATAGGCCAGTTTCACCACCTCGTCAAACGCGCGGGTGCATTTGGGTGTGAGAACCTGGCCGTTCTGGAAGGTCACCGCGCCTGCGCCCAAACCGTCCAGCCCACCGACAAACGCCGCCAGGTTGTCGCGCACATGGCGCGCCGCAAACTGGGCCGCGCGGCCATTCAGGTCGGTACCGGCCGAGGCGGCGGTGGCCGAGGCATTGGGGATTTTGCTGGTGTCACTCGCGGTGGCCAGCACCTTGTGTAGCGGCACCCCGAGTTCGTCAGCCACGATTTGCGCCACCTTGGTGTTCAAACCCTGGCCCATTTCGACGCCGCCGTGGTTCACCTGCACACTGCCGTCCAGGTACACATGCACCAGCGCGCCGGCCTGGTTGAATAAGGTGGCGGTGAAGCTGATGCCGAATTTGACCGGTGTGATGGCGATACCTCGTTTGAGTGTGTTGTTGCTGGCGTTCCATGCGGAAATGGCCTCCAGCCGCTGTAGGTACTGGGCAGACTGGGCCAATGTGGCGAGCATCGGTTGCAGGATGTTGCCTTCCACCTGCATGCCGTAGTGCGTGGTGTCGCGGCGTGCCGGGGCTGGCGCGCCATGCATCTGTCGCTGGGCGGGTGGGGCAGCGCGTGAGGCATGCGCAGGCTGCTGCGCTTGGCGGGTCAGTGCGTCAGCATCCAGTGGCTCGTCGCTGTACAGGTTGCGCAGGCGCACGGCCAATGGGTCGAGGCCGAGCTGGCGGGCGATGTCGCCCAGAATGGCCTCGGTGACGATCATGCCCTGCGGCCCGCCAAAGCCGCGAAACGCGGTGTGGCTCTGGGTGTTGAGTTTGCAGCGGTAGGAGGTGATGGCCACGTCCTGCAGGTAGTAGGCGTTGTCGGCGTGGAAGATGGCGCGGTCGGCCACCGGGCCGGATAAATCGGCGCTGAAGCCGCAGTGCGCGGCCATCATGAGTTTGAGGCCACACAGGCGCCCGGTGTCGTCAAAGCCCACGGTGTATTGGTAGCTGAACGGGTGGCGTTTGCCGGTGATCAGAAAGTCGTCGTCGCGGTCCAGCCGCAACTTGACCGGGCGCTTCACCTTGGCGGCGGCCACGGCAGCCCACACCGCCAGATGGCCGGCCTGGGTTTCCTTGCCACCAAAACCACCACCGAGTCGGCGGCACTCGACCCGCACCGCGTGGTTGTCCAGACCCAGCGCGTGCGCCACCCAATGCTGTACTTCACCGGGATGCTGGGTGCTGCTGTAGATCAGCCACTGGTTCTGCTCCTGCGGCAGGGCGTAGGCCACCTGGCCTTCCAGGTAAAAGTGCTCCTGGCCACCGACTTCCAGCGTGCCCTGCAGCGTGTGCGGGGCCTGCGCCAGCGCCGCGTCGGCATCACCGCGCTTGACCGTGACGGGCGGTAACACATAACTTTGCGCGGCCAGCGCGTCCTGCACGTTCAGGATGGCGGGCAGGGCGGTGATGTCGGCTTGCACCAGCCGGGCGGCACGGCGGGCCAGTTCAACGCTGTCGGCCACCACCAGGCCCATCACCTGGCCGATGTGTTGCACGGTGTCACGCGCAAACACCGGCTCGTCCCCGGCAAACGCCGCCAGCACAGGGTCACCCGGCACATCATTGACCGAGACAATGGTGTGTACCCCGGGCAAAGCCAGGGCTGCCGACGTTTTTAATCCATGCAGTTGACCATGCGCGACGGTCGACAAAATGGGGGCGGCGTGCAAGGTGCCGCGCACTTCGGGCAAATCGTCAATATAAGGCGCAGCGCCTGACACCTGTGCTTTCGCACTTTCATGCGGCGCTGAACTGCCGCAAGCGCCCGACGATGCGGCGAGGTTCTTGGCTAAGACTGCGGGTGGCGTCTGGCGCAACGCCGCGTTTGTCGCCGCAGAGGTCACGGTGTCGGGAAATGTGTTCATGCTTGCAAGGTCTCCAGCGACACCTCGGCCAGCGACACCGCGGCTTCGCCCTGACTTTCCAGCCAGAAGCGTTGCAGCAGGTTGCCCAGCACCGTGCGGCGGTAGTCGCTGCTGGCGCGCATGTCGGAAATCGGTTGGAACTCGGCACGCAAGGTGGTCATGGCCGCTTCGACGGTGGCCGTGGTCCAGGGCTGGTGACGCAGCGCGGCCTCGGTCTGACGCGCGCGCACTGGCGTGGCGGCCACCCCGCCAACGCCGATGGAAGCCTGTACGACCTGACCCTCTTTCAGGTGTAGCTGCACCGCCAGGCAGACGGCAGAAATGTCGTCTTCCAGGCGTTTGGACACTTTGTAGACCCGCAAAAATTCGCCCGGAGCAGGCTGCGGCACGATGACGCGGCTCAGGATCTCGTCCGCTGCCATCACGTTCTGGCGGTAACCGGTGTAGAGGGATTCCAATGGCAGCTCACGCAACCCACGCACACTGGCGAGTTCAACCCGGGCGCGCAAGGCAATCAGCAGCGGCATCGAGTCACCAATGGGCGAGCCATTGGCCACATTGCCGCCCAGTGTGCCCGAGTTGCGCACCGGCGCACCGGCAAAACGTATGGCAAAAGCGTGCAGGGCAGGGCGGCTGGCCTCCAGCGCCGCAAAAGCGTCGGTCAGCGTGACAGCAGCACCGATGCTCAGGTGGGCCTCGTTTGAGCTGATCTGGCGCAGTTCTGCCACCCGGGTCAGGTCCAGCACCTGCGCAAAATCCTTGTGTTGTTTGTTGACCCACAGCCCCACATCGGTGCATCCGGCCACCAGTTGTGCTCGCGGCTGGGCGGCCCGCAGCGCCAGCAGTTCAGCCAGCGTGGTCGGGGATTGATAGCTCACATCAGGCGCAAGCGCCCGTTCCGGCGTGGCCAGCAGCGCCAGTTTGGCGAGAATGTCTGCCTCGTTGAGCGCGACGGTCGGCCAGCTTGACATCTGCTGCGCCGCATCCAGAATGGGCCGGTAACCGGTGCAGCGGCACAGGTTGCCCGACAGCGCCTCCAGGGCCTGCTCGCGGCTCACGCTCTGGCCCTGGCACACCTGGTTCTGGTACAGGCCAAACAGGCTCATGGCAAAGCCGGGGGTGCAAAAGCCGCACTGGCTGGCATGGTTGGCCAGCAGCGCTTGCTGTACCGGGTGCAAGGTGCCGTCCGCTGCAGCCAGGTCCTGCGCCGTCCACAGCGCCAAACCGTGGATCGAATGGGCCAGCCGGATGCAGCTGTTGACGGCGCTGTAATGCAGGCGCCCGTCGCGCCTTTCGCCCAGCACCACGGTGCAGGCGCCGCAGTCACCCTCGTTGCAGCCTTCTTTGGTGGCGGTCAGGCCCAGGTCGTCGCGTAGCAGTTGCAGCAGGGTGCGGGTGGGCGGGACGTGGTGCAACGTGACCAGCTCGCCGCGGTGCACAAAGTGAAGGTCAGGATGAGGCATGGGTGTCGGTATCCAAATAAGGCTGAACGGGACAGGTGGCGTGATGGAGGGGGTGGCAGGCTGCTGCAAGATTCCTGCCAGCCGTGGCATCGTCCTTGCTTGACAGGATTCTTGTTGTGCTTGGCGTTAGCCCCGGTTTATTCAATACACTTCCGTCCAAATTAGTTTTATATCCATCGTTGTCCGGCATTTTGAAACAAATCCTGTGCGCTCGCCCATCATCACCCCCCGACTCCAGCTCAGTGGCATCACCAAGCGTTACCCCAGTGTGGTGGCCAACAGCGAGGTGTCCTTGACGGTGCTGCCTGGCGAAACCCATGCCGTGCTGGGTGAAAACGGGGCTGGCAAATCCACGTTGATGAAAATCATCTACGGCTCGGTCAAGCCTGACGAGGGCTCGGTGCTGTTCAACGGCCAGCAAGTCCACATCAAAAACCCGCAAGAGGCGCGCGCCCTGGGCATCAGCATGGTGTTCCAGCACTTCAGCCTGTTTGACACCATCACCGTGGCCGAAAACGTCTGGCTGGGCCTGAGCAAGACGCTCAGCCTGGCCGAGGTCACCCGCAGCATCGAGGCCAAGGCGGCCGAGTACGGGCTCGACATCGATCCGGCGCGCCCGGTGCACACCTTGAGCGTGGGCGAGATGCAGCGGGTGGAGATCATCCGCGCGCTGCTGACCAACCCGCAACTGCTGATCCTGGACGAACCCACCTCGGTGCTGACGCCGCAAGCCGTTGAAAAACTGTTTGTGGTGCTGAAAAAGTTGGCCAGCGAAGGCTGCAGCATTTTGTACATCAGCCACAAGCTGCATGAAATCCGTGAACTCTGCACCGCCTGCACTGTGTTGCGCGGCGGCAAGGTCACTGGCGTGTGTAACCCGTCACAAGAGAGCAATGCCTCGCTGTCCAAGCTGATGATCGGTGCCGAGCCACCGCAGCTGACGCACCGTGTGCAAGACCCCGGCCCGAGTGTGCTGCGGGTGAGCAACCTGACCCTGGCGCGTGAAGACCAGTTTGGCGTCGACCTGGAAGGCATTTCGTTTGAGGTGCGCGCTGGTGAGGTGGTGGGTATTGCCGGGGTGTCGGGCAACGGTCAGAAAGAGTTGCTGTGTGCGCTGTCGGGCGAAGACAGCCGCCCCAAGCCGGGAAGCGTGCGCATGGGCCGGGTCGATGTGTCCAGCATGCACCCGGGGCGCCGGCGCAAGCTGGGTCTGCATTTTGTGCCCGAGGAACGTCTGGGCCGCGGTGCCGTGCCCACGCTCTCGCTGGCGCACAACCTGTTGCTGACGCGCCAGGAAGCCATTGCCTACCCGGGTTTTTTGGGCGGGTGGGTGCGTGTGAAACAACTGGAGGCGCAGGCGGCAGAGATCATTGCGCGTTTCAAGGTCAAGGCGGGTGGCTCGCGTTCGGTGGCGCGGTCGCTGTCGGGGGGCAATTTGCAGAAATTCATTGTGGGGCGCGAAATTGACGCCAACCCCAAGCTGTTCATCGTCTCGCAACCCACCTGGGGGGTGGATGTGGGCGCTGCGGCGCAGATTCGCGGCGAAATCCTGGCGCTGCGCGACGCGGGCTGCGCAGTTCTGGTGGTCAGCGAAGAGCTGGACGAGTTGTTTGAAGTCTGTGACCGTCTGCACGTGATTGCGCGCGGCCAGTTGTCACCCTCAGTTCCGGCAGCGGAGGCCACGGTCGAAAAAATTGGTGAGTGGATGAGCGGCCTGTGGGACTATGAGGTGCAAGCCCACCTGGCGGAAATGTCGGGCCTGCAAGATGGCGGGCAGGAGGCGGGTCATGCTTAAGCTCGAAGCGCGCCCTGAGCCGTCACGCGTCTGGACCTACGCGTCGCCTCTGTTGGCGCTGGTGATCACGGTGCTGATCGGTACGCTGATGTTTGCCGCTTTGGGCAAAGACCCGGTCAAGGGCTTGCAGATGTTCTTCTGGCTGCCGATCCAAAGCGGCTACGCCTGGGGCGAGTTGCTGGTCAAGGCCACGCCACTGCTGATCATTGCGCTGGGGCTGGCGGTGTGTTTCCGCTCCAACGTCTGGAACATTGGTGCCGAGGGGCAGTACATCATAGGGGCCATTTTTGCCGCCGGGGTGGCGCTGATGGCTGATCGCACTACCGGCGCCTGGATCGTGGTGCCGATTCTGCTGGCCGGTGTGCTGGGCGGCATGGTGTGGGCGGGCATCACCGCGTTGCTGCGTGACCGTTTCCATGCCAACGAGATTCTGGTGAGCCTGATGCTGGTGTATGTGGCGGTGCAACTGCTGAGTTACCTGGTGGGCGGCCCCTGGAAAGACCCGATGGGCTTCAACTTTCCGCAAAGCAAGACCTTTGAAGCGGTCACGCGCATTCCGCGCCTGTTCACGGGGTCGCGGGTGAGCATCGGGGTGTTTTTTGCCTTGCTCGGTGTCATTGGCTTGTGGATTTTCTTGTTTCGCACCCGGGCCGGGTTTTCATTGCAGGTGGGCGGCTTGGCGCCGGCGGCGGCGCGTTACGCCGGGTTCTCATCGCGCAAGGCGCTGTGGACGGCGTTGTTGATCTCCGGTGGCGCTGCCGGTTTGGCCGGTGCGCTGGAGGTGGCCGGGCCCATCGGCCAGCTCACGCCGTATGTGCCAGCGGGTTACGGTTTTGCCGCCATCATCGTGGCTTATGTCGGGCGGCTGCACCCGGTGGGCATGGTGTTGTCGGCCCTGTTGATGAGCATGTTTTACATCGGTGGTGAGCTGGCGCAGTCGCGCTTGGGGCTGACCAAATCGCTCACCGGTGTGTTTCAGGGCCTGCTGCTGTTCAGCCTGCTGGCTTGCGACACGCTGGTGAATTACCGGCTCACCTTGCATAAGAGAAGGAGCGCCTGATGGAGTCTTACGCGCTGCTGTTGGCGGCCACGTTGAACGCGGGCACGGTGCTGGCGCTGGCCTCGCTGGGGCTGCTGATCAACGAGAAGGTCGGCATCGTCAACCTCGGGGCTGAGGGCATGATGCTCTGCGCGGCCATTGCCGGGTTTGCCACGGTGGTCACCACCGGCTCGGATGTGATGGGTTTTGCCGCCGGGATGGTGGTGGGCGCGGTGCTGGCGGGCATGTTTGGCCTGCTGGTGATCTGGCTCAACACCAACCAGTACGCCACCGGGCTGGCGCTGACCCTGTTTGGCACCGGTTTCTCGGCCTTTGTGGGCACCTCTTTTGTGCAGGCCAAAATTCCCGAGCGTGCCGCGTTTGCCGTTCCCTATCTGTCAGACATCCCATGGTTGGGGGCGGCGCTGTTTCGGCACCACCCGCTGGTGTACCTGACCGTGCTGTTTGCGCTGGGGTTGATCTGGTTCCTGTACCGCACCCGCAGCGGGCTGATCATGCGCAGCGTGGGTGAAAGCCCCGAGTCGGCCCATGCGCTGGGTTACCCGGTGCGCCTGATCCGCCTGCTGGCCGTGATGGTGGGTGGGGCCCTGTGTGGGCTGGCGGGCGCCTACATTTCGGTCATCTACACGCCACTGTGGGTGGAGGGCATGGTGGCTGGCAAGGGCTGGATTGCGCTGGCGCTCACCACCTTCGCCACGTGGCGCCCGGCACGGGTGTTGCTTGGGGCTTACCTGTTTGGCGGTGTGACGATGTTGCAGTTTCACTTGCAGGGGATTGGCGTGGATGTGCCGAGCCAGTTCCTGAGCATGTTGCCGTATGTGGCCACCATCGTGGTGCTGGCGCTGATCTCGCGCAACCCGCAGTGGATCCGCATCAACATGCCCACCAGCATCGGCAAACCGTTTTATCCGGGTGCGTGAATCCAAGCTATTTCTGCTTGACGAAACCGTCCGGGCCGCATTCATAATGGCTGTTTTTTTCTCAACTCGTCTCAACCCCTTTGATAAGGACCCGATATGACTGATCTGCAAAAACGTATGCTGCTCAAGGCGGCTGCACTCACCGCCGTGGCCTCTGCTGCGCTGGTGGGCTGTGGCAAAAAAGAGGAGCCTGCGCCCGCGCCTGCTCCTGAGCCCGCCCCGGTGGCATCGGCACCCGAACCCGCCAAACCAGATCCTCTGAAGATTGGTTTTGCCTATGTGGGCCCGGTGGGTGATGGCGGCTGGACGTTTGCGCATGACAACGGTCGCAAGGCCCTGGAAGCCGAGTTTGGCGACAAGATCGTCACCTCGTTTGTGGAAAACGTGCCGGAATCGGCCGATGCCGAGCGCGTCATCCGCGACATGGCCGGCCAAGGCAACAAGCTGGTGTTTGGCACCACCTTCGGTTACATGGAACCCATGCTCAAGGTGGCCGCCGAGTTCCCGGACGTGAAGTTTGAGCACGCCACCGGTTACAAACAGGCCGCCAACATGCGCACCTACGACAGCCGCACCTACGAAGGCGCGTACATGGCCGGTGTGATTGCCGGTGCCATGACCAAGAGCAACACGCTGGGCGTGGTGGGTTCGATCCCGATTCCTGAAGTGCTGCGCAACATCAATGCCTTTACCCTGGGCGCACAAAGCGTCAACCCCAAGGTCAAAACCAAGGTGGTCTGGGTGAACGGCTGGTTTGACCCGCCGAAAGAAACCGAAGCCGCCACCAGCCTGATCAATGGCGGTGCCGACGTGTTGTTCCAGAACACCGACTCGCCCGCGGTGCTGAAAACCGCTGAAGCCAAGGGCAAACGCGCCTTCGGCTGGGATTCCGACATGACCGCCTATGGCCCGAAAGCCCACCTGGCCTCTGCCGTGATCAACTGGGGTCCGTACTACATCAAGGCCACCAAGGAAGCCCTGGAAGGCGGCTGGACGGCCGGCGAAGGTACCCACAGCTGGTGGGGTGTGAAGGAAGGCGCGATCGACATCGTGTCGATTGCCGAAGATGTGCCAGCGGAAACCAAAGCCAAGGTGGAAGAAGTCAAGAAGGGTCTGGCTGACGGCTCCTTTGTGATCTGGAAAGGCCCGCTGAAGAACAACGCCGGCAAGGACATGCTGGCCGCCGATGCCGTGGCTGACGACAAGTTCCTCAGTGGCATCAACTTCTACGTCAAGGGCGTGGAAGGCAAAGTGCCCGGCGCCAAGTGAACTGGCTTCGCCCCTGAACCAGGCCGCCTTCGGGCGGCTTTTTCGTCTCCCCCAACACTGGCCTGCCATGAACCTCGTCAAACCCATTCCTGCCGAACGTCTGCCCCACCTGCTGCGAGCCATGCCCAAGGCCGAGCTGCACATGCACATCGAAGGCTCGCTGGAGCCCGAGCTGATGTTCGCGCTGGCTGCACGCAATGGCTTGAGCCTGCCCTACGCCGATGTGGCGGCGCTCAAGCGGGCCTATGTGTTTGGCAACCTGCAGGAATTTCTGGACGTGTACCACGCGGGCACCCAGGTGCTGCGCACCGAGCAGGATTTTTATGACATGACCTGGGCCTACCTGGAGCGTGCGGCGGCCGACCAGGTGGTGCACACCGAAATTTTCTTTGACACCCAGACCCACACTGGCCATGGAGTGGACACCGACACCGTGATCAACGGCCTGCACCGGGCCTGTGTGGACGCGCAGGCCACCTTGGGCATCAGCGCCGGGCTGATCCTGTGTTTCTTGCGACATCTGAGCCAGGCCGAAGCTTTTGAGGCGCTGGACCAGGCCACGCCACATCTCGACAAATTGTTGGGCGTGGGCCTGGCCTCAAGCGAGCTGGGCCATCCGCCCGAAAAATTCACCGAGGTGTTTGCCAAGGCGCGCCAGCTGGGCCTGCGCTTGGTCGCCCATGCGGGTGAAGAAGGGCCGCCAGCCTATATCTGGAGCGCCCTGGATGCGCTTAAAGTGGAACGGATTGACCACGGCGTACAAGCCATGAAGGACCCGGCGCTGGTGGCGCGGCTGGTGCGTGAACAGATTCCGCTCACGGTGTGCCCGCTGTCCAACCTGAAACTGTGTGTGTTCCCGACGCTGGCGCAGCACAACCTGGGGGCCATGCTGGACGCGGGTCTGGTGGCCACCATCAACTCGGACGACCCGGCGTATTTTGGTGGCTACATCAACGAGAACTTCACCCAGACCTTTGCGGCACTGGGTCTGACCGCGCAGCACGCTTACCAGCTGGCAAACAACAGTTTTGCGGCGAGTTTCATCGAGGCATCAGCCAAACGGGCCTACCAGGACCAGTTGGCTGAGCTGTTTGAAACGTTTGAATGAATGGACGAGTTGCTGACCGGCAGCA